>JGI10216J12902_103459539_pt1 | contig 12784 bp, 6 predicted proteins | sample KanNatreferecore_FD_12902 | JGI IMG/M metagenome (IMG submission 12902)
TTTGTGCCTAATTTTAATGAACCTTCTGCATTAAGATAATATCAATTTTGTCCTTTGTGGGAAACAACAACACCTGTTAATTTCCGTTCCTTTATTTTTGCCGTTTGACCACTATGGATAATAAACCATCGCTCTATACTTCTTTATCACCTGCCCTGTTGCATTTGTATGATCTCAGCAGCAGCGTAGTGGTGATCATCGATGTTTTCCGGGCTACTTCAACAATAGCTTCTGCCCTGTACAATGGCGCAAAATGTGTAATACCGGTAGACTCAGTCCCGAAGGCTATCGAGATCAGTAAAAGTATCGGAGGGATTGCCGCTGGTGAAAGAGACGGGCAGATCGCCGCCGGATTATCCCATGGCAATTCACCATTGGAATATACCCGGGAATTTATCGAAGACCAGACCCTTGTACTTACCACCACAAATGGAACCAGGTTGCTTCAAATGGCTTTGGATAAAAATGCAGATACCATTATTTCAGGGTCCTTTCCAAATCTTTCTGCAGTTTGTGATTTTCTAATAAACGAAAAAAAGAATGTTGTCCTGGGTTGTGCCGGCTGGAAGGACCGCTTCAACCTGGAAGACACGCTTTTTGCGGGGGCAGTGATCAACCGGGTAAAGAAAGAGTTCACCATTCATTGCGACAGCTCACTGATGGCGGAAACCATGTATGCGAAGTATAAAAATAACATAATCAGATTTGCGCCACAGCTCACGCATTACCACCGCCTGGTGGAAAGATTTGGATTGATAGAAGACATAAAATACTGTCTTTCCAATGATCTCGCGAATGTAGTTCCTGTTTATAGCGACGGGAAACTTGTATTAAATAAGTCAGTAGGTCAGTAAGCGTACTTTTTTTGCGGGCAAAATTTATGCTAGTCACATATAATGCTCTATCAATTAACTATTTGATCATATACTTTGATGTAACGACAACGTTTCTTCCACTACAATGTTCCTTATTGCTGAAAATTTACACAGGCCAAACAATTCACCATTTTGATAAGTATATATTTGTCCTCCAACCCTGAATACATGGAAGTGAACAGATTCAAGGATCTTCCGATTGAGAACCTTCTCGATTTACTACTATTGACGACTCAACAGCTGAGGGCTGCCATTGACGACAAGGTCAACCGTGAGGAAATTAATGCCAAGCGTAAAGAATTACAACTTATCCAAAGCGCCATTCTGTCCAGGAAGCCACAAGAGAACTTACGGTAGTAATTTTTACTCGAGCAATGCTGTTGGATATTGTAATGAAAGATTTGAAAAGAGTTCAGCTTGCAATGAAGCTGGCAAATCAAAAAAAACCATGTAAGATACTTCATTTTTTTATTCCAACTACTGAATAATTTTTATTTTTTATTTATCCATTTTTATAAGGAAATCCGCGACACATTCTTTTACATTTGCCGATTACCCTTTTCTCGATTGTAGATTGCAAATTTGCGGTTTTTGATTTTAAAAGCAGGTCTTGCAATCTAAAATCGTAAATCTAAAATCGCAAATTCACCTTGGCTTTACCCCACCTGATCAAATACGTATACACCCATGGAACGGATGAAGTGATCCGCAGAGGCAAGAAGATACATGCTATCGGCTTTGTAGAACTGGTAGAATATGACGACCTCTTTGGTTCTGCTGTGTTCCGGGTAAAGGATGACAGCTATTCCACGTACTATAAAGTTTATATCCAGAAATTCAAGGATCCCAAATCCACTTCACTGCGATGCGGATGTCCTTATAACCTCGGTGATATCTGCCGGCATGAAGCAGCAGCTCTTTTCCAATTGCAGGAAATGATAGATCGCGGGCACCTGCAGGCAGAGGAAGTAAAATACGACCAGCGACATACAGTGGCCAAGATGAAATCGATCGAATTGAAAACGCTCCGGCTGCTATCATCGCCTGAAACTTTTACAGAAGCAGAAAAATTCCTGCGTACAAATAAGGCGAGTATTGAATTTGCAGAGAACGAGACGGTAAAAGCGACAGTGAAACTGGATGGGAAGCCTTATAAAGTGATCATTCGCAAAAACGAAGAAAGGAATTTTGATACCAGTTGTGACTACGAAGACACTGCACATCCATTGTGTCTGCCAAAAGTGATTGTCCTGTTACAATTACTGAATATACATGGGGCAACTTATTTTGACAGCATTCGCAACTGGGATAAAGAAAAAAATAAACTCCTCGAAGCGTATGGTTATTCATTGAACGATGACCTGAAAGGAAAATTTGAATTCGCCTATAAGGAGGGGAAACCTTTTTTACGTGTGCTGGATGCCAGTATTAAAAGAGTTGCACCTGTTACTGTCATTCCGCGCCCGGTGATCATTCCTCAGCAGGCAGAAGCTGAGCCTGATACCCGGGAAGTGGAAATAGCGAAACCATCCCAACGCCTGGGAGTAGTATTCAATTTCAATAAAAAGAATTACCCGCAGTTTACCGTGGATGTGGTATCAGGAGAACCCAATGATGAAAGCGAGGGATTTACCGGGAAAGTAGAGAAGCTGGATATCGGCCGTTATGTGAATGCCGATGGATTGACGGAGGGTGACAAAGAGCTGTTGGCATTGCTTCGCAAACTCCAGGAACCCGAGATCAATAAATATATAAGCAGGAACTCGCCATTTTCAGGTATTTGGGAAAATATCATTCACCAGGAAGAGGATGATCTGCCTGATGAGACAAAAGAATTGATGGCAGAATACCTTTTGCCCAAACTAAAGAAGATATTCATGGATTCATCGGCGAGCCCGTTCGTATTCATGCTACCTGATAAAAAGGCGTTCAAGACAAATAACCTCGAGCAGTTGCAGCTGCAGGCTGAAGAAGCAAGACCACATTTTATCGTCAAAAAGAATTCTCATTATACTATTCACTGCCGCGTACAGGCAGGTGGTATGGAGTATGACCTCGGGGATAATGAAAGTGCGAGCCCTCTTTTCTTTTTGTATAACCAGCAGGCACACCTGTGGAAAAGCAATGAGGTAATACACCTCGTGGAAAAATTTCTGCCCACGGGAAAAATGTCCGTGCCCGCCGATGAATGGGGAAAAACACTCAACCAGTTCATCCTACCGCTGGCGAAAGAACATAAAGTTGATTTTGATAAGGCACTTGTACAGGAGATCAAAGATGGCAACCCGGAAGTAAAATTGTTCTTGCTGGAGAAAGGAGATTACCTGGTCTTCCAGCCTTCGTTCTCTTATAAAGGTTATGAAACAAGATCGCGGGACCGGGATGAAGTGGTGGTACCCCAGGGAGATAAAGTACTTATCGTACATCGTAACCGTGCGGCAGAGAATGCCTTCATCCAGAAATTGCAGAATCTGCATTCTAACTTCATTCACAACGAAGAATCTGCATCACTGGCACTTAAGGGTACGGACGTGTTGAAAAATAACTGGTTTTTCCTATTCGTGGACGCGATGAAGGATATGAAAACACCGGTGTTTGGGTTTGAAGCGCTGAAAAATTTTCGGTTTAACACTGCCAAGCCCCAGACGAAGATCTTTATCAGCAGTAATACTGACTGGTTCGATGCTAAGGTGGATATTGTTTTTGGTGACCAGAAAGTAACAGTAGCGGAAGTTAAAAGAGCATTGGCCAATAAGCAACAGTTTGTACAGCTAAACGATGGCACCCTCGGCATTTTACCGGAAGAGTGGCTGAAAAAATATTCATTGCTGTTCAGGGTTGGTGAGGGTAAAACAGATTCACTGAAACTTTCCCGTTACCATCTCAGCGTGGTGGATGAATTATATGAAACGCGCGATGAGGAAGAACTGGTCGTACAACTTGAAGAAAAATATCAAAACCTCCGGGAGTTCAATAAGATAAAAGAAATCGAGCCTTCCTATGCCCTGAAGATGGTACTACGCCCTTACCAGGTAGCCGGGTACCAATGGCTGAATTACCTGCGGGATATCAGGTGGGGTGGCATACTGGCAGATGATATGGGTTTGGGTAAGACGGTCCAGGCGTTATCGTTCATGGAATATTATAAGAATGACACGGGCAGGTTAAAAGCGCTGGTGGTATGTCCGACAACATTGATCTATAATTGGGAGAATGAAATAAAGAAATTCACTCCCAAACTAACGTACCGTATACATCACGGTGGATCAAGAACAAGGATAAAGGAAGAGCTTACCGATCATGATGTGACCATTACTACTTATGGTACGTTGCGGAGTGATATAAAATTGCTGATGAGCGTGGAATTCGATTATGTGGTATTGGATGAAAGCCAGGCGATCAAGAACCCTGGTAGCAAGGTTACCAAAGCGGCCTGCCTGCTGAATGCGAAGAATCGCTTATGCATGAGCGGTACCCCGTTACAGAATAACACGTTTGATATTTTTGCCCAGATGAACTTCCTGAATCCCGGTATGTTGGGTACTATGGAATTCTTCCGCCAGGAGTTCGCGATCCCTATTGATAAATTCGGTGAGCAGGACCGGAAAGATCATTTGAAAAAGATATTATACCCTTTTATACTCCGGAGAACAAAGGAACAAGTGGCGAAGGATCTCCCGGAAAAACAGGAGATGATCCTTTTCTGCGAGATGGAGGATGAGCAGCGGAATATCTATGATGCTTACCGGAATGATTTCCGAAACCAGATCCTGGGCACTATAGAAACACAGGGAATACAGAAATCGCAGCTGACCATCCTGCAGGGATTAATGAAGTTGAGGCAGATCTGTGATTCACCCGCTATCCTGAACGAGCAGGAAAAATTCGAGAATCATTCTATCAAGCTGGATGAACTCGCGAGAGAGATCACGGAGAATATCGGGAATCATAAAGCCCTGATCTTTTCCCAGTTCCTGGGAATGCTGGCGCTGATCAAAGCCAAGCTGGAAGAATTAGGAGTGAAGTATGAATATTTCGATGGAAGTACGTCTGCCCCAGACCGGGAAAAAGCCATTCAAAGTTTCCAGAAGGATGATGAAGTGAGGGTATTTCTTATTTCTCTAAAAGCCGGGGGTGTGGGCCTGAACCTCACTGCGGCCGATTATGTATATATTGTTGATCCGTGGTGGAATCCCGCCGTGGAACAACAGGCGATTGACCGGACTCACCGGATCGGCCAGACGAAAAATATATTTGCCTACCGTATGATCTGTAAGGATACGATTGAGGACAAGATCCTGCAGCTACAGGAAAAGAAGCGGGCCCTGGCAAAAGATATTATTTCCGATGATGCATCATTTGTGAAGGCGCTGACAAGGGAAGATGTGGAATATCTTTTTAGTTAAATCTCCCGGATTAGAGCAGAAATTGTCAGACTGGGACAGGATGCTCTTCGCCGAAGACATGGAACGCAGAAAACATATGGCCAAAAGGGTATCATAGCCATTATCTTAGGCTCTTCGATAATCTTCATTTTTTTCACAAATAATCCCCTAATCCCGAAGGTTGTTTCCTGTTCTTACGTCTATTTTCGTACACATATTCAACTATTTATGAAGAGGGTATTTGCACTATTGGTCCTGACTCTGTCCTTATTTACTGTGGCTCAGGCACAAAGGAACGACGGAAGCATAAAAGGGAAATTGATTGATACGGCCGGGAAGCAACCCATTATGGGGGCTACGGTCTCTGTTCTGAACGCCAAAGACTCCAGTTTAGCCACTTTTACTTTATCAAATAAACAAGGTGTTTTTGAAGTAAAAGGCCTTTCACCAGGCGATTATCGCCTCATTATTTCCAGCCAGGGATATGCGGAAACCAAGCAAAATATTTCTATCAGCGATACGACCAAGGCGATCGACCTGGGTGATCTGAGTATTGCGAAAGACTATAAAACACTGGCAGAAGTTACCGTAACCAGTGAAGCGCCGATCCAGGTAAAGAATGATACGGTACAATTTAATGCCAGCGGTTTTAAAACTCCTCCCAATGCGTCGGCAGAAGACCTGCTTAAGAAACTCCCGGGTGTTGAGGTGGACAAAGAGGGAAATGTAAAAACCCAGGGTGAGCAGGTACAGAAAGTATTGGTGGACGGTAAAGAATTCTTCGGGAATGATCCGAAACTGGCTACAAAGAATATCACTGCCGATATGATCGAAAGCATCCAGGTATTCGATGATATGAGCGACCAGGCGAAATTCACCAAGATGGATGATGGGAACCGTACCAAGACAGTGAACATTAAACTGAAAAAAGACCGTAACAAAGGATATTTTGGAAAATTCCTGGTGGGTTATGGAAGTGATAACAGGTATGAGACCAATATAAGCATGAGCAAATTCAATGGCAACCAGCGGATCTCGCTGCTGCTGAATACAAATAATATCAATAAACAGGGATTTTCTTTTTCTGATGTCATCAGTTCCATGGGAGGATTCAGCGGATTCCAGGGTGGAGGCGGTGGCTTCGGAGGTGGTGGTTTTGGCGGAGGAAACTTCCAGATGTCAGGCGGCCGCGGATTTGGCGGTGGCGGCGGAAGCGGTTCTACCGGTTTGATCCGTTCATTTTCTTCCGGGTTGAATTATTCAGACCAATGGGGCAGCAAGTTTAAACTTTCCTCAAGTTATTTTTTGTCCAATTCAACTACGCGCCAGGAACAAACCAGTTTAAGAACCAGCAAATTCTTTGATGGGGATTCGATTGTTGCACGTAATGTGCCTGTTTCAAGATCAACCAACAATAATACCAACCACCGGTTCAATCTTCGGATGGAATACCAGATCGATTCGATGAATACGATCCTGTTTACACCTTCGCTCACGCTGCAGCGTTCAGACAATGTAAATGAAGATTCTTCTTTCAGCATTGCTACCGTACCCACCAATTCATTCCTGGTGGCCACATCGAAAAATAAAAGGACCAATGAGCGTGACGGTTATAATTATCGCGGAGAACTTTTATTCCGTCATAAGTTTTCCAAAATAGGAAGGACTATTACCCTGGGCTGGAACAACGTTACAAGCGGCAGCAACAGCGATGGTTCGAATATTTCTCAAAATACAGTGTTCCGGAGCGATGGTTCTATTTCCAGGTTGATTTCTCAAAACCAGATCAATGACCAGGAGATCAGGCAGCGCAATAATACACTTAGCACATCTTATACGGAGCCGGTTGGACCGAATAAACTGCTTGAGTTTAACTATTCGTATACCCGTAACCTTAATCAATCCGATAAAACCACTACAAATTATAATTCGGCTACGGGAAAATATGATGTGCCCAATCTTCTTTTGACAAATAATTTCGAAAATATTTATAAGGCACATCGGTATACGACTAATTTCCGCGTGCAGGAGAAAAAATATAACTACCAGTTTGGTTTCGGGGTGCAAAATGCATCACAGGAAAACAAGAGCTTCCAGGCAGCTACCGGTAAAGACTCTTCATACAGCCGTTCTTATACAGATATCTTTCCTACGGTCAATTTTAACCTGACGCCCAGCCGTACCAAAAACCTGAGGATACGTTATAACGGAAGAAGCAACCAGCCAAGCATCAGCCAATTGCAGAATGTGCCTGATCCCCTCGACACACTTAATGTGCGGATCGGTAACCCGAACCTGAAACAGGAATTCAATCACAATTTCAATATAGGATACAACACATTTAATGCGCTTACATTTAAATTATTTGCCGCCAATTTAAATTTTAACGTGACGAGCAATAAGATCATCAGTGATATTACGTTCCAGGGGCCTATTACAATGACCACTTATAATAACGCTAACGGGTATTACAATGCCAATGCTTTTGTAACGCTGGGTTTGCCATTCAAGAATGCAAAACTGAAAGGATCCAGTGTAAACATTACCAACAGCATGAACGCCTCAAGGGATATCAACCTGGTCGAGCATGCGGAACTGATCACCAAGACATTTACCATTAACCAGGGAGCCGGTGTTAATATCAACAAGGAAAAAATTGATTTTGGAGTCAAAGCCAATGTTGCTTATACTCATGTGAATTATTCCGATAACAGGGACGATCTTAATTATTATACCCAGACCTATTCAGGTGATGTCACCTATACGTTCCCGAAAAATTTCCTGCTTTCTACCAATTTCGATTACCTTATCAACACGGGTCGTGATGCAGCGTTTAATCAAAGTATTCCCTTGTGGAATGCAAGTTTCAGCAAGCAGTTATTCAAAAAGAAAAATGCAGAACTTAAATTCTCGGTCAACGATATCCTCAACCAGAATCAAAGCATTTCCCGTACCGTTAATGAAATCTACGTGGAAGATGTAAGCAGCGTAGTGCTGAAAAGATATTTTATGGTGAGCTTCCTGTTCAATCTCAACAGGACGGGTGGCAACCAACAGCAACCCGGCGGCATGCCGCGTATGATGGAGAGAGGAATGCGCGATGTCAGAATTCATTAAAACCATCCCTTCAGGAAAAAGGAACGTCCCTTGCAAAAAGCAGGGGACGTTTTATTTTGAGGGGTTAGTAGAGACGAAAGTCAGGTGGGTGAAATAGGTCATATAACTCACACAGGTTAAACGCAACAAATGACCGTAACAATTCTACTTTCTTCTGTGGTATGTAGTGGCTGCAGCAGATGAACCTGAAATAAATACGGATAATATCGACCTGAATAATCGGAAAAAATTCAGGGATGGTTTGTAGTAGTCACGGTAGATCTTCGCTGATTGATGTCCATGCACCAGTGGCCTGTTATGCTTATGTACCAGATTTCTGTTATTCATGGTTTGGATAGTTTGTTAAGAGTTAACGATTAAGGACAGGTTAAAAGTATGTAATAAAAGCAATTTTTTATAATATTGGGCTTTGTTATCAACCCGTTAAATCCAAGACTAATGAAGAAAGCCGTAAAAACACTTGTCTTATTTACTATTATTCTGCTTATCCAGCATCCTGCTTACGCACAATTAAAACCCAACCCGCTCAATGGTATTGCCAGTGATGTAAAGAAAGTAATTGAAGATTATCCCGCAGGTTTAGTCAACTTAATTGGCGAACTGATCGTGGAAAATCCCCAGTCTGCCGAGTACCAGTGCAATTTCACCGTGCATGGAGCGGAAGAAAGCAGTATCACTCGGTATAGTTCCAAAGCAAAAAGTGTATATAGCTGGCAGGCGCTGATGTTAAGCACTGAAAGTTTTGAAAAAGCAAAGCAAAAATACCGGACACTTTATAATCAACTGATAAATTTGCCGGTAAAGCCCGCAGGATCTAAAACCTATTATTTAAAAGGAGACTACCAGGCACCAGCAGAAGAAATGAAATTTGCGAGTATTATTTTCGCTTTCTCACCAGCCGATGACACAACTAAAAAACTAAAGGCCGAGATATCCCTTCAATATGAGCTGACTGAATGGAAAGTAAAACTTCTTGTTTATGATAAGGAGAGAGAAGATAATGAGAGGGGGAAGGCGGTCGAGGAATAAAGAATAATGAATGCCGACGCTTGCGCCACCATGCACCGACGCTGAAAGCTATGGCGCAAGCGTCTATAGCTATAGCGACACGCGATCCCGACCAGTTTCGCTACGTCGTGACTTGAATAAGGGATAAAGAATGTGGGCGTACATTTATCCTGTGGTTTTCCTGCGGGCCAGGCCAATAGTAAATACTTCTGCGGAGCATTTTTTGAACACGGATTACACAGATTAAACGCCCGCCTGACTGCGCTTTCGCGAGGCGTCAGCAAAGCAAAACCCGACGGGCAGGGATTTGCACGGATCTAAATACAAGTTTCCGGTTTATTGATCCTTCCTATATAGCTATTTAAAATTCGGAGGAGAAAGTTCTTTATTTCTTATTCTTTAACCTTCATTAACATTAAACAAAGCCCCATTAACCCGGAATCCCCCCGGCTAAGAATATTTTCGTAGCAGAAATGAATTAGCTATGAGAAAAATTCAGCTGTTACTTGTTTCGCTAATCTTCGCAACCACAGTGTTTGCCCAGAAAAACGGTTCAGTCAAGGGTGTCGCCTTTGATACCATCAGCCGGCAGCCGGTGGGTGCTGCAACAATCACTATACTGGAGAAAATAGATTCCTCTCTTGTCACGTTTACGATGACTGATAATTCCGGCAGCTTTGAACTCAAGGGTATTCCCAACGGGGATTACCGGTTGCTGATCACTCATGTCGGTTACCATAACAGTAACAGGTTCTTTTCTATCACAGATAACAATAAGCATCCTGATCTCGGGAACGTGGTCATGAATGATAAAACCAAGGTATTGGCAGAAGTTGTGCTGGCCAGCGAAGCGCCTCCTGTAACAATGATCAATGATACAATCCAGTATAATGCCGGTTCTTTTAAGGTGCAACCGAATGCAAGCGTAGAACAACTCCTGAAAAAATTACCGGGAGTGAAGGTTGAAAAAGATGGAACCGTAAAAGCGCAGGGGGAAACGGTGAATCGTATCCTTGTTGATGGCAAGGAGTTCTTTGGCAACGATCCTAAGATCGCTACCAAAAACCTTCCGGCTGATGCAGTTGATAAGGTCCAGGTTTATGACCGACAGAGCGAGCAGGCACAGCTCACCGGCTTTGATGATGGTAATTCCGAGAAAACGATCAACCTCAAACTGAAAAAGGACAAAAAGAAAGGACTGTTTGGTAAAATAAATGCCGGCGTGGGAAACAATGAGCGCTACGAAGGAAAGTTCAATGTCAATTCATTTAAGGGTGCCCGGCAGTTCTCTGCCATAGGTATGGGGAATAATACCAATGCCCAGGGATTTTCATTTATGGACATTCTTAATTTTACAGGCGAGCTGGCGCGTATGCAACGGGGTGGTGGCGGCAATGTAAACATCAACCTATCGGGAGAAGACGCCGCTGCCATGGGAATAAACGGCGGGAATCGCAATAACGGCATCAATACATCCTGGGGTGGCGGACTCAATTATAATAATATCATCGGAACGAAGCTTGATTTCCAGAGTAATTATTTTTATAATCGCTATAATCCACATGCAGAAAGCAATATCCAGCGCCAGTATTTTTTACCCGATTCATCCTATTTCTACAACCAGCACTCGGTTTCCGACAACCTGAGTAATAACCACAGGTTAAACCTGAATATGCTGTTCCAGTTGGATTCGATGAACTCGATACGGGTTATTCCATCTTTCAGTTACCAGGAAACCGATAACAGCTCACTTTCGGATTACCAGACCCTTTCTGAAAATAAAATAAGAACGAATGAGGGCTTCAGTAATACGACTTCAGATAATAAAGGATATACTTTCCGGAATGACCTGATCTGGCGGAAGAAATTTGCACTAAAGGGCCGCACGTTTTCCTTATCGCTGCAGACCAGCCTGAATGAAAGTGATGGAACGGGTAGTCTTTCTTCGATAAACAGTTTCTATAATCCAACAGGATCTTTATTATTCAGGGATACGCTTGACCAGCAAAGCACTACCAGCAGTGACCTGAAGGGATTTAACCTAAGGGCAGTGTATACGGAGCCTTTATGGAAAAGATCGCTGTTTGAAATAAGCGCCAGCCGCAGCAGTACAAAGAGCACAGCGGAAAAGATAACCTACGATTATAACCCGGGAAATGGAAAATATGACCAGCTGAACGAATTCCTTACCAATGATTTTGAGAATACTTATAGTTATACCATCACGGGCATGCGGATACGCACGCAAAAGAAAAAATATAATTATTCAATCGGCCTTAGCTGGCAGCAGGCTGAACTGGAAGGTAAAATCATAAGTGATAAAAAAGATTCAATTATCAGCAAGACATTCACGAATTTCCTGCCCAATGCACGATTCCAGTATAATTTTTCACGATTCAGGAGTTTACAATTGAATTATGCGACGGCCACTAATCAACCCACTATATCGCAATTGCAACCCGTTCCGGATAACAGTAACCCCCTCAACATTCGGGATGGAAACCCGGACCTTAAACCAGAATACAATCATACCCTGCAGGGAAATCTAAACCTGTTAAGTCCATATAAGAATAAGAACCTCTTCATTTATTTCACTCTCCAGGCCACAAAAAATAAGATCGTGAATTATGATAGCGTCAATCAACTCGGAGTGAAACGCACCCGGCCGGTGAATGTGAACGGTGTTATCAACATGAACAGCAGTATTAGCTATAATATGCCGGTTCGTTTCCTGAAAGGAAGCGTGGAGATCAGCAGTACAGCGGGATATTCAAAGGGTCGCCAGTTCATCAATACCGTGAGCAATGATATTAAGGTAGTGACGTTCGGGCCGGAAATCAGGCTGGACATGAACCCAACCGAAAAAATAAATATAGTCATGGGCGCAGCGATCAACTATAATAAAACAAATTATTCGTTACAGTCAGCCCTGAACAACAATTATCTTTCGCAGGAATACAATGCTACCCTGGACTGGGAGCTGCCCAAGCGATTCTTCCTGGGGACGGATTTTACTTATACCATAAATAGCCAGAGGGCTGTTGGTTATAACAGTAAGGTGCCGATCTGGAATGCCAGTATCAGCAGGCAAATGCTGAAGTATAACAGAGGGGAGATCAAATTCAGCGCTTACGATCTTTTAAATCGGAACATCGGCATTCGCCGAAATACAAATAACAATTATATTGAAGACAGCCGGGTATTGACACTTCGCCGGTTTTTCCTCATCGGATTTACTTATAGTTTAAGCAAGACCGGGTTGAATAATGCAGGGGGTGGGGGTGGAATGAGGATGATGACGAGGTGATGGTTGGTATTTACTCATTTACTTTTTTCCTTGATCCTTCGACCTTGCTCAGGACAGGCTCCAAAAAGTAACAAAAAAAATCAACACGATTC
>JGI10216J12902_105731415_pt1 | contig 12778 bp, 10 predicted proteins | sample KanNatreferecore_FD_12902 | JGI IMG/M metagenome (IMG submission 12902)
CGGGCGACGGGAATCGAACCCGCATGGCCAGCTTGGAAGGCTGGAACTCTACCATTGAGCTACACCCGCAAACCGGAACGCATGTTAATGACCGCTCTTGCGTTGTCAATTCGCGTCCGTGTATCCTCCGCGCCAAATGAATTCGCTGCTCCTCACGGGCGGTCGTGTCATCGACCCCGCCAACCGCGTCGATGCGGTGACGGACCTGCTGGTTCTGGACGGGAAGATCGCCGCGTTCGGGAGCCAGGCGGTGAAAGACGCGCCCGCCGGCATCGAGCGAAAGGACGTCAAGGATCTCATCGTCTGCCCGGGTTTGATCGATCTTCACGTTCATCTGCGTGAGCCGGGCCAGGGGGCCAAGGAGACGATTGCCACGGGTACCGCTGCCGCCGCGCGCGGCGGATTCACCTCGGTGGTTTGTATGCCGAACACGTCGCCCGCCGTTGACAACTCGGGAACGGTCGCCCTTATTCGCGAACGGGCCGCCCGCGAAGGAGCGGTGAATGTCTTTGTCGCCGGAGCGATCACCAAAGGAATTGCCGGCGAGGAATTGGCCCCGATCGGTTCCCTCAAGCGCGCCGGAGTCGTGGCGATCACGGACGATGGGCATTGCGTGCAGAACAATGAGCTGATGCGGCGCGCCCTGGAGTACGCCCGAATGTTCGACCTCGCGGTCATGGATCATTGCCAGGACTACGCTCTGGTTTCGGACGGAGTCATTCACGAAGGTTACTGGAGCACGGTGCTCGGGTTGCGCGGGTGGCCGGCCGCCGGGGAGGAGATGATCGTCGCGCGGAACGTCCAGCTTGCCGAACTGACCGGAGCCCGCGTGCACTGCCAGCATCTGAGCGCCGCGGGGAGCGTGCAGTTGATTCGGGAAGCCAGGAAGCGCGGCGTGCCCATTTCCGGCGAGGCCTGCCCACACCACTTCGTTTTGACCGATGCCGCCGTTGCCGGCAGTGAAAAGTTCTGGGTCACGGACGGCAAAGGCGTCTTTGGTTACAAACACGGCCAGCCCAATCTCCCGGTCTGGCCGGCGTACGACACGAATTTCAAAATGAACCCGCCGCTGCGTTCGGCTCAAGACCGCGACGCGATTATTGAGGGGGTCGTGGATGGCACGCTGGAGATTCTTGGCAGCGACCACGCGCCACACTGCGGTTACGAGAAGGAAGTCGAATTTGACTACGCGCCATTCGGAATCACCGGGCTGGAAACCGAGCTGGCGCTTTCCCTGATGCAGTTGTATCACACCAAACGGTTGTCCCTGCCGGACCTGATCGCCAAGTTCACCGTCGCGCCCGCCCGCCTGCTCCGGCTGAACAAAGGGACGCTTTCGATCGGCGCGGACGCGGACGTGACCGTGCTCGACCTGGATCGCGAGTGGGTCTTCAGCGCGGACGGGACGGCCAGCAAATCCAGGAACAGCCCGTTTTACGGCTGGCGGTTGAAGGGAAAGGCGGTGGCCACTATTGTCGGCGGGAAGCAGGTCTGGTTTGAACAGAGCTGAAGGAACGGCGTCCAACGTCCAATGAACCAACACAGTCATCTCAGCCCCATAAATCCCATGAAAACACTGCTGACTTGTTTGCTGGCCTGCTGCGCGGTCACTTGCACCTTCGCGGCCGAACTCGGGTGGCTGACTGACCTGGACAAGGCGCAGCAGAAGGCCAAGGCCGAAAAGAAAATGGTCATGCTGGACTTTACCGGCTCGGATTGGTGCGGACCGTGCATCAAGTTGAACAAGGAAGTCTTTTCGACCGATGAGTTCGGGAAGTATGCGAAGGACAATCTTGTTCTCGTTGAAGTCGATTTCCCGCAGCACAAGCAACAAAGTGCCGCCCAGAAGAAGGCGAATGAGGAGCTCGAGAAGAGATTCAAGGTGGAAGGTTATCCGACCATCATCCTCCTGAATGCGGAGGGTAAGAAGATCGGCGAACTAGGCTATCAGCCCGGCGGTCCCAAGGCTTTTATAGCGCAGTTGGAAAAACTGAAGAAGTAATCTCGCGCCTCGCGCCGGACATCTCGAATAGAAAAGCGCGGCCTTTCCATCGGCCGCGCTTTTTCATGCGTTAAATCTTGACCACTCGCCGCGCCCCCCTAGCATCGCGCGGCGATTCGACTCATGAAAGCGATTCTGGCACTCGAAGACGGCACCCTGTTTCACGGCCAGGGCTTTGGCGCACGCGCCTCGGCTTGCGGCGAGGTTTGCTTCAATACTTCGATGACCGGTTACCAGGAAATCCTGACCGATCCCTCGTATAAAGGCCAGATCGTGGCCATGACCTATCCGCTGATCGGCAATTACGGGGTCAATCAGCAGGACGTTGAATCGTGGCGGCCGCACGTGGCGGGATTCGTCGTTCGCGAACTTTCACCGGTGGTCAGCAACTGGCGCGCGGACTTCTCGCTCGAACAGTATCTGGAAAACCATGGACTGCCCGGCATTCAGGGAGTGGATACCCGCGCGCTGACCAAAAAGCTCCGTGTTCGCGGCGCCATGAAGGGATTCATTTCCACCGAGCCGATCCCGGACGGCGACGCGATCTCCCGCGCGCGAGCCTGGGAAGGCCTGGTGGGCGTCGATTACGTCAAAGAGGTCACGCACAAGGAATCGTTTCTCTGGGACCCCGAAGACAAGCAGAGCGCGAGTTTCAAGCTGTCCCAGGGCGCCGCCGCGTCGGACTCCCGCAACGTCCGTGAAGCGTTGCCGCCGGCGGAGATTCCAATCGTTGCCTTCGATTTCGGGATGAAATACAACATTCTGCGGCGTCTCCGGCAACGCGGATTCCGGGTCCAGGTGGTGCCCGCGACGACGACCGCCGAGGATGTATTGAAGCACAAGCCGGCGGGCATCTTTCTCTCCAACGGGCCCGGCGATCCCGCCGCGCTCGGATACGCGGTTCAGGCGGTGGGTGATCTCGTCAAAACGGGGATTCCAATTTTTGGCATTTGTCTGGGCCACCAGATTCTCGGACAGGCGTTCGGCGGCGAGACGTTCAAATTGAAGTTCGGCCACCGCGGCGCCAACCAGCCGGTCAAAGACCTGGAGACCGGCAGGGTGGAAATTACTTCCCAGAACCACGGATTTGCCGTCGATGCCGCTTCTTTGCCGCCGGATGTTTCCGTCAATCGCATCAATCTCAACGACCAGACCGTCGAGGGAATGCGGCACAAAACGAAACCGGTCTTTTGCGTTCAGTATCATCCCGAGGCTTCGCCGGGGCCGCACGATTCGACGCCGTTGTTCGACGAATTTCGCGCGTTGGTCGAGAAGCATTGAGCGCGGGACGCGGGTTGTGTGCCGAGATCACCGCCGGAAAGCGCGTTGCGCCATAAAACCGTTTGACTCAGAGGCGGGTGGTGAAGATAATGCCGCCGACCAACCAGCCTTATGGCCAAACTTGTTGTGCTCAGCGAAGGGTTTACTGGACTGACCTATGAACTAAAGGTCGAAAAAACCACCGTTGGACGCGTCGAGGACAATGCCTTCCAGATTTCGGAGCAATCCGTTTCCAGCCATCACTGCGAACTCCTCCAGCGCAGCAACGATATTCTGGTGAAAGATCTCAACTCGACCAACGGGACATTCATCAACGGCGAGCAGATCAAGGAGGCGGTTCTCAAACCCGGCCAAATCCTGCGGTTGGGGCAGGTGGAAATGCGCCTCGAAAGCGGAACCGGAGCGGCCCCGTCCGCGGCGCCGGCCGGCAAGAAGCCTCTCGACAAAACGGTGGTGCTGCCTCAGGGAGTCAAAGTGGGCGACTTTGACCAGAGCGGACGCGGGCCCAATCCGGGCAGCACGGCCTTCTCGAGGAAAAGCAACAAGGCCAACAAGATTTTCATGTGGATTGCCATCGGGTTTGGAGTTCTGATTGTCGTGGCCATCATCATCGCTTTTCTGACCCTCAATCGTTAGCCCCTCAACTGCCGCCCTGTTCGAACCACCGCGCCACGTCTTTGGCGGCGTACGTAATCAAGATGTCCGCCCCGGCCCGGCGCATCGCCAAAAGGCTCTCCAGTGTCACGGCGCGTTCGTCCACCCAGCCCTTTGCCGCCGCTGCTTTGATCATGCTGTACTCGGCGCTGACGGCATAGGCGGCGGTCGGCCACCCGAACTCCACCTTGACCCGGTGAATAATGTCGAGACACGCGAGCGCGGGTTTGACCATGATGAGGTCCGCGCCTTCCTGAATATCAAGAGCCACTTCGCGCAGCGCCTCGCGCGCGTTGGCCGGGTCCATCTGATAGCTGCGCCGGTCGCCAAACTTCGGCGCGGACTCCGCCGCTTCGCGAAATGGGCCGTAGAAGGCCGAGGCAAACTTGGCCGCGTACGACATGATCGGCATCTCGGAAAAACCCCCTGCGTCCAGCGCCCGGCGGATGGCTCCGACGCGCCCGTCCATCATGTCGCTGGGGGCCACCAGATCGGCGCCCGCGTCGGCATGACTGACCGCCGTGCGCGCGAGCAGTTTCAAGGTCGGATCGTTCAGAATCCGCGCTGCGGCGTTCTCCCGTCGCACGATGCCGCAATGACCGTGGCTCATGTACTCGCACAGGCACACATCGGTCATCACCAGCAGATCGGGCAACTCCTTCTTGAGGAGTCGGACGGCTTTTTGAACGATGCCATTGCGCGCGTACGCGCCGGAGGCCAGCTCGTCCTTTTTGTCAGGAATGCCGAACAGCAACACGGCCGGCACCCCCAGCGCCAGCGCCTCGCCGGCTTCGCGCACGAGTTCGTCCGGCGAGAGCTGAAAGACACCCGGCATGGCTTCGATGGCGCGCCGCAACTTTTTTCCCGGCCGGACGAACAACGGCAGAACGAGTTGCCCGACGTTCAATCTCGTTTCGGCGACCAGCCGCCGCAGCGCGGGGGACGGGCGCAATCGCCGGGGACGATACGCCGGGAACTGACCGGTGAATGGCAGGCTCATGGCGCCAGAGTAGCGGGCGTTCGCCGATGCGGCAATCTAGTCTTTGCGCGGGCGGGACGTATGGTTATACTCGGTTGTGCTTAAAACGCGTTTGATCATCGTCGGATTGGTGCTGGCGATTGTCGCGGGAGTGGGCCTGTTCGGACTGCTGGTGTTCCGGATGCAGTGGTCGAACACGCCGCCCAAGATTCAGAACACGACGACGCTCCTCAAGGAGGTGCAGACCCTTTCTCAATTGGTCACCGTAAAATACGTGCTCGAAAAAGTCGTCATCCTGGAGGACGTGAAATGGTATGGCCAAAACCGCGTCCTGATGGTCGCGCACGGTGTGGTCAAGGCGGGTGTTGATTTGCAGAAGCTCACTCCGGAAGACCTGCGCGTCGAAGGGAACAAGGTCCTTCTGAAGCTTCCGCACGCGGCCATCACCGACGTTTACCTGGACGAGCAAAGGACCCAGGTCGTTGAAAACTCCACCGGACTGCTTCGCACGTTCGACAAGACGCTGGAGCAAAACGCGCGGCGCCAGGCCCTCATGGACATGCGCCTGGCCGCTCGATCCAACGGGATTCATCAGGACGCCGAGAGCCGCGCGAAACTGCAAATGACCGAACTGTTCCGGCGGCTCGGTTTCGAAGTGGAATTCCTTCCGGACAAGTGAGCGACCGTCGGCGCGAGGCTACTTCAGGCCGCGCCGCTCCAGAGGAGAAGGAAAGTAGGAGGTCGATTGGCCGGACAGGACAGCCGGTGTCCCCAGTTTCGGTCGTCGGGAACTCATCTCAGCGACACGGGAACGAAGTTCCACCAGATAGAGCCCGCTCCACCTCGGTGCGCCGAGGCGCTTCGGATTCTGACTTTGGACATTCATGTTTCTCGTGTTGTGCGGAAACGGAACACTTCCCACCGTCCGCTTTCCTGTGTCCGCTCATCGCAGAACACGTGCCAACAAGGGGATTCCTCACAGAATTCCCGGACAACAACGCAGATTTCGCCTTGATGGGTCCCGCCGCGGCGCAACTAAACAGCAAATACTCAATGAGATGAGACGCCGCCACAGCGCCGTCTCCCGGCGGGGAGCTATTCAAGCAGGTCGAGGGGCCCTGCCGTCCGCTCAACCGTTTGAGTTGCGTGCGAATTGCATTCTCTTGACCCGTTCATCTGGCATTCAGCCAGCCCGTGAACCCGTTACCTCGTCCTCGACCCCCTGACCCCTCACCCCGTCGTCCCTCCCGAGGACGGGTGAGGGGAGCAACCCCCCCGGGGTTCATGGGCGCCATGTGCGCACAAAAGTTCCGAGCTTTCTCACCGTGATCCGCTCCCCGTTGGGGGAAGAGGACGGCTAGCGGAACCGACAAGATATTCATCAGTCGAAGAGCAAACGGCGCGCGCGGTTTGCTCCCTCTATTCCGCGATCGGGAGGGTTGGGGTCAGGAGTCGAATTCCATGCAGAACTGCACTTAACACGCCGGCACGCCGACGAACAGGAACGCCGGATTCATCCGGCCGCCCGTCGGTCCCCGATCTGAAGTCATGACGTGCTCCTCGGACGTCGCGAGGGCAAATGTCTCTTGGCAATCCCATGCTCGTTTGTTTAGCTGTGCCGGCCAAATGAAATGCGCGCGCCTGAACTGCCTTCTTGCACTGTGGCTGGGCGCGACTCTGTGCGGGGAGGCTGCCGAGGAGGAAGAACTCATTGAGATCGAGGCGGTCGAACCAGGCGAAATTACCTTCGACTATACCGCGAGCGTTGCCATCGCGACCAACGACTTCGTGGTCCGCTACAAGGGCGCCGTGCTCACGGCGCAACGCGGCCAGGTAAACCAAAAGACGGGCGACATTCTCGCCGAAGGGTCGGTCATACTGGAAAGCGAGAATGCCGTCTGGCGCGGGGATCGCCTGCATTACAACATTGTGTCGAAGCAGATCCAAACCGGCCCGTTCCGCACCGGCCGCGCGCCGTTCTTTGCAGCCGGCGATGGATTGTTGCTCGACCAGACGAACAAGGTGTACGTGGCCACCAACACGTTCGTCACCACGGATGATGTGGACCGGCCCGGCTACCGGGTCCGGACCCGGCGCCTGACGATTGTTCCGGGCAAGTACTTTGAAGCCCGCCACGCGGTGTTGTACTTCGGCAGGATACCGGTGTTCTACTTTCCGTACTACAAGCGCCAGCTCGACCCGCACTCCAATCACTTCGTGATCACACCGGGCTATCGGAGTTTATACGGCCCCTACGTTCTCGGCGCCTATCACTGGTTCTGGAATCAAAGACTGACCGGAGTGATCAACGCGGATTATCGCTTCAAGCGCGGCGTCGGCCTCGGTCCGGATCTGAAGTACGACGTCGGAAAGCTGGGACAGGGAGAATTCCGCTACTACTACGCTCGCGACGAGGAACCGGGCTTTGAACCGACCACCATCACGTCCACCAACAACGTGCCAATCCGCGAACACCGTCATCGCATCAGCTTCACGCATCAGGTCAACATCCGGAGCAACCTGACCGCCCGGGCCGTGGTACGCGAGCAAGGCGACGCCTTTTTCATTCGCGACTTCTTCGAGAGCGAATACCGGGAGAACCCTCAGCCGAGGTCGTTCCTGGAAGCCAATCAACTCTGGTCCAACTTTAGCCTCAACGCCCTCGGCCAGTATCAGATCAACGACTTCTTCGAGACCATCGAGCGCCTGCCCGACGTAAAATTGACCGGCTTGCGCCAGCAGCTCGGCGTTTCCCCGTTCTACTACGAGAGCGACAGTTCGTTCGGTTACTTCCGCCACAAGTTCGCCAACGGCGTCTCAAACGATTTCGCCGCGGTGCGCGGCGATTCCTTTCATCAACTGCTCCTGCCGCAAACGTTCTTCGGCTGGCTGAACGTCGTGCCGCGCGCCGGCGGCCGCTTCACGTATTATGGCGATTCGGAAGGCTTCGGCACGACGTTGACCGAACAGGAACGCTGGGTGTTCAACACGGGCGCTGAAGTTTCCTTCAAAGCCTCCCGCGTCTGGAACGGCGCGCGAAGCAAATTGTTTGAGGTCGATGGCCTGCGTCATATCATCCAACCCTCCTTCAACTACGTCTATGTCCCGAGACCGAACCAGCGCCCGCCTGAACTCCCGCAGTTCGACAGCGAGCTGCCGTCGCTCCGGCTGTTGCCGATCGATTTTCCGGACTACAACGCGATTGATTCCGTGGACAGCCAGAACGTGCTCCGGCTCGGCCTGCGCAACAAACTCCAGACCAAACGGGAGGACGGCGCGGAAAACGTGGTCAACTGGGCGGTCTATTCCGATTGGCGGATCAAACCGCGCTCAGACCAGGAGACCTTTTCGGACATTTACTCGGACCTCGATTTCAAGCCGCGCTCCTGGATCACACTGACTTCGGAGATCCGTTTCGACGTGAATGACAATCGCTGGCGCGAGGCAAATCACGTCCTCACCCTGACGCCGAACAGCACCTGGGGCGCGTCCGTGGGACATCGCTATCTGCGGGAGGATCCGGTGCTCGGACCGGATTCAGGCAACGACCTGATTTACGGCACGCTTTACTACCGCCTGAACGAAGACTGGGCCTTCCGCGCGTCGCATCGGTACGAAGCGCGCGATGGCATTCTGGAAGAACAACAATACACGCTCTATCGCGATTTCCGGAGCTGGACCGGGGCGGTCACCTTTCGCGTCCGGGACAACCGGGTTGGTCCGACCGACTACGGCGTCGCCATCACGTTCTCACTGAAAGCCGTTCCGCGTTTCAAACTCGGCGATGACCGAAACAAGCCGTCGTTGCTGCTGGGGAGTTAACCCGCGAAAATTCCCTGAGTTGCATTTCTCTCTGCGACTTCTTTTACCACGGATTGCACGGATTGCACGGATGCAAATACCTCGGATTCGAGCGGAGGCGGAGCCATGCTGATGTTGTAGAAACCAGGATCCGTAGATCTCAAATGCACGGTGCCGGTTCCGGGATTTCAGGCAGGCCTGATGCGGACGACCGGGCGCTGAGGCTTGCGACGCGCTACTTCCTTGAACCCGGCTTTGTCGTACATGGATTTGGCCCCAAACCACATGGCGTCGTCTCTGGAACGACCAGGTCTGTCAACAGGGTAGGCCTCGATCAGCGTGGCGCCCTGTTCCCTGGCGTAGGCAATGGCCCCTCGGAGGAGCGCCCGTGCAACACCTTGGCCGCGGTATTCGGCCGGCACAACAAAGCAGATGACTGACCAGACAGGTTGCTCGTCAACCGGCTTCATGACGGGCGAGCGTTTGAGCCTGGCGTACTCCTCGCGTGGACCGATGGAGATCCAGCCGACCAGGACCTTGCCGCGATAGCCGATGAGGCCTGGTGGATTTCCAGCATCAACGAGTGCTTTAAGCGCAGCGCGGTTCGCCCGGGCGCGGGTCATCCCCGGTGGCGATGTTTCGCGTGAACCGCTGAGACGGTAGGCCATGCACCAACAGCCACGAGCGATCGAGCATCCCCTGGCATTGAAGATCGCCTCGAGGTCGGGCCAGCGGTCGGGCGTGAGAGGAGCGACTGTGAGCTTCATCGACATTGCCTCAGCGGCTGGACGTGCGTTCATCGCCGTGCGGGATTTCGATCAACCGCATTCCGTCCGTCGTCCAGCCTTCCTCCTGGATTTTCTGTTCAACTTGTCGCCGGAGGTCAGGCATGAGCTTGTCTCCCTCGGGATCGAGGTGCTTGAAGAGCTGCAGCAGATTGATCTGGGCCTCGCGCAACCACGGCATTTCGCTCACCAGCGCCGCCAACTTGGCGAAGGCTTCCTGGGTCCGACCGCTGGCCACGAGGTAGCAGGCATGTTGCATCCGGAAGTGAGGGCTGTCGTAGAACTCCGCTTCGCCGAGCTTCCAGAACTGGGCCGCTTGTTCCGGGTCTTCAAACGAGCCGACAATGTCCAGCCCGAAGAATGGTGATGGCACGGCGCCGGTTTCCAGCGCGAAGAGGCGCTTGAACAGGTCGGCGATCGGATCGGGCGCCTCGTCGGGCGAGGGCTCCGCCGTAGCCATCAGGGCGGAGTAAATCGCGGTGGCCTCCTCGCATCGGCTGTTGAAGCGCAGGGCGTCGGCGAGCAGCAGTCCGAGCCGCGCGTCATCGGGAGCAGCCGCGGCGGCGGTCTGCGCCCACTCCAGCGCCTTCTGCGGGTGATTCAGGGGAATCAACGCCCGGGCATACGCGCCGCAATGGCGGGCGTAATAGTCCGAACCCGCTTCCGTGAGCTCCGCGCTCTGCAGCGCTTCCAGGGCTTGCTGCGGCCGGCGACAGGCGGTGAACACGTTTGCAACCGCCCAGATGTGCAAACCGTCCACGCCGAGCGTGTCCAGGATGACCCGGAAGAATAAGTCCATCCGGTCCCAGGGCGAGACGATCTGTTTCCACTCGTCAAAGTACGGGGCGATAGCCAGGTGCGGCGCCATGATCTCGCGCGTCTCAGGATGGCGCAGGTTGAACACGAAGCGGTCAACGCCGTAGCCTGTGACGATTGCGAAACGGCGGACGGCGCGGTGCCATTCTTCGTCGAAGCGAGGCGCCAGCGGATCAGCATCCGCGTCGCCGCCGGCTCCTTTACCAAACAGATTCTTCAGAAAACTCATGAATTCTTGTTGAGCAGAGAATAGAATTCCACAGAAGGCAACGAAGGAAACAGAGAGGTCAGGTCTTCATTCCGTTATCTTTCGTTTGCTTGGGTAGGATCATTCAATTCACCGCCGGGGACTTTACACCACGGATCACACGGATGGCACGGATGAAAAAAGGTCAAACTCCATGATTCCGCATCCGTGTAATCTGTGAAATCCGCGGTTAGAAAAGTTTGCTCTCTCCATGGCCGACCGCGTTGGCTCCGATCCTTATTCCTCTCGAAAATCGACGGGACAAAAATATGCCTGCGAGAAAAATGATGAACCACTGGAGTAATGCTGCCCCAAGGACCGACGCCCATACCATGACCATGTCAATCGCAGAGAAGTCCGGATCATCCGCATACAATTCGGGAATCAAGAAACCCACAACCGCGAGGCCCGGTCGGTGAAAATCAATAAGAAGACGAAAGACCCTCGAGTCATCATTGGTGGCAGCTATCCCTCCAAAGCATGCCGCCTCGGCAAGAACGCTCAAGCCAATCGTCAGCCTCACGACTTTGTTTTGCAAGACGCGCATCAGCAGCGTGGACCGATGCCTTTCCGCATCGAGATATATGGAAGCACATCAGAGAACCTCTGTGAAGTCCCGAAAAGCCACGCTCGGGCGCATCTCATTTTATTGCGGCCCTGCACGTGAGTCCGTCGCGTTTCCCCTCACCCTGACCCTCTCTCCCCCAGGCGCGGGAAGAGGGAACAGCCGAAGCGGCGTTCCAGAAACCCAGGACGTTCGCCGGCAGAAGGCCGGGTGTCGTCGCACCCTCTCCCCAAGGGAGAGGGCAGGGGTGAGGGGGAAGCAATTGACCGAATATTCGTACGGTTGCAAGGTTTTGAGATGCGATGCGCCACGCTCCCTCGCTGGAGATGGCGAAGGCATCGGCAATCGACTCACGAATTCGCCCGCGAGGGGAGCCATCGTTTCACTTCATGACTTTCAAGGATCGCGTGACGGCGATCCACCCGGCGCTGTCCAATCGTTGAAGATTGAGCAGCCCATCGGAAAATGAGTCCAACCTCGCAAGCGCGGAGCGGTCGCCCAGTGCGTGAGAACTCGCGACATCCTTGGAATTGTCGGGGCTTTCCCCGTCCGAGGACGGGCGCACTCCGGAGCCTTATGAGCCAGTTCAGCATTGCTTCCCGCGCCACACCCGACTATACCGGCCGAAGCCATTTATGGAGCTGATCGCGCCCAGCCGCCGCCCGACGGATGAATTCGGGTTCCAGAAATTGATCTCGCGCCTTCATGCTCTTCGACGGGCCACCCGGTTCGGCCTTCTCCTCGTCCTCTCCGGCGTTCTCCCGGCGCGTGCGGCCCTGCAGTTCGACGTGTTTCTCGGTTACGGCGGGCAGCCGACCGGCACCGACGGCATCGTGCGCGAGGCCGGCTGGTTTCCGGTCGCGTGTGAAGTGCTCAACGATGGTCCTTCGTTCAACGCTGTCTTTGAGGTTTCTTCCTCGCAAATGGGCGGCGGCCAGGCGCGGCGACTCGCGGTGGAACTGCCGACCAATACCCGCAAACGTTTCGTCATTCCCGTGTTCGCCGCTTCCGGCACGTACGGCGTCTGGGAGGCGCGGCTGCTCGACGAGCGCGGCAAGGTGCGCGCGGAGAAGAACGGGTTGCGCCCGCGCGGCGCGGCGTGGGAGACCGTGCTGATGGGGGCTGTTCCCCGGACCTTCGCCGGTCTGCCCAAGCTTCCGGAACTGCGAAACAATAACGCGCGCACACCGCTGCAGCCGCTGATCGCGCGATTGCAGGTCGAGCAGATGCCTGACAGCCCGATTCCGTTGGAAGGGCTGGACGCGATTTATTTGAATTCGGAAAAGGCGCTCGAGCTGAAGGTCAATCAATCGGACGCCCTGTCCGCCTGGGTGCACGGCGGCGGCCACTTGATTGTCGGAGTCGAACAGACGTCCGATATCAAAGCCACGCCCTGGCTGAATGAGTTGTTGCCCCTCGAGCTGACCGGGTCCGAGACGCGCAAGGCAAACCGCGAAGTGTTCGACTGGTTGCGAAGCCGCGCGGATCAGGAGACCGCGCCGGAAAACGTGATGCGCGGCGGAGTGCGAAACCGGCCTGGGCTTCCGGCCGGCCGCGTGTCCAATCCCGGTTTCACTCCCTACGCCGATCTGCCCGACGATGCGGAATTCAACCAGGCCGATTTTCCGGTCGCCACCGGAAAGCTGCG
>JGI10216J12902_101855192_pt1 | contig 12770 bp, 9 predicted proteins | sample KanNatreferecore_FD_12902 | JGI IMG/M metagenome (IMG submission 12902)
CCCCCGCCGGCACCTGCTCCATGGCGCGTGAGCAGCGGCGGTGGGACCAGCTCTGCGCCGACCGTACGCTTCGCGTGATGGTGCACGGCCGCAGTGAGATCGACGGATACGCCGTCACTCGCGAGGAGCGGGATGCCTACGGCGGGCGCGTCCTCCAGGTGCTGGAGCTGAGCGCGGAGGGTCCGGCGGCATGGCGCGGTCTGCTGGGCTGCCTCTCGCAGCTGCCGGTCGAGTCCGTCGAATGGTTCGCCAGCGCTCACGGCCTCGCGGAGAGCGGGCTGATGCACAGCCCGGCCCCCCTTCGCGAAGGCTTCAAGCCCAGGGCCATCGTGAACGTCAAGCCCATGTTCCAGTTCCGCGTGGTGGACGTGGCCGGCGCCCTCAAAGCCATGCGGAGCAGCTTCCCCGAGGGCGACTACCGGCTGGCGCTGCGGATCGCGGACGACCTCCTGCCCGAGAACACCGAACCGGTCGCGGTCCACGCCTGCGGCGACAAAGTGACCATCCGCAAGGCGCGCCCCTCGGAGCCCGCCCTGGAGATGGACGTGCGGATCTTCTCGCAGCTCTACTGCGGCTACATGTCCGCTTCCGAGGCGATCTCCCAGGGCCTCGCCCGCGCCTCCGGCCCGGAGGCCGCCACCGTAGCGGACTGCCTCTTCCCCGGCGGCGAGCCCTTCATCTCTGAGCTCGATCGGTTCTGACGGAAACAAGGATGCCATCGCCATTCTCGGGGATCGACCCTTATGTCGAGGCACCTGAGCTTTGGCCCGATTTCCACTGGAGCCTCGCCGTCGAAGCCCGCGCCTGGATCAACGAGCGTGTTCCCCCCGGTTATGTGGCACGCCTCGCACACCACCGGCCGCGGCATGAGGAGGCAATCCCGCTTCTTCTCAGCATCGAGGTGCTCACTCTCCCCCAGCGAGCGGTGGTTACGTTCATCGAGATTCTCTCGCCGCTCCATAATGACCCCCTTACGGAGGTTTCTCGGGACTACCAGCGTCAGCGCCAGGAACTGCTACGCGCACCGGTCCACTTGCTGGAGATCAACCTCTTCCGGCAGAGCGTAGGGGGGTCCGGCGAACAGGAAATGGGCACTCCTTACCAGGCGCTGTTGACCCGGAATGGCGGGTGTGCCAGGACGGAGGTGTGGCCGCTCCACCTGTCGGAGCCGCTCCCGGTGCTGCCGGTGCCGCTTCTCGAACCGGACCCGGACGTTCCACTGGACCTCGGCGCCTGCGTCGCGTCGGTGTACGAGCGAGGGGCATATGCCTCCCAGATCGATTACAGCAAGCCCACGCTCCCGCCCCTGTCGGCGGCGGACACGGAGGCGGTACGCCGGACCCTCGCCCAGCACCGCGCCGCGCGGTGATGGCTATTCTGACCAGAGCTCGGCGAGGAGCGTGTCTATTGCCTCCACGCCGCCTTCCGTTCCGCCGCGAGCATCGTCCGCACCGGTAGGCCGGTGTGCCCCGACGTGGTGGAACAACGGCCGTGCCGCTTCCGTGATGAAGCGCGTGAGCTGGGCGTAGCTGTGCCTGTCCGTCCTTCCACGCCCGCGGTCATAGTACCGGAGCGGGAAGTAGAGGTTCAGCGTGTTACGCGCCCGGGTCATCGCGACGTAGAGCAGCCGCCGCTCCTCTTCGATCTCTTCCTCGGAGCCGGTGGACATGTCGGAAGGCATGGAGCCGTCCGAGACGTGGATCACGTGGACCGCGTCCCATTCGCAGCCCTTGGCGGAGTGGATGGTGCTGAGGATCAGGAAGTCCTCATCCAGCAGCGGCGGGCCGGCCAGGTCCTGCGTGGAGTTGGGCGGGTCCAGCGTGAGGTCCGCCAGGAAGTGCCCGCGGGAGGGACACCCTCCGGCGATCTGCTCCAACTGCTCCAGGTCGCGCAGCCGCACGACGTGGTTGTCGTACCGGCGCTGAAAGAGGGGCTCGTAGAACCGGCGGATCCGTTCGATCTGGGCGGCTGTGGTAAGCTCCTCGCGGCTCGCATCCCCTCCATTTCCCCATTGCCTCATTTCCCCATTTCCGCCCGACCTCGGCTCCTCGCCCGGCAGCGGGATGCCGGAGCAGTGGCCCAGCGCCTCCCGCAGCGACCGGAACTCCTCCCGCGACGCCTCTGGAACCTCCGGCGGCTGGCGAACCGCCCGGCGGAGCGGGTTCTCGCCGTCCTCGCGGAGCGCGTCGATGATCCGCCGGGCGGAGGCGGGGCCGATGCCCTCAAGAAGCTGGAGCACGCGGAACCAGCTCACCTCGTCCTGGGGGTTTTCCAGGATACGCAGCATGGCCAGCATGTCCTTCACGTGCGCGGCCTCGACGAACTTCAGGCCGCCGTACTTCACGAACGGGATGTTCCGCCGGGTCAACTCGACTTCAAGCTGGTCGCTGTGGTGCCCCGCCCGGAAGAGAACGGCCTGCTCCCGGAGCGGGACGCCCTCCTCGCGCTTCGCCAGGACCCGGTCACAGACGGCTTCGCACTGCTCCGCCTCGTCCTGGCAGGTAATGATGGTGGGCAGCTCCTGCCCGCCGCGCGTGGTGAAGAGGTTCTTGGCGAAGCGCTCGCGCGCTTCGGCCATGACGGCGTTGGAGGCGTCCAGGATCGGCTGCCGCGAACGGTAGTTCTGCTCGAGCGTTATGACCGACGCGCCGGCGAAATGCTGCGGGAACTCCATGATGTTCCGCACGGTCGCGGCCCTGAACGAATAGATTGCCTGGGCGTCGTCTCCGACGACCATGATCCCCGGCCTCCGGCGCCGCATCTCGTGCAGGATCTCGGCCTGGATACGGTTGGTGTCCTGGTACTCGTCCACCAGGATGTGCTCGAACTGATCCGCGACCACGTCGCCCGCCTTCGACCGGCAGAGCGCGTGCCAGTAGAGGAGCAGGTCGTCATAGTCCAGCACCTGCTGCTGCCGCTTCTTGCGGGTGTACTCCTGGAAGAGCTGGCGCATCCCGTCCAGCTCCTCCTGGCACCATGGAAAGTGCTTGCGCACGACCTCGGCCAGCCTGGTGCGGCTGTTGACCGTGCGGGAGTAGATCGCGACCAGCGTTCCCTTCTGAGGGAAGCGCCGCTTCCGCTCCCCGAGCCCCAGGTCGCCGCGGATGAGGTTCATCAGGTCGGCGGAGTCCTCCTGGTCCATAACCGTAAACTCGGGCGAGAGCCCGAGCGCCCGCCCGTGCTGGCGGAGGAGCCGGTTCGCCGTGGCATGGAAGGTGCCGCCCCAGACTTTTCCCGCGGAACCCTGTCCGATCACGCGGCCCGCGCGCCCCAGCATCTCTGCGGCGGCGCGGCGCGTGAAGGTCAGGAGCAGGATCCGGTCCGGCGCCGTCCCCTGCCGGATGAGCCACGCGACCCGGCAGGCCAGGGTCTTGGTCTTGCCGGAGCCCGCTCCCGCGATCACGAGGACCGGCCCGCCCGGGTGAGTGGCGGCCTGGCGTTGAGGAGCGTTGAGTTCGTCGAGCCAGGAGGTCTGCATCATGCGGAGGGCGGCAAGCAGAAGGATACTTAAGTTTCCCTGCGGCCCTCGCGTTGTCCTCCTGGCCCTTCAGGCCGGCTGCAGCCCGGCGGCGGCGTTGTGGAACCGGCGACGGAGCTTGAGGAACTCGGCGGAGTCCTGTTCCATGTACACCCGGTTCGTAAGCAGGATCGCCCCGAGTCCGAGGGACGGCGAGAGGAGGAGGCTGGTGCCCGTGAAGCCGGTATGGCCGAAGGTGTCCGGCGGCAGGAAGTCGCCGGCGGGCAGGTAGCCGTTCGGACGAGTGAACCAGCCCAGGTTGTGCCCGTTGATGCCCGGCGGGTTCTGGTTCCGCATCATCTCCCGCGCGGCGAGCGGCGCCAGGATACGGACCCCCTCCCGCTCGCCGTCACTCAACAGCGTCTCGGAGTAGCGCTGGAGGTCGTCGAGCGTGCCGAACAGGCCGGCGTGGCCCGCGATCCCGCCAAGCGCGTCGCAGTTGCCGTCATGCACCTCTCCGATGAGCACGCGGCCGCGGTCCGGACAGCGGGTGGCGGCGATCCGTCCAGTCCAATCGGGCGGCGGCAAATACGTCGTGTCCCGCATGGCCAGCGGCTCGAAGATCCGCTCCCTGGCGAACCGCGCGATCGAGAGGCCGGAGACGCCTTCGACCACCTCTCCCAGCAGGATGTAGTTCAGGTCGCTGTAAGCGTAGCCCCGCCCGATCGGACGCTGACGCTCCGAGGCTCGGACCCGCGCGACGATCTCCGCGCGGCTCAGCCCCTGCGAGTGGAGCTGTTCCCACGACTTGAGCCCGGAAACGTGCGTCAGGCAGTGGCGCAGGGTGATTCCGGCCAGCGAAGGCGAAGCTCCCGGGAGGAACGCAGCCACCTCTTCATCCAGGTTGAACGCCCCCTCCTGCGCGAGAACGAGGAGACTGGTCGCCGTCGCGACCGGCTTGGTAATGGACGCGAGGTCCCAGACCGTGGAGAGCGCGGCCGGCACGTCCGGCTCCTGCGCCAGCCCGAGGGCGCCTTCCGCGAGAACGCCCCTGCTAAGACTGAAAACGCGGTAGGCGGCGCCGAGGTAGAGGCCGCCGGCGAGCCCCCGCTCCACCAGCGCCTGGACCGCGGTCATTTCGCCGCTTGGGAGAGGCTCGAGGCGGCGTCCGTCCTGGAGATCCTCTGTTCCGGAAGCACTCGCGCCTTGAGCTTGCGCAGGTAGGCGTCGTCCGTGCCGCCGCGGGTCACCGCGGTGTAGCTGAAGAGCACCCAGCCTCGTCCACCGCTCCCGCGGACCGCCTTCACTTTGGCGGCGGCGCTGTCCGGGCTGAACAGGTAGGCGCCAATCCCGTACCAGACCGGGAAGTCCGGGTGGCACCGGTTCACCCCGTCCACCCAGCTCCTGAAGCCGGGGAGGCCCACCTGGTAGGTCATCGGGCAGACCGCGTCTACCAGACCGCTCTTGATCCACCCGTACCAGTCCTGTGCCACGCTCTTGTACGCCTCAGACTCCCGGAAGTCCGCCGGGCAGGCGCCCCACGGGATCACCGCCGCGCTCAAGCAGATCTCTGGGCGGGCGCGCTTTACGGACGCGCGGATCTCCCCCACCAGGCTGGTGATCTGCTCCCGCCGGAACTGGCCCCAGCTGTAACCGAAGGACTGTACCACGCCCAGCCGCCCCTTGCGCTTTGCCGCCGCCAGCTTCGCCGCGGGGACCTTCGGCGTCACGTGAGCCTCGAACCGCTTGAGACAGCCCGCGCAGTAACAGAGGTTGGGTTTGGCATACCGGATGTAATCCAGCTGGATCCCGTCGACCTCATACCGGGAGGCGACGTCCCGGCAGACCGCCACCAGGTGGGCGCGCGCTTCCGGGTTGCTGGGACAGATGAAGACTTCGGGATCGCCCGCAACGCAGCGGCGCCCGTTCCGGTCGACCGCCAGCCAGTCCTTGTGGGCGTGGATCATGTGGTCCGCTGAGACGGGCGGGTTCTTGTCCGACCACACGTAGCAGGCGTTGACCCACGCGTGAACCTTCAGCCCCGCCGCGTGCCCCTCCGCCACCGCCTGGGCCAGCGGATCGAACTCCAGCGGCGCTTTCGCGAGGGCCTGGGCGCGCGGCTCCAGCTCGCTGGCGTAATAGGCATCCCCCCGCCCGCGGCACTGGACGAACAGCGTGTTCAGCCCGTTCCGCTCCGCCACCCGCACGGCGCGGGACACCGCCTGCGGGGAGGTCATGTCCGTCCGCACCACCCAGACGCCGCGGACCTCCTCTTTGAGGGGCGAGGGACGAGGGGCGAGGGGCGAGTCGGACCGGGATTGGGTGACGACAGCAGAGCACAGGACGAGAGAAGCGGCGACTGCAAGAGAGCGGCGCGTGTACAGCAAGGCGGACCTCCGGACGTCTTCGCAGCGGCAGATCACACGCTGCTTCTCTTCAAAGACAACAAAGGGAGCCCTCCCGGAGCGAGAGAACTCCCATCCCTTATATCGGTTGCTCGCGGCAGGTCTTGAGGAAGTTGAGTTGAAGGTTCAATGTTGAAGGTTGAAGGTGGGAGGGATGGCGTGACAAATGCGTGGTCGCAGGACACGTACGTGCGGACCTACTGGTTCGCGGCGCGAGCGCACGTGGGGCAGACAGTGCCGGGAACGGAGCTGCCGTACGTGCTTCATCTCAGCTGGGTGAGCATGGAAGTGATCGGCGCTCTCCGCACTGAGCCGGGCATGACGAGGACCTCGCCGTCCAGTGCGCGCTGCTCCACGACGTCATCGAGGACACCGTCGTCACCTTCGAAGACGTGAAGGCGGAGTTCGGCCAAGCAGTCGCCGCGGGCGTGCTGGCGCTGACCAAGGACATGGCCTTACCAAAAGAGCAGCAGCTGGCGGACAGCCTCCGCCGCATCCGGCATCAGCCGCCCGAAGTCTGGATGGTGAAGCTGGCGGACCGCATCAGCAACCTCCAGCCGCCGCCCTCCCACTGGACGAAGCAGAAGAGCGCCTCGTACCGCGAGGAGGCGCTGCAGATTCACGAGGCGCTCCGCGAAGCCAGCCCGTCCCTGGCGAAGCGGCTGCTCGCCAAAATCGAGAGCTACCGGGGATACTGCGGGTAAGCGCGGCTGCTATAATGCGGGCGAGAGGACCACTTCCTATGTCCGACGCCCTGCGCGACGCGCTTTCCGATCCCGGCCCGCACACCGCCGAGTCGCTCGCGGACCGTCTACCGCATTTCCCCCCTGTCGTGATCCGGGACGCCCTGGAAGCCCTCGCCGCGCAGGGCGTGCTGGAGCGGACCACCCGCCCGGACGGCGCCGTGGAGTACCGCTACGTCGCGCCGGACCGCTACGCGCAGATCCACATGGATGTGGTGAAGGACCCGGCGAAGGCGTTCGAGCGCAAGACCCGCTGAACAGTCTGCCCGCCAAGGGACTGTCCAAAGACAAAGGAGTCGTTTCGACGACGAGGACGAGGACGACGACGAGGACGAAACGACCGAGTTATCCCGAAGCGCTGCCTAACAAGCGAAAGTTGCGAAAGATAAGATAGAGTGCGCCGAGCCCGTACGAGGAACACCCATGGCACAGACATTCGATCCCATCCTGCCGCACCTGCGGCCCGGCTCCGAGCTGGCGAACGAGGAGATCATGCGGTACGGCCGCCACCTCATCCTGCCGGAGGTGGGGATGGAGGGCCAGCGGCGGCTGAAGTCCGCGCGCATCCTCCTCATCGGCACCGGCGGGCTGGGCTCACCGCTGGGCCTCTACCTCGCCGCGGCGGGGATCGGCACGCTGGGGCTGGTGGACTTCGACGTGGTCGACTTCAGCAACCTCCAGCGCCAGATCATCCACGGCACGAAGGACGTGGGCCGGCCGAAGCTGCACTCCGCGCGGGACCGGATCCAGGAAATCAACCCCCACGTCAACGTGGAGCTGCACGAGACGCTCTTCACCTCCGAGAACGCGATGGGGATCGTGCGCGAGTACGATATCGTCATCGACGGCACGGACAACTTCCCCACCCGCTACCTCACCAACGATGTGTGCGTGCTGCTCGGAAAGCCAAACGTCTACGGCAGCATCTTCCGGTTCGAAGGCCAGGCCTCCGTGTTCTGGGCGGAGAAGGGGCCGTGCTATCGCTGCCTCTACCCGGAGCCGCCGCCGCCGGGGATGGTCCCCAGCTGCGCGGAAGGCGGGGTCCTGGGCATCTTGCCCGGGATCATCGGCTGCCTGCAGGCCAACGAGGCCGTGAAGCTGATCCTCGGCCAGGGCGACCCTCTGATCGGGCGGCTGGTGCTGTTCGACGCGCTCAAGATGAAGTTCCGCGAGCTGAAGCTGCGCAAGGACCCGCAGTGCCCCATCTGCGGCGAGAACCCCACCATCCACGAGCTGATCGACTACGAGCAGTTCTGCGGCGTGGCCGCTGGGCACGAGCAGGCGGCCACGCCCGTGCAAGTGGAGGACATCCAGCCCCGCGATCTCGCGGAGCTGCTGAAGAACGGGCGCCCCTTCCTGCTGGACGTCCGCAATCCCGAAGAGTGGGCGATCACCCGCATCGAGGGCGCCACCCTCATTCCTCTTCCGGAGCTGGCGCAGCGCTACCCGGAGCTGCCGCCGGACCAGGACATCGTGGTGTACTGCCGCTCCGGCGGCCGCAGCGCCAAGGCCGCGGAGTTCCTGAAAGAGAAGGGCTACGGACGAGTAAAGAACCTGCCGGGCGGGACGCTTCGCTGGTCGGACGAAGTAGACCCCTCGATGCCCAAGTACTGACCCAGGAGCAGGGCTGCGAACCTGGAGGGGGCTTGATATGATCGCAGAACCACCGGTCATTCCCCACGGGCTGCGGATGACCGAAGAGGAGTTGAGGCGTGGTGCCCCGAGGACCTCTGGGCCGAATTCGCCGACCGTGAGGTGATCGTGATGAGCCCCGTCTTTCGTGCACGACCAGTTGTTTCTCTTCCTTAACCCGCTGCTGGGCCTGTATCTCGAGGTTCGGCCCCCATGGGCGTATCGCGGGTCCCGAGTACCGGCACGCCTACGCCCCGGGCTGCTGAGACTCCCGGACCTGTCCGACGTGTCCGACCTGTCCGACCCGTCGGGAGGGCCCGGTTACTTGCACAGCCCCTGCCCACCCCGCAAGTCATGCTGGGGAAACGGGGTTGCGGGCCGGTCCTGCCCACGGGACAGCCGGTCGAATCCATTGTAGAATAGGGAGTCCCACCCACAGCGGTCCGTCCTTCGCCTTGGCGCCTTGGAGGTACGGCCGGGTGCGGTCTCAAGTTAGGCCCCGCGAGTGGCATCGTTCGTCCCCCCGCCGGCAAAGGGAGCCATCCCGGTCCGGAAGTCACCGCACCGGGATCCTATCGTGTCAGGGCGCTAACCACGGCCCGCGAGGGCGTGGGGAGGTTATCACGGATGAGTCGTCTCTCTTACTTCACCTCGGAGTCCGTCACCGAGGGCCACCCGGACAAGCTGGCGGACCAGATCTCCGATGCGGTGCTCGATGCACTGCTGGCGGAGGACCCTAGCAGCCGCGTCGCCTGCGAAGCGTTCCTGACCACGGGCGTGGCCATCGTCGCGGGCGAGATCACCACCCAGGCTTATGTCGAGATCCAGGACCTCGTGCGGAGGACGCTGGAGGAGGCCGGTTACACCCGCGCCAAGTTCGGTTTCGACTGCACCAGCTCCGGGGTGCTCACCTCGATACAGAAGCAGTCCCCCGACATCGCGATGGGCGTGGACACCGGCGGCGCCGGGGACCAGGGTATGATGTTCGGCTTCGCGTGCAACGAGACGCCGGAGCTCATGCCGATGCCGATCATGCAGGCGCACAAGCTGGCCCGCCAGCTCGCTACTGTCCGCAAGAACGGCCAGATCCCCTACCTGCGGCCGGACGGCAAGACCCAGGTGACGGTCCGCTACGACGGGCCGAACCCCATCGCCATCGACAAGGTCCTGATCTCGTCCCAGCACGAGCCCGCCGTGCCCCAGAAGACGATCTACGAGGACCTGCTCGAGAAGGTCATCCTCCCGATCCTGCCTAAGGAGATGGTCCACGCCGGGACCGAGTACTACGTCAACCCGACCGGCAGCTTCGTCATCGGCGGCCCGCAGGGCGATACCGGCCTCACCGGCCGTAAGATCATCGTCGACACCTACGGAGGCTACGCCCGCCACGGCGGCGGCGCCTTCAGCGGGAAGGACCCCACCAAGGTGGACCGGTCCGCGGCCTACATGATGCGGTACGTGGCGAAGAACATCGTCGCGGCCGGCCTGGCGGACAAGTGCGAGCTTCAGGTGGCCTACGCCATCGGCATGCGGGAGCCGCTCTCCGTGCTCGTGGACAGCTTCGGCACGGGCCGCGTGCCGGACACCCGCCTCGAGGAGCTGGTGCGGAAGTACTTCGATCTCACCCCCGCCGGAATCATAAACCACCTCGAGCTGCGGCGCCCGATCTACAAGAAGACCGCCGCCTACGGTCACTTCGGCCGCACCGACCTGGACGTGACGTGGGAAGCCACGAACATGGCGGAGACTCTCCGGAACGCCGCGTAGCCCTCTCTCCTCGTAACGATAGTCTCAGGTCGGACATGTCAGACTCGTCCGACCCGTCCGACCTGAGACTACCATTAGGGGTGAGCGAAGAAGCCTCCGTAGCCCAGGTCGTCCTTCTCCCCTCCCCCGCGGGACTGCCGGAGTCCCTCACGTACCTCATTCCCCGCTCGCTGCGCGCGGTCGCTGCGGTGGGAATGCCGGTGCTTGTGCCGCTAGGAGGGAGGGAGCAGTTGGGCTACATCCTCTCGATCGGCGAGATTCCGGACGGCCTCGAAGGCAAGCGCCTCCGGCCCCTGAAGGCCATCCCCCGCCCGGAGCCGGCGTTCGACACCCGGCTGGTCGAGCTGCTTCGGTGGGTCGCGCGCGAGTACTGCTGCTCGCTGGCAGAGGCCCTGCCGCTGGCGGTGCCGGAGCGCCACGGCGCCGAACTGCAGACCGTCGTTTCGCTCGAGGAATGGGACGGCTCGGTGCCGCAGCGCGTCGGATTGCTTACGCGCCAGACACTCGAGGCCCTACACAAGGCGCTGGCGGACGCCGGGGGCCGGCTCTCGCGGGACGGGCTGGAAGCGGCGGTCCGCGCGCCCAACCTCTCTCAGGCGCTCCGCCGGGCGCGCGCCGAAGGCTGGGTGAAAGAAGAGCAGCAGCTCCTGCCGCCTAAGGTCCACGCGAAGTCGGTGAAAGCCGTCCGCGTTGCCTCCTCCCTCACCGCTCAATCCGACTCATCCGCGAAGTTAGGAAAGCGTCAGCAAGAAGTTCTCGATTTCCTGCGCTCGCGGAACGGCGACGCCATCGCGCAGCAGGAGTTGTGCACGCGGCTCAAGGTCGATCCTCAGGTCGTCAACGCCCTGATCGGCAAGGGGCTCTTGGAGGCGACTCGCCTGAACGTGAGACGGGCGCCGGGTGGGTACGGCTCCGGCCGCGATTCGGCGCCGGCGCTCACACCGTTCCAGGGAGCCGCCGCGGACGCCGTGTGCGCGGCGATGCGCCGCGGCGAGGGAGAAGCGCTGCTCCTGTTCGGCGTGACCGGCAGCGGCAAGACGGAGGTCTACCTCCACGCCATCGAGCGGGCGCGGGAGGCCGGGCGGACGGCGCTGCTCCTCGTGCCGGAGATCTCGCTGACGGCGCAGGTGGCCGCGGCGGTGCGGCGCCGGCTCGGGGAGCGGGTGGCCATCCTCCACAGCGCCCTGTCGGAAGGCGAGCGGTTCGACGAGTGGGAGCGGGTGCGACGAGGGGAAGCGGACGTCGTCGTGGGGCCGCGCAGCGCCCTCTACGCGCCGTTGAAGGGGCCGGCGCTGATCGTCCTGGACGAGGAGCACGACGGCAGCTACAAGCAGGACTCGCCGTCGCCGCGTTATCACACGCGGGAGGTGGCGCGGGAGTACGCGCGACTTTCGGGGGGCTGTCTGGTGCTGGGCAGCGCCACACCATCGCTGGAGACGTTTCACGCTGCCCAGACCGGGCGCTGCGCCCTGCTGGAGCTGCCGGAGCGGGTCCGGCAGCGGCCGCTCCCGTCCGTGGAGATCGTCGACCTCCGCGAGGAGACGAAACTCCGTCCCGGGACGGTCTTCGGGCGCAGGCTGGAGGAGGCGATGGGCGAGCGACTGGGGCGGGGGGAGCAGGTCATCCTGTTCTTAAACCGCCGCGGGTTCAGCTCCTTCCTGCTGTGCCGGGACTGTGGCCACGTGCCCCACTGCCCGAGCTGCGCCGTGAGCCTTACGCTGCACCGGCAGCGGGTGGGGACGCTCCAGTGCCATCACTGCGGCCACCTCCGCAAGGCGCCATCCGCCTGCGAGCGCTGCCTGGGGTCCCGGGTGCGCCAGTTCGGAATCGGCACCCAGCGCGTGGAGGAGATGATCCGCACGCTCTTCCCCCAGGCGCGCGTGGCCCGGCTGGACCGGGACGTCACCGCCACGAAGGATGCGCACACGCGGATCGTCTCCCAGGTGCACTCCGGCGAGATCGACATCCTGGTCGGCACGCAGATGGTAACGAAGGGCTTCGACTTTCCGGGCGTCACGCTGGTGGGGGTGGTGACCGCCGACGTTGCGCTGAACGTGCCTGATTTCCGCGCCGCCGAGCGGGCATTCCAGCTCCTCACTCAAGTGAGCGGGCGTGCCGGGCGCGGCGACCGGCCGGGAGAGGTCGTGGTGCAGACCTTCAACCCGGAGCACGCCAGCATCCAGGCCGCCTCCCGGCATGACTTCCGCGGTTTCTACCAGGAAGAGATCCGCGGCCGCGAGGAGCTGGGTTTCCCCCCCTTCGGGTCGCTGGCGCGCTTCGTCTCGGGCCACCTTGAGGAAGCCGTGGCCCGCAGCCGCATCGAAGCCGTCGCGGCGCTCCTCAAGCCGGTGGTCAAGCGATTCGACGTCCGGGTTCTGGGGCCTTCCACCTGCCCGCTGTCGCGGCTGAAAGACCGCTACCGCTGGCACCTCCTGCTCCGCGCGGCCTCACGCGAGGCCCTGCAGGAGCTCCTGCGCGAGGTCTGGCCGCAGGTTCGCAAGGAGATCGGCGGCGTGACGGTGGACGTAGAGCCCATCGATCTCTTATAAAGCGCCCGCTCTGCTGGGGTGTACTTCCACCCGTTTCCCCAGCTCCCCATTTCCTCATCCCCTTCCTTCAGCGCTTCCGCCTCGCCGGCTTCTTCGCCGCAGGCTTCGCGGGCGCGGGCGGCAGCTCGGTGAGGTTCATCTTCATCGCGCCGTCCATGCGGATTCCGGTGGGTGCCGCGGCTCCCGGGCCGGCTCCTCCAGGAGCAGCGCCGGGGGC
>JGI10216J12902_106323682_pt1 | contig 12765 bp, 10 predicted proteins | sample KanNatreferecore_FD_12902 | JGI IMG/M metagenome (IMG submission 12902)
GCGGCCACCGCACGAGTCGACAAACTGCTTGACGATCGACAGCCCGTGCGACGTTTTCGTCGAGTCGCCCTGCTCGAACCCGGGCCCATCGTCGTCGAAGTCGATGGCGGCGAAGCCGTCGATGGAAGAGACGCGTGCGGCCAGCCTTCCGTGCGGGCCCGCCGCGGCGAATGCGTTGCAGACGACGTTGCGAACCGCACGAAAGAGCGAGAGTCGGTCGACTCGCGCGCAGACCACCTCGGCGTGCACGCTGACCTGTAGGGCACCCGACAACTGCATCGTGCGGACGATATCGGTGACGACTTCGTCAAGCCGGATTGGTGAATTCGCATTCCCGCCGCCCGGAACGTCGTCGTAGGCGCGGATCAGTTCGTCGAGCCAGTGCGACTCGGCGATGAGTTGCAGCACCCGGACGCGACTGTCCTGGCCCATGTCCTTCGACGTCATCAATGCCGACGCGAGCATCATGATCGTGCCGAGCTCGTGGCGAATGTCATGTGCGACCTCGCGACGGTAGGCCGCCTCCTGGCGATCAACCCTCCCGCCCGCAGCCTCAGTCGCTCGTGACGTGTCACGTACTGGCATCGCGCCAGTGCCCACCTTCCTGTGTGGAGTGGCATGTGGATGTGGCTCTCGCCGCGATGTGTCAGCTGAGCGACCGATCTGTGACGCGTCGTGCGAGCGCAGGCTCTCACTACCCCCGGTGCCGGTGGCGCGTGAGGGTTCGACTCGTCGCCGACTGCTTGATGGCAACGAGCACCGATGCAGAGCCGTCTCGGTGAGACGAGCGGCTAGCCGTCCGGTGCGGACGCGTAGGCGCGCGTATGCGCCTTTGGGCGACGACGGACGAAGTCCGCGTGCTCGAAGTCCATGACCAACCCCCCCCGAGTTGGAACCATGCACCACCCTGTCGCCTCACCGGTCCGATGCTGGCCCGTTACGGGCCAACACCGAGCGAGCGGTCCTGCCTGGCAAAGTGTGGCGTGAGTGGGGCGACCGTAGCGGTGACGAAGGCGCGCGGCAAGTCGAACTAGGGAACTCGCTGATGACAGCGGGATAAAGCATACCGAAGCAGTCGATATCTCGCGCCGTCTTGCCAGCGATGGTTGCCAGGTTGCACTATCAGGGCCCTGTGCCCAGCAAGCCGGATGGAGCTGGAATGCGACCACGTCACCTCGGTCGTGCCTCTCGTTACGCGCGGGATGTCGGCCTCAGCCCCACGCGGGGGTTCATCGCGATCGCATCGGTCGTTGCTCTGGTACCCGCGGTCGTGGCTCTCGTGCTCTGGGTCCACGACACCCGGGCAAGCACGGTGCACACGGGCGGGGCCGAAGTGACCAGGTCCAGCCCACCGCCGAAGGGCGGCTACTTCACATTGCAGCCGATGGGTGAGTGGTCCAGGCTGCCGGACGACAAAGCCTGTGCCGGGCGAGTCCATCGTTCGTCATGGGAGCCGAGGCCGGACAACGTCGTGCCCAACCACGTCATGCCAGACGTGGAGGCCGTGCACCGGGCATTCGCCGCGCGACCGGTGTCCGGTAACGGTGGCGAGGACCCACGATGGGACAGCTGGTTGCGGCAGCGCGTCGACGGGCAGTTCACCGGGACGACGGACGAGATCATCCAGTGGGCAGCCTGTAAGTGGGGACTGCCCGACGACATACTGCGCGCGATCGCGGCGGGCGAATCCACGTGGTACCAGTACGAGGCTTATTTCTCGGGCCGGCCCGTTAGGAACTGGGGATCGGGCGACCTGCTAGCTGCGGGCACACCCGGTGCGTCCGAGTATTGCAACCACATCGCCAAATACGGCCGGGACTACCAGCTCGATTTCGGACCAGGCCGTTGCCCGGCGACCTTCTCCATCGCGGGTGTGAAGTCGTGGCAGGACCCGTCTTGGGGCACTATGCCAGGCAATCAGAACGGCACCTTCCCGTTTGTCCGCCAATCGACCGCGTTTGCACTCGATTACCTCTCGGCTGACCTGCGTGGCTGTTACAACGGCTGGGAGCGCTGGCTCGCACACACCGGCGCCTACGTTGCCGGCGACATCTGGGGATGCGCCGGCGCGTGGTATGCCGGAGCCTGGCGCACCGCGGCGGCCGAGGGCTACATCGCGCGGATCCGGGAATCGCTCTCGGCCTTCATCTGGCTACGGGCGGACTGGCTGCGGACCAGGCCAGCGTGCCACCCGACGTACGGCTGCCCGGGACCGGGTCGCCCATAGAGATCGACCGACCGTATTCAGATCGAGGCGCTCGAGCCTGACTGAACGTGCGGTAGCCGGGAGCCGTCGCACGGTTTCGCGCCTCCCGCAATCCGATGACCTGAACTAGTGCAAGTTGATGATGTGCCGTCATTCGCCATCGGGCAACGTTTGCGAACGCGTGGTTCTCGGGCCAGCAGCCGTCCGGTTGTAACGGGCCGGATCGCGCGCGCCGGGGACGTAAACGTCGACTGATTCGGGGGAGTGTCGACACGATGAGGGGTAGCGCTGGGCTGCGCATTGCCGTGGTCGGCTGTGGCTACTGGGGTTCCAAGCACGTCCGCGTACTGCACTCCATCGACGGGGTGGATCAGGTGGCGCTGGTCGATTCCGAGGAATCGCGGCTGACCAGCCTGGCTCGGAGCTATCCGGGCGCACAGACCTTTTCCACCTTACCGGCCGCGTTGCCGCATATCGACGCCGTCGTCATTGCGACCCCGCCGAGCACACACGTCCCAGTCGCATTGCAGGCAATCGACGCAGGCAAGCATGTCTTGGTCGAGAAGCCGCTCGCCCCGACGACGGTCGGCGCCGAGAAGTTGATCTCGGCGGCCGCGCGAGCGGGTGTGACGTTAATGACCGGCCACACGTTCGAGTACAACCCCGCGGTCTGGAAGCTTCGCGAACTCGTCCAGAGCCGGGTGCTCGGCGAGGTCTACTACCTCGACTCGGCCCGGCTGAACCTCGGGTTGTACCAGAGCGACGTGAACGTGATCTTCGACCTTGCCCCGCATGACGTGTCGATCATCAACTACGTCCTCGGCGAGACGCCCGTTGCGGTGCAGGCGTGGGCGTCGCGCCACGCGCATCCGCGGTTCGAGGATGTCGCATACCTGCGCCTCTTCTACGAGGACCACCGCCTGTCCGCGAACATCCATGTCAGCTGGCTCGACCCGTGCAAGGTCCGCCGGGTGACGGCGGTGGGCAGCGAAAAGATGGCCGTCTATAACGATCTCGCCGCCGAGGAGCGCATCCGCGTACTCGACAAGGGTGTCTGCGCGTCGGTGACTGGCAACGACCTGACCCGTCCCCCGATGTCGTACCGCTACGGCGACATTATGTCGCCCTTCATCGCCGCGGATGAACCGCTCAGCGTGCAGGACAAGCACTTCGCTGAATGCATCGTGACGGACGCAACCCCCCAGACCGATGGCCGCAACGGCCTCGCAGTCGTCGAGGTGCTCGAGGCGGCGCAGCTTTCCCTGCAGATGCACCGGCCGGTCCGACTCGACGAGCTCGCGGTCGACAAGGACGTCTTCCCGCTCCGGAGTACCGCGCGAGCGAGCAAATCCAGGCCGTGGTTGCGCGAGCACCCCGGTGTCGCGTCGTCCGGCAACGGGTGGCACGGCGGTCACGCTGCCGCCGCCGCCGTGCCGGCCGTCCAGTGAAGAGGTACCCGGGTGGCTAAGCCAATGACCGCAACCGTGCCCTTCCTCGACCTCGGCGCGATGACCCGCGACGTGCGGCAGACCGTCACCGAGATGTGGTCCGACGTGCTGGACTCGGGCCGGTTCGTCGGCGGTGAGATGGTCGAACGGTTCGAGGCGGCGTTCGCGACCTACTGCGGCTGCGCCGAGACAGTTGGAGTCGCTAACGGGACGGACGCGATCCAGCTGGCGCTGCGCGCGCTCGGCATCGGGCCAGGCGACGAGGTGGTCGTGCCGGCTAACTCGTTCGTCGCCACGGCCGAGGCCGTCGCCCTCGCCGGTGCGAGGCCGCGCTTCGCCGATATCGACCCGTGGACCCTGCTGATGACTGCCGAGTCCGCCGAGGCGGCCGTGACCGGCCGGACCAGAGCAGTCATCGTCGTGCACCTGTATGGGCAGCTGGCCAACATGGATGCGCTGGAGGAGATGACAAGCCGGCGCGGACTCATACTCATCGAGGACGCCGCGCAGGCGCACGGCGCGACCTTTCGCGGGCGGCCCGCCGGCTCGTTTGGGCGCGCGGGCTGCTTCAGCTTCTACCCGGGCAAGAACCTCGGCGCATTCGGCGACGCCGGCGCCGTGGTCACCTCGGACGCACCGCTCGCGTCGCGTATCCGCTCACTACGCGACCATGGACGCTCCGGCAGTTCGCACTACATGCACACTCTCGTCGGTACCAACAGCCGGCTCGACGCGCTGCAGGCTGCCGTACTCAGCGCAAAGTTGCCCGTCCTGGACGAGTGGAACGACGCCCGGCGGCGCGTCGCGGAGCGTTATCACGAAGCGTTCGGCGCGGTCGGGCTGCCCATGGTCGACGAGGGCCCGTACTCTCGAGGCGTCTATCACCTCGCAGTCGTCCGGGTGCCGCGGCGAAGCGAAGTCCAAGCACTTTGCGACTCGCTGGGCATCCAGACCGGTGTGCATTATCCGACGCCGATCCATCGCATGTATCCGTACGCGCAACTCGCGCTAGAACCGCTGCCCGTCGCAGAGAGTGCCGCCACCGAGGTGCTCTCGCTTCCGATGTTCCCGCATATGACCGAGGAGCAGGTCGCCTCGGTGTGCGAGGCGGCCGGGGCAGTCGCCGAGATGCTGAGCGAACGCGAGGCCGTCGGTGCCTGAGGTGTCGGTCGGAGCCGACTTGCATGCTGACGTCACGGCGGTCGTCGGTTACCCCTCAGCGCGCGTCGAGGCCTCGGGTCTGATCATCGGCAGGAACGCACATGTGCGGAGCGGTAGCACGATCTACCTCGGTTCCCGCATCGGACACGGTTTCCAGACCGGGCACAACGTGGTGATCCGCGAGGAGTGCGCGATCGGTGACGACGTCTCGGTGTGGAGCAACACCGTCGTCGACTACGGGTGCCGCATCGGCAACCGGGTCAAGATCCACTCGAACTGCTACATCGCGCAGTACACGGACATCGAGGACGACGCATTCATCGCGCCAGGAGTCACGATCGCCAACGACCTGTACCCGGGTCAGGAGGCTTCCGCGCGGCTCATGTCCGGACCCTCGATCGGCCGCGGCGCGCAGATCGGCGTCAACGTGACGATCCTGCCCTTCGTACGGATCGGTGCGCGCTGCCTGATCGGTGCCGGTGCAGTTGTCGTGTTCGACATCCCGGAGGGCTCGGTCGCCTTCGGGAACCCTGCCGTCGTACGCGGTCGCGTCGATGACCTGATCTCCATCGAGAAGCGGGTCGAGGCCGTGAGCAACTCGGCCAATCGCTACCGGCGAAAGTGCCAGGAGCGGGCGCGGGTGGTGTCCCTGGGCGGCAGGCGTGACGACCGTGACCGCTAACGAGCTTCCCCTGCGAACGTCGGCCATTGCCGTTCCGACGCCCGCGAATCAGCGCATCGGCAAACGAGTCTTCGACGTCATCGTGGCGTCGATGTTGGTGTTCCTGCTATCACCAGTCTTGTTGATCAGCTGGTTGTTGGTCCGCATGACGTCGCCCGGTGGCGCCATATTCCGGCAGGTCCGGATCGGGCGTCTGGGGCACCCATTCGTCATGTACAAATTTCGCACGATGCAGGCCGACTGTTCCGACGCCATCCATCGCGAGTACGTAAGAAAGCTGCTGACCGATAAGCCGGAGCGCACCGTAAGTGCCAACGGCATCTACAAGCTCGATGCTGACCCGCGGGTCACGCGAATCGGCCGTCTGCTGCGGCGCACTAGCCTCGACGAACTCCCTCAGTTGATCAATGTCGTCCGTGGCGACATGTCGCTGGTGGGACCGAGGCCAGCACTGCCGTGGGAGGCGGAGCTGTTCGCAGCTGCCCACCTCGCTCGATTTCTTGCAGCCCCGGGGGTGACCGGCCTGTGGCAAACCAGTGGCCGAAACACGCTTACAATGCTCGAAGGTCTAGATCTGGATCTCGAGTACGTCCGACGGCAGAGCTTCTTACTCGACCTCGTCATTCTCGCCAAGACTGTGCCAGCGGTGCTCACCGCGCGTGGGGCTCGATGACGACTGCCGTCATCGAGACGGATGCAACGCAAGAACGCCGAGACAGTGGTGCCGCCGGAGATTCGATCACCGTTGCGGCTTGGACGCTTGTCAGCCGGGTTACCGGAGTGTTCAAGGTCGCGGCGATCGGCGCCGTTCTCGGCCCGACCTTCTTCAGCAACGCTTACCAGTTCACGAACTCGCTGCCCAATCTCATCTACTTCGGTTTCCTTGCTGGCTCGATGTTTTCGTCGCTGCTCGTGCCCGCGCTCGTCCGGTATATCGACACCGGCAATCGGGAGGCGTCCGAACGCGTCGTCGGCGGGTTCCTGGGCATGACGCTGGTCGCGCTGCTGGCCGTCGCGCCGCTGGCAGTCGTGCTTGGGCCGCTGGCGCTCATGCTCGCGGCGTCGGGTGGCGATTCGCACGCTCAGGTCGGGGTGGGTTTCTGGTTGATCTTGATGTTCGTGCCGCAGGTCTTCCTGTACGGCATTGTCGGGGCCGCAACGTCGGCGATGAATGCCCGGCAACGTTTCGCGCTTGCGGCGGCGGCGCCGGCGCTGGAGAACATCGGAATCATCGCCGTGCTCGGCGCATGCGCGACCCTCTTCGGCACCGGCAGGGAAACCTCCGACGTATCGACAGCCGAGTTGCTGCTTCTGGGCATGGGCACAACCGGAGCGGTCGCACTACACGCGGCCGCGCAGTGGTGGGGAGCGAACCGGAGCGGCGTTCGGGTGGTCCCGCGTGCCGGCTGGCGCGATCCCGAGGTCCGGGTCGTGATGCGCCGCGCGCTGCCCTCGCTCGCACAGGCCGGCCTGCTCGCCCTCCAGGTGCTGACCATTCTGGCGCTGGCCGACCGCGTGCGCGGCGGTGTCGTCGCGTTCCAGATCGCACTTAACTTCTACTTCCTGGCGATCGCGCTCGGCGCCACGCCGGTGGCGCTTTCACTACTACCGCGGCTGTCGCGGATGCACGTCGATGGGAATGCTGCCGGATTCCGGGACGCGCTGCGGCACGGTTTCGCGCTGGGCCTATTCATCGCGATACCCGCCGCGGTCGGCTTACTGGGCTTGTCGATCCCGATGGCTCGGGCGATCTCCTTCGGCCCCATGAGCGCACCCCATGCGGTGGCGCTGGTTGCCGGCTCGCTTGCCGCACTGGCCGTCGCTGTCGTCGCGCAGACGGTCTTCATGATCGCGACTTACGCGATGTACGCGCGCAAGGACACCCGCTCGCCCCTCCGCTCGATGGTGCTTCAGGCGGTAACCTGCCTGACCCTCGCGAGCACGTCGCTTGTCGTCCACGGGACCGCGGCGCTCGTCGTGCTAGGCGCAGCGTTCTCGGTATCGATCAGCATTGCGGCGTTGCACCTGACCAGCCGTCTGCGCCGGCAACTTGGATCTGCCCGTGATCGTCTGGCGCCGTCGATCGCGCGGACCGCAGCGGGTGCCGCCGCGATGATCGGTCCGGCCTGGCTCACCGCGACCTTCGTGCTCAAGTTGATCGGGCCGCCGATGGGTGAACGCGTCGGCATCCTCGCCGCCGCGGCCGTCGGCGGACTGCTGTTCGTCATGATGCAGGCGGTGTTCCGGACGCCCGAGCTGGCGTGGCTGTTCTCGGGCCTCAACCACATGCGCCGACGCGCGGGACCGAGCCTCGCGGGGGCATCCGATGCGTGACTTCCGGCCACTTCAGCCGGTGGCAGTCACCATAAGTGGGACGGTTGCCACGAGGCATGCTGTCGCGCGGCGGCTTACCCACCCGCTCGGCGACGACCCGATGGCGCGGTGGCTGCTCGCGGCCGCATGCCTAGTGCTCGCGGTCGGGATCGGCAGCCTGGGTACCCTGCGTCCACGCCTGACGCTGGCCGTGTGCGTGGCGCTCGCCGTGATCGTGTGCGTGAGCCTCCGGCCGGCACTTGGCGGCTACCTCGTCATCGGGCTGACGCCGTTAATGGCGGGCATTGATCGTGGGCATGTAATCCCAATTTTACGGCCGAGTGAGGGACTTGCCCTGGCTGTGGGAGTCGCGCTCTCCGCGCGGGCGTTGCTGCGATGGCGTACTGGGAGCCTGCCGAGGTGGCGACCGAGCCAGGTCGAATGGGCGGTCATCTTCATGGCGGTCAGCAGCTCCATCCTCCCGATGGTGTGGATGACGGCGCGGCACCAGGCGATTACCCACGACGACCTGCTCTACGCCCTGGTGATGTGGAAGTTCGCTGGCTTCTACCTGATCGTGCGGTCGAGCATTACCACCAACCGGCAGGTGCTGAGCTGTCTGTGGCTCTCCGTCGGCGCGGGGTCGATCGTTGCCCTACTCGCGATCTTGCAGTCGCTGCAACTATTCGGCGTGCCGCGCCTGCTCGCGGCGTATTACGCCCCGTTCGGTTACACCGGGGCGCTGGAGCACGCCCGCGGCAGCTCGACCCTGGCGCTGCCCGCGGCGACGGCGGACCTGATGATCTACAACCTGGCGATCGTGGGCGGCGTGTGGCTGCGCGGGCGCAGGCACCGGCCCATCCTCGCTGTCGCCATGGCGCTGTTCGCCACCGGTGCCCTCTCGGCGGGTGAGTTCTCCAGTGCCATCGGCCTGGTCGTCGGCGTCTGCTGCATCGCAATCGTGACCAGCTACCCTCGTCTCCTCGCGCTGTTCGTGCCGCTGGCCGGCATTGCCGTGGTGGCGCTACGGCCGGTGATCGCGGCGCGCGTGAGCGGCTTCGAGTCCGTTTCCGGCCTGCCGGTCAGCTGGACCGGACGGCTCAACAACCTCCGCAGCTACTTCTGGCCGAAGCTGTTCTCGGACTGGAATTTCCTGTTCGGCGTGCGCCCGTCCGCGCGCGTGCCGGTGTCCTACCAGGCGACTGGCTATGTCTGGATCGAGAGCGGGTACACGTGGCTGCTCTGGGGCGGCGGAATCCCACTCTTCGTGTGTTTCATTTTCTTCGTGCAGGCCGCAACTCGACTCGGGTGGCGCGTGGCTCGGCACAGCGTGCAACCGGACAGCGTGGCGGCACTCGCGGTGTTCGTCTCCGTAATCGTCATGAGTGTTCTGATGATCTTCGACCCGCACCTGACGTACCGCGGCGCCGCGGAGGAGATGTTCGCGCTCCTCGCACTCGCCGCCGTTCACGATCGTCGAAGCAACGACGCCCAAGACGACTACGCCGCTGATGAATACAGCGAATCAACTGCTAGCAAGACGGAGGCTCGACTATGAGACAAGACAGGGAGGACCGTTCGAGCAGCCTGCTCAACGGTTCGTCTTCGGCCTCAGTGCAGCTAGGACGGGTCGGCCGGGTCGACCGGTCGAGCGTGGGCCGCCGATCCGACGGCCCGCTGAATCGCTCAGCGCGGCGAGTCGGGAGGGAACGCGCCTCGGGCGGACGGACGCGCGGGTTCATCCTCGCCCGGCTGCGCTGGATAGTCTTCGTGACGCTGCTGTCCATCGGCGTCGCGGCGGTCCTCTCGTGGTCGCACAATCCGATGTACAGCGCGTCGGCGCAGGTCCTGGTACAGCCGCGGGTGTTCACGCAGGGCACCGCGCCGCAAGCGCCGGACATGGGCACGGAGAAGGCCGTCGCAACCTCGGACGTGGTGCTCCAACGCGCATCGCTTCTGATCGGCGTGCCGGTCAGCCAGCTGAAGCACGGCCTTTCGGTCAGCGTGCCGCTCAATACGAACGTGCTGCGAATCGCCTACAGGTTGCCTGACCCGAGGCAGGCGCAGCGCCATGCGCAGGCGGTCGCCGAGGCGTACGCGGACTATTGGCTGGCCGAGCAGCCGTCACCACGCACCAGCCCGCGGACAGCCGGCGGCGAGATCTTCGGCAGCTCGGTGATCACGCCGGCCACGGTGCCCACCTCACCGGCCAGTCCCAATCACGTCGTAGACCTGCTTGTCGCCACCCTCATCGGGCTGATGGTGGCGGTCGGCACGGCATTCGTCCGGGATCGCTTTGACGATCGACTGCGCTCGCCCATCGAGTTCGAGGAGCTGGCCAGTGCCCCGGTCCTCGCCGTGATCCCAGCCGTCCACCAGGCACGCGGTGACGTGCGTAGCCAGCTGGTCATGGCGCGCAGCCCCGAATCGAGCGCGGCGCACGCGTACGACGACCTACGTACGATGGTGTTCCGGGCGGCAGCGAAGCGCAACGCCAAGACGCTGCTGGTCACCAGCCCGGCCGGGGACCGCCAGACGCTGGTGGCCGCAAACCTCGCCATCGCGCTCGCGCGGGCGGGACGGCGCGTTACCCTGGTGTGCGCCGACTTGCGCTGGCCGCACGGGCACGAGCTGTTCGGCGAGTTCAACGCCTCCGGGCTCGCGAGCGTGGTAGAGGGTCGCGTCGGCCTCGCCGCTGCGGTATGCAGCACCGATATCGACGGCCTGCAGGTGCTTCCGGCAGGCTGCCTGGAGGGCGACTACGGTGCGGCGCTCCACGATGGGGCGTTGCGTGAAATTGTCGGCCGCCTTCAGCGTGGCGCCGACTTCGTTGTCATCGACGCGCCACCAGCGCTTGCCGGCGCGGAGGCGGGTGCCCTCGCCGAGCTGGCTGAGATGGTGCTTCTGGTCGGTGACGCGCGGCGTACCACGCGACGCCAGGTGAACGCGATGACCGATCAGCTCATGCACGTGAGCGACCGGATCATCGGCTGCGTTATCGACAACTTCGGCCGGCGTACCCGGCCGAGCCGTCCGCAACTCGCGCTGGTTTCGGCCAAGACCGATGACGACGGCCCGGCGACGATCGGGCGCGAACGAAGCGCGGACGACACCCTGCTGAGGGACGCCGTCGGCGCCGAGGACGCGAGCAGGGTCTGACGCGGCCGGGCCGCGCACTGAGGAATGCAGTCGACGAGGGAAGTGGAGAGACACGGATGACCGAACAGCTTGAACGGCCAGCGCGGGTCCTGGACGGGATGGACACGGACACCTGCTGCCTATATCTGATCCGACACGGCACCACCACGATGAACGTGGAGAACCGCTACCGGGGACGGCGCGACGTTCCGCTGGACGCGCAGGGATACCAGGACGCGGTCGATGCCGCGCGGCAACTCTCGAAGGTCGGGCTCGCCGCCGTTTACACCGGCCCGCTACGTCGAACAATCGCGACCGCGCAGATCATCGCCGACGAGGCACGGGTCCCAGACCTGCGGATCCTGCACGGCCTGAACAACGTCGACTATGGCGCATGGGAGGGCATGACCTCCGCGGAAGCCGAGGAGTACGACTCGGAGGCATTCGCCAAGTACCGCAGTTCGCCCGACACCGCCGTCTGCCCGATCGGGGAACGCTTGCGCGACGCGCAGGAGCGAATCATCGCGGCACTGCAGCTCATCGGCAGCCGCCACCCCGGCGAGACCGTCGCGGCGGTCACCCACGCGGTGATGATCCGGCTGCTCGTAGCCCGCGTCTCCACCATCGCTGGCCCGAGCTGGCGGATACCGGTCGGGCGCGGATCGCTGACCCTGTTCGACGTGTCTGCGGATTCGATCCGGCTGCGTGCGCTGCCCGAGGGCGACGATGTGGACTGAGCAGTGACCACCGCCGGGCCGCTCATCGTCGCGATCATCGCGACGGTGGCGTCCCTTGCGGTCGTCCAGTCACTGTTCGGCGTCGGCCTGCTGCTGTTCGGCACGCCGATCCTTCTGCTGCTCGGACTGCCCTACGACGGTGTCCTCGGGTATCTGCTGCCGTGCTCGATGGTCGTCAGCACGCTGCAGGTCGCGACGAGCGGGGGGCTCACGCTCGAACCGATCCGCCGCGAGTTCCTGATGATCACGGCGCCGGCGGTCCTCATCGCGACGGCTGCCGCGCTCATCTTCGGGCGCCCGCATCAGATCCGCATCGTGGTCGGCGTCATGCTGCTCGTCACGGCGGTGACTCGATTGGGCCGCTTGCAGAAGGGCCTCCGGCGCGTGGTGCAACGGCAGAAGCGCCCGCTGATGTTGGCGCTCGGGATCGTTCACGGCCTGTCCAACTTAGGCGGCGGCATCCTCACTGTCATCGTCGGTTCGAGTTACGGGGACAAGGTCTCGATCCGGCGGCACATCGCGTTCGCCTACGGCACGATGGCCGGAATCCAGCTCGTCGTGGTCCTGCTGAGCGCACATCCCCGTCTGGACACGCGATTGATGCTGCTGCTTCCTCTGATTTCCGCCGCCACCTACCTGCTCATCGGCCAGCGAGCTTTCCTAGTGGCCCGCCAGCGTGTATACGAGCTGGGCCTGACCCTGCTCATCGCGAGCTTCGGCGTTCTCCTGGTGGGTGCCGCATGAGCATCGCCTCGACGACCCCGGGCGTGCGGCGCGTGCGGCACGCCCTCCGAACGCGTATGTCGGAGCATCCGGCGGTGTATCTGTGGTTCGCGCGGCGGAAGTACCCGGGGCCGAGCCCAGAGGTCATCGGCGCGGATACGGAGCTCGTGATCGATGGTTATACGCGATCGGCCAGCACGTTCGCGGTATACGCGCTGCAACTCGCCCAGGAACGGCCCGTCCGGCTCGCCCATCATCTGCACGCACCGGCCCAGCTGATCGAAGCCGCGCGCCGCCGAGTGCCTGCACTGCTGCTGGTGCGCGAGCCGCGGGGCGCGATTCTTTCCCAGCTGGTGC
>JGI10216J12902_102176645_pt1 | contig 12757 bp, 9 predicted proteins | sample KanNatreferecore_FD_12902 | JGI IMG/M metagenome (IMG submission 12902)
GCGGGCGGACAGTTGCGCGAAGGCGGTGTCCAGCGTTCGGAGACCACCGCGGCCGCCTTCGATCGGGAGCAGTCGTTTCTGCTGGTTGACGTGGACAAGGAAGCGCTGCGGTTCCAGGCCATCACCCGCAACGGGGCGGTGATCGATTCAGGAGCGGTTCCAAGGCAGCCTTCGACATAACGGCGGAGGGAACGATGACGACACATGCCATGCACCTTCGACGCAGTACCGGCGCCGTCCATGCCGCGGGCCGGATCACCGTGTCGGGCATCTTTCATTTCGTCACCGGGCATTACCTGCTTCTGCCGATTGGCGCCGTCGTCGCGCTGCTATGGGCGAATACCGCGCCCGAGAGCTACTTCACCTTCGCCCGGCTGCTGGCGTTTCCCGTCAACGCAATCGCCATGGTCTTCTTCTTCGGCCTGCTGGCGCAGGAGATATTCGAAGAAATGATGCCGGGCGGCGCCCTCCATGATCGCCGGCGATGGCCTGTTCCGATCATTGCGGCGGTCGGCGGAACCGTCGGCGCCGCAGCCGCCTACGCCGCGTCGATCCGCTCGTCCACCGTGCCGATGTTCCTCGACGGCTGGCCGATCATGGCCGGCATCGACGTAGTGTTCGCCTACTTCATCGTGCGCGCCATTTTTCACCGTCACCCCGCGGTGACGTTTCTGCTGGTCCTGGCGCTGGCGTCCAACGCAATCGGGTTCATCGCCCTGGCGCCGACCTTCGTGTTCGACGGTACGCGCGCGGGCGGAAGCGGGCTGCTGATGGCCGCCGCCATCGGCCTGGCCGTGTGGCTGCGGCGCAGCCGCGTACGCGCGTTCTGGCCGTATGTGCTCATCTGCGGAGCGCTCTCCTGGCTGGCGCTTTATCTGGAAGGGTTTCCGCCGGCGCTGGCGCTGGCGCCAATCGTGCCGTTCATGCCGCATGCGCGGCGGCGCCTCGGCGAGTTGTTCGAGGACGAGGCCGATGCGTCAGGAGATTCGCCGCGGCATTACGAACACGTCTGGCACTACCACGTGCAGGTCGCGCTGCTCCTCTTTGGCCTCGTCAACGCGGGCGTGATGCTGACGGGCTACGGCGAAGGCACCGACGCAACAGTCCTTGCCGCCGTCGGCCGTACGGCCGGCATCCTGCTGGCGACCGCGGCCGCCCTTGCCCTCGGCCTGCACTTACCGGCGCAGTTGTCGTGGCGAGACCTGATCGTCGTGGCGCTGGCGGCGGCGGTCGGCCTGACCTTCTCGTTGTACCTCGCTATTGCGCTGTTTCCCGCCGGTCCACTGCTGGCGGAGATCAAGGTGGGAGCGCTGCTGACCGCCGCCGGGTTGCCGCTGGCGTTCGCCGCCGCCTGGCTTTTCGGGGTCGGCCGCTTCCATCCGCGGATGCGCACTCACCGGCGGTGACGCACGCCGCCAAGGAGGCTGGTTATGCACGGGCCCCTCATCGTTGTCCTCTGGCTGGCTGGACTAATCACTTTCGCCGGCTCACCTGACGACGGCCTCTGCGTACCGCAGCCTTCGTCGACGTGCGACGCCGCCGCCATCGGGGAGTTCACCGCCAGAGTGCACGAATATTTACGGGTGCGGCAGGGCGCGGCGCGTGGCCTGCCGCTCGAACGCCCGTTTGACGACCCCGCGGTTCCGCTGGCGCTACGCAAGGCACTGAGGCAGGCGATTCGCGATGCCAGGCCTGGTGCTCGAGTGGGCGACCTCTTTACTCCAGGTGCAGCCGCGGCCTTCCGCCACATCGTCGCCGCAACAGCTGCCGCTCACGGCGTCGATCCGAAGGACCTCGTCCGTGAGCTGCGCGCGGAGCGTGAGCCGGGTGCGAAGCATCCGTCCGTCAACCGCCGGTACGACTGGCGGCTGGGGGCGTGGATGTGGCCGGCGCTGCTGCACGTGCTCCCGTCCCTGCCGGAGGACCTGCAATACCGAATCGTTGACAACGACCTGGTGCTCGTCGATCTGCAAGCCAGCCTCGTGGTCGACATCCTCGAAGACGCGATGACTGCTGATGAGGACTGACTCCACGGCCCCGCAGATTCTCGATGACATGAGCCGCGCCTTGACCGGCCTCCGCACCGAAATGCTCGGCGCGGAGACGCTGGCGCTCGACGGCATGCTGGACCTGCCGGAGCCGAACCAGGCGAGCGCGCGAAATCTGCTCCACTATCTGGCGCTGCGGCGGCACGACCTCCGCAGTCTCCAGGGGAAACTCGAATCAGTCGGGCTGTCGACGCTCGAAGGCGCAGAGTCCCGGGCGCTGCAACACGTCGATGCGGTGCTCGGGCTCCTGCAGCATCTCGACGCCGCGGCGCCGTGGCGCAGCAGCGCATCGGATGTTGGACGGGCGCTTCTGGACGCGCACACCGATATGCTGTTCGGCCCGGCGCGAACGGGTCGCGCCGTGCGGATCATGGTGACGATGCCCGTCGAGGCCGCCCGCGACTACACGCTCGTCCGGAATCTGGTGAACACCGGCATGGATTGCATGCGCATCAACTGCGCGCACGACAACCCGGATGTCTGGGAGCGCATGCTGCACCACCTCAAGCGTGCATCGGAGGAAACCGGCCGATCGTGCCGGGCGGTCATGGACCTCGCCGGTCCTAAACTCCGAACGTGTACGGTCGAGCCCGGGCCGCACGTCGTCCGCTGGCGGCCGCGCCGCGACGTGTTCGGCCGCGTTGTCGCGCCCGCACGCATCTGGCTGACGTCGCGTGAACATCCGCGCCCCGCGCCGCAGCCGGCGGCGGCGACGCTCCCGGTCGGCGGATCCTGGGTCGCCCAGCTGATCGCCGGCGATCGCCTGAAGCTGATCGATGCGCGCGACGCAGAGCGGACGCTTGTGGTGACAGCCGTGGAAGACGGCGGGGCGTGGGCTGAGGCGAGTCAGACAGCCTATGTGGTGCCCGGCACACCGCTCGTTCGCGAGCGCCGGTCCGCCGATCAGCGCCGGCGGACGCACGTCGAGGATGTGCCGGCGCGGGCGCAGTCGATCGGGCTTTCCGCCGGCGATGCCTTGATTCTCACCAGGGACGCGACGCCAGGCCGTCCTGCTGTTCGTCATGAGAATGGCACGGTGCTGGCGCCGGCACAGATTGGCGTGACGCTGCCCGAGGCGCTGGGGGACGTCAGGCCCGGCGAAGCAATCTGGTTCGACGACGGCCGGATCGGCGGGGTGATCCGGCAGGTCTTCCCCACTCACCTGGAAGTCGGTATCACGCACGCCAACACGACAGGGCTGACGCTTGGTGCCGACAAAGGCATCAACCTGCCCGACAGCACGCTGCGCGTCCCGGCGCTGACGGCAAAGGATATCGAGGATCTTCCGTTCATTGCGGCGCACGCCGATATCGTCGGCTTTTCCTTCGTTCGCACTGCCGAAGACGTGCGCGCGCTTCAGGCGCACCTGCACGCGCTCGACCGGCCCGGTCTGCCGATGATCCTCAAGATCGAGACGCGCCGCGCGTTCGAACACCTGCCCACGCTGCTCATCGCAGTGATGCACAGCGCCGCCGCGGGGGTGATGATTGCCCGAGGCGACCTCGCCGTGGAGTGCGGCTTCGAGCGGCTGGCAGAAGTGCAGGAGGAGATCCTCTGGCTGGCGGAGGCATCGCACATGCCGGTCATCTGGGCGACGCAGGTGCTCGAGACACTGGCGAAGGAAGGCATCCCCTCGCGCGCCGAGATTACGGACGCCGCGATGGCTGAGCGCGCCGAATGCGTGATGCTGAACAAGGGACCGTATATTCTCGACGCGGCCAGGGCGCTGGCGACAATCCTCACGCGCATGCAGGCGCACCAGCGGAAGACTCGGGTCATGCTGTGCCAGTCCGGCATCGCCAGCCGGTTTTTCAGCGGCCGCCTGTAACCGCTGTCCCCGGCGATCTCAGCGGCCTTCAAAAAGTCCACCCGATCGACGCGACAAAGGTGGGCTCGCTACGCTCTCCGATGAACGCGTAGACCGCGGCATCGATTCGATCGAACGTGGCGTTCACGAACGGGCCTCGCTGGATATCCCGTTCGGTGGCATACGCGCGCGTCCGCTGCGTCACGAGGCCGGCGCGGAGCCAGCCGAACGGCGCGATCGCGGCCTCCGACCAGTGATACGCAAAGCTGTCCTCCGATATTCCGGCGAACACGTACTCGCCCTCGATATACGCGTCGACCTTCCACCAGCTGAGGGATGCGACATACCCGGGCGCGATGCCATCGGTCCCGCCAAACACCAGGCCCACCATCGGCGTAAGCGCCCACTCGACGCGACGACCTCCGCGCATCGCATAGCCCGCCCACAGCGAGGCGGTCCGCAGCGCTTCGTAGTTATAGCGGGCTTCCAGATGGATCGCGCCGCGGTCCGCCGTGACCGTCGGTTGAGCGTAATTGCTGTCGTCCGGCAGTCCGTACACCGCGACGGAGGCCGACACTGACCACGCGTGCGTCTCATCGTCCCCCGCATCCTGCGCACTCGAGGTAGCTGGAGCGAGCGCCAGGAGCAGCCCCGTGACGAGCATTCGGTGCACGTCGATCACCCGCCGAGCGCGATCGTCAGAGACACGAGCCCGCTGCCGAGCAGTACCATGGAACCGCCGACCAGCCAGCGTGACAGTCCCGCATGGCGGGCATAGAAGACTCCGAGGCCACAGAGCATCGCGATGGCAACCGCGTTGGAGAACCGCAGGGCGAGAGTTGCGTCCGGGATGAACACGAACGGCAGGACCACGGGCAGCGTCGACAGGCTCACCAGCAGGAACACTCCGAACGCACCGCGCCAGTCTTCGCTGTTGAGCCGTGCGCGCCCTGGCGGGACAGGCAGCGTCAGCAGCCGCTGGCGCAACTGCTCCAGTCCAGCCTGGTCGAGTACCGAGGCGACGACCGGCGGCAGGGTGGCAGCGATGAGGAGCCGGCCGCGGGCGGGATTACCGGTGCCTCGAACGGCGCGATACACCGAAAGGTTGTGGCCCTGCTCGCCCAGACACGCCATCAGGTACAGGACCGCATCGATGATGCCCCATGCGATGTTGCATCCGAGCGCGCCAACGAGCATCGCACGCACGTCGTCCCGCCCCGCCTGAGCGACGCTCAACGATCCGGTGAAGGTAAGCACCATAATCAGGCCGAACAGCACCTCGGCCGTGCGCTCCGTCGGGTCGAGCACCCGTGTCCGTCTGAGGAGTGAACTGGTCACGGCCGCCGGCGAATGGAGACGCATGTCGGTGCGCCAGGCTCACCGCACCAGCGGCGGCATCAGGTACAGGCTCGTGGCAAAGATCGCATAGATCATCAGCAGCAGGACGCCGACGAACCACGTGGAACGCCCGCTGTTGGTGACCAGCGCAACCGAGAGCGCGGCAACCAGGATCATCACCACGGCGCTCATCCAGAACCGAAGATCCATCGGCGCCGGGGCGATGGCATAACTGAGCAGAACGAGGAACGGGGCTACGAACAGCGCCAGCTGCGTCGCGGCACTCAACGCGATGCCGACGCTCAGATCGAGGCGGTTCCTGCGTGCGGCGGAAAAGGTGGTCGCCATTTCCGCGGACGCGCCGATCAGCGCGACCACGATGAAGCCAACGAAGGCCGGTGTCATGCCAAACGACACCGCCGCCTGCTGCACCGATTCGACGAAGATCTCACTCACCAGTGCCACGAAGACAGTGACGACCGCAAGCGTGATCAATGCGAGTCCAATCGGGCGCGGCGCCTCGTCGCTGTGGTGCGCGCCGGTGAACAGTTCCCGGTGCGTACCCAGCGAAAACAACAGCGCCAGGCCGTAGGCGGCGATCAGCAGGCCGGACAGCACCAGACTCACCTGCTGCGTGAAGGCGGCCGCGCGGCCGTCTGCCGCGCTGATGGCGGACGGCACCAGCAACGCAATCGTCGCCAGGAACAGCAGGCTGGCCTGGAAGCGGGCGTTGACGTGATTGAACTCCTGGACGTGGTGCTTGAGCCCGCCCAGCAGGAAAGACGCACCGACGATGAAGAGGCTGTTGGCGACGATCGCGCCGGCGACCGACGCCTTGACCAGCACGTACTCGCCGGCCCGCAGCGCCGTCACGGCGATGACCAGTTCCGTCAGCGTCCCGAGCGTGGCGTTCAGCAACGCGCCGACGGCATCACCGGTCTTTGCCGCGACCCAGGACGTCGCCTCGCTGAGGAGAGCAGCCAGCGGTACGATCGCGAGCACGGAGAACACAAAGAGGAGCGTGTGCGCTTCGGGCCGCACACGTTCGCCGGCAAGAACGGCTGGCACGAAAATCAGCAGCCAGAGCAGCGGATTGTGCCGCAGGGCGGCGAGTATGGCGGCCATGATCGCGGCGCGCGGACCGCTGATGACGAGGCGATCGGCGCGCCTCTCACTGTCGTCCTCCGAATCAACCTGTGCCTATGCGAATCCGGAATCCGCCACTCAGCCGCGGGTTGTGCAGATCAGCGGATGCCTGCTGTAGGACAGAGAGCGACAGGAAGGCACATTGTGTCGCCGGCCCGCGCCACTGACGAGTTGCTTTACAAATCCTTCACCGCCACATCGCCGAAATCCGTGCAGCGCGCGCGGATCGTCGTTGACATCCCGTCCGCGGCTCTTTAGCGTACCCGCTCGCGCGTTCCGTCTTTGTTGACGATGCCGGGCCCTGGCCGAGCACGATGCATCACGGTCAGGGCATGGGCCGAGGAGGCAACGATGAAGACCTTCGCGCTCCTCTTCCTGATCGTCACGGCACCGGCGATCACGTTCGCTCAAGCTACGATCGCCGGCGCGGTTTCCGATTCCTCAGGCGCCGCCCTCCCCGCGGTCATCGTTGAAGCACGCAGCCCCGAGCTCATCGAACACGTTCGCCGGACCGTTACCGACGACTCCGGACGGTACCGCATCGAGAACCTGCGGCCCGGCCGTTACACGGTGCGATTCACCCGCGACGGTTGGAGTGTCTATCAACGGGAAGATGTCGAGCTGAGTGGCTCGTTCACCGCCATCATCGATGCGTCGCTCACTCTCGCGCTCGCCGAGACCGTCACCGTGACCAGTGAGCTCCCCCTGATCGACGTCCACGGGGTGTCGCGCGAGACGACGTTGAGCAGCGATCTCATTCGCGCGCTTCCAGCGACTCGCGGATACAACGCGCTTGTCGTGCTGATCCCCGGCGTCGTCACGACCCTCAACGATGTCGTCACCGAGACGGCGACCACCTCCTTCCCCATCCACGGAGGGCGCGCCGCCGAGAGCCGGTTGTTCGTGGACGGACTGAACATCGGCAGCCCGCCGAGCGGGAACTCGGCGACGAGCTACGTCCTCGACGCCGGGCAGGCGCGCGAGGTGACGTTCACGGCGGCAGGGGCGCTCGGAGAGTCGGAGACGGGAGGGCTCATCGTGAATGTCGTGCCAAGGAGCGGGGGCAATACCAGGCACGCGTCCGTCCTGGCGAGCGCAAGCGGGACCCGACTGCAATCGGACAATCTGACACCGGAGCTGAAAGCACAGGGTGCCATGGCGACGCGGCCGTTGGTGAAAGTCTACGACGTCACCGGGATCATCGATGGCCCCATCGTGCGCGATCGCCTGTGGTATGTCGTCACCGGCCATCGCGGCGGAAGCACGCGCGAGAGCCTCAACGTCTTCTACAACCTCAACGCCGGAGACCCTTCCGAATGGCGATATGCCGCCGACTTCAGTCGGCCGTCGTACTCCGATCGACTGTTCGAGAATGCCAGCGGCCGCGTGACGTGGCGCGTGACGCGGCGCAACACGATCACCGGGTTCTGGGACGTTCAGGCCTTGTGCCGGACCTGCACCGGCGCCACACCAGGACTGTCCGAGCCGGCGCGGGTGTCGCCCGAAGCCGTGGGCGTCCTCGGCCGCCGTCTCGACGTCGCGCAGGCGACATGGTCATCGCCGCTCACGAATCAGGTGTTTCTCGATGCCGGCTTTGGTGCGACGTCATTTGGGGTCGGCAACTTCGAGCGTGAGCCGAACCCGACTCGTGATCTCATCCGGGTCGTCGAACAGTGCGCGGAGGGTTGTGCCGACAACGGCAATATTCCGGGACTGGTCTACCGATCGCAGGATTTCAGCGCCGCGCACGCGAGCTCGTACCTGTGGCGAGGATCGATCGCCTACGTCATCGGCGCGCACAGCATGAAGGCCGGATACCACGGTACATGGATGAGCGACGATCGCACGTGGCTGACCAACAGCCAGCAGCTGACCTATCGTCTCAACAACGGCAGGCCCAATCAGCTGACACAGTCGATCTCGCCATGGGTGAACGACGCGCGTGCCGGATGGGACGCGCTGTTCGTTCAGGAGCAATGGACCTACCGTCGGCTGACGCTTGATGGCGCCATGAGATTCGATCGCGCCCGCAGCTGGTTTCCGGCGCAGCGGGTCGGGCCCTCCAGATTCCTGCCCACGCCGATCATCGTTCCGGAAACGCGCGGCGTGGACAGTTACAAGGACTTCTCGCCCAGGTTTGGCCTCGCGTATGACCTGCTGGGCACCGGACGGACCGCAATCAAGCTGACGATTGGCAAATATCTCGAGGGAGCAGGCGTATCGGGCCACTACGCCAATGCCAACCCGACCTTGCGGATGCCGCGCACCACACCCGCATTCGGCACGGCGGGGGTGACTCGCGCCTGGACCGACACGAACCGCAACTTCGTGCCGGACTGTGATCTGTCGAACCCCCTCGCACAGGATCTTCGGGCTGACGGCGGCGATCTGTGCGGCGTGATATCGGATACCAACTTCGGCAAAAACATCCTGACGAACACCTTCGACGCCGGCGTGCTCGACGGGTGGGGCGTGCGCCCGTCAGACGGGACACTGACCCTGTCGGTTCAGCAGCAGCTTGGACCGCGTGCGTCGATCGACGTGACGTACATCCGCCGCTGGTTTCGAGGCTTCTCTGTTGTCGACAATCTGTCGCTTCAACCATCCGACCTGACGCCGTTCAGCGTCGTCGCACCGCGAGATGCTCGACTGCCCGGTGGTGGCGGGTACATCGTTCCCGGACTGTACGACGTGATCCCTGCCAAGGCCGGACGGGTAGATAACCTGGTCGTGGACGCGGCGCGGTTTGGAAAGTGGTACCAGTACTTCAACGGGGTCGACGTCACCGCAAAGGTTCGCGGGCGGACATTCACGCTGATCGGAGGGGCGAGCACCGGACGGACGGTGGCCGACAACTGCGACGTGCGCGCGCACCTGCCGGAACTGTCCACAACGACCATGGGAACAAGTGTGTTCGGCGCCGGCCTGCTCGGCTCCGCCGTCACCCCGGTCAGCCCGTATTGTCACGTTGCATATGGCGTCCAGGCGCAGCTGCGCGGCCTGGCGTCGTATGTCGTCCCGAAACTCGACATCCAGATCTCGACGACGTTCCAGAGCAAGCCTGGCGCGGCGGTGGCCGCACTGTATGCGGCGTCAAATTCCGAGGTGGCGCCGAGGCTGGGGAGAAATCTGTCGGGAAACGCGCCGAACGTGACGGTGAACCTCGTGACGCCCGGGACGATGTACGGCGATCGCGTCAATCAACTCGACTTCCGGGTTGCCAAGTCGTTGACCTACCGACGCTCGCGAGCGTCGGTCGCAGTCGAGATCTACAACGCTCTGAACTCGAGCGCTGTTCTGACGTATAACCACACCTTCGTCCCGGATGGACCATGGCTGCAGCCGCTGACCATTCTGACGCCGCGCTTTTTCAAGATCACTGCAGAAATCGAGCTGTTATGAGGCGGTTCCGGGGGCCGCGCTCGTCGGCGGCGTGGTGGCGGCTCATCGCGAGCATCCTTGCCGCCGCATGCGGCATCGACACGGCGCAGGCTCAGCAGGGCCACCGACAGGTCCTCGTGCTGCATGCGACCCGCCCGGATGCGCAGATTACCGCGATCGCCGAGGCCGAACTGCCACCCGCCCTCAACGCCGAATTCGATGGCAATCTCGATTACTACTCCGAGTTCATCGACATTGCCCGTTTTCCCGATGCGGCGGATCGCGCCGCCTTCGCCGAGTTCGTCCGCGCGAAGTATCGGGGACGGCGATTCGACCTGGTGATCGGACTGGGGGATGCCGCCGTCGAACTGGTCGAGGCAAATCGCCGAGGGCTCTTTCGCGACACCCCCTTGGTGTTCCTGGCAAACAATCGAGCGACGCGAGGTGGACGACTTTCGACGGGATTGATTCTCGAACGGAACTTCGCGACGACCGTCCCATTGATTCAGAAGCTGCAGCCCGACGTGACGCAAGTCTTTGTCGTCAGCGGCGCAGCCGCCGCCGACCGTGCATACGAGCAACTCGTCCGAACACAATTCCGCCCGTTCGAGTCGCGCCTGATCTTCACCTATCTGTCCGCCCTGACCACCGACGAGCTCGAACGGCGACTGTCAGCGCTACCCCCGCGCTCCGCCGTCTTTTACGCACTCGTCACGGAGGATGGCGCCGGAAGGAAGTTTCACCCGCTGGATTACATCAATCGCGTCGTCGCGGTGGCGACCGCTCCCACCTATAGCTGGGTCGACTCGGCGCTCGATCACGGCATCCTCGGTGGAAGTGTGTACAGCCAGGCGGCGGCAACCAGTCGCATCGCACGTCTTGCCATCCGCGTGCTGCGCGGAGAGCGCGTCGACAGTATTCCGATCGCGCATCTCGACTTGAATACCGATCAGGTCGATTGGCGCCAGCTGCAGCGCTGGGGTATTCCGGAAGCGCGCGTTCCGGACGGCGCCCTGGTCCGGTTCCGGGAGCCGGGCGTCTGGGGCCGTTACAAGGCGTACCTCCTCGCGGGCATTGGCGTGTTCCTCCTCCAAACCATGCTGATCGCCGGCCTGCTGGTGCAGCGCGAACAGCGACAGCGCGCCGAACGCGAGCTGCGCCGGCGCCAATCAGAGCTCGAAGCCAGCTACCGGCGTATCCGCGATCTCGGGGGCCGATTGCTGAACGCCCAGGAAGCAGAGCGTGGGCGGATTGCGCGCGAGCTGCACGACGACATCAACCAGCAGCTCTCCCTTCTCGCGATCGACCTGACGATGCTGCGCGGCGTCGCGCGTCCGCAGGCGCTGGAGTTGATCGACGCGGCGGCCTCCAGGACCGGAAGCATCATCACCAGCGTGCACGATCTGTCGCGGCGGCTGCATCCCTACAAGCTTCAGCTGATCGGATTGGTCGCCGCGCTGGCCGATCTGCAGAACGCCGTCTCGCAGGCCGGCATCGCCATCACCTTCACTCACGAGAACGTGCCCACACGGCTGCCGCAGGAGCTGACGCTGTCGCTGTTCCGCATCGTTCAGGAATCACTGCAGAACGCCCTCAAACATAGCCACGCGCGCTCGGTGTCGATGACGCTGATCGCCCGGCCCGCGGAGCTCGAACTGACGATCGTCGACGACGGCATCGGCTTCGACGTCGACGCGGCATGGGGCGAGGGGCTCGGCCTGGTCGGCATCCGGGAACGGCTGGACACCATCGGCGGCACATTCAGGATTGACTCGCAACCGGGCGCCGGCACGAGGCTGGAAATCCGCGTTCCGCTGGACGTTATCGAGGACACGAAATCGTATTCACCCCTCGATGTTCGGGACGATATCCCCCAGCGCATCTGACGCGTCTACTGGCACGATGGCTGCACTGAGCAGCCGTCAGGCAGATGCGTACACTTTTCGGCGTAGACGTTGATCCCGATCAACCCGTCATCGCTCCGCGGTTCACGAGCATCCAGGACAGTTCGCGGTGACAGCCCGCGACATGTCCTCGACGCGTTCGTCGTTCGAACGGCCGACGCGCGTTCTTCTCGTCGACGACAGCACAGAAATGCTCGCCATCGCGCGTGCCGCACTGACCCCTGTTTGTGAGATCGTCGGAACGGCGACGGATGGCCAGTCCGCCCTGGCCGCAGCCGACGCGTTGCGTCCTGACGTCATCGTGCTCGATATCTCGATGCCCGGCATGTCCGGGTTCGAGCTCGCCGCCGCCCTGCGCACGCAGCGTTCGACCGCCGCGATCGTGTTCCTCACGATCCACGACGATGGTCAAATCGTCGATGCGGCCATGCAGGCCGGCGGCACCGGCTACGTCGTGAAGCGGCGGCTGTCGAGCGACTTGCTCGACGCCGTGCAGGAGGCGCGCGCGGGACGAACGTTTATCTCTCCGCGATGCTGAGCGCCGACGAGGCGCATCCTCGCAGCTCCCATTCACCACCGAAACACCAGAGCTCGCCGCGCGGTCAGGGCGGATCTGCATAGTCACGTTCGGGTCGCGGCCTCACAGTGAATCTGGAGGTGGGACGGAACATGACTCTTCGGTATATGAATGGCGCATCGATCGGTATCGTGCTGACGTGGGGGCTCGTCGTTGTCGCTCCCGCGTATGCACAGAACACAACCCTGCTGCCAGCGGAGGAAAGCGCCGTGATCACCGTCACGGGATGTCTTCAGCGTGGCGGCGACAACCGTGACAAATTCCTGTTGGCGAGTCCCCGGCTCGGTCCGGTCGCCAGCGTAACGGACGCCGCGTGCGACGCCGCGGTCGACACACGAGCACTGGAGCTCGACGACGCGGACGATCGCGGCATCAACGAAACGATGGTCGGCCGCTGGATTGAAATCAGCGGACGGCTGGAGCGGGAGACGAGCAGCAACCCGGACAATCTGCGCGAGATCTCCGTCCGGTCCTTCCGGCTGATCCCGGTCGTGCCGCAACGCGCCGAGGCCGCTCCGGCGCCGGTGCCGGCGCCGCCGGCAGAGACACCCGCAGC
>JGI10216J12902_102509323_pt1 | contig 12751 bp, 13 predicted proteins | sample KanNatreferecore_FD_12902 | JGI IMG/M metagenome (IMG submission 12902)
AAGATGACGGGCGTCTTGCTGCGCCAGCAATGCGGGTAGCTGTGATGATAGTTCTCCTGGTGGAGCAACGCATCGCGCAAGCGCAGTTCGTGCAGCACCGCCTCGTTCGCGTCGCTCTTGCCGTGCTTTTCCAGAATGGATTTGCCGATCATCTCCGCCGGCATCTGCTGATCGCGGGGCAGGTCGTCGGTGAAGGCGAAAACGCCATCGTCGTTCACCGGCGAGTAGATCGGCAGCCCGTTCGCGAGTCCGAGTTGATAATCCTCCAGTCCGTGCCCCGGCGCGACATGCACGAAGCCCGTACCGGCGTCGTTGGTCACGAAGGTGTCGCCGGCAAACAACTTTCCCGTGCGCGCGCAGAAGGGATGTTGATACTCCGCCTGTTTGAGATGATCGGCATCGAGACTGCGAACGATTTCGTATCCTGCCCAGCCGAATTTCTCAGCAACGGTGGGCAACAGCATCGTCGAGACGATGTACGCCTCGCTGCCAACCCGGACGAGCGAATAGCTGAAAGTGGAATTGTACGCGACAGCGAGGTTCGCGGGCAGCGTCCACGGTGTTGTCGTCCAGATGACAATGAACGTGCCGGGTTGACCGATGACCGGAAACTTCACGTAGATGCTTTGGCTCACGTGGTCCTTGTACTCGACCTCGGCCTCGGCCAGGGCGGTGCGGCAGGGAATGCTCCAATAGACCGGCTTCTTGCCGCGATAGACGAAACCTTTCTCCACAATGTCAGCCAACAACCGCAGCTCATCTGCTTCGTATTCCTTGTCCAGCGTGAGATACGGATTGTCCCAATCGCCAAACACGCCGAGTCGCTTGAATTGCTCGCGCTGGATGTTGATGTACTTCCACGCGTAAGCTTCGCAGGCCTTGCGAATCGTGGCCGCGTCGGCGCTCGTATCGCCAGCCTTGCGCATTTCCTGCGACACTTTGAACTCAATGGGCAGACCGTGACAGTCCCAACCGGGAACGTACGGCACGCTGTAACCGCGGAGTGATTTGTATTTGACGATGATGTCCTTGAGAATCTTGTTGAGCGCGTTGCCGATGTGAATGTCGCCGTTGGCGAACGGCGGGCCGTCGTGCAGCACAAATCTCGCGGCGCCGGCGCGGGCCGCCTGGATTTTTTCGTAGAGTCTTGCCTCCTGCCATTTCCTGAGACGTTCCGGCTCGCGGGTCACCAGGTCGGCCTTCATGGGAAAGTCGGTGCGCGGCAGGTTCAATGTGTCTTTGTAGTCCATTTCACCTTTTCAAAGGACGCGCAAACTATCAGTCAGGGCACCGGTTATCAAGGTCGAGGTTCACCGGGCCGCATGTTCACTTGATTGCAGCCCTCCACCGGTTGCGTCGCGCTTCCCCTCGGAAACAGCAAGAGCCTTATGCGACGCGCTCTTCCTGTCGTTGCGCCTTCGCCGCGGCGGTTTCCAGCTCGCTCTTGAAGACATAGCGGTTGGTGGGCGTGATAACGAAGTTTCGGAAGACGCCCCGCCGGCGGTGAATGACGAGCACGCGATGCGAAGGCCGCAGCGTGTTGGGCCATCTCTCCGCCCAGGCAGCACGGCGCTTCGATACCGAGGCGATATCGGACAACCGCAGCCGCCGCAGGCAGAAGCCGAACAACGTGACTTTGACGTGGCGGTCGGTGATGGAATACCGCAGTCGCGTGACGAGCATCAGGACGGCGCCGAAGACGGCCACCCCGGCCAGCACCAACAACATGGCTGTTTTCATCAGCGGACTACCGCTTTTGTCCAAGCCACAACAGGACTACGGGCAGGAGGATGCCCAGACCGAGCGCGAGCCAGACGGGCCACTTGTTGCGACTGGTGCGGAATGCCAAGACTATGCCCAGGGCCAGCGTGGTAATCAAGGCTATCGACATCACGACCACGAGGAAACGAAACGCGAAGGTGGAATAACCGGCTGCGGCTTCCGTGGGATAATATTGTTCGACATGAACGCGGTTAAGGCGGCTCACCAGGTCCTGCGAGTCGCTCACCCCTTTGCGGCGGTCGGGATTGACGGTCTGATACCAGCCTGTGGCGATGTAAAACAAAAGCAGCGGCGCAAAGAAGCATCCGAGATACAGGTGGGCGCGGCGCAGCAGTTTCATTCCTGGCGTTTCTGAGTGGAACTCATTGTCTCGGAAGCGCGCAAAGCGCGAGAACGTTGGAGCTTTCCAGCCGGAGTCCCCTCGGCGTCATCGCGCAACGAGGGGAACGAAGATTTTCTGGCCAGGCTTCAAGGTTGTCGCTTTGACGTCGGGATTGGCGTCCTCAAGCAGTTTGAGAGACGTCTTCTTGCCCTCCTTTTCGAAGTGTTTGTTGTGTGCGGCGACGATGGCCACGAACGTGTTTCCGGGCTCTACCGTGTACCAGACGCCCTCCTGGTTGCCGGGAGTCGCTCCGGTTTTTTCCGCACCTTTCTCTGATGCCGTGCCACTGCCTTTGTCGGCGTCTGCGCCAGTCCTGCCTTTCTTGGGAGCAGCCGAGGGAGGCGGTGCGCTGAGCATCTTACGGAGGTCCTTCTTCAACTCCTCGAATTCATCCAGGATAAGCTTCTTGTCGGCTTCCCGTTTTCGGTCGATTTCCTTGAGGGCCTCGGCCAGTCTGGCGACTTCTTCCCGGGTGGCGTACTTGCTGGTGTCGATCCGGGTGTTTTCGGAGCGCACGGTTCTGATTTCGTCAGTCAGCGCGGTCAGCTTCCGCTGGTTGTCCGCCTGGGCGGACAGCAATCCCTCCACCGCGGTGTTGAGCCGTTTGTAGCGCTCCTCGGCCGCCTCCCTCTCGGCGATGGCGGCGGCCCGGGACGCAGCGTCGTCCTGAGCCGCCAGAGAAAACGGCAGCCAGTTCAAACACAAGGCGATGGCAAGAAGCGGAGGAAATCGTTTCATATTGCGAAAAATAGGAGCGCGCCGCGGAGACTTCAAGGTTCAAAGTACCGCCTCCAAACGCGGGGAGCATCCTACGTACGAGGGACGCGCTGGCGGTCCCCTCTACCCTCAACGACGCCAGCCTGCGGTGAGCGTGACCACGGACCGCAATTCAATCGGTGTCCTTGAACCCTTCTCACCCCTCACCCCTCACCCTCGATCCCTCTCCCCGTTGAGGGGAGAGTCAGATGCGCCGCCATGCGGAGTCGATCGATTTTGATCTTTGAACCTGGCCCGTTAAATCTACTTTGTCCGTGTGACCGTTCTGGAAGTGATTCAACGCAGCGCCGGATTTCTGGCGAAGAAGGGCGTGGATTCGCCCCGCTTGCAGGCGGAATGGCTTCTCGCGCGGGTTCTCCAGGTCCCGAGACTCAACCTCTACCTGAACTTCGATCGGAAACTTTCGGAATCGGAGCTGGGCGAGATTCGTGAACTGGTCAGGCGTCGCGGCGACCGCGAGCCGCTTCAGCATATCCTTGGGTCGGCTTCGTTCTGCGGTTTGGAAATCAAGGTCAGTCCTCACGTGCTCGTGCCACGCCCGGAAACGGAACTGCTGGCCGAGCGCGCCTGGCAACATCTCTCAACCTGTGCGGCCCGGCGGCCCGCGGCGCTGGATTATGGAACCGGCAGCGGCTGCATCGCGATCGCCCTGGCCGTCAAGTGTCCGGCTGCGGAGATTCACGCGCTGGACGTTTCCGTTGAGGCCCTCACCCTCGCGCGTGAGAACGCGGCGAAGAACGGCGTCGCGGAGCGAATTCATTTTCATTCGAGCGACGGGTGCTCCGGCATGCCCGCCGGCCTGTCTTTCGATCTGATTGCCTCTAATCCCCCCTACATCCCCAGCGCCGAGATCGACACGCTCTCGCCGGAGGTGCGGGACTTTGATCCACGCCAGGCGCTGGATGGCGGTCCTGACGGACTTGATTTCTACCGGCGGCTGGCCGGTGAAGCCGCCGGTTTTCTTCGTTCCGAAGGCCGGATGCTGCTGGAGTTCGGCGATGGGCAGGCGGAGCAGGTTCGCAAAATTCTCGTCCAACACAACTGGATTGTCGAAAGCCTGGAAGCCGATTACAGTGGCAAGCCGAGAATCCTGAGGGCCGCAGGTAGCGGATGAACGGGGTCTATCTCAGTCCAGACTCGGCAAAGAATTTTTCATGGATAGTTTATTGATTAAGGGTGGTGTGCCGTTGAACGGCGAGGTGACCATCAGCGGCGCCAAGAACGCGGTGCTTCCCATCATGGCGGCCACGCTGTTGACCGCCGAGCCGTGCACCATCCATCGCGTCCCGGACCTGAGCGACGTCAAGTTCATGGGCGAGATTCTGACTTCACTCGGGGCGTCGGTTAAGTTCGAAGACGACACGCTCACCGTGCGGGCCGCGAAGGTCAAGGGGATCGGCGACTACGATTTGATCCGCAAGATGCGCGGCTCGATCTGCATCCTTGGGCCGTTGCTCGGCCGTTTGCGCCGCGCGCGTGTTTCCCTGCCCGGCGGATGCGTGATCGGACCGAGGCCGATCGATCTTCATCTTAAAGGAATCGGGAAACTCGGCGCGCGCGTGACCATCGAGGGCGGTTACGTGAGCGTTGCCGCTCCCCGCCTGGTCGGGGCCGATGTCTTCCTTGGCGGCCGCGCGGGGCCGACCGTGCTCGGCACGGGCAACGTCATGATGGCCGCCGTGCTGGCTGAAGGCGTTACGATTATCGAGAGCGCGGCCTGCGAACCGGAGGTCGTCGATCTGGCCAACTTCCTGAACGCGATGGGGGCCAGAATCACCGGCGCGGGCAGCCCCACCCTCACCATTACCGGAGTCAAGGAGCTTCACGGCGCCGAGCACGAGGTGATTCCCGACCGGATTGAAGCCGCCACGTTTGCCATTGCCGCGGCGGCGACCGGCGGTGAAGTGACTTTGCTCGGAGCGCGGCCCGATCACATGCATGCAGTCCTCGACAAATTACGCGAAGCCGGCGTGAAGGTGGAACGGCGCGGCGCGGCGCTCACCGTCAAGCGCGGCGGCCGGTTGAAGCCGGTGGACATCACCACGCTGCCCTACGCCGGTTTCCCGACGGACGCCCAGGCGCAAATGACTGTCCTGATGGCCCTGACGCCGGGCATCAGCATCATCACGGAGCGGATTTTTGAATCGCGCTTCATGCACGTCAGTGAATTATCCAGGTTGGGCGCCGACATCGCCATCGAAGGGCCGAGCGCGATCGTGAAGGGCGGGAAACCTCTGAGCGGCGCGCCGGTGATGGCCAGCGATCTCCGCGCGTCCGCGGCCCTGGTCATCGCGGGGCTGGTCGCCCGAGGCAGCACGCTGGTGAAGCGCATCTATCACCTGGACCGCGGCTACGAAAAAATTGACGAGAAACTGAAACGCCTGGGCGCGCGCATTGAACGGGTCGAAGAGACGTGAAGCAGCTCATCGCCATTCTGCTGGTTATCGGCGCCATCTGGGGAGCCAGACAACTCCAATTGCACTGGGACCAGGTGAAGGCGAAGAAACTGGCCGACGAAGGCGGCGCGCCGGCCGTGACGCCCGCCGCCACGGCGGCCCTGCCCGGATTGCCGCCCGGGCTTGAATCTTCGCTGCAGACGGCGCATAAGCAGGGAGCCGCCGGGTTGAAAAACTGGCTGAAAGCGTACCGCGCATACGTGACTGATCCGCGCCTGGCCGCCATCGAGCTGGATTACGTGGTGCTGGTGGGAGCGGGCAACATCAAGGAAGCCCGGCAGGTCTTCGCTGCAGTCAAGCAGCGCACCCCGACCAACTCGCCGGTCTATCCCCGCATCAAGCAGCTCGAAAGGAACTACCGGTAAGCCGACGGGCAAAATCAGGCAACTTTTCGCTAGAATTATCAGGCATGGGGTCTTAACGTCTCGACAAGTTTCAACCGCACCACCGAGGTCATTATGGATGTCGTTTTCACTTGCCCGAATTGCAGACAGGAACTGGCCGCGGATGCTTCACTGGCCGGGACGCAGATCCAATGTCCCAGTTGCAATGTGAACATTACCATTCCGACGGTGGATCCCTCAAACGTCCGCACGCTGAATCCCATCGCCACTTCCGCCGCGGCGAAAGAAGAGAAGCATTTTGTTGTGCCGGTGCACGACGCGCCTTCAGAAGTGTTGATCCAGAAACCGCCGCCGCCGCTCGAAGTCGCCGCCAAGGAAGAAGACAAAAAAATCCGCGTCAAAACCATCAAGCGAACGGATTGCGTCGAAGTCGGTCACGACCGCTTCGATGAGATCGTCACGCAATTCCTGGGCAAAATCGGCAACGAAAACATCGTCAGCATCAACACTCTCTCCTACACGCACCTGGACATCGGTTCGCAGAAGCTGATGACCGACTTCGGTGTGATGATCGTTTACAAGGGGTGAGCGCTCCGCTGGCTTCGCGGCCGAAGGGCCGCGCAGGGCGGCGCCCGCTTTCGTTCACCAAAACAAATGGCGTCCATCACGGACGCCCTTGTCCTGCGTCAACCGAAACTCATTTCAGCCCCGCGAGCCGCGCCGAGAGCCGCGATTTCTTCCGGCTCGCGCTGTTCGCGTGCAGAACACCGGTCTTGGCTGCCTTGTCGAAGGCTGAGCTGGTCGCGCGGAACGCGGCGACGGCCTCATCCCTTTTTCCGGCGGTCACGAGGGCCAGGTAGCTTTTCTCGAGGGTCTTGAGGCGCGACTTGATGCTCTCGTTGTGCAGGTGTTTGCGCGAACTGCTGCGCATGCGGCGTTCGGCTGACTTCGTATTCGGCATATCAATGGCGGTTCTTTGATTTCGAGCGGGCAACCGTAGCGAAACGACGGGCTTTGTCAACGGCTTGTTGCGTCTCAAGCGGGCTCAGGCAGAAGAAGCGCTCCACTGGCGCGACCAGGCAGCTTGCATTGAGGCGGCGCTTTGTTAGCGTGCCAGGCCATGCCGTCAGCCAGCTATAAGCTCGTCAAGCTCGCCAGCGGCGTCCACAGCATTCATTCGCTGGAGCACCGCGAGACATTTCATCCGGTCGTCGGCCCCGTCGCGGAGGCGAAGGCGCTCTACGTGGAGCAGCTCAAGCTGGGGCGGCGATTGCGCGGGCAGGCCGGCCCGTTCGTCATCTGGGATGTCGGCCTGGGCGCAGCGGCGAACGCGGTGACGGTGCTGCGCGCCGCGCGCGACGTCTCTTGCCCCGTGCGGCTGGTCAGCTTCGATCACACCGTCGAGCCGTTGAAATTTGCGTTGGAGCATACCGGGGCGCTGGGCTACATCGAAGGCTATGCCAACCAACTGCAAAGGCTGGCGGAACGGCACGAAGTGACCTTTGTCAACGGGAGACAGACCGTCGAGTGGGAACTGCGCCTGTCCGATTTCCCGACGCTGCTCGCGACCTCCGCGGCGCGCAACCTGCCGAAGCCCCACGCCATCCTGTTCGATGCCTTTTCGCCGGCGAAAAACCCCGCCATGTGGACCCTTCCGCTGTTCACCCGATTGTTCCAGCTTCTGGACCGGGACCAGCCGTGCGCGATGCCAACTTATTCTCGAAGCACGATGCTGCGCGTGACGCTGCTGCTGGCCGGGTTTTACGTCGGCGCCGGGCACGCCACGGGTGAAAAGGAGGAAACCACCCTCGCGGCCAACACGCCCGATTTGATCGACGAACCGCTCGACCCGAACTGGCTTCAACGCGCGCGACGCTCCACCAGCGCGGAACCCTTGCACGAGCCGGTTTATCGCCAGGCGCCCCTGTCATCGGAGACACGGGCACGATTGGAGCGGCATCCGCAGTTCAGGTAGAATGCCGCAGTTGCCGGTTCTGGACACGCGGACGGCGTTCGGAGATTTTTCGTTTTGCGCAGGGAAGAACAAGGGCTAGTATGCGGCGCGTCTCCATGAGAGCAGAACTCAATTCGATTCGCGGGCAGTTTCAGGGCATGTTTTTTGCCCTTCTTGCCGTGCTGCTCCCGGTTCGCGCGTCTGCGGACGACCGCGCTCAGGCGGATTCCAGCCGGGCTCGCATGACAACGGTCGCCATCGTTGGAGATGAATTCCACATCAACGGCAAGCCAACCTGCGCGGGCCGCGCATGGCGTGGTCATAAGATCCAGGGATTGCTTTTCAACTCGCGGATGGTCCAGGGCATCTTCGATGATCGCAATCCCGGGACCGTGGGCCAGTGGGCGTATTCGGACACGGGCAAATGGGATGCGGAGCGCAACACACGCGAATTCATCGCCGCCATGCCGGAGTGGCGCAACCACGGATTGCTCGCCTTCACCATCAATCTCCAAGGCGGTTCGCCGCAGGGTTATTCAAAAGAACAACCCTGGCACAACTCAGCGATCCAGGCCGACGGTTCCCTGAGCGCGGACTATCTGAAACGCCTCGAACGGATCATCGACCGCGCCGACGAACTCGGCATGGCGGTGATCCTCGGCTACTTCTACTTCGGACAGGATCAGCGCCTCCATGATGAGGCGGCCGTGATTCGCGCCACCGATGCGGCGACGCAATGGGTTTTCGACCGCGGCTATCGCAACGTGCTGATCGAAATCAACAACGAGTGCAACGTCCGTTACGACCACGCGATCCTGAAACCGGAGCGCGTTCACGAACTGATCGAGCGCGTCAAGCAGGCGTCCCGGGGCGGGCGGCACCTGCTGGCCGGCACTTCTTACGGCGGTGGGTTCATTCCTTTGGAAAATGTTGTCCGCGCCTCCGACTTCCTTTTGATTCACGGCAACGGCGTCTCGGAACCCGGCCGGATTGCCGGGATGGTCCGCAAGACGCGCGAGGTGCCCGGTTACCGCGGGCAGCCGATTCTGTTCAACGAGGACGATCACTTCGATTTCGACAAACCGCAGAACAACTTCGTCGCCGCGATCGGCGAACACGCATCGTGGGGCTACTTCGATTTCCGTATGAACGGTGAAGGCTTCAACGACGGTTATCAGAGCGTGCCGGTCAACTGGGGTATCAGCTCGACCCGGAAGCGCGCGTTCTTCAGGCTCCTGAGCGAGATCACCGGTTCCAACCAAAACTCCACCCAACAGCAACCAGAAAAAGGATCGCTATGACTTCAATCCCAAAACGGGCCCTGGCCTTGACCGCCGCCGCAGCGATGACCGCGTCCGGCGCGTTCTGGCCGGTCTGCGCGTCATCGGACAAGGCCTTCGGTGGCCCGAAATACTTCAGCGGCCCTCCAGCGCCTCTGCGGGAACCGCTCGGCTTTACCGCCCGCACCAACTACCACGGCTGGACCAATTCCATTCTCGTGAGCAACGGAAAGGCCGAAGTCATCATCGTTCCCGCCATCGGCCGGGTGATGCAGTTTCGCTTTGCGGGCGAGACGGATGGTCCTTTCTGGGAGAACCCGGCCCTCTTCGGCAAAGCGCCCGACCCGAAGGCCGCCGAATGGGGCAACTTCGGCGGTGACAAGACCTGGCCGGCGCCCCAGGCCGACTGGGAGCGCACGACGCCGCGGAAATGGCCGCCTCCGGAGGCATTCGATGCCATGCCCGCCGAGGCCGAGATCGATGGCCGGGTGGTCACACTCATTTCCGCGGTGGATCCCCACTACGGCATCCGCACGCGTCGCAGGATCGAACTGGACATCGATCGGCCTTTCCTGACGATCGCGACCACCTTCGAAAAGGTGAGCGGCCGGCCAAAAGAAGTCGGTGTGTGGGTGATTACCCAATTGAAACATCCCGTGGGCGTGTATGCGATCCTCCCGGACTTCTCGCGCTACCGCGACGGCTACAACCGTCAATCCGACGAATTGCCGACCAACCTGCAGGTTGGAAAGGGCCTCCTTTCGCTGACCCGTGATCCCAAGGCGCCGCACAAAATCGGCACCGATTCGAGCACCCTCGTGTGGGTTGGCGCAAATGAAGTCGTCCGCATCGATTCAGCGCGCCAGTTCGCTTCCCACTATCCGGACCAGGAAAGCAGCGCGGAGATTTATACCAACCCGGATCCCCTGCCTTACGTAGAACTGGAAATACTCGGGCCGCTTCACCGCATGATCGTCGGGGACAAAATCTCGCGCACGTCCACCTACACGCTGCTTCGCCGCGCGGAGCGCGACCCCGACCTCGAAGTGCAGAGGCTGGCGGTGCCCTGAACCCGCCGGGTTGTGCGGCGTCGCAACAACAAAGGCTGACGCGAATTGCGCTAATTTACGCGAATTCACGGAAAAGTTGCCTTTTCATTCGCGACAAATTCGCGTCATTCGCGTCATTCGCGTCCGGCTCGGTTTCGTTCCTTTTTGTCTGCGTTTTTCTGCGGATCGAGTGAACGAGTACGCTTGGCGCTCGGCTACGGTTCCCGTCAGTAGGTTCGCTGCTGGCCTCATAACGTCGGCGAATTTGCGTTTCGACTGGAGTGGCCATTACACTGCGGGCGGATGGATAATCAGACTCCTCACATTGTCGTGCTGGGCGCCGGCTTTGGCGGATTGACCTTCTGCCAGTCGTTCAACCACGCGCGCGCCAAGGTCACGCTCGTTGACCGGCAAAACCACCACCTTTTTCAACCGTTGTTGTATCAGGTCGCGACGGCGGGTTTGTCCGCGCCGGAAATCGCGCAGCCAATCCGCTCCATCCTCTCCGATCATCCGAACGTCACAGTGTTGCTCGACAACGCGGCCGATTTCGACCTCACCGCGAAAACGGTGGTCCTCGAAAAGAACACCCTCAACTACGACTATCTGGTCCTCGCGCTGGGCGGGGTGACCAGCTACTTCGGCCACCCGGAATGGGAACAGTTTGCCCCCGGTTTGAAGTCGCTCGATGACGCCATCCGGATTCGCCGCCAGATCCTGCTCGCGTTCGAGAAGGCGGAAACCGGGCCGGACCTGGCGGAACATGATCGCCTGATGACCGTCGTCGTCGTGGGCGGCGGAGCCACCGGCGTGGAGCTGGCCGGCGCCTTTGCCGAATTGGCGCGGCACGTTTTGAAAAGCGATTTCCGACGCATCGACCCCAGCCAGGCGCGGGTGATTCTTATCGAGGCCGGCGGGCGAATCCTGGCGCATCTGACTCCGGAGCTTTCGGAGAACGCCCGACGCCAGCTTGAAAGAATGGGAGTCGAAGTGCGGACCAACACCAAGGTCAGGAACATCACCCAGGGCCGGGTTGAACTGGATGACGGCCAGACCATCGACGCGGAAAACATCGTCTGGGCCGCTGGCGTTTCGGCAAGTCCGTTGACCCGTAAGCTGGGCGTCGAACTGGACCGGGCCGGACGCGTAAAAGTCGCTCCGGACCTGAGCCTTCCCGGCCATCCGGAAGTCTTTGCCATCGGGGACATGGCGCTGGTGTTGGACGATGAGGCCAGGCCGGTCCCCGGTGTTTCACCCGCGGCGATGCAGATGGCAAAGCACGTGGCGCGCATCATTCACGATGAACTCGCGTTCGGTTCGCAACCGTCGGCGCGGCCGCCGTTCAGGTATTGGGACAAGGGAACGATGGCGACGATCGGCCGATCGGCCGCCGTGGCGAAGATTGGCAGCCTGGAATTCGACGGCTTCCTTGCCTGGGCGGCGTGGCTGTTCGTCCACCTTATCTTTCTGATCGGGTTCCGCAACAGACTCGCCGTGCTGCTCCAGTGGACCTACTCCTACTTCACCTACAAACGCGGGGCGCGGATCGTAACGGGACTTTCGGAAGACCTGCGCCAATCCAAATGATCATGGGATCGGTTGGTGCCGCGGGATCCGCTGAGTCGAGGCAAGGCAGCCTGCCGCTCGGGTCGAGGACAGAAATGCCCAACAGGTAGAGAGTTTGGACAAAAGAAAGGCGCAGGAATAACCTGCGCCTTGGCCATCGAAATCGGAAGAGACCCACTACTTCCTGAGCTTGAGACGGCGGTAGCCCGCAAATCCCACCAGACCGAGTGCGAACATGGCGTACGTCGATGGCTCGGGCACAAGGCTCGCAATCGAGCCGGACGCGCTCTTGGCAGCAAAGTCGAAATAGATGGTCGCAGTGGGCCCGGTCGAGCCATCGAGGTCTCGGAAGTAAATCGAGTCGATCGTCTGGCTTCGGTCGGGCAGTGGGCCGGTTATCTGGGTAAAGATGCCCGGAACAGATCCCCAGTTGGACGCGTCAAGATCCCATTCGTAGAGATGCCATGCACCGTCGGCGATAATCGGCACGCTCGTCGAACCCCACATGTCCCCAGCGACGTTCGCGGGACCGTCCAGGTTAATCGACGTCTCCCACCCTGTGGCAGTGGTTTTCACGTAGAAGCCGATGAAGCCGTCTGTCCCTCCCGAGGTCGTAAAGGCGTTGTTGCTGGCGGGCGCGCCGCCACCCGACAAATGCCGGAGACGAAACGCCGTTGCCGAGGCGTCGTGGACCAGAACGAGCTGTTGATGTCCGGCACCTTCCAGCGGGCTGTCCGTTGTGATACGATCGATCGTCGAAGAAGGATCCTCGCCAACCGTGGTGCCGGAGGCGCCGATGGCGCTGGTGAAATGTCCCTCATCGACGTTGAAATCGTCGAAGATGATGTTCTGACCGGAAGTTGAAAGGGCTCCCGAGATGAACAGAGTGCTCGCGAGGGCCGCCAGGGTTCTTTTCAGTGTTCGATAGTACATCTTACGTCTGGTGTTGTTGGAGGGTTGACGAGGCCGAAGCATAGGGATCGCGTCCCCGGAGTCAACTTGTTTCAGGAATTTTTCGCGGGACTGGCGGTGTAGGATTCTTCTTTCATTGACTGCTGTTCAGCTCACCTTGCGCAGCTTGGTGATGCGGCCGGTGTGGACCCACTCCGCAACGAAGATGTTGCCGGCGGAATCGAAGCACGCGTCGTGCGGATGGAGGAA
>JGI10216J12902_101719111_pt1 | contig 12741 bp, 10 predicted proteins | sample KanNatreferecore_FD_12902 | JGI IMG/M metagenome (IMG submission 12902)
GCTGCGGATCATGCCGCGCCGAGATCGGGCGGGCGATCGCGCACGCAAGCCATGCGCCGATCCAAGGACGAGCCGCACCATGACGCTACCGTTCCCGATCTCTCCGAGACCGGCTGAACTCCTTCCAGCCCGCATAGGGCCGCTCGCGCGGCTCCCGATATTCCTCGAGCTCAATGGCCGCGAGGCCCTGGTCGCCGGCGGCGACGCCGCGTCCGCCTGGAAGGCGGAGCTGCTTGCATCCTGCGGCGCGCTGGTGGTGGTGCTTGCCGAGGAGGTCTCCGTCGAAATGATGGCGGTGGCTGCGGCACAGGCCGGAGCAGTAACGATCGAGCGTCGGACATGGACGCCTGCCGATGTCGCCGGCAAAGCGGTCGCCGTCGGCGCGCTCGAAGGCAGGGCGGCCGCCGCGTTTCATGCCGCGGGACGCGCCGCAGGTGTGATCGTCAATGTCATCGACCAGCCGGCGCATTGCGATTTCACCTTCGGCACCATCGTCAACCGCAGTCCGGTGGTGATCGGCATTTCGACCGACGGCGCAGCACCGGTGCTTGCGCAAGCGATCCGGCGGCGCATCGAGGTGCTGATCCCGGAGACCCTCGCCGGCTGGGCCCACGCGGCGAAGCGGCTGCGCCACAAGGTGGCCGAGCGGCTGACTTCGGCCGCCGCGCGCCGCGCCTTCTGGGAGCGCTTCGTCGACATCGCTTTTGCCGAAGATCCTGGCAGGAACGCGGAAGCACAACTCTTTGACGAGCTTGGCCGCACGGCGGTCCTACAGCCAAAGGAGGGCCGGATGACCCTCGTAGGCGCCGGGCCGGGCGATGCGGAGCACCTGACCATCAAGGCGGTGCGCGCGCTGCAGCAGGCCGATGTCGTCATTTTCGACAACGGCGTGTCCGACGGGGTGCTGGCGCTTGCCCGGCGCGAAGCCAAGCGAATGATGATCGGACGGCCCGGTCTCCCTCGAGAGAACATCTACGAGATCGCCCTGAAATTCGCTCGCGATGGCCGTCACGTGGTGCGGCTGAAGTCCGGCGACCCGCCGTTGCTCGGTGACCCCCGAGAGATCAAAGCGCTCGAGGCCGCGGGAATTCGGGTCGACGTAGTTCCCGGGGCGACGCCGCGCTAGTTGAACAGCCCTAAGCGGAAGTTGCTTTGGCGATGTCCGCAATTGGCGCAAAGCGGAAGTGATTCGGATGTGGAGCGACTTCCGAAGTCTACCCAAAAGCGGACTCCGTTCGGTGACTATCAGCGCTGCGTCGTTAGCAGAACTGTCCGGCGCGACCGAGCGCCTTGTCGGGCGGGAGTTTCGCCTACCGGGGCGCATCAATCGTCGCCCGTGAGCAAATGCCCAAGGATATTCGTGATGACTCTGCTGCGAAACAGGGCTGGGTCATCGTTAACGAGCTTTGTTGTGTCGAAAGGCGCGCAGCGAACAACCGAAGTCGTGAGTTGGACGTAGTCGTGGATCGTAAATTCCTCACCCGCCGACCGCGCTTTGATTGCAATGCCGCGCGGTCGCTGAACCATGGCGGCAATCCGTGGCTCGGCGATGCGTCCGCGGCGTATGTCGGTTGCGCCAGCAGCGATCTCCATGGCGGTTTCCGAAAAGCGGAACGGCTGGCTATAGAAGTGGGGAAGTCTCTTCTCCGCCGGACGTTGGGCGTCGAGATCATCTTTCGACAGCGGCTCTTTGTTTGCGGCTCCCTTTTGCGCGCACCAGTCGAGGATTGAATTCACTTCGGGAAGCAGCGCAACTGCGTTCGCTTCCGGAAGCCGCACCAAATGTTCGATGTACATCGAGCGCCACGGAGCGAGGTTCAGTTGCGTCAAGTCACCACGCCGCTCGAGATGTTCGTCGGCCAGTGAGCCAAGGAAGAGGTTGGTTCGGCTCCTGGGAAATATCGAGATCATCGAGTTCGGATACTCGGCCGCCGTTTGCGACTGGAAATCCTCGCGTATCTGTTTCTGATGATCGGCTGGCTGTGTCGTGCTGTGAGCCAGCCCCGTGCTCATTCGCGACGTGCCGTTGAGAGTGATAGCGAGATCGAGTTGAACCTTTCTCCTGGCAAAACGCAGCATCCTGATGCCCGCGCCGATGTCCGGGATCGGGAGGCCGAAGATTGGCGCGCCGGCACTCTCAGCATCTTCGAACACTCGCCGGCGAACACAGCCATGATAGAGGTTGAATCCGTTAAGCTCGTTGTACTCGAGCGACCGCGGATGGTTTATGCGGTTCCAGGCCTGATCGGCAGTTTCCATCACAGGCCCGCGCAGATTGCTGATCCAGTTCAGCGAGAGTTCCGTTTCGGGCGCGTGCGGCCACAAAAAGCCATTGAGTGCCCAATCGATGACATCGAGAAAGGGCTGCCTCCTGAACCTCGTCTCCAGAACGCGCAGTCCGAACGGCAGGACTCCGTCATCGTCTCCGATGAAAATCAGGAACTCGCCCCTCGAATGTTTCAGTCCGTTCTCGAAATTCCGCGACATGCTGATGAATTCGGGCGTCCGCACATAGCGAATGCGGGTATCGTTGAATGCCGCCACCACCTCGGGCGTTTCGTCGGACGAATCGTTGTCGGACACGACGATCTCAAAATTCGGGTGGTCGACCTCGACGCATGTGCGGAGTGTCCACTTCAACGTAGCAGACCGGTTGCGCGTGGGGATGATGATAGAAAATGTGGGATCGGCTGCCACTGCTTGTCACCTGATTGTTGGCGGGCACGCCTTTAAGCGGACCCGGATCGTCGCGCTCCAGCGCTGTCAGAAAGGAAAGGTCACTGTCGCCGGGATCACTCGGTTCTCGCACCCCTCGCCATCGCGGAATGGAAGGGGATGGTCAGGGTTCACACCCGATGCGATCCGCTACGTCAAGTCCTCCACGCCGCCCCTCACGAAGGGCGCGAACCATGCTCTGCCCCAGTTTCTGCCTTGGCGAGCCGTGCCCGTATGATAGGAGCTTCCCCGTAGGTCACCGGGCCACGCGATCTGCCTCGCCAGGTCCGCCGCCGAACCTCTGTCTGACAACGGTGAGATATGAATTTTCGCCTTGGTGCTGACATTCGAGAGAGGTTGTCAAAGCTGGGTTACCGAGGAATAGGGCGCCTGCTGCGCCTCCTCGGCTTTCGCTTTCTCCGCGTGCCGAAAATTGAGCGCGTCGGGCATCTCGCGCTCGATTTCGATTCATATCTGAAGGATCAGATCCTTTCGGGTCGGCGAGTGCACCCGATCTATCTTTTCGGCGAAAAGGGCGCGCCACCTCGCCCTGCCAACCAGGCCCTCATGGACCTCTGGGGCAGGCATATATGGCTGATCTCATCCCCGTTCTGGCGCAGACTGCTCCAGCCATTCATGAAAATGCCGGAACTTGTGGACGAGCTCAGGATCTATTCCTTCCTCGTCGGCGAAACAGCGCGATGCTACGACGTGCAGGGGCGCTGGCGCGGACGTCCTCCCATCATTTCTCTGAGCAGCAAACTTCGTAAGCGTGGCCGCGCCGTGCTCCGCGAAATGGGCGTGCCCGACGATGCGTGGTTTGTCTGCGTGCATGCGCGCGAAGGTGGCTATTCACCACGCGACGAGTGGGCCCACGTCTACCGCAACGTCGATATCGCATCCTACGACCTCGCGATCGACGCGATCATTGCGCGAGGGGGCTGGTGTATACGCATGGGCGACGCCAGCATGGTCAAGCCTCCGGGGCGGGACCGCTTCATCGACTACGCGCATTCGCCCTGGAAGAGCGACTGGATGGACATCTACCTCTGCGCCACCTGTCGCTTCTTCTTTGGAGATACGTCAGGTCTGTTCAACGTAACGGGCATTTTCGGCGGCATGTCGGTACTGACCAACATGACGCCTATCAGTTGCGCGTATTCGCAATTTCCAAACGACACCTCAATTCCCAAGACGATCGCGTGGAGTGATGGGCGGCGCATCGGCTTTGCTGAGGCGTTTTCCTCCGAGGTCGGGGCCATGAGGTTCGCGCCGGCGTTCGAAAAGGCCGGTGTCGTCAATTTGAGCAACACGCCTGAGGAAATTCTGGACCTGGTCACGGAGGTAATGGACCGACTTGAGAACCGTGCCGTCTATACGGCCGAGGACGAGATGCTGCAGGAGCGGTTTCGCTCTCTGATGCGCCCGGGACACTATGCCTGGCCGCCCTACTCCCGCATCGGCCGGGATTTCTTGCGCGCGCACGCCGGCCAGTTGGGTTCGGCACGCGGCGAACGTCAGCCGGAAGCCAGCGGCCTGGAGGATGCTTCGTCAACCGGCTGAAGCGTACGTCCGCTCCATTGCCCGCGCGAATTCCCGCGCAAGCAATCCTCCAGACTCGCGCATCAGGCCGTACCAAGGGTCGTTAGTGGTCCCCGCGCCCTCTCCGTCGAAACGATACTCGCGCTCAGCCATCGCAAGGCGCTCCGGTGTGCCAATGTCACGGTGATATTTCTCGTTATGGAACGTGAAGATCCGGCCGAGGAAGTGCGGCAACACTTCCGTGCTGAAGTCGATCCGATCCTTCCTGAGCGATTCCAGAAAGCCAAAGACTTCCGGTTCGACGACATAGACCGCAGCGTTGGCAATATCGCCCGGCGGGGCGGCTACCTTTTCATGGAACCCGATGACAATGCCGCTGCTGTCGCACTCGACGATCCCGCTGTCGCGCGGCGCGTCGGTGCGGAACGTCATCATTGTGAGCGCAGCCAATGGCGGCCGGCCGGCATGCGCGGCCAGCAACTGTCCAGGGTCGAACCGCGTCAGATTGTCGGCGTGCGCAAAAAGAAGTGGCCCCCCAGCAAGGAGGCTCCGGTTTGCAAGCAGCGTTCCACCGGTCCCGAGCAATTCGGTCTCGTGGGTGAGTGTGACGAGTGCAGCATAGGGGCTGCGGCGCACGTATTCGCGCACCAGATCGGCATGGTGGTGCAGGTTGACGACGACCTTGCTGAAGCCAGCCGCCTGCAGCCTTTCCAGCCAGATACCGAGCAGCGGGCGGCCGCCGATCGGGATCAGGCATTTCGGCAAAACGTCGGTCATTGGCCGGAGTCGCGACCCCATGCCGGCGGCGACAAGCAGCGCCTTTCGCTCCACCGCCATTCAGCTGTCGATTTCGCGCTCGATGTCGCCGCGGGCAAGCGGGGTGTTGCCGATCCGCCCGACTTGGCAGGCAGCGGCGATCGAGCCGATGTAGGCGCTTCGCCACATATCGGCGCCGGTGACCAGGGCGAGCGCCGCCGCAACAAGAAGCGAATCCCCCGCCCCTGCGGTGTCGCGGGGCGCGAGATTGAGCGCCGGCAGCCTGTCGGTGAGCCAACCCTCTGCGCGTGCGCTCGGCGCATGCAAGAGAACCCCTTCAGAATCGAGGGTGAGCACGATGTTCTGTGCGTTCGTGCGCTGCCGCAGCGCTTCCGCCAGGACAACCAGCCCGGAGTCGAAATCGCGCAGCGCGAGGCGCGCTTCGCGTTCAGTTGGCGTCAGCAACAGCGCGTTCTTGAAGCGCGACACGTCGCCCACCTGGGAAGAGGACTGGCTGTCAGCCGCCATCGGCACCTTGCGCTGGCCGCAGAGGGTGACGATCGCGTCCACCAGCGGCTGCGGCAGGCAGCCGTAGTTGAAGTCGGCGAAGATCAGGAGGTCGGCTTTCGGCAGGGCGGCCTTTATCGCTTTCAGCATTCTCTCCTGCAGCGCCTGGTCGGCCGCGTGCTGCTTCAAATGACTGACGCGAAGGAGGGTCTTCCCGGCGGCGCGGTATCGCTGCTTCAACGTCGTCGGGCGACTCGCATCGCTGAGCAGCGTCGCTTCGACACCGTAGGATGGAAGCTTCTCGGCCGCATAGGCCGCCGCCTCGTCGTAGCCGACCAGCGAGACCATGCTCGCATCGGCTCCAAGGCCGGCCGCATGGCTGGCGACAATGCCCGCCCCGCCGACGAAACGCTCGCTCAACACCGGCGTAACAACGATGGCAGGATCCTCCTGCGACATGCCGAGCGCATCGCAGGCGAGATATTCGTCGACGATCAGGTCGCCGATCACCAGCACCCGCAACCCGGCGAATTTCACCAACACTGCTTTCAGATCGCTGAGCGCAAAGCCGTGGCGGGCCGGGAAGTCTAGGGGCTTGGAAATGCTGGAGAGATTGAACTCCTTGAACTCGCGCTGGATCAGATCGAGTGAGGAAAAGACCACGTCGCCAGAGCTGAACAGGAGTTGGCCACCATAGCCTTCCACTACTTTCTTCTCCGGATTACGGGCGGTCTCGTGCTCCTTGCCTTTGACCACGATTGCTGGCTGCAAAGCCGCGATGAATTGCTCCGGACTGTCGTGCAGCAGGAATGCATGATCCACCATTCCGATCGCGCGCACACCTTCGAGACGAAGCTCGCCCGGCACGACCGCCGCCCCGCCCTCCCTGTTGTTCACACCTACGACAAGAACGTCCCCGCAGTCGGCGGCAAACTTCAGAAGCCGAAGGTGACCGGGATGGATCACGTTGAAATTGCCCGAGACGAAAACGAGCTTCTTCTTCGCTCCCCTCTTCTTGCGAAGGCGGGTCAGCGCGGCTTTGCTTTCCGGGTGCAGCGCCATGGTCAGGCGAGCGAAGCGTCTATCTCGATAAGCGGCCGGCCGATATGGCCCGCCTCGAGATCGTCGAGCGCAAGGTTGATGTCGTCGAGCAGGTAGCGGCGGCCGATGAGGTTCTCCAGCGGCAGCTTTTTGTTCCGATAGAGTTCTGCAAAGCGCGGGAGGTCGCGATCCGGATCCGAGCCCCCTCCCCAACTCCCTTCGATTCGCTTGCCGCTGATCAGGTCGTGCGGATCAAGCGAAATGCGCTCGCCGGCACGCGGATGCGAGGCGAACACGCAGCGTCCTCCGCCCTTGCGCACCGCGGCGAAGGCCTGCTCGATCGTGCGTGCGAAGCCTGCGGCCTCGATCGAGTAGTCGACGCCCCGTCCGTCGGTGAGCTTGCGAACCTCCTCCACCGGGTCACCCCTCGATGCGTCGACGCAGGCCGTTGCACCGAGCGCAGACGCAAGCGCCAGCTTGTCGGCCATCACATCGACGGCGATCACCTGCACACAGTTGTAGAGCGCGCACGCCATGAGTGCGCTCATGCCGATGCCGCCGAGACCGAAGATCGCGACACTTGCTCCGCGCTCCGGCGCGATCTGCGCCACGATGCCGGCGCCGGTTGGAACGGCGCAACCGAACAGCACCGCAACGTCCAGAGGCACGCCAGCGGGAATTGGCACACAACGATTCTCCGAAACAACCGCTTCTTCGTTGAAGGTGGTCACCGCGCCGGCGCTGATCGTCGTGCCATTGGATCGGTAACGCGCGCCTGGAGCGTCGATCCCATCGCCCCTGATCCAACCGAGCACAACACGGTCACCCGCCTTCACCTTGGTCACGCCCGGTCCCGTTGCGAGCACCACGCCCGACCCCTCGTGACCAAGCAGGTGCGGCAAGTGCGGATCCGGGCCGCGGCCGCCGCGGACCTCCATCAACTGGCTCCGACACACGCCCGAGAACGCAAGCCGCACATGCACCTGCCCCCGACCAGGTGCCGGGACCTCAACGCCCGTCCGTATCTTGAGCGGCGCGCCAAGCTCGTAGAGAACCGCGGCCTTCATGTGCCGCCACCGCGGATCGTGATCACGCCAGATCATTCACGCCCGGCGGCGTGGCTCCTTGTGCCCAGTGTACGGCGCCGATAAGTTCCCTCACCCTCATGCGATTATCACTGGGCAAGTTGCCGTAGCAATCGGATTGACGCAAGGATGAATGCCCAGCGGACCGTTTTCATCGCAGCGATTTCCAGCGATATCGGTCGTGAGCTTGCGCTCCTGCATCTCCAGCGCGGCGACCATGTGATTGGAACCTACCGCAATGCCGACCAAGTAAGCGCTTTGCAAGGGCTGGAGGGGTTGGACCTGTTGCCATGCGATTTGTCGAACCCGCAGAGCATCACGAATGCTGTAACGTCGCTCAAAGCTCTCGATAAGCCCTGGGACGTTTTCATCAGCGCCGTTGGCGATCTAAGGCCAATCGGCCCGTTTTTCGAGTCCGACGTCGGCCCTTGGGCTCAGTCCATTGATGTGAATGGCAGCGGCCAATTGCGGCTGCTGCATGCGGTCTACCCGCACCGCCGCCCGAGAGCGGTGGCGAAGGTCGCATTTCTCGTTGGAGGTGGCATCAACGGTCCCTTCCGCAACTACTCCGCTTATTGCCTCGGCAAGATCCTGCTGGTGAAAGCGTGCGAGCTCCTGCATGACGAGGCTGCTGACGTTCATGCTGTGGCGATCGGCACCGGCTGGGTCGATACCAAGATCCACCGGCAGACGCTCGACGCTGGAAAAAAGGCGGGGGCCAACTATCGCAAGACCGCCGATTTTTTGGCGTCGGGACAGGCAGGAACCACCTGTTCCGATATCCTTGCCTGCATGGATTGGTGCTTCAGCCAAGACCGGGCCGTGACGGGCGGCAGAAATATCTCTGTGGTGCACGACGGCTGGAGAGAGGGAGTCGGTCTCGCGGCTGACCTGCTTGCGGACCCGGATAAATACAGGTTGCGGAGAAGCGGGAATTGAGCCGTACGTTCAGCGTGATCGGCCGTGTGCGCCAGACATGAAACTATCTGACTACGTGATTGATTTCCTCGCCCAGCGGGGCGTCTCCCATATCTTCGGCATATCCGGGGGCGCCGCGGTGCATCTTTTCGACTCCGCGGCGCGGCATCCGACACTCGCCTATGTGTGCACCCAACATGAGCAGAGCGCGGCGACCGCTGCCGATGGCTACGCGCGCGTCACTGGAAAACTCGGCGTCGCAATTACTACCAGCGGCCCCGGCGCGACCAATCTCCTCACCGGCGCCTGCTCCTCCTATTACGATTCCGTTCCGACGCTGATGATCACCGGCCAGGTCGCGACCTTTCGGCTGAAGGGCGATCGCGCGGTTCGGCAGATCGGTTTTCAGGAGACCGATGTGGTCTCGATCTTTTCCAGCGTCACCAAATACGCACATCAGATCCGGGACCCGGACTCGATCCGCTACCATCTGGAGAAGGCCTATCATCTTGCCTTCGCCGACCGTCCGGGCACGGTGCTGCTCGATATCCCGGATGATCTGCAGCGCGCCGAGGTTGACCCGCAGCGGATGCCGGCCTTCGAGCCGCCGAAGCAAGGCGCACCGCGGCTTGCCGGGGACCTCGAAAATTTGCTGGCGCTCCTGCGGCAGGCAGAGCGGCCGGTGCTCGTGCTTGGCGGCGGGCTTTCTACGCCGCGCGTAGGCAACGCGCTCGACGAGCTAGTGAACCGCCTGAACCTGCCCGTCCTTCTGACCTGGGCCGGCAGCGATCAGCTGCCGTTCGATCATCCGCTGCGCGTCGGACCCTTCGGGGTCTATGGTCCGCGCCTCGGAAACTTCGTGGTGCAGAATGCTGACCTAATCCTCTGCCTCGGCAGCCGCCTGTCGCAGAACATCACCGGAGGAATTCTCCCAGCCTTCGCGCGCGGCGCGAAAATCGCCATGGTCGATGCCGAGCCTGACGAAATGAACAAGTTCGACGGACGCGGCATCAGCATTGCACTCCGCATCCATGCGCGGCTCGGTGATTTCATTCCGGCGCTACTCCCCCTACTCGACGGGCATGCCGCGCCCGGTCATCGCGCGTGGACTGCCAAGATCAACCATTGGCGAAAGACGCTTCCCGACGACCGTCCGGGGCCGGCGCCGAAGAATTGCGGCTTTGTTGATGCCTACGATTTCGTCGATCGTCTCTCAGACGCGATCCCGGCCGGTGAGCCGATCTTTGTCGACACCGGTGGCAACCTCACGTGGACCTGCAACGGGCTGAAGCTCAAACCCGGGCAGAAACTCCTGTCTGCGTGGAACAACACGCCCATGGGATACGCGCTGCCGGCTGCGATCGGCGCGGCGTTCCACACCCGGCCAAAGCCCGTCACCTGCATCATCGGCGACGGCGGCCTCGTCCTCAGTCTCGGAGAACTTGCCATCGTGTCGCGGCAGCGCCTGCCGATTCGCATCATCCTGTTCAACAATCACGGCCACGGCATCCAGAAGCAGACGCTTGAGACCTGGCTCGGCGCCCGCTACGTCGCCGTCGACGAGTCGTCCGGTCTGTCGTTTCCGGATTTTCTTAAAGTCGCGGAGGCGATGGGCCTGCCGAGCCTCACCATCGACGGGCGCGAAAACATCGGCGACGCGCTCACGCGCGTTTACGGAACCCCCGGCTCCGTCTTCTGCAACGTCGAGATCAACCCCGACCAGAAGCTCTATCCGGTGGTGAAGTTCGGCGCACCGCTCGAAGACCAGCTGCCGCTGATCGACCGAAAGCTTCTCGCGACGGAGATGCTGGTTCCGCGATTCGAGCCCGCCGCGCAGCAGGTCCCGCTGCCGGTGACGGCTGGGGTCTGACGGACGCTCGCTTGATGGCTGACCTCGCAACGCTCGACCGATTGTTTGACCAGCTGATTGCAACGCGCGGTGCGCCCGCCCGCGCCGGCGACGAATATCAGGCGCTCGCCGCCGATTGGGCCAGCGCATTCCGAAACTCGAAGTTTGCCGGTCCGGAGCCAAGCCCTGTTCCGTTCGGCCCGTTCGGCGCGCTCACCCTTCCCTATCGCAGGATGGGCGCGATCGACTCGATCGATCTTTTCGGTTTAGACGAGCTGCTCCTCTTCGCCTTCTACTGGGCCAATCGCACACGCTACCGAAGCGCCGTCGATATCGGCGCGAATATCGGGCTACACTCGATCCTGATGGCGCGCTGCGGTTTCGCAGTGCGTGCATTCGAGCCCGATCCTGTGCACGTGAAGCTTTTGCGCGAGAATCTAGGGCTCAACGACACCCGGCTCGTCCGGGTGATTGAGGCAGCGGTGTCCGACCGGAACGGTAAGGCCGAATTCGTTCGCGTGAAGGGCAACACCACGAGCAGTCATCTCGCCGGGGCAAAGGCGAACCCCTACGGCGAGCTGGAACGGATTTCCGTGCCGACCCACAGCTTCGCCGATGCCATTGCCGGCGCTGATCTCGTCAAGATCGATGCCGAGGGGCACGAAGCAGTCATTCTCCACTCGCTGCCCGCGGAGCGCTGGCAAAGCCTCGACGCGGTGGTCGAGGTGGGAACGCCCGAGAACGCACGCGCGCTCTTCGAGCATTTCAAGCCGCTCCCGGTCGGCCTCTTCGCCCAGAAGAGCGGATGGTCGAAGGTCGCCGCCCTCGACGATATGCCTGTCAGTTATCGGGACGGCGGGTTGTTTGTCAGCGCAAAGACGGAGATGCCCTGGGGAGAGAAAACCTAGGTTGCAAGAGTGCCTCTCGGATACGCGCTCTCGAATTTCTGCCGCAGCTCCGCGTGCAAATTCAGGACGTAATCGCGCTCAGCCACCTCCAGGTCCTTGAACTCGTCGTCCGCGATCATTCCCGACGCCAGCGACAGCAGCTCCACCGGCGCGTAGCCGAAATCTCGTAGGACCTTCCTGATGAAGGTCACCGCATCGGGCAGATTTCTGCGATTCCTCTGCCGCGCCCTGTACGAGAGCGCGATGTAGCTCTCGAGGCTGAGCTTCAATCCATCCATGCCGCGGAGGAACGCGCCAAGCGCGCAGCGATCGGCAGGCTCGGCGGTCTTTGTGAAAATTATCTCGGCCGCGCGCCGCTCGCGGCTCTGCAACAGCATCAGTGGATGCATGGCGCGAATGTACGTCGCCTCCCAGCCGTTTGGAACGCGCGGCGCGAAGGTAGCCCTTCCCTCGAACAGCTTGTTGACGGGGTTTCCAAAGTAGTTGTGCGAGTAGAAGTGCCGGGCGTTCTGGCGATCGAGCCAGTCGGACCAGAACGCCACCCAGGCGTCCGGCATTTCGGCGAGCGAACCGGTGTTGACGACGACATCGAATCTCATCGCGCCTGTGCGGGCGTGGTGCTGGACCGGGACCAGACGGACGGTTCGTTCTGCCGGCTCTCCTTCAAGCGGACCTTCGCCGTGCGCGTATTCGACGCGGACATCCGGAAGTGCCGAGCGCAAAAAGGCCTCGGCGAAGAACAACGATTCAGGCAGATCGACGATGCAGTACGTATGGATTGGCCCGGCCGGACAATTCATCCAGAGCCACGCCGGATTTCCGTAACCGCCACCGATCTCGCAGATGCTCCGGACGTTTTCGATCTGCGAGAGCACCGTTAGAATATAGAAGGCATGAAAATAGAGAATCCGACTTGCGAGAACGGAACGCCCCCCGGCTACCGGCAGGGTCAGATAGGTGCCAGGCGCTGAGGCGCTCGTGTCGGAGAATGTATCGATCAGCCCGGCGTGTATCGGATACTCGTACGCGAGAAGCCGACGAGCCATCTGTATTTCAGGGATATCGGTCGGGCCGACCTTTCCCCGATGATCGAAATTACACCGGAGCTGACCGAACTCGATCGCCTCCTCGAGCGAGCCGAAATTCCGTATCCGCGCCGACATCTCCTGCTTGAAAACGCCCCAGCGGTTGCCGAGCGAAGGGAGATCAGCGCCGTAATCTTCAGCACGCCGATAATTTTCGCGGCATTCGTTCAGGATAAGACTTCGATCCACAGAGGTCCTCGGCTTGGCGCGTTTGCATTCTCGGGGGTCGCGCCCTCGGCTGCAACTGCGTGGCCGCATGGCTTGCCCTGATCGGCGGAAATGGTGTTGAGCAAAGTGTGGATCGGGACGCAAACATGCACGAGACATTGGAAACC
>JGI10216J12902_100269282_pt1 | contig 12727 bp, 3 predicted proteins | sample KanNatreferecore_FD_12902 | JGI IMG/M metagenome (IMG submission 12902)
CGCCGCCGTCGATCGAGTCGGCGCCGCCGCCGCCGCGCAGCGTGTCCGCCCCCGCAAGGCCGTAAAGCGTGTCGTTGCCGTCCCCGCCTTCGATCACGTTGGCCGCCGCGGAGCCGGTGAGGGTGTCGGCGCCGCTGCCGCCGACCAGGTTCTCGACCATGAGAAGCTTGTGCGCCGCGTCGGAAAGGCTCGCCGTGACCGCGCCCGCCGCGCCGGCGAAGCTCGCAGTGTCGGTGCCCGTCCCGCCGTCGACCGTGTCTTCGCCAACCACCGTCAGCACGAAGGAATCGTCGCCGTCGCCACCGTAGAGCAGGTCGGAGCCCAGACCGCCGGTCAACTGGTCGTTGCCGACTTCGCCCTGGAGCGTGTCGTTATTGTCGCCGCCATGCAGCGTATCGTTGCCGGCGCCGCCGAAGATAAGGTCGTCGCCGTTGGCGCCGTTGAAGCTGTCTGCGCCGATACCGCCCTTGAGGGTGTTGGAAAGAGCGTTGCCGAGCAAGGTCTGGGCCGTGGCCGAGGTGCCGGTGAGATTCTCCAGGTTCGCGCCGAGCGAGGCGCTCGCCAGATTCGTGCGGACTTCATCCGTTCCCTGAGCCGCAAGCTCGGACACCAGATCCGCCGAGTCTTCGACGATGTAGACGTCATTGCCCTCGCCGCCGACCAGCTCGTCGGCACCGGCGCCGCCGATCAGGGTGTCGTCGCCGAGCCCGCCGTCGAGCAGATCGTCGCCGGCCTCGCCGCGCAGCGTGTCGTTGCCGGCATAGCCGTACAGCCGGTCGCGATTCTGCTGGCCCGTGAGGGCGTTGGCATTGGCGTCGCCCTCGCTCACGTCGTCGACATTGTTGACGTTGAGCGTGACAATCTTCTGGATCGAGAAAGGCGTTCCGGACCGGTCCGTCCCGGTGACGGTGATCGAAACCGTCGGGGCGGCCTCGAAGTCCAGCCATTGCCCGGCCTTGAGCCGGAGCTCGGAGCCGGCCATCTCGAACCGCGTGTCCGACACCGAATAATTATAGGATCCGTGGGGCAGAGTGCTTCCGTCCACGTCGACGACCGCGAAGGACCCGAGCGTCAGGGCGGGCCGGGTCGCCGAAAGGGCGATCCGGTCGCGCTCGTCGACGCCGGTGACCGCCGACGTCCAGTCGATGCTGAGGGGCGCCTCGTTGACGTCCGAAATGCCGATCGTGACGGCGGTCCTCGCTTCGAAATAGCCGGCTCCGCCCTTCCGGTCCCGCGCGGCGACCGAATAGGTGACGGCCGCCGGCGGCGCCTCGTGATCGAACTCCGCCGTGGTCGTGATCAGACCGGTGTCGGCGTTGATCTTGTAGAGGCCGTCCGAAGAGGTGGCGCTCAGCACCGAGCCGTTGAGGAAATGATAGGATTGCTGCCCATTGAGGGTGGCGGCGCCGTCCAGGTCCATCGCCTGGATGGTGCCGACCGAAGATCCGGCGGTCTTGTTTTCGGCCACGGTGAACGAATGGGAGGCGGCAAGGCTGTTGGCTTCGTTCACGTCCTGGACGGCGATCCTGACCGTGGTCAGCGCCTGGTTGAAGCCGGCCGCGCCGTCATTGTCGCGGGCGGCGACGGTGTAGGTGGTCGGGGCGCTCAGAGTCTCGTAATTCAACGCTGCCGCGGTGGTGATGGCGCCCGTCGTCTGGTTGATCGCGTAAAGGCCGTCGGGACTGGTCGCCGACGCGGTGGTCCCGTTCCAGAAGAAATAGCGCTGCTTGCCGGTATTCCGGGCCGGCAAGTCGATGTCGCTGGCCGCGACCTGGCCGACGGCCGAGCCAGTGGGGACATTCTCGTTGACGTTGAAATCGTAGGTCTGCGCGAAGCTGTTGGCTTCATTGACGTCGCCGACCGACACGGTGAAATTCTGCTCGCTGAACGCGCCCAGCGAATCGGTGGCGCGGACCCGGACCGTGTGGCCGGTCAGCGCCTCGTAATTCAGCAACGAGGCGGTGCCGACCTTGAGAGTGCCGTCGGTGGCGATCGTGAAGCGCCCGCCGGCATTGTCGACGAGGCTCCAGCTGACCGCATTCCCCTCGGGATCGGTGGCCGCGAACTGGCCGACCACCGTGCCGGCGACCGTCGAGCTGGCGGGAGCGCTTTCCGCCACGCTGAGGGTCGTTCCCAACACGCGCAGGCTGCCGGGGGCCTCGTTGACGTTGCTCACCGCGACGGTGAAGGTCTGCTCGGCATAGCCGCTCTGGGCATCGGTGGCGCGGGCGCGGATGGTATGCGAGGCCGCCGCCTCATGGTTGAGAAGCGCCGCGTTCGCTACCTTGATCGTGCCCGCCGCGTCGATCGTGAAACGTCCGCCGGCATTGTCGACCAGGCTCCAGCTGATGGTATCTTCTTCGATGTCGCTCGCCTGCAACTGCCCGACCGTGGTGCCGTTCACGGTCAAGCCGTTGGGCACGCTCTCCGCCACGGTAAGCGTGGCCGCCGCTCGAAGGTTGTAGGGAACGTCGTTGACGGGATTCACAGTCACCTTCACCGCGACCTCGACGCTCTGGCCGTCGGCATCGGTGGCGATCAGGCTGAACCGGTCGTCCTCGTGGGAATTTGAATTCGGTGTGTAGGCGAGCTGCTGGGCCGCCTCGTTCCAGACGAGCGTGCCGTAGGAGGGCCCGCTGCCGGCCTTCACGGTGATGGACGTTATATTCTGGTCGTGATCGATGATGCCGAGATTGTGCATCGTCCCCTTCATGCCCTGAAGCGAGGTGAGCACATTGTCTTCGGCGACGGTGAAGGAGACCTCCGGATTCTTGACCTTGGGCGCGGCACGGCCGCCGGCGTGCCAGTAAGCGGGCAGAAGCTCGCGGATGGCCGCCGGCATCTCCGCCGGTGTCGAGGCGCTCGCCGTCGTCATCCGGGTGATCAGGGCTTCGGTGTCGCTGAGGTTCGCAAAGTCGAGATGGCCGACGTAGAACGCATGGTCTGCCGTCTGAACCGACTTGATGCTTCTCGGGACCGACGCGAAAAAGCCGGTAACCGTGATCAGGTCGCTCGTCCCGATCAAGCCGATGCGCAGATCGTAGCCCGACTTCGTGAACCAAAGCTCGTCGAACGCGATGCCGTCTCCGAACTGGATGGTGTTGGCGCCCGCCGTCTCGGTGATCTGATCCGATCCGAAGCCGCGGCCGAAATAATATTGATCGTCGCCCTCGCCGCCCTGGAGGACGTCGACGCCGGCGCCGCCTTCGAGCACGTCGTTGCCGGCGTCCCCGACGACCTTGTCGTTGCCGTCCCCGGCGTAAAGCCGGTCGTTGCCCGCGCCGCCGTAAAGCTCGTCGCCGCCGGCGCCGCTGGTCAGCGTGTCGTCGTCGGCCTCGCCGTAGATCCGGTCGTTGCCGGAGCCGCCGTCGGCTATGTCGTTGCCCGCTCCGCCCCAGATTTCGTCCCAGGTCCCGTCCGCATTCGCGCCCGCCGAGATATTGTCGGCGCCGTCTCCGCCATGAAGCTGGTCCCGGCCCGCTCCCGACGCGAGGACATCGTCTCCGCCCAGGCCGTGAAGGACGTTGTCGCCGTCGAGCGCGTTGAGGCGATTGCCGCTTTCCTGTCCGTAGAGCGTATCGCCGCCCAGCCGCGATCCCACCACATTCTCGATGCCGATCAGCCGGTCTCCGCCGGCCTCGCCGGCCGAAACCTGCTGCTCGACCCGGAGGTCGATCGTGACTCCGTCCGCGGACGACACATAGCGGACGGTGTCGCCCCACATGGTGACGTCCGAACCCGAATTGGCGCCGCCGTCGAGCATATCGGCACCGGCACCGCCTTCCAGCATGTCGTCGCCGTCGCCACCCTTCAGAATGTCGTTGCCCAGGCGGCCCGACAGGACGTCGTGTCCGGCATTGCCCTCCAGCGTGTTGACCTGGGCATCGCCGACCAGGAGATCCGCGTCCTGCGTGCCAGCCAGGTTGACGACCGCCGCGCTGCTCATGAGCACCGACCGCAGCCCGATCGACAGACCGTCCCGCAGCTGCAGGGTTTCGACATGGCTGCCCGCGGGAACCGGGGCGCCGGCCGGACCCATCATCTTGAACTGGCCCTTCAGCGTCAGGCGCGACGCCGCATCGGTCCCGATCCGGACAATCAGATCGTCGCCGACCCTTTCAAAGGCGAGATCGCCGAGCCCGATGCCGGCGCCGAGCTCGACCGTGTCGGCGCCGGCCTCCACCTGGGTGTCGACCTGCTCGCGCACCACCCGCCAGCCGTCGGCGGGCAGATAGCCGGGCTTCCAGCCGGATTGCGGCCAGAGGCGCGGGTTCGTCTCCATCGGGCCCCATTCGCCGCGGGTCGTGAGCCAGTGACGCGTGACCGGCACATAGCCTTCGTAAACGGTGTTTTGATTGGCGTCCCAAAGCTCGAGGTAGCCGGTTCGAGGATCTTCGGTCGCGGTCAGGAACTTGGTGTAGCCGCTGACCAGCACGCCCTCGCTGTTCACCACGTCGGCGAAGGTCAGCGCTCCTTCCCGGATCTCGTCGGTGCCGTCGCCCGAATTCCAGATATAGGTGTCGTCGCCGCCACTCCCCATCAGCACGTCGTTGCCGCGGCCGCCGGTCAGCTGGTTGTCTCCGTCGTCGCCGCCCAGCCGATCCGCGCCGGCGCCGCCGATCACATCCTCGATGTCGTGATATTCATCGCCGTCCGCATCCCCCTGGTTCGCGCTCCGGTTCGACAAATGGGCGACCACCGCGCCGCTGGTCGATTCGTAAGAAGCCGCATCCGGGCCGTCGCCGCCGAGCAGCACGTCCGCGCCGAGCCCGCCGTCGAGCTGGTCGTTGCCGCCGCCGCCGTAGAGCACGTCCTTGCCAGCCTCGCCCCGAAGTACGTCGAAGCCGCCGTTGCCGTGGAGGATGTCGTCCTCGGCGCCGCCCGCGACCACGTCATCGCCAGACCCACCGGTGATCCAGTCCTTGCCCGCCGTGCCCGCGAACGCCGCCGTCACCGTCCCGTCGGCGCCGGCACCGCCGGCGACCAGCGTCCAGCCTTCCTCGCCCAGCAGGATGAAACCGGTCTGGTAGAAGCCGATCGTCCCGATGGGCTTGTCTGAAGCCCAGTTGGTGGCAGCCTCGTTCAGGTACCAGTTCTCGATGGTGACGCCATCGGAACCGGGCGCGACCAGATCGGAATTCTCCGCGCCGATGGCGAGGGTCAGATCCATGCCATTGCGGAAGAAGGTGACGTCCTGGATGCTGATGCCGGGCGCGAACTCGAGCTTGTCGCGCTGGGGCGGATTGGTCGGAAGGCCGGAGCCGATATAGACGTAGAGCGTGTCTCCGGTCTGATGCAGCAGACCGTCGAACCGCTCGTCCCACATCATCCACTCATAATAGCCCTGGGCGGTGTTCCAGCCGTTGGCCCGGGACCAGGCGACTTGCCATTCGTCCTCGTTCCCGGTGAATTCCAGCGAGCTCGTGATGATCGTGTCGCGGCCGTCGCCGCGGGTGAAGCGGATCGTGTCCTCGCCCATTCCGCCGGAAACCATGTCGTCGCCGAGACCGCCGGAGAGGACGTCATTGCCGTCCTCGCCCAGCAGGTCGTCATCGCCGGCGTCTCCGGATACGACGTCGTCATGCGTGCCGCCGAGCAGACGGTCGCGGCCGCGGCCGCCGATTACGAGATCCTTGTCGCCCTCGCCCCAGACGATGTCGTCGCCGCCGCCGCCGTTGCCGACGTCGTCGCCGCCGCCCAGCGTGATATAGTCATTACCTTCACCGGCGTAGACGAAGTCGGCGCCATCCGTTCCGTTGATGATGTCTTCGCCTGCCGTCCCGACGATGAACGTCTTGATGTCGGCGATCCGGATCTCGTTGCCGTCCGTGAACTTCAGCCACTCCACCCGCTTGAACGGGTTGGTGAACCATTCCTTCAGACGCAGCTTGGTGCCGCTCTCCTCTTCCTGACCGGTCTCCGCGTTGGTCTGCATGATGAAGACCATGAGATCGGACCCGTCTCGCAGCAGCTTGATGTCGCCGATGCCGATCCCCTCGCCGAACGAGACGGAGTCCTCGCCACCCGCGATGCTGCCATTGTCGACGCCGGCGGCATCGCCGGCCCAGTTGCGCTCCTCGGTATATCCCAGCCGCGCCATGCGCTGCGTGATCGCGTCCCCGGGGCGCGTGGAGTCGACCGGGGGAGTGCCGGTGACCTGCTCATCCCCCAGATCTCCACCGTCGCCGCGACGGACCAGATAGTGGTCGTTGCCGGCGCCGCCGACCAGGAGATCCCCGTCGCCCTCGCCGCCGGCAAGTATGTCGTCGCCGTCGCCGCCGGTGAGAACGTCGGTTCCCGCGCCGCCTTCGAGCCAATCCGATCCCTCGCGGCCGAAGACCTGGTCGTCGCCATGGCCGCCGTGGAGATAATTGCCGTCGCCGCCCGCCGAGCCCTGCGCCTGGGACCCGGCGTGGATGACGTCGGCGCCGTGCCCCCCGAACAGCCAGTCGTCGAGAGATCCGCCGTACAGGACGTCATCGCCGTCGCCGCCGAACACATTGTCTCCGCGGTCCGAGGCGTGGACCACGTCGTTGCCGCCGAGGGCATCGATCGTCGCCGATACGTCGACGTAGTGAGCCGCTCCATTGAAGCTGGAGCCGTTGAGCTTCAGGTCCTGGTTGACGCCGGCCGACGAGGCCAGGAGATGGGTCCCGCCCAGGCGTATGACATTGTCGCCATCGGTCGCCTCGATGACGTCCTGGTCGGTCGTGGCGATCTGGTCGCCGTAAAAGCGGTCGTTGGCGATGATCGCTCGGTTGGCCTTCTCGGCAACGGCGTCATATTCCATCCGGAAGGAGACGGTGCCGACGGTTCCCCCGGCGTCCGAGACGAACTGATTGTAGCCGCCGTACCAGTCGCTTCGATGGCGGCGGTGAAGGCCGAGCTCGGTCGCCTGGGCGAGGGTGAGGGCCCATTCGGCCGTCATCAGGCTGTCGCCCTCGGCCTGCAAAATCGCGGTCAGGATCGCCGAGCTCTCGAGGAAAAGCTGATAGCGCGCCGCAACCGCGATGTTGCCCAGGACGGCGGCCGGATCGAACGCGTCCGGATCGATGTTTGCGACCGTATTGTAGAAGGCGCGCTTGGCGAAGACGTTGCCGCCCGCGATCTTGAAATCGACGTCCGACAGCGCGATTCCAGTTCCGTAGGCGATCAGGCTCTCCATCGCCTTGTCATGCGAGAAGGTCTTGTTTTGCCCTGACTGGTCCGAACGATAGGCAAAGGCCGACTTGATCATGCCGTAATTGCCGGCCTGAACGGCTTTGCCGTTCAGCAGCTTGCCGCCCGTCGATGCGATCACTCCGTTGAGGATCTGTGCGACGGACCCGGCCAATCCCTTCGCCACTTCCTCCGATCCGCCCTTTCGAGCGTAGGCGTTCGTGACCGTGAACTGGTTGGAATATTCGTTCCATTCGACGTCGGCGCCCGATCGCGGAGTCCCGCCGAAGACCGATCCGATCGCGCCGCCGATCAGATTGCCGACGAACGCACCGGCGGCCGCACCGAGGAAGGCGCCTATCGGTCCCGCGGCCCCGCCGAGGATCCCGCCGATCGTCGAGCCGATCGCGCTTCCGAACGCCGATCCGATCTGCCCGCCGACGGTCTCGAACTGGACGATCTCGCCGGCCAGCTTGTTCCCGAGGAACCCGCCCACGGCGCTCGCCAGGGAGGCCGCGCTGAGCCCTTTGAGGGCGTCGGCGCCATTGGCGACGTTCGTGATGATGGTCGAGATCACCTTCCCGGACGCAGTGCTGAAGAGCTCGGCCCTGAATCCGTCCAGGCCGATGGCCTTCACCAGCTCCGCGGTCAGGAACGACGACATGGCGCCGAGCCCGCCGGCCCTCAGGTTCGCGTAGAGTTCCGGCGAGAAGGTCTTGAAGGCGTCCTGGATGGCCCAGGTGCCGGACATCCCCCCGATCACGCCGTCCAGGGCATCCCCGAGATTGTTGCCGATCGTCTGCAGCGCCGCCGAGGCGACGATGCCCGTCAGCCGGTCGGACCCCGCCAGAAGCGTGCCCAATTGCGAGCCGAGTATGCCCCCGGCATCCGAAAAGTCGATCGGGAGCGGATTGTCGACCAGCTTGATCTCGGTCGAGACCGGGTTGAGGTCGTCATCGACCATGGTCCAGACTTCGATCTCGGACCCGTCCCTGGCGACGTAGGCGTAAATCTTGCCGTTCTGATATTTGTATTCGACCGACCGGTTGCGCGAATCCACCAGCCGGTATTGACCCATCTCGTCCCGCACCATGTAGACGCCGGGCGAGACGTAGGAGCGCTCCGTCAGGACGATGTCCGGGTTGAGAAGGTCGCGGCTGGTTGTGCTTGCGCTGACCCCCCGGACGCTGTGCGTTCCTTTTTCTATCTGATCCGCGGTGAGGACCGAGGAATCGTAGACCTTCAGCAGGTCGCCCTGGACGGTGACGGCAGCCTGCAATCCGGTCTCCGGATCGACGTGGAAGGCCTCGATCGTTCCGTCGGCCTTCTTGCGCAGCAGCAGGATGCCGACAGGAGTTCCCGAGGCCCCGTCGTAGGTGAACATGGTCACTTCCGGCGGATTGCCATTGGCGAACTCCTTGACCAGCGTCGCCTGGGTACGGGTGCCGTTCACCGTCGTGCCGGCAATGGTGTAGCTGTTGCCGGTCAGCGCATCGACGATCTGCGATGAGCCGCCGGTGGCGATCAGGCGCATGTGCACTCGGAGCGCATCGTCAAATGTATAGGGGTTGGGCCCGCTCGTGACGTGGAGCCCGAGCTGGCTGGGATCGATGATGAGCTTGCTGTTGCTCGAATGGGCCGCGGCCCAGTTCAGCGCCTGGGCCGCGAACTTGACACCATAGCTTTCGATCGCGCCGGTCTGCTGTCCGACATACGCCATCCACTTCGACGCGACATCAAGGTTGTGAGCGTTGACGATTATCTTGCCATTGGTATCTAATTGATAAGATCCAATCGTCGATCCCAAGTTCAACGATCCATTGGTCGGGGGAAAAATATATGCGGAATATTCATTCTGGCTCGCCATTGCCGTACGTGCGGCATTGTCGATAGGCTGACCGGCATCGAGCCGGGACTGGATCCAGTCGTTGTAGGCAACTATGTTCGCACGACTTTCTTCTGCGTAATTCAAGGCCTGGAAATCGCGCACATGCTGCGTGATGTTGATGGTTGCTGCAGCCCGCGCTGCCGCCGTCGGCAGGTTCGCTATCCGCGCTTCTTCCGCCCGGATATGATTGTACATTGCCATCAAGGTGTTGACTTCGGCGATAGTCGCAGCGCGCGCCCCGAGGCTGTGCTCTACCTCATGGGACATGCCCCATCTGACGTAGGCTTCCCCGTGCGCACTGACGCCCTCGAGCAGAAGTTGCCCGATGAGCATTCGGCCATGGAGGATGATGACTCGGCCGCCGGCAAAATTGTTTTGAACCGCCGCCAGCCCGCCATTGGGGTCGAACGTCTCGCTCTGATCGGGATCGGCGGCATAGCTGCCGCCGATCCGCTGGTCCGGAGTGTAGGTGATCTCGGTGAGCGTGCCTTCACGTTGCGCCCGGTTGAGACCGGATACGATGACCTGGGATGAGCTGATCGCCCTGTAGAAGTCGTTGTACATCGTCTGCCGGGCCGCCCTGTCGGCGGCGTTCGTCGCGGCGTTGAGGTACGTGTCCCGCAACCGGTCAAGCATCGCCTGGACGGCGGCATTGAACACTTCCGGAGGATTGCTCATCGGATCAGACTTTCCTGAGGCATTGCGGGTGAGTTGACGGATGGTCGTCCGGGGCCGCCGAGGAGCGGCCCGTCTCCGGCATCTGCTAGCCGGTGGGAGGCCTGCCATGCGGGCAGCCGATTGCAGAGCCAGACGCGGCTATTCATCACACCCTTTCAGTTCGGCGCCGGGGCTTCAGCGCCGGAGACGCGATAGCGAATCCCCGGGATGCTCGGCTTCGGTCCGAAATGGAGCAACCCCTGTAGTCTCACCGGTCGGGCGGAAAAAATTGCCTGATCTGAACGGCTTTGCCGGAAGCTGCGGCGTCGGGACGAGTGCCGCTGCCGACGCCGCGACAGCGACCAGGGATGCTCGATCTTCCGCCGCGCCGACGTTCGATCGCGGTGTTCAGCCGTCGGCCGGGCCGGGCGACAGGCCTCCAGCCACCGGGCGGATTCAGGCTCTCACACCGGTTAGGCCGGCGGCGCCTCGGCCGCGTCGGTCACGGCGCGGCGGATCGCCTCCTTGAGCCTTTCGCCCATATCCGCGGCGACGGTTTGGACGGTTCGGGCACCGGTGGCGGGGTCGGTCTGGTGGAACTTGAAGGTCTGGCCTTCGAGCGGTCCGGAGACCAGGTCGGCGATCATCACGGCGCGATGATTGTTCACCTGGTCCGCGAAGGGCGCAACGAGATCGACCAGCCAGATTTCGGGGCCGCCGGTCCATTCCTCCAGGGTAAGCCGGTTCTCGGGCTCGGCCATTCCGCGCTCCAGCTTGGCCTGCGCTTCCGCGCCGCATTTCGCCCACAGGGCCAGGCCGACGGGCCGGTCGCCGTCGCGGAAGACGTAGAATTGGCGGTGGATCAGGGCCGGCATGACCAGCCATTCCAGATCGCCGATGGCGAAGCCGCGGTGCAAGGGCGACTGGGTCAGGAGCCACGTCATCTCGCCCAGGAGATGGGAGATGGTCATCGTGCCGCCGGCGGGCTCGGCCGTCTCGCCCGGCTTGTCGTTCATCTTTCCTCTCCTTCGCCCCTTCGGCTCCTCAGCGGTCGATCTGGCCGGACAGGCACGCCTCCACGACGGCCTGGACGCGCGTCCGAACCCCGAACTTTCGGCAGGCTTCGGCGATATGGCCGTCCACCGTCGGGATGGATAGACCGAGTATGCCGCTTATGTCGGCCGAGCTCTTGCCCTGGCGGACCCAGGCGAGACATTCGCGCTGGCGCGGGCTGAGCAATGAGGTCGCGGGGTTGACCGGGGTCGAAAGCCGCGCCGCTTCGCGTCCGTAATAGGCCGCCATCACTTCCGCGACCTTGCGAAGGAGCGGATCCTGGAAGTCCGCTTCGACGGCGCAGAAGGCGACGGCCGAATAGCCGCCGTCCTGGGCCCGCATCGGAAAGAACAAGCCGTCCTTGAAGCCGAAGCCGCGCGCCTCGTTGACGATCTCCCAGGTGGTCCCGTCGAGGCCGCGGCGGATGATCTCATGCCAGCAATAGGGCAGGGAGGTCGACAGCATCGCGCGGGCGATCATGCTCCGGCCGCCATAGCCCTGCTCGAGATAGAAAGCGGTCCAGCTGGACAACCAGCGTCCGGCGAGGAAGGCGGTCTCGGGCTCGCCCTGGGGGCCGAAGAAACGGCCCCAGCCGAACAGCGGAATCCCGAGATCGCCAAGGACGGGCGCTGCGACTGAGTCGAGATCCGCGATGGAGCCGCATCGCGGCATATCGACGAGCGCGTCGAATGCGCGCTTCGTCAACTGCGACTGGTGAACGGTCATATGTCTCTGCCCAATCAGAGTGTATAACCTGCTACTACTGTTAGCTACTAGCATCAACCGCCGGAGGCCGTTAAGGGTTCCGATAAATGGAACGTGGGCGAAACGAGCACTTTCCGGTAAGGCGCGATACGGTTTCCGGCTGCGCGTGGTCCGTAATTTCGGGCTGCGGCGGCGGCCATGCCGGGCGGACCGGTTTTCGTAGCATTTCGCTTGCATCCCACTCGCCTCTTCAACCAATTGCCGCAAAGCCGAGAGGGCCTAACCCGATGATCGTTCGAATCAGGCGCGTCGAGTGACCGACGTCCGCACCGCCGCAGACATCCTCACCCAGCTCGGCTTCAGCGAGATCGAGGCGCTGACCTATTGCCAGCTGCTGCAGACCCCGGGCGCCACGGGCTATCGGGTCGCCAAGGCGATCGGCAAGTCCCAGGCCAACGTCTACAGCGCCCTTTCCAGTCTCGCCGGCAAGGGCGCCGTCGTCGCCGACACCGATTCCGTACGAGGCTACCATGCCGTCCCGACCGCCGAGCTGCTCGAGCGGATGAGCCGCGAATATCAGGAACGGTGCACGGCCGCGCAGGAGGCGCTGACCGAGCTGGACACCGCGACCAGCGAAACCGGGATCCATAAGCTGATCAACTCGGAGCATGTCTACGAGCGGGCCTCGTCCATGTGCCTCAGGGCCAAGGACAGTATCGCCTTCGAGCTGTTCCACGGGCCGTTCAAGCGCCTGGAGCGCTCGCTCGCGCAGGCGGAGCGCCGCGGCGTCGGAATCGCCGGGCTGACCTTCCATCCGGAGGACGCTCTGGCGGGCGCGACGTCGGTGCTCGCGGTCAAGCACGCCCGAACCGATACGTGGCCGGGCGAGCAGCTCACCCTCATAACCGACGCCCGGGAGGCCCTGGTCGCCCTTTTCCACCGGTCGAGCGGCGACGTCATGCACGCCGTCTACACGGACAGCACCTATCTCTCCTGCCTGCTTCACGCGGCGGTCGTGGACGCCACCGTCCTGAACCGCGATGCGGCGGCGCTGTGCACGGGCAGCTTCAACAAGATGCTCTTCGGCCTGATCCCGGGCGGCTATCTCGAGCTGCTCGAAGGCGTTCGGCCCGCGACGGGCTCCTCGCCCAAAGCCAGAATTCACGCCGAGGCGGATTAGGCGGAGCGGCCCCCGTTGAGGACCGCCGTCAGGCGAGTGGTGCTGCCGGTGAGGATTGAACTCACGACCTCAGCCTTACCAAGGAT
>JGI10216J12902_102459102_pt1 | contig 12722 bp, 5 predicted proteins | sample KanNatreferecore_FD_12902 | JGI IMG/M metagenome (IMG submission 12902)
GCGACTTCAACGACGCGCCCCCATTCTGAGCAGCCCTACGTCGGCGCCCTCGGCTCCCACCGGGGGCGCTGCCCTCATGAGCGGCTGCGGCAATGATCGCCCGACCACCCGACCCTTCTGTCGCGCCTGACTGCAGAGCTGGGCAAACGTTGACCGGACCCCAGTTGTCAGATCCACACCGCCACATGAAGCACCCGGAGGCTGCCACGCCGAGAATGCGGCAGTACTGCTTGGCCGAAAGCCCTGCCCGGCCAGTTCAGCGATGATCGGGTACTTGTCTTTTGGGCGCACCCCCTCCTCGAACAGCGCCGCGGCTGGTCACCAACGCCAGTTCGGTTTCCAACTCCTGGATCCGCCGCCTGGCCGCAGGCCAGCCAGCTGGCCTCGATCGCCGGTCAAGGTTCCCGGCTTCACCCCACGGTCGACGAGGTCCTGAGCCTTCCACCGGTACACCGTCGCCTCAGCCAGCCCCAACTCTGCCGCGACCACCCGCACGGGCCTACCGGCCCGAACCAGCTCCACCACACGCCTGCGGAACTCCGGGTCGTAGGTTCGTGGCAACGCCTCCTCCTCCTCAGCAGGAACGCAGCCAGTCTCGCAAAACCAGTTCAACGACCAGGGGCCGGATCAGGTGGACCAACAACCGAGGTCCGGTCAATTAGCCTGCACGAACCATCGACCCAACTCAGCAGGCGTTAGAGTGCCGGTGAGTTCGCTCGCAGTGCGAAGTTCAATTACCCTGACTCATTCCTCGACGGCCAGTCGCGTCGAGCCACCGTGCTTTGTCGCGCGCGGTCGGAGCCTCAGTTTAACTGCCCGGCGTGTGAAGATAGTATTCGTGGCGCGGTTGGCCCACACGAAGGCCTCACCCGGAGAAAGACCCGCAAGCATCGGAGCGGTAAGGTCGCCGAGGGCGGCCAAGGACTTCTGGATGTGCTTGAGCCAGTTCGGTGCGTTGAAGCGATGCAGTATGACTGCGGACGAGAGCTCGATGACCGCTGATGGAACGTTGAGGGGATCCTGTGAGGCGATCACCAGAGAGACTCCCTTGTGCCGCATCTCACGGATTACCTGCACCACCTCATCAATGAGCGAACCACCGAGATACTTGTGAGCCTCGTCGAACACGATCAGCTTGTTGAACCGTTCCGGTCCCAGGCCCGCTCCCGAGAAGACGTTCAACATAGTAACGAAGAGTCCAAGCGCCTCGTCCTGCTCAATGAACTCGTCACGAAGGTCGACGATCACGATCCGACCAGGCTTGAGCAGGTCACGAAGTGAGCGGGAGTCATCGATAAAGCGGGCCGCGAATTCGAGCCGTGTCTCGGCGAGCATCCGCTGACCGTCGGTCAGTCTGGCCGCGCTCAGACCGGCTCGAATTGCGTCGAGGGTGAGATCGTCGCGATGCCAGCGCATCATCTCGTTGAGGATCTTCAAGTACAGGGAATCATTGCCGGTCGCGCCCATCAAGAACCGCCAGTCAGCGACGGTCAGCTCGCGGCTGGCGAACGCGATCGGCTCGACCTGGACAGCTGGGAACTCCATCCGCCGGCGATCGACAGTGTCCGATGTGGTGAGCACGATCACATCAGGTACCGCCATCGGCTCCGCCCCATAGGAGGCAAGTGCCTGGACCTGGGCCGGGTCATCGTTGGCGGACACCATCGAGACGAATTCAGGCGGATAGTCCTGTGTCTGGTGGTAGTGGAAGACAACCGAAGCGAGCGGCTGAGGGAGAAGGTTGATGCCAGGAATGGGCTGGCTCGCCATCTCGATGATCGAGCCCAGGGTGTAGCTCTTGCCGCCACCTTGCACGCCGTACACCGAGATCGTATTGCAGCCATTGAGGTCGAGCGCGACCCGCTGCCACGCTTCCGCGCTCATCGTGCCCAGCAACCCGAACTGCTTGGTTGGTTGCGTATCACCGAGCAGGACCGAGAACTCAGGTCCCTGCGTCTCGGACACTGGCCGCGCTTCCCTCGTGACCTGGATCTCTGGGGCGGCCGCAGGCGTCTCCAACTGCGGCACATCAGCGGACACGTCAGTCTCCTCGCGAGGAGACTGCTGCTGGTCGACCTCGGGTGCCTCGGCGCTCGGCGGCGGTGTGTCTGCACGCAACGACGGGCCGGCGAAGCTGGACCTGACTGTATCCCACGTCGGCTCGGTGCTCATGACACCGCGGATCGTGGGCTCTGCGGGGCCAGGCTCAGCCGGTCCCTTCTCATCGACAACCAGCCGTCGCATGCCCTCGTTGAGGAGACGATCAATTACATCGTGCCCAGCCACCCAGATCGGCAGGTCTGGATCCTCGGTATCCAGCCTGGTTGCAGCCGCGTCGGGCCTGAATACTAGCCCGATCGTGCGCACCGACATGGTGTAGCCACGGTCCAGGCCGACCAGGAATTGCCGGAGCCTGCTCACCTCATGTCCATCGATCAGGCCGTAGCGTTCTGCTCGGTCCAGGTAGAAGGTCAAGACGGTGGAGAGGCGCCAGCTCTGCACGTGGCGATCAATACGGTCGTCAAGCTCGGCGATCTCAAAGGTGTCACGCAAGGCCGCCGCGCTCGACATGACCTGGTCATGAATGCGTGCACGCAGGCTGTCGTCGAGACCGCTACCGCTGTGGCACTTCGACTCGATCACCAGAAGATCCAGATGGCGGTGATCGGGATCCGCGGAGACAACGAGCAGGTCGCCGCGGAGGGCCGGTCCCGCGTCACGCTTAGCCAACTCGGGATGGGCATCCAGGGGAACGACCATGGCCTGGCTCAGGAGACCGTAGCCCTCGCAGAAGAGCTTGGTGAGCGCCATTCCCAGAGCGCCCTGTGCCTGGTTTGGCGAGGCGAGCAAACGGAGCGCCAGCCGACCTGAGAGCGCCCGCATCGACTCGATGAGCAGCTTGGACCCTGGACCGTCACGATCGAGCCCAAGCTGCTCGACCAGAGGTAGGACCAGCTTGAGCAGCTCCTCCCCTGCCCTAGTCGTTAGTAGCAGCTGACGCTGCCCAGAGGGAGCGAATCCCGGGGTGAAGTCGAGCAAATATCCCGGCCGGTCACCTCGGTCAGTGGCGTCGAAGTACTCCAGCCCCAAGTTCGGATCGATGGTCATGACCCAGGTCGAGTTCGCGTGGGCCGTGTACAGCAGGCTCTGCTGATCGGTGCTGAGGTTCAGCTCCGTGACGGCGATAGCTGAGGCGGTGTTGGAGTTGGGTGCCAGAAGACGAACCTGCCCCGTAGCCACACCTTCCACCAGCTTAGCCACCAGGGCAGAGCGGTTCGGCGCACCAGGTAGCTCCGGGCACGGGGCAGGCGCTGGACGCCGGCTCCACCGGTAGTGGCTCCCACGACTCGTGAGTCGAACGGGCACAGCCTGGACCAAGCCGTGCACGAAGCTCGAGCGATCGGCAGGGTCGACTCTTGCGACACGCAACCAGACGGGGAAGCTATCCAAGATCACGGTGACGTGAGCGCTGAACTCCTCGGGCCGCTCGACAAACTCGGTGAGGGGCTTTCGTGACCAGGTGAGCTTCGGGAACAGGGGAGAACGCCCAGGACCGGCCAGCTGTGCGGCCGCCTCGGAGAGCTGTCGCTCCGGGTCCATCAGGTCGCGTAGGGCACGACCGACGAGCTCCGGGGCGGCCGCATCGGTGAACAGGCGGAGGTCGTATCTCAACTTCTCGTCCTCGAGACGCCCTTCAAGCTCCACCAGTGCATCAACGAGCAGCGCCGCGTCGCCGGGGTTGATCACGTTCACGACGAGGGTGCCGACATAGGGATGCTGCCTGAGGAACGCCTGCAGCTTGTCAGCCACGGCCGACGCCGTGATCTCAGTGACCGGTGTGGACCGTGACATTCCCAGACGCGCCTGTACGAGGGCAAGTGCGGCGCGAGAATCTCGCAGCCGAGGCGGCAGGTACGCGGCCCATCCGCCGAGCAGGTCACCAGCTTCCACGAACTCCTCGCCGCCCTGGGTGATCAGCAGCGATGGGAGTCCCGAGCTGGTGATGACCGATCGCCATATCGTGATCAGGTCGCTTGCTCCGGTTCGTCGCTTGGCTGCCGCTTCACTCCAGACACGGGCGAGCTGCTGGCGCTGGAGGAGCCAGAGCAGGCGCAGCGGATGGGTCGGCGCGAGCAGCGCGGCCGTCGTGGCTCCCGGTACCTCGGCCACGACCACATCAAGCCCGAGGGCCGCTGGGTCGCCGGAATCCAGCCAGTCGGCGTAGGCGGTCGCGTACAGCTCGATCCGCGGCGCAAGCTCACAGAGGTCGACCAAGGCGACAACCGGGCTTGCGTACCGAGGCTCACCTTGTCGTGCGTCGGTCTTCGTCGTGCTCTCGCCGATCACGGTCTCTCGGATGGCTGTGAAGAGCTCCGTCCGCGCCTGTGCGAACGCTGGTGGAAGTAACGTGGAGCTGGACTCGAGGTCCAGCGGCGCGCTAGGAGCCGGGCCGAGCGTCACCCTGTGCGAACCAGCGTGCTGAGAGTCCTCGAGGATGCGCAACTCCAGTCTGCGGAGCCGTTGGCTGAGCCGCACTTTGTATTGACGTCGCGCGTCGAACCGAATCGCGGCCATCGCAGTGTCTGAGCTTGCGCCGAGATCGGTCAGCCAGGCGCGCTCCAATGGTCGCAGGAGGCGTGGGTCGCGGCCCTCGGCCGCCAGACCCAGCCGTGCAAGCAACTCGGACTCCGCGTACGACCCGACGCTGGTCGTGGTGACCGGCGTAGGAATGTCGTCGTCCATCTCGCCGATCTCGAGGAGCAGGAAATCGTCACTCTCGTTGGTTCGCTTCCCGTTTGGCAGTGCCGGGTCGCGGGGCTCCTGCTCGCCCATCGAGTCTGCGTGCTCGGTCAGTGGGATCACGCGAATGAAGTACACGCCGCTCGGCAGTTCCAGATCCTTGAGGTACTTTCGGCGCTTTTCTTGCCGCCCGCTGACCGCCTTGATCAGGTCTGTCTCGTAGACGATCTGCCCGTCGACGTCGACCACCTCCACCCGGAAGAACGCTAGTCCAGGCGCATCACCGGGCGGCGGGTCCGTCTTCCAAGCTACCGGCAGCCTGTCAGTAGGTTCATAGACCAGCAGGTCGTCGTCGCGGGGAGGCAGCCGCAGCGGATCGAGCTCGACTCGAACCTGGCCAGGCGGTGGTGGCGCCTCGGCCAGTGGCCACTTCTCCAGTGCTAGTTCGCGCCATTCAGGCCTCGTCGCCACTGCCTCCCCCCAGGCATGGATATCGCCATTGTCAAAGGCGCGCATGAGCACACCGAGACGCTGGCGGAACGCATTGTCCGAGAGGGGCAGACGCAGCAACCGCTCAAGGGGGGTGTGCTGCGTCGTGGCAAGCAGCCTGACATTCGCGAGATTGCGCTGGCCGAGGCGGAAGCCGAGTTGACCGGGATGGTCGAGCAACTCGAAGTCGGGGATTAGTCCCACCGCGTACAGCGCCGCGCCGACCATCCAGGGCGCTGGGCGTTCTTGCTGCGCGATGGTCGCCAGGAAGCGGAGCCGGTCGGATGGCTGCACCTGCCAGCCTCGCTTTTCCACCTCGTGCAAAATCCAGCGGGCCGCGTCGAGGATCGGAGCGGGCAGCTTGCTGACGATGACCCGCTCGATGTCATGCCACAGATCATCGATCGGGATCGAGCGGAAGGTCGAGATGTCGATGCTGTCGCCTGCCGCCAGCTTCACGTCCGGCGGGAGGAGGGCAACGACCACGCCTTGGCCCTCGTTGCGGCGGGCGACGACGCGGTGCACCTCGACCCGCCATGGCTCCGGGCCCGCCTTGCGGTCCACCAGGTACACCTTGGCGCCTGTACCGTCGCCCGCCCGCGCTGCCAAGGCTTCGAGCAAGTTCCGAGCCAGCGCCTCTATCCGTAGGCACTGGCCAGGTCGGGCTTGCTGAATCTCGCGTGCGAGACGCCCGTCCAAGACAGCGAGCCAGGCCTCGTCAAGGGCTTCTGAAGGCAGCGGCGTCAGAAGCTCAGGCATGCTCCACCTGATACCTGGGCCGTAGGGTCTGGGAGTTGTAGGCGTCGGACAGGTCGGTGAAGAAGCCGATCTCATGCAGCCTCTGGCGGAATCGCTGCTCGTTCTCCTGCCAAGCTTCGTGCTCCTCTGGAGCTACCTGCCGGTGGGCTGGGGCATAGACGATGAAGCCGTAGCGTCGACGCAACCACTCGATGAAGTCGTCGAGCAGGATGGTGCGGGTCCGCAGCGTCCCGTCCTGTTGCCGCTCGACAACTGCGATCTGTACGAGGGTCTCGAGCAGATGGCTGTCGAGCACGAACCAACGGGGTGCGCTGCGACCGGCTGTCTGGCGCATGAACCCGCCCCGCCGGTTCTTCTGCGTGAGCGAGTCGATCAGGCCGATCAACTGTTTCCGCTCATTCGCTAGGCGCTTGATGCAGATGAGTTCAACGAACTTCTCGAGTGAGGAGAGCCGGTCCTCCGAAAGGATGAGCTCAACGATTGGGTCCTGTTCGTCATTGCGCTCGAGTTCCAGCACGCGGAGGATCTCGCCGTCGAAAAAGCCATCCATGTTGGCGGGTGGAGTGCGTAGCAGCTCGAGCAGGCTGCCGACCGAAAGGGGACCGCCCGTGCCGTGTCTTCGATCGTGGAGTATTGCGAAGTCCTTGAGCCGGTTGATGAAATAGACCGCACGTATGTACTCGGGAAGGCGATCCAACGCCGCCGCCGTCGATGCACGCGCCAGGCGTCCAGGACCGGACTTATGGTCGTCGCTGAGGTCGACGACCACCTCGGCTGCGAACGGGCAGCTCTCGCAAGTACGCAGCGCCTCTACCTCCGTTGGGCAGGCTGGAGCTAGATCGCCGCGGAGAGCCGCTTCGACCTGCGCTGGGAGCAGCCGCAGCAGACGGAGCATGAAGAGCGCCAGGTGCAGCCCGATGACCGTTCGCATATACCCGGCGAGCACGTGTCGCGGCACGCGGTTGGTGTAGGCCAGTAGGGCGCGAAGATCGTCCGCCAGCAGGCGGCCCTGGCCGAGACAAAGCGGCCGGATCGGTGGAGGTCGCTGCGTGCTTGTCTGGCTGACCTTGAGCTGGTCGACCAACCCGAGGATCGCGTAGGTCTCCAGGTCCAGCTCTGTCGTGCCGTCATACTGGTCTTCGTTGTAGTCGAGGCCAGGACTGAAGAAGTCTTTGAGTCGGTTCAGCAGGCTTGAGTCGGCATGGTAAAGCAGGGCCCACACCTGGTCCGACGCGCCGTAGTCCTGCACCGCGCTGGCGTTGGCCAGCTTGTAGGCGTTCAAGTGCAGAGGTCGAGGTCCTACCACGGTCTCGCGTTCGCCCTTACCTCGGTTCATGACCTGCAACAGGTCGGACCGCAGCCACGTGGCGGCGATCTCCTCATGGCCAGCGAATCCAGGGAAGCGTTCGGGATGCTCCGTCATCAGCTTGACGAGCTCTGGCACGTTGATGGTCATCTTGCGCCAGCGTGCCGGCGGGCGGCCGTCGAAGCGAAGCAGCTCGAAGAGCTTGAGCATGGCCCGGTCGAGCATAATGGACTTGCGGTCGAGATAGGTGATCTCGTCAGCCTTGAAGCCGATGTGGCGACGATCGAGCTTCATGACAGCACCTCACTCAGCTCGACGACTCCGCCGGTTCTGGCACTGATCGTCCAGAGATTGTCGTCGGTCACGAGGACAAGTTCCATGCTCCGAAGGGCTCGCAGCCGGTTGAGGAACAACTCGATATGAACCAGCAGACCACGTCCCTCGTCCATGGAGGGGACGTAGCCCTCACGTAGCCGGTCCAGCAGAGCTAGGACATCGAGGTCCACCGGAAGGGCGGTCCCGCTCGGTACGTGAACCAGATCGAGCCGATCTGGCTGGGACTCGACGTACGGCAGATCCTGCCTGACGATGCGCAGCTCGAAGTCGGTAGCGGGCAAGCGTCGGAAGCCGTTGATCGCTCCCGCGCCGTCTCCCGCGGTCAGCCACAGCGCTGGGGTCGGCTGCGGCGGCCTGCTGATTCCCTGGGCCACGCAGAGTGCCTGGAGAAGACGGTCGCGGAGGTCGGCGCGCGCGTCGACGCCATCTGGATCGAGGACCCGCTCCAACTCTTGGAGCTGACGGTATGGGAGCATGCCGATCCAGCCCTGATCCCTTCGCTCGAAGTACGCCAGGCGACGCATCGCGGCATGAGTACGTCGGACCTGGGCCGGGTCTGCCTCATAACCGGTCCCGGCGTCCTCGTAGGCACGAGCGACGGCCTCGTGCGGATAATCTGACTCGCGGCGGGGGAAGCGCATGCGTGAGACGTCCTTGCGGCTGGCCAGTATCTGGTCGTCGGCGGGATTAGTCACGTCGGCGACGTCGATTTCCGCAAGAAGCTCGGCGCCGCGCTCCAGCTTAGTGTCTGGTGGGACGCCAGCTCCCCCTGATGCTTGGAAGTAGGTCAGGTCGGCGATGGCCATCTCGTCGCCAGCGGTCAGCAGTTGGGCGATCTCGTAACAGTCGCGGTCTCGGAACAGCACATGTGAGATGAGCGAGCGGACGTCGCGCATGGTGAGATGCCGGGTGCGCCGCAGGCGCACCACGTCGACAAGCCGGCGCAGACGCTCGGTGACCTCATCGCCCGAAACCGGGTCGGCGAACGTATCTACGTTGTGCTTTATCGGGCAACGGCTTCTGTGCTCGCAGGTCTGGCACGGAGCCCAGAACGGCGCGTGGACGATCGCTTCGAGCTGCTGCGAAAATATGCTCTGGTTTCCTCCGGCGGTGACCGAGCGGAGGTTCAGGTTCACGAGAATCAGCTGTTCGTCGCTGCCTCTGTGCCCGGGCTCGTCGAGCTCGGCGAGCAACTCGATCAGGTCTGGGAACCGCTGCCGGTGGAAGCCGATGAAGTCCCGCAGGCGCCCCTCATTGATCGCGGCGAGGCGGATCGCACCATCGTCAACGCCGTCGACTGCAAACGGGATCAGGAAGTCGGCAAGGACCTCGTCACTCGTCCACTCCTTGTCTTCCTCGTCCTGGCTGCCGTCATAGAGCGTCCGCAGCACGGTGCCGTTCTGAAGAGCGATGACGGAGCCATTCGGCCCATGTGCCTCTTGCCGCGCGTCGCGGGTGAGCGCTATTGCCTCCACCTGCTGGATGAACGCCGTCTTGCCATCCCCTGCGTTGCCGGTGATGACCACGAGCCGGTGGCGGCCCGCAAGCACGGCCTCGGTCAGCTCACGATCGAGCTTTGTCTGCACGTACGTGCTTCTGGCCAGGTCAGTGAGACCCCGCGTCTCGCTGTTGGAGCGGCGGGCCTGGCTGCTCAACCCAAGCAACTCAGTGACCATCGGGTTAACGTTGGGGGGAGCGTCCTTCAGCAAGTCGGCCAAGCGCTGCGCGATGGCGCCGGTATCAGGCGAGGGCGACGCTGCCAAGGGCATGTCGATGGCGGCCAAGGCGGCGCGCATTTCTGCAGCGCTCCTGAAGCGTTGGTCGGCCAGCGGCTCGCACGCCTTCACCAGGAACGTGGCCAGCTCTTCGGAGAGATCAGCGCGGAATGTCCGAGGGTCGATCGGTCGCCTGGAGGCGTTCGGGATATCGTGCTCATAAGGATGGTGATGGCAGATCAGCTCGTAGAGCGTCACGCCGGCGCTGAACAGATCGACGCTTGGGCTCCAGGTCAGAAGCCCGGCATCGGGCGCCCGGTAACGAGGAGTCCCGGATAGGGTCTGCACCTCGGAATCCGCAGGCGAGGCGATATTGAAATCGATGAGGACCGCGCAATCGCGGGTCAACAGGAGGTTCTGTGGCTTGACATCGCGGTGCACGATGCCGCTGGCGCGTAAGCGCAGAAGTTCATCTCCCTCCTCGGCGCTGAGGCTACGTTCCCTGGAGGCGATGACGAGTTCATCGATTCGGCGCTCATCGGGATGGAGCGCCTCCAAAGCGGCGAGGAGCTGGTCACCGATCTGCAGAGCCTCCTCGACACTCAGGCGCTTGACCCCTTTGGCGTAATCACTCAATGGCTCGCCATCGACAAGCTTGGTGACCAGATACCACTGGCCTTGGCTGGTCTGGTCCGCCCAGACGACCCGCTCGATATTGGGATGCTCGATCTCCTGCAGGATCGCGATCTCGCGTCTCACAGCATCGAAGCCGCCGGTATTGAAAACCTTGAGCGCGAACTCGTGGTCATTGAGCGCTCGATAGACACGGTAGACCGAGCGGAACCCGCCGATACCCAGCCTGGCCCGCACCTCGAACTCGTCATCGATCAGGTCGCCCGTCTCGTACTGATCTCTCGGCCCGGTGCTTACTTTGAGCTCGCCGGAGCCCAGCAGGCGCTCGAGAGCCTTGAGCGCGTCGGGCGCGCTACTGAGGCGGGCCGCCGGATGCTCCTGAAGGAGCTTCCTGGCCAGCTCGACCAGGTCGGCGGGCATACCGGCCGGTGGGCTCGTGATGGCAGGGGATTCGAGATCCGACACCGAGGAACCGGTGAATAGCTCCCAGGCGATGCGGCCGAGCCCGTACAGATCAGTCGCTGGCCCAGCGGAGCCGAGGACGGGGTTTCGCAGCTCGGGCGCAAGATAGACCCGGTCGGGCTGCCCGACCGCCTCGAGCTGCCACACCGTGGGTGTGCCATCCACCGGAAGCTTGGCGAATTCAAAGTCGGCCAGCCTGGCGCGGCCGTCCTCGGTGAGGTGAACATGCGTCGGCGTCACGAGCCGATGGATCACGCCGTGGCCGTGCGCGTGCACAAGGCCTCGGCACACGTCGGCGAGCAGGTTGAGGCGCTCCTCCACAGTCAATGGAGTGCCATCGGCAAGCCGCTGTCGCAGGCTGCGGCCCTCCTCTGCATCAAGGACGAGCACCACTCGGCCGTCGTCGTCCTGAAAGACATCCCGCGGGCCGACCACGTTCGGGTGCGGTCCCATGCGCGAGAAGGCCTCGGCCTCGCGGTAGAGGTGAGCGATTCGCTCCCGCCGCTGCTCCTCATCAAGCAGGTACGGCGAGAGGGTGACGACACGGAGGTGCACCTCCGGAGCAGCAGGTAGGTCGACTCGACGGGCCCGGTACAGCGCCCCGTCCTCCGACTGCTCGAGGGTGTCGAGCACCTCGTAGTCCCGGAACCGTAATGTCCTCTCGCGCCTCATTGTCCGATGCAAGATCGCTTCACAGACTTTGGGTGTCAACCCGACGATTGCGCCAGGCTGTTGACGGATGGCCCTTGGGTCAGTGATGAGCGGGACTACCTCGGGCAGGCGCACGACCATCCGAGCACCCTCAGCGGTCAACTCGACCTCGAGGCGCTCGCCCACCAGCGCGACCACCGCTTCCACGCGTACCCGCCCCAACGCCTGCGCGTGGTCCACCAGCCGTGACTTGAGCACCTTGGCCTTGCGCTCGGTGGTCAGCATCGGGTTACGTCGCCGTCGGCCGTTCAGCAGCCATTCGAAACGGTCGCCATGGAGGCGTCCCTGCCAGCCCTTGACCTCGACCACGTAGACCCCGTGGGGCGCGACTACGATCACGTCGTACTCGAACCGCTGGCCGCCCGACTGCGCCGCCACCACATTCGGGATCACGGTGTAGGTGTCTGGCAGCTCCCGCACCAGCGTCTCGACCGCCAGCCGCTCCGCCACATTGACGGGTCCCTCCGCGCTGGGCGGCTCGATCAGCCGAGCCATTCCTCCACCTCATGGATCGCCAACTCCTCGTCACCATCCGCCTGCTCCCGCAACTGGAGGGCGCGGTTGGCCTGACTCTCCAGGTGTCGGGGGAGTGGAGGCACGATCAGTCCGCTGACATTCTCTGGATTAATGTGTGGGATTGACGTCCCATAAGACTGTCCGACGAGATGGCGTCGACCAGCCTCACTGCAAAGAAACGCGAAGATGCGTCTCACAGAGGCGGAATTGCGTGGCGTGACGCGGATCAAGTCCTCCGAGGATGCCCAGCCGTCCAACCTGTGGTCGACGTACGCGGGCCGGCCAAGAAGGCCGTACCGCTGTCCAGAGCGCTGGACGAGGATTTGTCCTGCCTTGATCAGGGCGCCTGACCGGATGGCCTCGTCCCTCCGGAGACGAGAGCGTGCCCCCGGTCGGAGCTGAAACACGTCCACGCCGGAGACGAACGGCGTACCGCGCTCGACAAAGAGCCGCTTGATGAGACCCGGACGACTTACCTCGGCGAGCGTGCCCAGTCTGTCGCCGTTCTTCACCGGGATCTCTGAAGACCAGCCAATGTGCGTGAAGGCGTCGAGCCTAGCCTGACGCAACTTAGAACGAGGTACCACGCCCACCGCCCGAGCATGTTCGTGCGTGTAGCGGAACGTGCCGGCTGCCTCGTCGAATTGCAGGATCACCTCATCGAGTAGGTGCCGAGCCTCGGTTCGTGCTTTGGCGGCGCTCTCGATCAACTCATGAATGCGACGCTGTTCCGGTGCCTCTGGCAGCGGGACTGGAAGGTCAACGAGGTGGTGGGGCTCGATGTGCTGGACGGCACTCCCATAGGTGTGCTGGCGGATCATCGCCTGCGCAGGCGCCGACGTGAGGAATGCAAACAGATAGCCAGGCTGGATACGTTCTTGTGCCGGAACTGCACGCATGATGTGCTGTGAGGCGGCCATACCGGCGAGTTCGTCTCGGACATAGACGGTGTTCCCAATGGTCCCTGAACAGGAGATGAGCGTCCAACTACGCTCAATAGTGATTGCTGCAAGGAAAGGCGTTCTTGCCTTTGACAGGCGCGGTATTGAGACGGG
>JGI10216J12902_100906388_pt1 | contig 12715 bp, 8 predicted proteins | sample KanNatreferecore_FD_12902 | JGI IMG/M metagenome (IMG submission 12902)
CCGGTGGTACAATGGACCGGCCCCCAGCGGCAGCAGGCTCGCCGTCCGCGTGCGCACCCGCTCGTCAACGACGCGGACCAGGCCTCCACCGCAGGCCGCCGCCAGCCCATCCCCCTCCCGCCAAACCGCGGAGCGGGGGTTTTCCGGCAGCACCGCCACCGGCACCGGCCTGGCGCCGCGCACGGCGTCCGCGGGGTCGACGTTCCTGGGAGTAGCCGTCGGGGGGAAGGTGTACTCGATCCGGTCGTTCGTCTTCCAGGGCCCCAGCCCTTGCAGAATGCCCCAGTCCCCGGGCGGCGCCTCGAACTCCTGGACTTCGGCCGCGGACCGCGCGACCTTCAGGCGAACCCCGGCGAAGTTCGCGCGAGAGCGGACGCGGATTCCCATGACGGCGCCCGATTCCGGAGCCGCGGTGACTGTAACGGAGGCCAGCCCTTCCTTCGAGGCTCGTTGGGTCAGGCGGACCTCCCCCTCGCCGGCCGGAACGCGCAGCTCGCAGTCGACCGGCAGCAGAAACGCGAAGCCCTCCCCGTTGTAGTAGTAGCGGGCCCCCACGAGAGAGGGTGCGAGCGACGCAGCCTCCGCCACGGGCAGCGTCGGCTCTCCCACGATGGTGGTCCAAAGGAATGCGCGCAGGGCATCCTCCGCGAAGCGCTGCTCGCTGGTGAGGCACATGAGCGAAAGGCACAGCCGGAGCCAGTCCCGTCCCTCATCGCCGAACATCGGCGGCTCGTCATGGACCTGGCGCCACACGAGCCGCGCGGTGTCGAGGGTCCGCGGATCGTCGCTGATCCGGGCGTAGGCGAGCACTCCGAGGCTCCCCGGGACGAGCGACCTGGGTTGGGAGAGGTGCCTCCGCGTCAGTACCTTACCCACCCAGCCTTCGGGCTCCGCGGCCTTCTCGAACGCAGCCTTTGCCCGGGTCAGGTGCGTCTCCTCGCCGGTGGCGAGGTGGAGAAGCGAAAGCCCTTCCAGGTCGTCCGGAGCGGCCCCAAGCCTGCGCGCCGCGGCCATCGCGCCGTCGTGGTGGAGGTACAGAGCCGCCGTTACCAATCCGGCCGCGGCCGCCGGCGAGGAGACGCCGGAAATCACGCGGTCCAACCGGTCACGCAGCGGCTTCGACTTCGAGTAGAGATGCAGCAGCGTGGCGGTCCGCAGCCAGCCGGACAGCTCCTCGACCTTCGGCTCCGGGCCCTCCACCATCCGACGGAGCATGGGCTCCATGAGACGCGTGTGCACGGACCCCGTAAAGCGCACCTGGTCCGGCGAGAGCGGCGCCATGGTCAGCGGCCGCTGCGGGAACGACTTGAACTGCAGCTCAAAAGCCGGAGCGGGGGCCGGGCTGGGCCTCACGTTCCGCTCCGCCCTTACCGGATGGAGCGCCGCCAGCGCCGTCAAGGCGATGACTGCTCCGGCGATCCAGGCTCTCCCCATGAACGCTCCCCGGCCGTGCGGCACGCCGCGCCGCGTGATCAGTATTCTCCGGCGCGCGCGGCGGTGTTGTGATCGCCGCCACATCGGGCGGTTACTTCTTCGGCTGACCGTTGGCCGGCGGCGTCTCGCGGGTGGCCGGCTTCTCGGTCGCCGCCGCCGTCTCCTTATCCGTCCCGCAAAGCTGCTGGTAGAGGCGGAACGTCTTGTCTGCGTAGTCCCACTTCTGCGTTCCGGACTTGTCCTTCGGATGGGTGTCGAACCCCCGGTCGGCCAGCGCCTTGCGGATGATGTCGTCCGTCACCGGGTTGAAACGCGCGACGCGCAGCAGGCGGTTCTTGAGGTCGAGAGCCGTTGCCTGCACCACTTCCGCAGCCGGACGCTTCTGCACGAGGAGCTGATCCTTCACCACGGAGGTGCGCTCGAGGACGCCGTCCACCGCCAGCGCGGCGATGAGGAGGCGGGCGTCCACGTTGTTCTTCAGGCTCGCGTCGATGACCGCGTCCGCCAGCTTCAGTGCCTGGGCGGGCGCAAGCTGCTTGTTGAAGTAGCGGATGGCGCCGGTGTAGATCTCGCGCAGCTGCGCACGGTCGATCGGTTTTGGCTGCGCCGGGAGAGGCGCCCCGGCTCCCGGCGCTCCCGGCGGGGCCGGCCGGCCGCCCTCGATGCGGCCCGGTTTAGTCGCGGGCTTGGCGGGGTCCGCAGGCTTGGCAGGATCGACCGGTTTGGTTTCCTGCGCCCACGCGTTCGCCTGCAGCCCGGAGGCGACCGCGACCGCCAGCAGTGCCCCGAAGATCTGTCGCCGTCTCGCCATCGCTGCCTCCTCGCGACTCGCAGCCGCAGCTATAGCTTGCTAACTGACGGCGGCGTTTCCTTCGCGCCCAAACGGACGCCTCAAGCCGGACCGCGGCGGAGGCCGAGCGCCGGGAGGTGGAGGCGGCCTTTCAGCGCGGCGAGGGTGCCGAGAGGGTTCTCCCGCAGGCCGGTCCAGGCACGGCGCGCGGCGCGAGCGTGCCTCGAGTGGCGGAGAGTCCAGCGCGGCGCCAGGAGCATGAGGTAGGCGGCCTGGCCCTTCAGGGTGTTCGGAAACAGCGCCTGGTAGTGCAGCGGGCGGGAGTGCGTCGTCCAGTTCAGCTTGTACGCCTCGGCGCCGCTGAGGAAGTCGTAGACGCGCCGGCCCTCCTGGAAGGCGCGCTCGATGCAGCGGTAATGCAGGACCATACCGGGATAGAGCTTGCGGTACGCCTCGTCGTAGGCGCCCTGGTAGTACCAGACCTGGTCCGGGGTGAGGAAGTTGAGCAGGAAGGCAGCGGGCTTGCCATCAACACGGGCCACCCACATTTCCGCCTCGCCTCGCGGCCCGAGCGCGGTGAGCGCCTTCTCGAGGAGCTCGAGCGGGCCGCCGGAGGCGAACCGGCGCGTTCCACGAGTCGCCTTCCAAGAGGCCTGCTCCACCTCGGCGGCCTCTTCGATCCCTTCCACCGCATGGGCTCCCCGCAGGCAGACGATGGAGCCGCCTTCCCGTTCGAACTTGCGGGCGGCGCGCTGCCCCCTCCGGATGGAGGCCGGGCCGGAGGCCAGCAGCTCTTTCCAGTCCGCCGGCATCGAAAGATAGGGGGCCGCGTCCGCCTCGATGGTCCTGGCGCCGAAGGCGTACGAGGGGGGGATGCAGTGGACCCGCGTCCAGCCGTCCGCGAGCTGACGGAGCACCGCGAGGTCCCAGTGACGGTGCTGGGAGGCCAGCGCCTCGGCGATGACGGAATCCATGCCGGCATGGTTGGGCGAGGTCAGGAACCCCTGGTAATCGGAGCGGGTGTCTCCGATGAACCGCAGGACGCGGAACCCACACTGCCGCTCCCGTTTGAGCGGAGCGAGCCCCACGAGCTTCGCTCCGGAGCGAACAGTGACGACGAACAGCTCGGCCCGGGGGCAGAGGTGCGCGCGGCACGCCTCGTTCCAGGCGTAACTGAGGAAAGGATTGCGGCGGCTCGCCTCTTCGTAGAGGCGGCGCCAGTCCGGAGCGAGGGCGCGGAGCGCCTCGTCCGTGCGGACGATCTCGAAGTGGTAGTCTGGGACGATCACGGGGGGATGCTCCCTGGGCGTTCTCCAGGGTGATACCCAGGCGCCCGGCTCCCAAACACCGGCTCCCGGAGCGGTCAGGCTCCCGGCGCTGGTTTAGCAAGCGCGCCGCCGGGTAAGACCGGCCGTGAGAGCCCTTCTCTTTTCCAGCTACTTTCCCAACCCGGACAACCCCGTCCGCGGCACCTTCAACCTGCAGCAGGCCCGGGCGCTCGCGCGGCTCTGCGAGGTGCGGGCGATGGCGCCGGTCCAGTGGTTTCCCGTGCGACTCTGGCACGGGGCCGGCCCTACGGCCGTCCCGTACCGGGAGGAGATCGAAGGCATCCCCACCTGGCATCCGCGCTACGTGCTGACCCCGCGCATCCTTCGGGATACCTACGCGGCGCAGATGGGAGCGGCCCTGCTGCCGCACCTGGCGCGGGTGCGGCAGGAGTACCCCTTCGATGTGCTGCTGGCCACATGGGCCTTCCCGGAGGTTGTGGTCGGCGCCGTGGCCGCGAAGCTCCTGAACGTGCCGCTGATCGCGAAGGTCCACGGCAGCGACATCAACGTCCAGGCGACGTTCCCGGCGCGAAGGCGACAGATCGTGTGGGCGCTCCGCCAGGCGCACAGGATCCTCGCCGTGAGCGACGCCCTCCGCAAGCGCATGGTGGAGCTGGGCGTGCCGGCGAAGAAGATCATGGTCCACCACAACGGCGTGGACCAGGAGAAGTTCCAGCCGCGCGACCGCGCGGAGGCACGACGTGCGCTCGGCATCGAGCCCGGCGGCCGGCACGTGATGTTTGTCGGGTACTTGTCCGAATCCAAAGCGGCGCACGTGCTGCTGGAGGCCGTCGACCTGCTGCGCACGCGCGGAGAGCTGGGTTTCACCACGCACTTCGTAGGCTGCGGGCCGCTGGCGGAGGCGATGGCGCAGCGGGCGTCCGCGATGGGGCTGGGAGACTGCGTCCGGTTCCAGGGCCGGCGCCCTCACGAGGAGATCCCCACGTGGATGGCGGCGGCCGACGTGTTCTGCCTGCCCAGCATCCGGGAAGGCTGCCCGAACGTTATCCTGGAGGCCTTCGCGAGCGGCAGGCCCGTCGCGGCCACCAACGTCGGCGGCATTCCGGAGCTCGCCTCGCCGGAGAACTCCATCCTCGTGCCTCCCTCGGACGCGCCCGCTCTCGCGGACGCGCTCCAACAGGCGCTCGCGCGGGAGTGGGACCCGGCGAAGCTACGGGCGGGCGTGGCAAACTTCACGTGGGAGACCGGGGCGAGAGCGCTTTACGAGGCGGCGCAAAGCGCCGTAAAGGATCACGAGGTGAAGCGCCGACTGGAAGGTCGGGCGGCCGAGGCTAGCGCCGGGGCTACCGATTGAGGGTCAAGCGGCCGACTGCGATGCTGGGATTCACCGCTCACTCACCCCCGCACCACACCACCACTCACCACACTCACCATTCGCCGCCCCGTTTGACATTTGACATTTGACATTCGAACTTACCGCGGCACCCACTTCTGCACCCAATGCCCGCGGAGCTCGGCGGTGAAGAGGGAGCCCTGGTTATCCAGCGCGAGCATGTGCGGATCGCACAGCAGTCCCGGGGTACGGCCTCTCGCGGCCTTGCCGATCGGCTTGCCGCCCCAGTAGGCGAGGCGGCTGCCGAAAAGATCGTAGACCCCGATGGTACACGGGTACTCGTAGCAGATGTACATCCGCTGCTCCGGTGTGACGAAGAGGCCGAACGGCTTCTCCCCGGTGCCCCACTCGCGGAGGTAGGCGCCGTCCGGGCTGAACACCTGCACGCGCCGGTTCTCCCGGTCGGCGACGTAGACCAGGCCCGCCGCATCCGTGGCGATGGAGTGTGGGGTGTGGAATTGGCCGGGGCCCGAGCCGCGGCGGCCCCACGTCGCCAGGAACTGACCGGTGCTCCGCCGGACCTTCACCACGCGTGAGTTGCCGTACCCGTCGGCAATGAAGGCGTCGTCGTTTAGCCCGAACGCCACGTCCGTCGGCCGGTTGAAATGGCCCGTGTCCGACCCGCGCTTCCGCCGCTCACCGAGCGCGAAGAGCAGGGTGCCCGTTGGCGTGAACTTGCAGACCTGATGGGTGTCCAGGTCCGGAACCCAGAAGTTGCCTTCCGGGTCGATGCGGATCGCGTGCGGCTCGGTGGTATGCGGCCAGCCCCACGAGCCCAGGTAGTTGCCGGCGCGGTCGAAGACCATCACGGGGGTCCGCGTGGCATTGCACGTGTAGACGCGGCCCTCCGCATCCGTGGCGACGCCGGTCACCTCGTTGCGCCGGAGGCGCTCGGAGCCGTTGTTGTAGCTGGGCCAGCCCGGAACGTGGACGTACGTCGGCACCGCCTGCGCGAGACACGCTAGGGGCGCCGAGAGCACGATAAGCGCCAGCCAAAAGCGGGTCGGCCGCGCGGAAACGACGTTCGCTCGAAGATTCATCTGGCCTTTGATTCGTAATCCGGATACCGCCGGGCGCGCGGGCAGCCGCGGGCTCTTCCAGCGGGTGATCCCCGGGCTTGCGGTTGGCCAAACGGCGCTGGCGCCCTCTTCATCCTTCATCCTTCATCCGACATCCTTCGGTTGGGGTGCGCCCCCTTCATCCTTCATCCTTCATCCCTCATCCTTCGCTAGGGGTGTTAAGGTGTTAGGGTGCCTCGACGCAAGACTGCCCGCCCAAAAGAGGTGTTCTCGCGGCTGTGCGCGCTCTATCCGGAGGCGCACTGCGAGCTGGACTTCAGCAACGCCCTGGAACTGCTGGTCGCTACGATCCTGTCGGCGCAGTGCACGGATGAGCGGGTGAACATGGTCACGCCGGCGCTCTTCCGCAAGTACCGGCGGCCGGAGGACTACCTGGCGGTGCCCCAGGAGGAGCTGGAGCAGGAGATCCACTCCACCGGCTTTTTCCGGAACAAGACGAAGAACATCCGCGGCGCCTGCCGGCGGATGATCGAGGCGTACGACGGGAAAGTCCCCGACTCCATGGAGGAGCTGCTCACGCTGCCCGGCGTGGCGCGGAAGACCGCCAACGTGGTGCTGGGCAACATCTTCGACAAGGCGGAAGGGATCGCCGTCGACACCCACGTGACGCGCCTATCGGGGCTGCTGGGGCTGACCCAACACACCGACCCGGTGAAGATCGAGCGGGACCTGATGAAAGCCTTTCCTCGGGACCAGTGGACCGCGATCTCGCACCTGCTGATCCTGCACGGGCGCCGGGTGTGCATCGCTCGCCGGCCCAAGTGCGAAGCGTGCGTCCTCAACGACATCTGCCCGTCGGCGTTCGCTCCGCAAGTCAAGCGTGGTGTAAGGCCGGCTAATTGAGCATGGAGCGGCCGCGTTATTCGTCGGGATCGACGCCGAGGGCCCGCAGCCGTGCCGCCAGCCGGTCCGCGCGGTTGTGCTCTTCGTCGGCGACCTCCTGCGGGCTCGGAAGCACCACTCCTTCCGGAGTGGCCCACCGCAGCCACTCCGCTTCCATTCGGCCATAGGTGCCGCGCCAACGCACCAGTTTCAATCCAAGCCGCCGACTCGCCAGCAATCCGCTCTCGTCCGGAACGATCGGCTCGTATACCCCCTCCCGGAGGGCGAAACCGGCTAACTCGCCGCTATCGGGGTCGTACCAGTAGTACTCGGGGACGCGTACTTCGTCCTGGTACACTCGCTTCTTGATTGTCCGGTCGATCTCGGCCGTGCTCTCCGAGAGCAATTCGATGATCACGTCAGGACCCTTGTTCTCCTGCCACACGACCCAGCTTTTCCGCGCGCGGTCCTCCACGTCCAACGCCACGAAGAAGTCGGGGCCGCGGAAATCACGGTTGAGAAGCCTTTCGGCATTGAAGTACAGGAACATGTTGCCGCCGGCGAAGAACCGCCGGTGGTCTGACCAATGGAGCTCCAGGGAGTGACGGAGCAGGTCCACCTGGAGCACGTGCCAGTTTGATTCTATGGGGATCCCGTCGCTGTAGGGGAGATCGTCTTCGGTGGGGAGGCGCACCGAGCTCGGAGCCGGAGCAGGAATTTCAGCGATGGCCGTCATCGGCGTTCCTCGTTTGCAGGTGAGGGCGACGCAGCGCCGTCTCGCCAGGGTGATCCATCTTCAAGTATAGCAAGGAGCCGCTCTGGGCTTACTCCGCCGCGCCCCACTTCTCAAAGGCGAGGGGGTTCGGGGAGTCGAGGTCGGTCACGCGGACCGCGCGCTTTCCATCCAGCATTCCCAGCAGCGGCTCGCGGAGGAGGGTGCCGCGCCAGCCGCCGAGGAGAAGCGGCTCCTCATCCTCCTCCGCAAGGCCGAGGCGCCAGCGCACCAGCTCCTGGAGGTCCGCGTTGGTGGCGAGGAGGGCGACGTCCACCTGGTGCTCCGCGGCGAGGCCGTTGGTGGCGACGGTGAGGAGCTGCGTGAGGACCGCGACCTTGGACGGGTCGTCGCGGCGGAGGCGCGCGGGGAGGTCGGACTGCGGCAGGGCCATCGCGCGCTCGACGGCGGCGAGGATGCTGGCGGTGGCGGAGCGGCTGCGGCCGCGGTCCAGGCTGCGGAGAGCGTGGAGGTCCGCCACCCCTTTCGGCTGGCGTTTCGCGATCTCGACGAGCAGATCGTCCCGGAGGACCTTCCGGGGCGGGACGTTGGCCTCGCGGGCCTCACCGTCCCGCCAGCGCCACAGCTCCCGCAGCACGGCCAGCTCGCGGCGGTTGAGGCCTGAGCTGCCGGAGACGCGCCACCACCGCTCCTCCTGCTCGCCGGAGATGACCCGATCCACCAGGCGCCGGCACTCGTCGTCGATCCACTCCTCACGGCCGAGTTTGCGCGCCATAACGCCGACCTTCTCCCGGATGGGAAGGAGGTAGCGGACGTCGTCCGCCGCGTATTCCAGCTGCGCGTCGGAGAGGGGGCGCTGCCGCCAGTCCGTGAAGGATTCGCCGCCGCTCACGCGGATGCCCAGCACCTTCCGCACCAGGTTGGTGTGGCTTAGCGGGTAGCCCTCGCCGACGAATCCGGCGGCGACCTGCGCATCCCAGACCCGCCCCGGCGGACGTGCGGCGAACCGCAGGGAGAAGCGGATCTCCTCCCGGGCGGCCACGGCGATCATCTCACGGTCCGGCTCCGTCAGCGCCTGCCAGAGGGGCGCGAGGTCGCGCACGGAGAGCGGGTCGACCAGCCAGATGTCGCCGGGAGTGGCGATCTGGAGTAGGCAGAGGAGAGGCTCGTAGGCGCCCTCGGAGATGAACTCCGTGTCGAAGCCGACCTGCGGAGCGCCGCGGACGGCCTCGATGACCTCGGGGAGGGTATGCGGGGTGTTGACGTAGTGGGCGTGTGTCGTCGGCATTCGCTGCCCGGCCGCGGTGCTACCGTTCATTGTAGACGCTGCCGGGGCAGCGGAAACCTAACCGGCGAGGTCGGTCAGCACCTGCCCGCCCTCCGCGACGCGAATGGGCCGGCCGGTGGTGGTCTCGTAGCTCTTGCGGCCGTCGATGCCCAGCACCTGGTAGACCGTCGCGGCGAGGTCCTCCGGGGTCACCGGCCGCTCCGCCGGGAGGCTGGCGGTCTCGTCGCTCTTGCCCATGAGCTGGCCGCCGCGGATACCGCCGCCGCCGAGCACCACGGACTGTGCCTTCGGCCAGTGATCCCGTCCGCCGTTCCGGTTGATCTTGGGGGTGCGGCCGAACTCGCCCATCCAGATGACGAGCGTGTCCTTGAGCATGCCGTGGTCCTCGAGATCGAGGAGCAGCGTGGAAAATGCCGCGTCCAGGGGCGGGAGCTGCCGGTCCTTCAGGCTCCGGAAGTTGTTGCCGTGCGTATCCCAACCGGTCTGGGAAATGGTGACCACGCGCGTCCCCGCTTCGATCAGGCGGCGGGCCAGCAGACAGCCCATCCCGAGGCTGCTCTTGCCGTAACGCTCCTTCAGCGTTTCGGGCTCCTGCGAGAGATCGAACGCTTTTTTGGCCGCCGGCGAGCTTACCAGGTCGTAGGCCTTGTGGTAGAACTCGTCCAGCGCGGCCAGGGTGCCGTCCGGGTCGTTCCGGCGGAAGCCCTCGTCCTGCTGCTGCAGGAGCTGGGCGCGCGCCTGCATCCGCGCATCACCCACCGGGCTGGCGACGTCGCGTACGTTGAACCGGCCGCTGGGACCGGGGTCGCCGATGGAGAAGGGATTGTAGACCGTGCCGAAGTAACCCGCGCCGCCGCCGCGCAGGGTCTGCGGGATCGCGATGTACGGCGGGAGGGTCCCTCGGAAGCCCTTCTCCCTCGCGACCACGGAGCCGTAGCCGGGGTACTCCAGCGTGGGGAGGACGCGGTACCCCGTGAGCATGTAGTGACAGGCGCGCTCGTGGCTGCCCTCGGGGCTGGTGAACGAGCGGATGATGGAATAGCGGTCCGCCACCTGCGCCATCTTCGGGAGGTGCTCGCAGATACGAATGCCGTCCACGTTCGTCGCCGTGGCGTTGAACTCGCCGCGGTACTCGGCGGGCGCGTCCGGCTTGGGGTCCCAGGTGTCGATGTGGCTCGGGCCCCCGTTCATGAAGAGCAGGATGCAGTTCTTATCCCGCGTCGGCGCCGCGTGCGCGGCCCGCTCCCGCAGCAGCTCCGGCAGGCCGAGGCCGAGCGCGGACAGCGCCCCGACCTTCAGAAAGTCGCGACGGCTCGTGCCCTCGCAGTTCCGCGAGCCGCGACCGTTGAGATACAGCGTCTTCATGTAGGCCTCCGTTAAGGGGCTGGGGCTTACGGGCTAGGGAAACCCAACGCCCAACGCCCAGCGCCTAACGCCCGATTCTCTCTAGTGATTGAACAGGAATTCCTTCGAGTTCAGCAGCACCCACATCAGGTCCTCGAGGGCTTCGAGGCGCTTCGGGGCGCTTTCCAGCAGCTTGAGGGAGCGGGCGGATTCTTCTGTTGTGGGCAGGCGGCAGAGGGTCCGGAGGTAGAGCTCCTCCAAGATCTCGGCGTTGGCCTTCCCGGACTTCTCCAACTCGGCGAGGCGGCCGCGCGGGCTGGTGATCTTCGCGTTGACGGTGGTGCCGTTAACCATGTGCAGCGCCTGGGTGAGGTTGGCGGTCTCCTCGCGCTCGCAGGCGCAGACTACCTCACGGCGGGGCCTTCCGAAGACGTCCATGAAGTAGCTCGGGACCCGGTTGTCGACAAGCTGGATGGCGCGCGTTCCCGCCGGGTGATTAGGGTAGGTCTCCGGAACGCCGGTCGCCTGGCAGATGGCGTCCAGCAGCGCCTCGGCGCCGATCCGCCGGTAGTAGGACCGGGCAAAGCTCCGGCGATCTTTTGCGTTGGCGCTCGACGGCCGGGCGGAGAGCTGGTACACCCGCGAGTTGGCGATGGTCCGCAGCAGGTGCTTCACGTCGAACCTGTGCGCGGCGAAGTCTTTTGCCAGCACGTCCAGGAGCGCTTCGTTCGCCGGCGGGTTGGTGGCGCGGACGTCGTCGACGGGGTCGACGATGCCGCGTCCGAACAGCCGCTCCCACAGGCGGTTTACCAGGTTCCTGGCGAAGAGCGGGTTATCCCGGCTCGTGATCCACTCGGCGAGGGGCACGCGGACGTCGGCCGTGTCGGGCACCGGCTCCGGGGCGTCCGCCAGAACGGCGGGTAACAGGATCTCGTTCGTCTCGGGGAAGCGGTAGTCGGCCCGGCCCCCCGCGGTGATCTCCTGCTCGTTCTGGCCGGCGGTCCGGACTGTGATCCGCCCGAAGAAGGCCGCGAACCGGTGATACCCCATGCGGGTCCACTTCTCGAACGGGTGGTTGTGACACGCGGCGCACTGAAGCCGCACGCCGAGGAACACCTGCGCGGTCTGTTCGGCCCGCTCCTGAGGAGTCCGCGCGATCCGGTAGTAGTTCGCGGACCCGTTGGAGAAGGTCGCGCCGGTCGCCGTCAGGATCTCCTTCGCGAACTGGTCGTAAGGCTTGTTCTCCGCCACGCTCGCGCGGATCCAGTCGCGGAAGGCCCGCGCCCCGTTCGGCTGGACGAAACGGCTGTTGTTCCGCAGCGTGTCGCCCCAGAAGACGGTCCACCAGTCGGCGTATTCGGGACGATCGAGAAGCCGGTCCACGAGCGCCTTTCTCGCTTTGATTGCGGGGGCTCGTTCTGCCGCGCACTCCTGTTGAAAAGCCCGGATCTCCTCTGGGGTCGGCAGCGTGCCGGTGAGGTCGAGAGAGACGCGGCGGAGGAACTCGAGGTCCGTGCACGGCTCGCTGGGAGTGACGCGGATCTTCTTCCACTTCGCCACTGAGAGCTCGTCGACGTAACCGGCCGGCTCGAAGGCGGCGTAGTCCCTGTCCGACACAGGGTCCTGGTAGGGAACGATGAGCTGCGCGACGCCGACGCGGCCGAGGTAGCGGGCGAAGACGGCCGTTTCCCCGACGCCTGTGGGCTCCACGGCGCCGTCAACGGCCGACGCGACAGAGTCGTCGTTACTGGTGAGCACCGCTTTGTGGGTAACGTCCTCTGCTGCGCCGTCCGAGTAGTGCGCCATCACCACCAGCCGCTGGCGCTCCCCGGGGTTCGGAAGGACCCGCTCCGCGGGAAGGAGCTCGATGCGGGTCACGGCGGCGTCGATGTCGTCGGGTGCAGGCGCTCCCGCGGCCAGCCAGCTCAGCAGCGCCGTGTGCTGGGGCGAGCCGGGCTTGAAGCGCATCCCGCCCTGGTGGGGCACCTGCATGGTCGGCTTCAGCACCAGGAGGCTCTTTTCGGGCGCGGTGAGGTCGACGCGCTTCCCTTTCTCCGCCCCGATTCGCTCCTGCAGCACGATGACCTTGCGGTCCACCGCCGGCTCGTAGCCGTACATCGAGAGCTTGAACCCCGCCTTGCCCGCCGGCGAGCCGTGGCACGAGAGGCTGTTGCAGCCCGCCTGGGTGAGGATCGGAACGATGTCCCGGGCGAAGCTCACCACCGCGGGCGCCTTGCTCTCCGCCACCGTTACGGTGACCCGGGCGGTGAGCTTCCCGGCGGAGACCCTGACCGCGCCCGCGCCGTCACCGGCGGGCTGCACGAGACCCTCGGCGTTGACCGACGCCACGCGCGGCTGCTCGGACTGGTAGCGCACGGACGTGGACAGGTCGCGAAGGGCGCCGTCGCTGTAGCGGCCGGTCACGACCAGCATCTGCCGCGCTCGCGGGCCCTTTAGGGCGACCTGCCGCGGGGCTACCTCCAGCGCAACCAGGGCCGGCGCCGAGGGAGCCTTGGGGGCGGCGGGGCGGATTGCCGGCCGGG
>JGI10216J12902_101746815_pt1 | contig 12713 bp, 13 predicted proteins | sample KanNatreferecore_FD_12902 | JGI IMG/M metagenome (IMG submission 12902)
CCGAGGTCGGAGACGTCGTGCGGGTAGCGACCAACGTCTTTTCGGCCGGCCAGGAAACCACTGTCCGCCTGCTCGGCACGGCCTTGAAGGTGATCGGCGATCGCCCGGACATCCAGCGCAGGCTGCGTGAGGACCGTAGCCTCCTCCCGAACTTCATCGAGGAATGCCTTCGCATCGAGAGCCCGGTCAAGGGTGATTTCTGACTGTCGCGTGTGCCGACCACGGTTGGCGAGGAGGCCATCGGCGCCGGCTGCACGTTGATGGTGATCAATGGGGCCGCTAACCGCGATCCGCGCCGCTTCGAGAATCCGGACACCTTCGACGCCGAACGCAAGAACGCCCGCCAGCATCTTGCCTTCGGTCGCGGCATCCACAGCTGCCCCGGCGCACCGCTGGCCCGCGCCGAAACCCGCGTTCGGCTCGAGCGTCTGCTCGATCGCACTAGCGATATCAGGATCAGCGAGGCCGAACACGGTCCGGCCAATGACCGCCGCTACCAATATATTCCGACCTATATCCTGCGTGGTCTCACCGAGTTGCATTTGGAGTTCGATCCAGCATGAAAGTCACCGTCGATGACCAGCGGTGCCGCGGCCATGGCATGTGCCTGACGCTGTGTCCCGAGGTGTTCAGCCTGACCGACGACGGATACGCCGTCGCCGACCCGTCGGAGGTGCCCGCCGGTTTGGAAAGCGCCGCGCAAGAAGCCATCGAGAACTGCCCTGAGCAAGCCATCAGCGAAATCAAAGACTAACCAAGGAGATTCGATGACTGAGGCGGCCAAGCAAAAGGGATACGTCATCCTGACCGAGGACATCAAGGACCCGGCCGGTGTGGCCGAGTACGGCAAGCTGGCCATGCAGGCGATGGACGGCGCGACGATTGTCGCCGTCGACCACAAGCCTCAGGTGATCGAGGGCTCGTGGCACGGCAGCCAGACCGTCGTCCTGGAGTTCGAGTCGGTGGAAGCGGCCCGTGCGTGGTACGAGTCTGAGGCCTACCAGAAGGCGGCCAAGGTGCGGCAGGCCGCCGCCGACTGCAACGGCGTCATCATCTCCGGCTTGAGATAAGCGCGGACTCGGCCAACGCGCAGACGGGAACGCGAAGAGGCGAAGGATTCCACCGTCACGATGGTGTTGGTCGGGGGACGTCGATGACGGTTGTGGAGCCGATGGTGGTGTGCGCGCTCTCGCGTCGCCGCCAACCTCCGCCCCATTCCGGTGAATTTAGAACCTCAATCGCTTCATTGGCATTACCGACCACCGTCGGCTGACGCCGGGCCGATGTGCGTCGCCCCTCCCACCTGACTTGCCCGTCGCTCGAACGCGGCACCAAGTGCGGGGTGCGCAGCATCGGAGCGCAATAGCAGATTTGGATAGTTCTTGCCGATCTAGTGTCCATTTTGGACATGCGCTGCCGGTCGCAGTCCTTCCTATGCTGGCGCCGACCTAACGGAAGGACGACCTCATATGACGTCGGTAGACACGGCAGTGGGCGGCCCGAGTCTCGAACAGGTCCGCAGGCTTGTCACCGAGGTGCCGGGACCGCGCTCGCAAGCGTTGGCCCGGCGTCGGGTGACAGCGCTGCCGGCCGGTTTGAGCAGCAGCTCGACCGTGTACGCGGCCGCCGCCGGTGGCGGTGTGCTTGTCGACGTGGACGGCAACTCGTTCATCGACCTGGGGAGCGGCATTGCGGTCACCACGGTGGGTAACGCTGCTCCCGCAGTCGTCGATCGTGCGTCCGCGCAGCTCGCGCGTTTCACCCACACCTGCTTCCTCGCCACGCCCTACGAGCCCTATCTCGAGGTCGCCGAAATCCTGAACCGGCTCACGCCGGGGGATCACGAGAAGCGCACAGCGCTGTTCAACACCGGCAGCGAGGCCGTCGAAAACGCCATCAAGTACGCGCGTGCGGCCACGAAACGTTCCGGCGTTGTCGTCTTCGATCACGCATTCCACGGTCGCTCACTGCTGACTATGACGATGACCGCGAAGAATCAGCCCTACAAGCACAGCTTTGGACCGTTCGCCCCCGAGGTATATCGGGCGCCGATGGCCTATCCATACCGATGGCCGTCGGGTCCGGACAACTGCGCCGCCGAAGCATTCGCCCAATTCGCACATCTCGTCGACCACCAGATCGGTGCCGACTCCGTCGCCTGTGTGGTGGTCGAACCCATCCAGGGCGAGGGCGGCTTTATTGTTCCCGCTGACGGTTTCCTGCGTTCGGTAGCCGACTTCTGTCGTGAACGCGGCATCCTGTTGGTCGCCGATGAGATTCAATCCGGCATTGCGCGCGCCGGAGCTTGGTTTGCGTGTGAGCACGTGAGTCTGGTCCCCGACATCATCACCACTGCAAAGGGATTGGCGGGGGGATTGCCGCTCGCAGCAGTAACCGGGCGCGCCGAGATCATGGATGCTGCACACCCGGGCGGCATCGGCGGTACATACAGCGGCAATCCCGTGGCATGTGCGGCCGCACTCGGGGTGTTCGACGAGATCGAGAACAATCACCTGATTGCCCGTGCGCAGCACATCGGCGATCTCCTCATCCACGAGTTACGCGATATTGCACGCGCCACGAATGTGATTGGAGACATCCGCGGTCGCGGCGCGATGATCGCCGCCGAACTGGTAGTGCCCGGCAGCCGCGACCCGAATCGAGATGCCGTCGCGTTGGTCACCCGGTACTGCCAAGACAACGGCGTATTGACCTTGACGGCAGGCACATTCGGCAACGTGTTGCGCTTCCTGCCGCCACTGACCATCTCGGACGAGCTGCTTATCGAGGGCATCGGCGTCGTTCGCGATGCCTTCGCCGCGCTATAGCCAGACAGTTGCCATCAGCAATCTTAGGAAGTACACAATGACCACCGCCGCACCTGTCGCCAGCACCACCTGCGCGCCGCTTGAGCTCTTCGATATCAACCGGCTACTCGACGAGGACGAGCGCGATATCGCCGCCACAATGCGCAAATTCGTCGATACCCGCCTCAAGCCGAACGTCGAGGGTTGGTTCGAATCAGCCACGTTGCCAAAGGAACTGGCCAAAGAGTTTGGTTCGCTTGGTGTGCTGGGCATGCACCTCCAGGGCTACGGATGCGCTGGAACCAATGCGGTCAGCTATGGACTGGCCTGCCTCGAACTCGAGGCGGGCGACAGCGGATTTCGCAGCTATGTCTCGGTCCAGGGATCAATGTCGATGTTCTCCATTTACCGTTATGGATCCGAGGAACAGAAGCAGGAATGGTTACCGAGGCTCGACCTACGAAGGAACCTCTGAGATGCACCTGCTGTCAATCGGCAGGGCGCTCACCGGCCAGCCCGCATTCCGTTAACGACCCCGCCGACAGAGGACGCCGATGACTACTACCTCTGCAGTAGGGCTGCACCATCTTGTCGCCGGCCAATGGGTGGCTGGCAAGGGTGATGAATTGTGCAGTCTCAATCCTGCCCGCCCGAGCATCGTTGTGGCCGAGGGCCGTTCCGCCACCTCAGAAGACGTCGAAACTGCGGTGGCTTCGGCCACGGACGTCGCGCCAGCATGGGCCGCGACGCCGATTCACCTACGCGGCGCTGTGCTGCTCGAGGCGTCCAGGGTGCTGGAGCGTAACGCAACCGACTGGGGTCTTGAGCTGGCGACCGAGGAGGGCAAGACCAAAGCCGAAGGGATCGCCGAGGTGCGCCGCGCCGCGCAGATCCTGCGCTATTACGGCAATGAGGGCGATCGCCAGGCTGGCGAAATCTTCGCCTCGCCGCGCGCGGGCGAGCACATCCTGGTGACCCGCAAGCCGGTCGGTGTCGTTGGTGTCATCACGCCGTTCAACTTTCCTATTGCAATCCCGGCGTGGAAGATCGCGCCTGCGTTGGTCTACGGCAACACGGTGGTGTGGAAGCCGGCGAGCACGGTGCCGCTACTGGCGATGCGGCTGGCGCACGCCCTGACGTATGCGGGACTGCCCGCCGGGGTGCTCAATCTGCTGATTGGCGGTTCACAGATCGGCGATGCCATTGTGGCGCATGCGGGCATCGACGCGGTCACATTCACGGGCTCGACCGGTATCGGTCGGCAGATCGCTGCAGCAGCTGCGGGCCGCGGCGTCCCGGTGCAGGCGGAGATGGGTGGCAAGAACCCCGCTGTGGTCCTCGACGACGCTGATATCGAACTCGCAGTCGAGCAGGTGATGTTGGGCGCGTTCCGGTCGTCGGGTCAAAAATGCACTGCCACTTCACGGTTGATCGTCACCGAGCGTATTGCAGACGAGTTCCTAGACGTGCTGGTCTCACGAACTGAAGCACTCAGGGTAGGGGACCCGACCGACGACGCGACGGAGATGGGACCCGTGGTCAGCGACTCCGCTTTCGATTCCATCGTCGCAGGGATCGGTACCGCGGCTAGTCAGGGCGCCGCCCTGCTCGCCGGTGGGCAAACGTGTTACGAACACGGGCGACTGGCCGACGGCTATTTCGTCGCACCCACCGTTGCGGAACTAGGTGCACGACCGGCGAACCTCTGGGTCGAAGAGCTGTTCGGTCCGGTGCTCGCGGTACGGCGCGCAACCGATGCCGACCATGCCTTCGCACTGGCCAACGACAGTGAGTTCGGGCTGTCCGCAGCTGTGTTCACACAGGATGTCACCCGTGTGTTGCAGGCCGTGGATCATCTCGATGTCGGTGTCCTGCATGTCAACTCGGAATCGGCAGGCGCGGATCCCCATGTTCCGTTCGGAGGGGCAAAGAAGAGCGGTCTGGGCCCTAAAGAACAGGGCAACGCGGCCCGTGAATTCTTCACCCACGCTACAACCGTGTACCTGCGGGGCGGAGAGGCGCAATCATGACCGTCGGAGCGCTCGACGGCCTTGTGGTGGTGGACTTCAGCAGGGTACTGGCCGCCCTTACGCCACTATGATGCTCGGCGACTTCGGCGCCGAAGTGATCAAGATCGAGCGGCCACGTGTCGGCGACGATACCCGCCAATGGGGCCCACCTTACGATTCCCTCGGAGTAGCAACCTATTTCAACGCCGTCAACCGCAATAAGCGATCCGTCGTGCTGGATCTCACCGATCCAGCCGACAGGCAACGTGCGCTCGATTTGGTGGCCACCCCCGACATTGTGGTCGAGAACTTCAGACCCGGGACAATGGAGAGACTCGGCCTTGGCTACGACACACTGCCTCGACGAAGTTCTGCGCACTCATGGCGCCGACCACTGGTATCGCGTTTATTGAGCTCGGTATTCCTGCCGGGCCGATCAATGATCTGGCCGAGGCATTTGCGTTGGCTCGGCACCTCGGGCTGGCGGCGACGGTGGCTGTACCGGGAACCCACACGCCACAGGTCGCCAACCCCGTGGAGCTTTCGGCGACACCGGTGACATATCGGCACGCGCCTCCTGCGTTGGGGCGGCACCGCCCGGTCTAGGCCTTGCGGTTAGGCCTTGCGGTTAGTTGACATGGCGATCACCGTACGGTGTTCGGCTGATCGCTCAGTCGAGCGTCACCAATGTCCACGGTGTTCCCGGTACTGCCCGCGCGCGTCGAGTGCCATTGTGGGCTTTGATCTTCGAGCCTGCGACGTGGTCGGCATGGTTGGCGACGATGATCCGGCCTTCGGCGTTGACTAACGCCATCAAACGGCGGCTGGCCTGGAACTTGGGCAGGAGTTCCGCATCGATACGGGCCACCGGGGCGTCGGCCCCGGCGATTCCCAGGAAGACGCCGTCCTGCGACGCCACCGGCAGGGCAAACGTGCACACGTTGAGGTCGGCACACGTGAAATCGAGGTAAGGACCATGGATCCATCGGGTGCCCTGATCTCGCGGACCGGCGAACCACGCCATTGTCGAATAGTCGTAGAAGTACTCGCTTTGCGGATTGAGGTCCAGGTTCAGTTTCTGTGACACACCCCGTTCTTCATCGGGCCGCCACCACTCCAGATAGCGCGGACAGTCCGCTAACCGGTCTTCGTCGATTACTACGCCGGCACCGTTGAGCAGTCGGCTTTGGTGTTGGAGTTCCGCAATCACCACGTCCCGCAACACCGCCAGATCTTCAGATGTTGCTCTGACGCCCTTGTCCTCCAGTCCATTCCACAACGAACTCAACGCCGACGCGATGGTGTCCAGGGAGGCGAAAACGCGCTCGGCCATCGCGGTGATGGCCCCCGTCACATCATCGAGCGTCGCATCGCGGGCGTCGTCGGAAACGTTCACGATCCGGCCAGCTCCATGCGCAGCGCGATCAACCGACGCATGTCGGCAGCGGTGCGTTCCTCGGCTAGCCTGCGTGCCGCGAGCTCGTCTTCGGACGCAATTGCCTCGCTCAATTCAAGGTGCCGCGCAGCGCGTTCTTTGCGGTCCAGTCCTACCTGCGACAGCCACATGAGGGCTGAGAGTTCGGCCTGCAGGTTTACCTCCGCACGTGTCAGTCTCGCGGACTGAGAGCACACCGCGACCTCGATCTGGTATCTGCTGTCAGCCCGCGCGCTGTGGACCAGATCGTCGGTGTGTGCCAGACGCTGGGCAAGGGTGCGTAGCCGCTCGAAATCGGCGGCGACCCCGCGGCGCGCGGCGAGTACTGCTGCCCCACCGGCGACCGCGAAGTGCTCGTCGCCGATATCTCGGAGTTCTTCCACGCTGAGCTGCTGCAGGCGAGCCAGCGATCGGGTGTTAACCGCCTCCGCCGAGCTTCTGATGAAGCTGCCGCCGCCGCGACCCCGCTTGGTGTGCACCAGCCCCTGCTCGCGCAACACGGCCAGCGCCTCACGCAGGGTCATCGTTGACACGCCGAGCTGATTGGCCAGGTCGATCTCGCTCGGCAACTGCTCCCCGTCGGTGATGACGCCGAGTCCGATGGCCGCAGAGATTCGGGCGACCACCGCATCCGTCCGCAGGCCAGCGCCGTCCAGCGGGGACAGGACGGCACCTAGCGCGGTCAATCCGCCTAGCTGTTCAACCGCCACGCCATCTCCTGAGACGACCTTGTTGTTGCGCGCGTCGACGAGATTCTAACATTTATACATTGACCTATGAACTATGGTCCTTTATGTTTAACGAAAGCCGATTCATCGGCCAAGCGAACGGCTCCTCTGCCCCGCCGGCACCGCCATTCGCCAACAGTTGGCTGCACGACCCGCGGAGGAACCTGATGGCAATGACGATCCGCCGCCTGATCGCTTCTCCTTCGCTCGGGTTGTCCCTCGCTGCGGGGCGGGCCGGCATCGATCGGGTCATCACGTGGGCACATGCGATTGAGCTTGTTGATCCGAGCCCATGGCTGTCGGGGGGAGAGCTCGTGATGACTACCGGTCTGCAGCTGCCCGACAACGACGCCGGACAGCGTGAATACGTGATGCGGATTGCGGAATCCGGCAGCGCCGCGGTGGCATTCGATACAGGACGGCGATTTCTGGAAGTTCCGACCGCGATGTGTACGGCCGCCGACGAGGTGGGGATACCAGTGTTGGCGGTGGCGTCGACGACGCCGTTTGTCGACATCTCCCACGCCGTCATAGATGAGGTCGGGCGCGGCCGGATTCAGTCCATGCGACAAATAGTGCAGGGTCAGGAGAGCCTCGCGCGCGCCATGGTGACCGGGAGCATTCCGGGCCTCGTCAAGGCGCTGAGCGCGGCTGCGAACTGTTCGGCGTGCGTGGTCGACCGCTCCGGGCATGTGCTGGCAGAGTCGATGGCCGATCGACTCGATTTGGTTTCCAGAGTGCGCACACAGATGCGTGAGGATCACGTCAGCAGCCGCGCTTTCGTGGACGACAGCGGCAGCCTTACGATTCAACAGTTACGTGGCCCTGGGGAAGGGCAGGGATACCTCGCCGTTGCGTCTGCCACGGCGATGGGGCCGGCTGAACGAACGCTTGTGGCCCACGCTGTTTCACTACTGTCTATTGAACTGGCCAAGCGAGCGGGCGTCGTCGCTGCCGAACAGCGGCTCCGGACAGGTGTTGCGCACGCCTTGTTCTATAACAGCCTCGATATCGACACGAGCTTGCTCGATTACTTCGGATTCGCGGGCGATGCCACGATCACCGTCGCGGCGTTTACGGCGCTGGGGCCACTGCCACAAGCGCAGCAGGAATTGACCGCAGCATTGGGGCAGACGTCGACGCCGTACCTGATGTCGACCTTGCCCAGCGGGGATGGCATAGCCTTCGCGATCCACGCCGACGTTGCGAATGATGTCATCGATCGCGTATACCGCCGGCTACGGGCCGGCTTGCGCCGCAGCATCAACGGTGGGATCGGAAGGCCGGCGATAATAGGGAATGTCAAGCTCAGTCTGCAGCAAGCGCTTTCGGCAGTACGCGTAGCCGCGGCGAGCGGCGAGAAGCTAGTTGCGTTCGAGGAACTCGGCACGTTCAGTCTGCTTCTCAGCACTCAATCTGACGACGTCCTGCACGCGATCGCGGCCAGTTGGCTGACAGCAATTGAGGACCACGACCGTGAGCGCGGAACGCGGCTGTTACAGTCACTCGAATCCTTTCTGCACCACAATGGCCATTGGGATGCCGCGGCGTCAGAACTGGGAGTACACCGGCATACGCTGCGCAAGCGGATCGAACGAGTCGCACAATTGATTGGCCGCGACATCGATTCGGCCCATACGCGATCCGAGCTTTGGATCGCGCTCAAAGCAAAGGAACTGCTCCTACCGATATCTGGCCAGGACCAACGGTCGATAGCCGGTTTGGCGGGATGATGATGCGGCAATACCGGAGATCCGGTTGGCATCCGCGAGGCAATAGCTGCCGCGGCCCGTCGCTTGGCATCGTCCATCGCTCGACCGGTGGATAAAATGGCGCGCCATCGCACTTCCTCGCGACATTGCGGCGAGTGGACAACTGTGTCGCCTACCACATACTGGGCCAACCGGGGCAACGGCAGTCACATTTTCGATGCCCCCCGCATGTCGAACACGTGTCGCGTCGTGCCCGAAATGCCAGTCGCATACGTTGATTACGGGACGGAGGATGTAGCTCAGGTGGCCGAGAAGAAGGTCTTCCATAACATCATCGGCGGCGACATCAAGGCCGCTGCAGACGGTCAGATGATGGACATCGTGAACCCGTCCACGGGCGAGGTGTACGCATCAGCGCCGAATTCCTCTCCGAAGGATGTTGACGACGCCTTCCGGGTCGCGGCGGAGGCATTCGAGACGTGGCGATGGTCCACCCCGAGTGAGCGGCAGCGTGCACTGCTGAAGCTCGCGGATGTAATCGAGGAAAACGCAGAAGAACTCGTCGCAATCGAGAGTGAGAACACGGGCAAGCCGCCTTCACTGACGATGTCCGAAGAAATCCCGGTGATGGTCGATCAGATCCGGTTCTTTGCCGGCGGGGCGCGTGTTCTCGAAGGCCGCTCTCAAGGCGAGTACATGCGCGGCCACACGTCGTCGATTCGCCGCGAGCCGGTGGGGCCGGTCGGACAGATGGCTCCGTGGAACTACCCGATGATGATGGCGGTGTGGAAGTTCGCACCGGCATTGGCGGCGGGCTGCACGGTTGTGCTCAAGCCATCGGATACCACACCTGCATCGTCGTTCTGGATGGTCGAGAAGATGCAGGAAATCTTCCCACCCGGAGTCTGCAACCTGATCTGCGGCGACCGCGACACCGGCGCGGCTCTCGTCGCGCATCCCGTGCCGCAACTGGTCTCCATCACTGGGTCCACCCGCGCCGGCATAGCCGTGGCTGCCAACGCCGCAAGTACCGTCAAGCGGGCTCACCTCGAACTCGGCGGCAACCCCGGTGGTCATCTTTGATGATGCCGACATCGAGGCAGCTGTGGAAGGCCTCACCGCCGCAGGGTATTTCAACGCCGGACAGGACTGCACAGCGGCCACCCGGCTGATCATCCAGAATGGTGTCTACGACGAATTCCTTTTGGCCATGACCGAATCGGTGAGGAACACCAAGACCGGCTACGACCCCGATGACGATGACATCCTATTCGGACCCATCAACAATCCGAGGCAGCTCGACCACGTCTCCAGACTTGTTTCCCGGACACCCGACCACGCGCGAATCCTCGTCGGCGGCAAGAGAAAGAATGACGCCGGGCTCTTCTACGAACCCACATTGATCGCAGACCTGCAGCAGTCCGACGAACTGATTCAGACGGAGATCTTCGGTCCTGTGGTCACCGCCCAGTCCTTCGCGGACGAGGAGGAGGCACTCGCCTTCGCCAACGGCACGGTTTACGGCCTGTCGTCATCGGTTTGGACCAAGAACGTTGACACGGTCGCCCGGATGTCGGCGCGGCTGGACTTCGGGTGCGTGTGGATCAACACCCACATTCCGTTGGTGGCGGAGATGCCGCACGGCGGATTCAAGCACTCCGGGTATGGAAAGGATCTGTCCATGTATGGGCTGGAGGATTACACCCGAATCAAGCATGTTATGCAGTACCACGGCTTCGAAGGCGGTCAAAACTGATGTCGGACACCACTATTCCGCGGCAAGCACAGAACGCCGAGAGCGCACACTTAGAAGCGCTCGGCTATAGCGGCACGGATTTTCATCGGTCCATGAGCTTGTGGTCGTACCTCGCTCTCGGGTTCACCTATTTGTCGCCCCTTGTCGGCGTGTATTCCTTGTTCGCCTACAGCCTGACGCTCGGCGGTCCACCGGCGATGTGGTGGATCGTCATCGTCGGCGTTGGCCAATTCCTCGTCGCACTGGTTTTCGGCGAAGTTGTGTCCCAATATCCCATTGCGGGAGGGATCTATCCTTGGGCCAGGCGGCTGTGGGGACGCAAGTACGCATGGATGGTGTCGTGGATCTACCTGTGGGCCGTGATCATCACCGTCACCGCGGTCGCGGAATTCGGCGGTGGCTTCGTGGCTTCCTTACTGGGGATAACCCTCAATAGGGAGGTTGGGCTGGCTACCGCCGTCGCGTTGTTGGTCCTGGCCTTGGCGATCAACTTCAGCGGAACCCGCACGCTGGCTCGGGTGGCCAAGATCGGCCTGGCCGCAGAGCTCATCGGGGTCATCGCACTTGGTCTGTATCTGCTCATCTTCAAGCGCGCAAACTCATTTTCGGTTTTCTTCGACGCGATGGGTGCCGGCGGCGACAAGCCTTACATCATCACGTTCCTCGGTGCGGCATTGAGCGGCCTGTTCCTGTTCTACGGCTTTGAGGCATGCGGCGACGTCGCCGAAGAGGTCGACAATCCCACCCGCCGTATTCCCCGGGCAATGATGCTGACGATCCTCGTGGGTGGCGTGTCCGGGCTGATGTCCTATATCGGCTATGTGCTGGCGGCGCCGAACCTCCAAGACATCGTCAACGGCAGCGACCCCGATCCGATCCCCAGCATCCTGGAAAGCTCGCTGGGACATATCGGCTCGAAGTTGTTCCTGTGCGTGGCCATTACGGCGTTCATCTCGTGCGTACTGTCGCTACAAGCCGCCGCCAGCAGGCTGATCTACGCCTTCGCCCGTGACCGGATGCTACCCGGCAGCGGTTGGCTGTCGAAAATGTCCGAGCGGCACGCGGTCCCGGCCAACGCGCTGTTCGTGTCGTGCCTGATCCCGATCGTCATATGCGCGTACGTCTACCTGTTCCCCGACCAGTTGCCACGGGTCACGGCCTTTGCCGTACTGGGTATTTACATCGCGTTCCAGGCGGTCGTACTGGCAGCGTTGCGTCAACGAATCCGCGGTTGGCGACCCGCGGGCGACTGGAACCTCGGCACTTGGGGCATGGTCATCAACGTCCTCGCTCTGTGCTACGGCGTGTTTGCGATGATCCTTCTGATCAAGCCGGTGGAATCCGGAACGTTCCTCGACAAGTGGATCGTCGCAATAGGACTGCTGGTCGTCGTCGGCGCCGGGCTGATCTACATGATCGTGGCTCGCCCGTACCGGCACTCCGGTGACATCGCGGAGGACGACGCCATCGAGGTCGCGCAGACACTTCGCGCGATGCGCTCGAATGCGACACAGGTTCAACGTTAAGGACGACGACAATGACACTTCGCTGGGCATGTCTGCTCATTTCGCTGTCTGTCGCGGTGATGGCAACCGGATGTTCGAAAGCCAATGAACCGACGACGACAACACTGCACTTGATCGAACACGCCGACACAGACACGGCTCAACACGTCGGCAGTGCAAACGAAAAAGACTCTGTTGGCGACATTCTCGGCTTCAGCAATCCGCTCTATGACGAGAAGAACGTGAACAAGGTCGGTACCGACAACGGCGTGTGCTTCCGTACAGCAGTCGGCACGGCGTACGAGTGCTTCTGGACCGCGACGCTGTCCGGAGGTCAGCTCACGGTGGAGGGGCCATACTATGACGGTAAGGACTCCGTCCTCGCCATCACCGGAGGCACAGGCGATTTCGAGCAGGCCCGGGGCCAAGTGGCGCTGCACCCGCGAAACCCGCAGAGCACGGAGTATGACTTCGTTTATACGATCGTGAAGTAAGCCTGACGACTGTCCCAGGGCTCGGACAAGCGCGAGCATGGCCCACGCGCAAGCTGGGGAACGCGAAAGGCCCCGACACGCCGAGGATTTGGGGCAGTTTGCGTTCCCCTACCTGCGGTGTGGGCCCAGCTCGGCGGGATTAGTTGGGCACCAGGGGGCCGGTGGGCTTCGTGGTCGTGGCGTGCACTAGTCGTGGCCGAGCCGTTCCAGTTCGGCGATCGTCTTCTCCCAGCACCACGCGGCGTGAAAACCGCCGTGCACGAAGAC
>JGI10216J12902_100021554_pt1 | contig 12707 bp, 13 predicted proteins | sample KanNatreferecore_FD_12902 | JGI IMG/M metagenome (IMG submission 12902)
GCGAGATCAGGACTGCCATCGCCATAGACGCCGCCGTGAGCGCGACACTTGCTGCCGGCGCGATTGCTGGGTCAAGCAAGACAAACGGATTGAACACGTTTGGGTCCAGCGCTGCCACATGTAATATAACACTGTTACAAAGATAAGGGTTGCTCCCTTGAAGGGAGGCTCGATCCGTTTATTATCTCCGGAGGCCAAACTCGTACGTTGTCTGATTATCAGGTTCTTGAAGGGTTTGCGACACCGCAGGGCACGAAAAAATATGCAGACCATTCTGCCAAGCAGGGAAAGCCGGCTGGCCACATGCGCGCCTTTGACGGCCTGCACCTGTCAAGCATCGGAATGGGAACGTACCTCGGCGAGCCCACTGCAAAAGACGACAGGGCGATGGAAGACGCCGTCTACACGTCGGTCAGATCGGGCGCGGTAAACGTCATCGACACTGCCATAAACTACCGAGCCATGAAGTCTGAAAAGAGCATCGGGAGGGCCCTTGCGCGCCTGGCAGGGGAAGGCATTGGCCGGGATCAGGTTTTCATTTCTACAAAGAACGGCTATATCACAAACGACGGAGACTTTCCAAGCATCGATGTGATGGAATACATGCAGAGGATGTATATTTCTCCGGGCGTCATCACGGCAGACGACATCAGCTCCGGCTACAACGTCATGAAACCGGAGTATATCGCAAAGTGCATAGACAAGTCGCTTGCCAACATGCACCTTTCTGCCATCGACCTTGTCTACATACACAACGCCTTTGAAAGCTGGTACAAGGACGTGAGCAGAAAAGAGTTCATGGAGATGCTTTCCAAGGTCTTTGAAGTGTATGAAAAGTACCGCAAGGCCGGCAAGCTGCGCTATTACGGCATGGCTACCTGGACGTGTTTTCGGGTGCCGCAGGAAAGCGAAGAATATCTGTCGCTTGAAGGTGCGGTCAAGGTTGCCGAGTCGGTTGGCGGCAAGGACCACGGTTTTCGCTTTGTGCAGTTGCCGTACAACCTGTCGTACAGCGAGGCTTTGTTGCTAAAGAGCCAGCCTGTAAACGGGCAAAACATGACGGTGCTTGAGGCGGCTGAAAAACTGGGCATTGGCGTCTTTACTAGCATACCGCTCTTTCAGGGCAGGCTGCTGCGCGCTCAGATGCCCGACTATGCCGGCATCGCCGATCCTGTGACCAAGCTAGTGCAGATAATGAGGTCAAGCCCCGCCGTCGTGGCGCCGCTCATCGGCCAGAAAAGCGCCGAGCACGTCCGGGAAAACCTCAAAGTCGCAGACGTTGCGCCGCTTTCAAGAAAAGAGTTTGAGCAGGCAGTCTCTGCCCTTATGAACAGGCCGATGGCGGGATGAGCGGCGTGGAAACTACAGATATTGAAAAATTCAGGGCAAGGACCATTGACTCTATACGGGTGCTTGCCTTCTTCAAGGCGGCGCCGGGGCGCGCTGACGAGCTTGAAAAAGTGCTGCTTGGCCTCGTCGGCCCGACCCGGGGCGAGCCGGGCAACATTTCATACGTGTTGCACAGGATGGATGGCGACCCTGACGTCTTTATGTTTGACGAGATCTGGGTCTCGAAAAGCGCGCTCGACGAGCACCGGAATTCTCTTCACATAAAGTCGCTGCCGTCCTTGATTAAGGACCTGGCGCAGAGGCCGCCAAGGGTAGAGATCTACTCTGAAGTCACAGCTGCAAGATAGCGTCCTCTATTGCTTTTTTGTCCTGCGCGCCGGGGGTCTGCTCCAGATATTTCACCAGGTCTTCCTTGGCGCCGGCGTCGTTGCCAAGTTGCATCCTTGCCACGGCGCGGTTTTTGTATATCGGCCCAAAGCGCGAGGTGTTGATCTCGACTGCCTTTGTGTAATACGCCTCGGCAAGTGAGTGGTCTTTCTTTTTGAGGTAATAGTTGCCAAGGCCCCTATATGCAAGGTAGTATTTCGGGTTCAATTTTATCGCCTTTTCATAGCACGCAACTGCCTTGTCCGAGCCGTGTTCGTTGTAGATGCCGCCCAGCTGCGACCACGCACTCGCGTTTTCCGGGTCCAGCTCTGTCGCTTCATACAACTTTTCCGTCGCCTCGCCTGCCTTGCCCTCCTGTCGCAGGCGCTCTGCCTCAAAGCAGATCCTGTTTGACTTTACAAATTTCAGCTCGTCGTTTTTCAGCAGGTCCTTCATGTCCGCCGGCATCAGGACGATCGTCGTCATGTCGTCCTGCTCCCAGTCCTGCTCGAATTTCGGCTCTGGCACCGCGCCGACAGTGTCCGGCTCTGGCACGTACGTCAATATCCTGCGCTCCTCGACGTCGTATCCGGACACGACAGTCGCGTGCTGCGCAATGTCCTGTATTCCGGGCGTTATCACTATCGGCGGGATTCCTTGGTCAATCCTCTTTTTCAAGTCTTTGATAGATCCTTTGTAGATGTAGCATGCAAGGCCGCGCTTTTCTGCAAGCTCGATGCCTTCAATGAGCAACGTCGCCCTTGAAGCCGGGCCCTGATCCTTTAGGTCCTCGCCCCAGTACTTGGCCACGACGTTGATGGCAAGCGGAAGGCGCGCGCTCTCGTCGGTCTTGCTTACGAGCGGCAGCGTGACAAAATGATCGGGCTGGGACGACTCCAACTGCTCTGCTGCGACCGCGAGGGCAAATAAATCTTACAATCTCGAGAAACTTGCGAGGAGGTCCAGACCGTCCTTGCCGCTCTTTTCAGGGTGGAACTGGGTGCCAAAGATCTTTTTCTCCTTGTGGGCAAATATCTCGTACTCTGAATACTGCGACCCGGCGAGCGGCTCAAAGTCCGGCGGGAGCCTTGCGACGCAAAAGCCGTGGCTCTCGTAGACTGAAATCGCTTCCTTGCCGTCGGTGAGCGGGTTTGGCTTTACCTGCGATATAGATATCCTGCCCTGCACAGACCGAGGCATCCTCCGTATAGAGCCTCCAAGCGTTAGCGCGATTATCTCGGCGCCGTAGCATATCCCGAGCAGCGGCACATTCTTGTCGCGGCAATGCCTTATCACGTTAGAGTTGGCCGCGTTTATCGCCGGATCATTTCGCCTCCTGCCAGAAAGTATGACCCTGTCGCAAGTATCAAGGTCAGCACGGGCAAAGTCGGAATATTTCCTGTATATGTAAGGCACCTGCAGCAAGTCTAGGCAGGCAAGTATGTCCGGCGTGAAAGGCGAGAGGTTGTCGATCACCAGGGCCAACGGTCAGCTGACCTCTATCGACAAATAATGGTTCTCGACCACGCCATCGACAGACACCAGCACGCCAAAGTTCACCCTATTGTCCTTTTGCCACTCAAACACCCTGCCTCCGTCCTGCGCAAACTCTGCCGCAAATTCCGTAACCGCCTTCTGCGCAGCCTCGAAATCGGCTTCCGAGATGTACTTTGCATCTGCTTCCTTGAACTCTACCGGTGCCGATATTGCGGTGGGCTTTACGACCTCAAGCCCTGCATCTGCAAACACCTTCTCTATAGCGTCTATCCTGTCCTGCACGTCGAAACTGCCCTGGGGCTCGCCTGTGGGCGGGCTTGTCGGCTCCTCGCCGGCAGACTTGGCCAAATAGTTTTCAAACGCGTCGACAGGGGTGTCTCCGAGGCCGACATAGAACGTGCCGGTGACCGACGCGCCCACCGCTGCTATCGTGCCTATCTGCGACACTACGCCTCCCGAATTGCTCGACGTGTATACCGGGATAAAGTAGACTTCCTGATCGCCTATCTTGTAGAGTATGTTCTCGCCTACCTTGGGGTTGCCCTGCAGGAGAGTCTTGATGTTCTTGTATTCCCTGTCCTTTTCAAGCGCCTCCCTTGCGGCAGTTGGACCTATCAGCTTTGTCGGCGAGTCCAGCGGTACCGAGTAGAACGTCATCTTGCCGAGGTTTTCCCGGTCGTTTTCCACTATCATGTATCCCACGAGGTTGCGGGTCTGCGAGCCGGCAAGCTCTAGCGACTGGAACCCGACAAAGGCCGGCTCGGAAAAGCCCTGCGGCTTTGTTATGATGTAGTAAGGAGAGATGTCCCTTGCCGAGTCCTGCGGTATGTCGTAGAACTGGCGCGCCTCGATGAACGTCTTGGGGTCAGTCACGTGGTACTTGTTGAACTTTGCAATCTTCCAGATGAGCATCTCTTCCGGGTAGCGGATCTGCTCCGAGAGCCACTCTGGAACCTCTTTCGTGGCGCCAAGGTCGCTGTACTGGCTGTAAAACATCTCTGAGAACGGATCGTCCCCGGTCACTATCACCTGCAAGTCGCCGCTGTACGTGTCGATGAGCGAGTAGCCTACCAGCTTTAGCATGAAAGGCGCGCCCCACGGCACGTGAGAGGTGTCTAGCGCGGCTATCAGCGGCATCAGCCAGTACGTGTTCTTGCCGTCGCTTACCGGTATGACGCCAGTCTTGTGGAAGGTAGGCGTACTGGTGTCTGTTATGGCAAAGTCGTACACGAAATACGGGTAGAGGAGGTACATCCTGTCGTGGATGTCCTTGTAGCGCATGATGTGTATCGGCGTGTCAGGGTACGAAAGCATGAACGTGGGCTCGAACATCCAGCTCAGCGGCGGGGCGACGTCGATGCCGCCGGTGCCGTTGTAAAAGAATTGGTCTATCTCGTCGCTCGTCTCCCTCCCGACCGGATACGCAGACCAGTAGCTGGAAAATAGGCTGTTGTCCGTGCTCTCGCCGTAATAGATCCTCTCTTGTGCAAAGAATTCGCCCTCGTCAACTATGTTGCCTGTGTCGGCTTCGAGCATCTTGAACCCCGGGTTTGCGTGGGTGTAGACGAGGTGCTGGTTGAACCACTCGTTGCCCCGGGCAAGGCTGTCAGGGAGCATGGGCGCCGTGCTGCCAGTCCAGTACATCGTCCCGCCGAACCTCAGCGTGTCGGTCCCGGAAAAGCTGATGTCGTTTCGCTGCCCGAGCTCGGGCTTTAGTTTCTGGGTCGAAGTCTCCTGGTCCCAGAGCCGGATGTTGCCAAGGGTCTCGCGGTTTTCGTCCACGATGCCGCGTATGGCCGAGGGCGAGACTGACGGCGGCTTGACGTCATAGTTGACTATGTTTATCCTGTCAAGCTCGGCCATGTCGCGGTTGACAGCTATTTCTTGGGCGTTGTATGGGCCCTTGTATTCGACCTTTTTTGCCTCTGCGATGCTGGTGTTGATGACCACAAGTGAGCCGACGATTGCGACCACTGCGACTGCCGTGAGGAGCCGGGCGTACATGTGGCGCCGGGCAGGATAGATTATTACCCTAGCGCGCCTCTTGTCAAAAAAGCCAAAGCCAATAAACGCTCCGCCAAGGACGAGCGCCCCTGCAATCAGGTATTTCGTGTTAAAGTCGATTGCAGAGCTAAAGAATATCGTAAAGCCTGCCCAGAATATGGCGGCGCCTACAATTATCTCGACGGTAGAGATGTATGACAGGAATTTCGGCTTGCGCTCGCCGGCGTCAAATACGTACTGCGACACAATGCCGACCGCGCCGGAAACGCCGACGTACAGCAATAGCCGGATGCTCACGGCGCCCAGGAGTGGTGGGATTAGGATTGAAAGGGCTGGCATCGCAGGTATCACGTTCTCTTGCGCAAACGCTCCGTCTGCCGGAACTTCTGCAAACGGGAGGCCAAAGATTCTGCCGATGGAACCTAAGCCCATGTCGCCGCCGCCTGCCATGTACTGGATCGCCATGCCAAACACCAGGCTGCTAAAGAGGGGGGCCAGAAGCACTACTTTGGTCACCTGCCACACTCCAAAGCTTGTCGGGCTCATCTTGAACTCGGAATACCGGGCAGGCCTTGTGCGGGCCTCAAAGTCCCCCCTGCGGAGAAAGCCTGTGACGACTGAAATGCCGTACCAGACGATAGAGTGGCGCGAGATAAAGTTGACGCGCACAAGGGATACTGCAGCCAGGATCAAGCCGGAGGTGGCCGAATAATAGAGCGTTTTTGTATAGACGCCACCAAACTCGGAGGCGTTGAGGAGCAGGTTGACTGACTGGTTGCTCGCCACCACAAAGATGACCACGCCCATCGCAGCGAGGATTGCTATCTTGACTATCCTGCCGATGTCTGAGCGGGGTGCTCCGTCCTCGCTATAGCTGTCCCACAATCACAACAGCTACGCGGAAGCTCTTAATATGTTATTAAAAAAATGCGATGTTATTTTTTCAAAACAGCACAACGCCCTTTTTAGGAACGCATCAGTCAAAATCTGTTTTTTTTTGCATCTGGCTGCCAGCATCCTGTTTTCGCAGAATGCTGCGCCAGGATGTTTTTATTTCGACTTCTTCTTTGCCGACTTCTTCTTTGCGGTTTTGGTTGACTTTTTTGTGGTTGCCACGATTCTGCCATGCGACGCACTAGTATTTAAGATCATGCTGAATCCGCCAATCCTTTGCAGATCAGGTAAACGGCGGCGTACGCCGGGAGCTCGGCGGATTCTTTTGACAGGTTGTAGTGCTCGCCCTTTAGCCTGAACTTTACCTGCGTCTTCATCTTTACCCTCACCTTTGCAGAGCCGAGCAGGCACGCGTCTGTGAACGGGTCAAACGAGTCAAGGTCGTCGCACTTTATCTTGGCAAGGCCGCTCTTGCTGTTTATCGTCCCGGGCATCCTGAACACCCTGTGCACGTCTGTCGTCACCTGCGGGTCTATCCTGGCGCCCATCTCCCTTGCTATTCTGTCAAGCTCCGCCTTGAACCCTGCATAGCCGCCCTTTTCTTTTGCAATGTTGCCCAGCTTGATTATCGACGCGGCGTCGATCTTTAGCTTGTCTGCAACTCTTTTTCTCCATCCGAGGGCAAGGCCGCTCTTTGGGAACTTAACAAATGCCTCGTCACTCCCAGAGGCCTTGCGCACACCCATGCTCTCTGCAAGGAGGCCGATGCCGGCGATATAGCCAACGAGGTCAGACCTGGCCTGCGAGTCAAGTGGCCGGTACGAGTCATCGCGCACGTGAAAGTGAAAGCCGTTGTTGCCTGAAAAATACGCGTCAATGTTTTGCCGCTCGACGCCCAGGTCTTCGGTCATGAAATCAATCAGCCGTCTTGCCTCTTTTTTCGACCCGTCGATGCACTTGCCGCACGGTATGGAAACGCGGTCGGCCTTTTTTCCGCCGCACGCGCTACAAGAATAATCCCCGTCGCCAGGTGGCGACGCGTGGCCGCACGCCGCGCAGATGGGGTATGAATGCGACGGGACGCATGGCAGGCCGAGGTCCTTGCCGTCGATGTCAAAGATGAGGTCCGCCCCGAGCCACTGCTTTTCCTGCATGGGGAGGGTCGGAAAGCGGTACAACGCGTTGGAGCAATAGACGTCAGACGGGACTTCCTTCACCAGCGTCGCTATCAGCTCGCCGATGCTCTTGAATGAAAGGTGGCGCACCATGCCGTGCATCCCAAACTGCGAATAGCCAAACTCGCGCTGGTCGATGGCATCCGGCGCGTGCATCGATTTTTGCTTGAAATAATACTCTCTGAACGCGGACCTGATCACTTCGGCGTTTCGGCTCACTTTCTGCGCCTCCCAAACTGGACTGGGTTTATGATGCCGGCGCAGTCTGAAGTCGCAAAGCAGAGGTTTTCGGTGCGTAACTTGTCGCACGACGGCACCGAATATTTCGTCCTGCTGCCCTTTGTCCCTGCCAGGTGCTCGACCTGGTAGCGGGTTATGCGCTCGTTATAGTCAGGCGCGTTCTTGAACATCTCTACTATCTCGTTCTTGCTCTTTCCTATCGCAAGCATGTAGGTGGCAAGCATCAGCCGCGCCGAGTGCGGAAGGTTCTCACCCTTGCCCATGACTTCGAGCGCGTGCATTACGCATGGAGGGTATTCGGTCACGGCGTGCGCGCGGTACTCGTAATGCGGGGCGAGCGCTGCGCGCAGCTCGTCTGCCTTTTCCCGGATAGCCTGCGGCAGCGCCGGCGGCAGGCTCATGGCATGCACGCGGCTTGTGATGAGCACGGCAAGCTCGCTCCTTACAAGCCTGACTGTCTCGTCGGCGTCGAGGTAGACCTGGCCCTTGCTGACTAGCCGGTTTATCATCTTCCATTCCTGCTCGTGAAAATGCGACGAGCGCATGAGGTAGTCCGCGGCCTTGACCTTGAACAGCCTGCCGTCCTCAGTCACGTCTATCACAAGGCCAAAAAGGTCGTAGAATATTTTTTCAAACAGGGCCCTTTTCTGAGCCTCGTTCTGCTTTTTCAGGTCCTCTGTCAGGAACTTTTCCGCCCGCCTTGCCTCTGCGAGCGCGTATTTTTTCAGGGCCGGCTCCATCCCTATCGACTTTACCATTATCAGCGTGACCAGAAAGGTGATTATCTCTGTTTCATATCTGTCAAGCTTGTCATAGACGCTGCCGTCGACGCCGGTCCTTATCCGGTCTGCGGCGCGCTCGATGATGTCTTTCATGTCGGGCCTGTCGAGCTCCTCCCAGCCAAATCCTGACTGGCGCAGGTACTCGCCGGCCTCGTTGAGGAAGGGGTACCGGGCAAGGTCGCCGGTTCCCAGTCGTATAGGCAAGCAAGTAACGTCCGCTGAACTTCAATAAAACGCCATCGCAATAACTTTAGTAACCGCCGCATCCTGCTCTGGACCATGAACGCCGGCTACAAGGTGGGCTTTCACGTCTCGATTTCAGGCGGCATTTCAAATTCCGTGGACAACGCAAAGGGCATAGGCTGCAGCGCGTTCCAGATATTCAGCCGCAACCCGCGCGGCTGGGCGGCCAAGCCGCTGAGTGCGGACGACATATCGCTCTTCAAGGGCAAGATGTCCGCAAGCGGCATCGACCCGAGGGCTACGGTTGTGCACATGCCGTACCTTCCTAACCTGTCCGGGCCGCCGGGCGAGTCGTATGAGAAGTCTGTCGATACGCTGGCGGGGGAGATCCGCCGCTGCGGCGACCTTGGCATACCATATCTCGTCATCCACCTTGGGAGCCACATGGGTAAGGGGGCAAAGAGCGGCATCGACCAGCTGGCCGGCGCGGTCAACACTGCAAGCGACCGGATAAAAAAAAGTGGCGTGACGATACTCTTGGAAAACAGCGCGGGGCAAAAGTACAGCGTCGGCTCGCAGTTTGAAGAGATGGGAACCATACTTGACAGGATAGGCAACGCCGAAGTCTGCCTTGACACCTGCCACCTGTTCGCGGCAGGCCACGACCTGCGGACTCTAGAATCCGTCGAAAAGGTTCTGGGCTCTTTTGACGGGGCGGTAGGACTTGGCAGGCTAAAGGTCGTACATCTTAACGACTCCAAAGGTCCGCTGGGCTCAAACCTGGACCGGCACGAGCACATCGGCCTTGGCAACATAGGAGCCCCCGGCCTGGCGGCGTTTGTGCGCCACAAGGCCATAGCCGGCCTGCCGATAATAATGGAGACGCCAATCGAAGACAAGAGGGGCGAGGCTGAGAACATGAAGGCATTCCTCGGGCTGGTGAGCGACCTGCCTGCAGCGCGCCTAGCCGACCGCGCGACCTGATCTACTCGCGGGGACGGTGCGACTCTATGCCCGCCCTGCCCTCGCTATAAGTCACGGTGACTAGGTCGCCGGCGCTGTACGGGCAATGCTCTATCCTGCGTGGCGTCCGGTCAGAGGTTTCAACTACGCAAACATTTCCATCCTTGATGGCTATTTTCGCGTCTTCAGTCACCGTCTTTTTCATGAAAAGGTCGACGATTGGAAAGCCCCAAATCACCTGGAGCACCATGAACGCTCCAAAGAATGCGAGGCCAAACAAGATGGCCAGTGTCTTGCCCGACGTCTTTTCAAACATCCCCCCACCGCCGCCCGGCTCATAGCCCACAATGATTCTTGGGCACTGCGTCTAAAAAACTTGCGCGCCTTTTCCCTACTGGCTGCCCCAGTATCACTTTTAAGTAGGGCTCCAAGATTCAACTTTATACCAATGGTGTTTGGCAGAGACGTAAGGCTCAGCAGGATACTAAAGGACGGCAAGATGCTATGCATACCGATGGACCACGGCATCAGCAACGGCCCAATCCGCGGGCTTGAAGATGCCCACGGGATGATATACCAGTGCGAAGGCGCGGGCCTTACCTGCGTCCTTGTCAACAAGGGGATAATCAAGACCATGCCGAGGCCGACCAGCATCGGTCTCATTGCACATTTTTCCGGCAGCACGTCGCTTGGCCCGGCTCCAAACAGAAAGGTGCTTATGGGAAGCGTCGAAGAGGCGCTCCGGCTCGGCGCAGACGCGGTTTCGCTGCACATCAACATCGGCGCCAAAGAAGAGCCGGAGATGCTGCAAAAGCTAGGCATGATATCTGACAAGTGCGACGAGTGGAGCGTCCCACTGATCGCCATGATGTATCCACGCGGCGAGGGGATAAAGAACCCACACGATCCAGAGATTGTGGCGCATGCGGCGCGTATCGGAGCCGAGGCAGGCGCCGACATTGTCAAGGCAGTATACACCGGCGACGTAGAGTCGTTTAGAAAAGTCGTAAAGAGCGTCCCGGTGCCACTCGTCATTGCAGGCGGGCCAAAGGCGACTACGGACCTTGAGATACTTGAAATGTGCGCGGGCGCCATGAAGGCGGGGGCCAAGGGCGTGACGTTTGGCAGGAACATCTTTCAGCACAAGAGCCCGCCGGCGATGGTCAGGGCGCTGCACAAGGTCATGTTTGAAGGCAAGAGCGCCAAAGAGGCTGCAAAGCAACTTGGCTGAGCCAAAGAGCCGCGACTTGATAGTGAGGCCGACGGTGCCAAAGGCCGGCCTTGAGAAATTCATTTCAAAACTGGAAGGCGTGGCTATCCTGAACGTCGACCCAAAGACGGCAGTAGCAGGCAAGTTCAAGACTATATTCGAGTCGCCCGACGCAGACTATGTCGTCTGCAAGACGTTTGATCAAATGAAGACCGCGAAACAATCGGGCAAGACGTTTGGCTATTTCAGAAAGGTGCTGAGCAACGCGGATGTCGACGAGATTGAAAAGGCGTCGCAGGCAGGCGCGTCGTTTGTAATCGTCGACGCAAACGACTGGAAGATAATCCCGCTAGAAAACATCGTCGCAAAACTGCATAAATCAAAGACCAAGGTCTACACTACTGCATCAAGTTCAAAGGAGGTCGCGACCATGTTTGCGGTGCTGGAGCTTGGCGTTGACGGCGTCATACTGTCGACAGACAGCGTTGAAGAAGTGGAAAAGGCTAGCCGGCAACTGTCCACCCGGCACTTTACGATAAAGCCGGCCAGGATAATCGAAGTCAAGGACGTCGGCACCGGCGAGCGGGTATGCGTCGACACTGCGTCGATGATGGGGATGGGCGAGGGGATGCTCATCGGCAGCCGGTCGAATTTCATGCTCCTTGTGCACAATGAATCCGTGGGCTCGTCGTTTACGTCGCCGAGGCCATTTAGGGTGAACGCCGGCGCGGTATACTGCTACACGATAACGCCGGACGGCAACACGCGCTACCTGTCAGAGCTGGAATCCGGGGCAGAAGTGTGGATAGTGAACCAGGAAGGCCAGTCAAGGCGGGCGACGGTCGGCAGGTCCAAGATAGAGACTAGGCCCCTCCTGCTCTTGCGCGCAGAAATTGACGGCGAGCGGGGAACTGTAATCTTGCAAAACGCCGAGACGATAAGGCTGGTAAAACCGGACGGCAAGCTCTTGTCCGTGACTGAGGTCAAAGCAGGCGACGAGGTGCTCGGGTTTGCCAGGCCGGCGTCAGGGCGCCACTTTGGGATGGAAGTCGACGAGTACATCGTCGAAAAATAATAGTCACGGCATTGCAGAATCTATTTCCTTAAAGAGTGAGCTGATGCTAATCGGCTTTCTCAGCGCAAACTCGATGCATTTTCTTGCCTTCAGGTCGTCGACCAGCGCCGGGTCAAGCTCGTACGAGCTGATCAAGATGACTGGCGCCCCGCCAAGCTCCTTTATCCTCTCTGCGACCTGGCTCCCAGGCATGTCAGCCAGGCCATAGTCGACCAGTAGCAGGTCTATCTTTTGGTCCCTTGTCGCGTGCTCTATGTACTTTTCAATGCACTCGTGGCCCGACTTTGCAGTGACGACGTTGTATTTTACGTAGAACGCATTGCTGTAGATGCTCAGTATCTCTTCTTCCTCGTCGCATATCAGTACCGTCCGCTTGTCCTCTTGCCGCGCAGGCTTGACGTGGACCTCTTTTTTGGCCATCGTGTCGCCTATCGCAAGCAGGCCCTGCAAGAGCTCGACCAGCCTCGGTATCGATATCGGCTTTGTGATGAACGCGTCGACCCCCAGCGTCGGGAGGAGAAAGTCGAGCTCTTTTTTCTCGACTGCAAAAGCGGTAATCAGCGCTATCTTGACGTCCTTGTTCATCTCCCTCACTGCCCTTGTAAAGTCGATGCCGTTCATGACAGGCATCCGGATGTCGACCAGCAGCAGGTCATATTCGCCCTGGTGAAATTTAAAGTGCTCCAGCGCCCTCTGCGGGTCGGTGAAAGTGTCTACAGACATCTTGGGCGCGGTTGCGCGCTTTTCTATGGCTATCTTGATGCTCAGCAGTATGTCCAGCTCGTCATCTACCATCAGGATCTTCCAGCTGTCGAGCATTTGGTTGCTCTCACTCGGCTTCATATAAAGTCGCAGTAATCATGTTTCAAAACATTCCTCTATGCCGCCGGCAGGCTGAACGAAAACGCCGATCCGCCTGCCCTGCTGTTCTCTGCCCATATCCTGCCCCCGTGGGCTTCGATGATGCT
>JGI10216J12902_105526147_pt1 | contig 12706 bp, 5 predicted proteins | sample KanNatreferecore_FD_12902 | JGI IMG/M metagenome (IMG submission 12902)
CGTAAACGAGTCATTAATACATTAAGGAAAAGTTTCGATACGATCGGAATGGATGAGTCGGCAATGTTATTTACGCTGAAGCCGATGCTTTATTAGGGTGATGTAACCGGTTGACAGGTGGCAAAACAACTTTTTTTACTGGGTTTACTTTGACAATTAATGAGTTGGCTGGGGGCAGGTATATTTTTTCAATAGCGTGAAAAAGACGGGCAAAATAGGCCAAAATAAAATTTGGCAAAAGTTAAAATAGTATTAACATTGTGTGTTTAATACACATTTGGTTGTGTCTCATATACATGCTCTGTATTAGAAATTGATTGCTTAAACATTTTAATGATTGCTTATGTCCTCCCAAAAACTAATCAAGGCCGCCGGCATTATCATGCTGGTGTTGGTAGCACAGATTTCTTTCGCACAAACTAAGACAGTGACCGGCAGGGTAACGGATTCGAAAGACGGATCCGGTCTGCGCGGTGCTTCAGTTGCGGCGAAAGGAACACGTGCCGGAACTCAAACGGATGCCGATGGTGCATTCAGTTTAACAGTAGATAACAGTGTAACCATTCTTGTGATCTCTTCTGTTGGGTTTATCTCGCAGGAAGTATCCATCGATGGCAAGAACAATGTTGAAGTATCACTGGTTTTATCCAATTCTTCACTGGGCGAGGTTGTAGTGATCGGTTATGGTACAGCCCGCCGGAGGGATCTTACGGGTTCGATCGCCACGGTAACCACCAAAGACTTTAATAAAGGTCAATTGACTTCCCCGGAGCAATTGATCAATGGTAAGGTTGCCGGTGTGCAGATCACAGCTCCCAGTGGTGCACCGGGTGCGGGTGGACGGATACGCGTTAGAGGAACATCTTCTCTGACAGGCAGTAATGATCCGCTTATAATTATCGATGGCGTGCCCGTGGATCAGCAAAGTGGCATAGCCGGAGCAAATAATCCGCTGGCGCTTATTAATCCTAATGATATTGAATCCTTCAATATTCTCAAAGATGCTTCGGCTACTGCGATCTATGGTAACAGGGCAACGAATGGTGTTATCATCATTACTACAAAGAAAGGCAAGGCCGGCAAATTGAAAATAGTATTCAGCACCGTTAATTCACTTTCAACACCAGGTAAAAAAACGGATGTACTGAATGCGGAGGAATTCGCTACAGTAGTGAACGGAAAGGGAACTGGCCCGCAAAAAACCTTGTTGGGTACTTCCAATACCGATTGGCAGGAATTGGTTTACCAAAATGCATTTACAACAGATAATAATATTTCACTAACTGGTGGTTTGAAGGGATTTCCTTACCGGCTATCCCTGGGATACCTTAACCAGGATGGGACATTAAAAACGGGAAATGTGCGGAGACTTACAACCGCGATCAATATCAACCCACGTTTGTTGAATAATATGCTGAAGGTTGATTTTTCATTTAAGATAACTTCTTCGCAATATGACTTTGCAAACGAAGGTGCCATCGGTGGTTCAGCCTTTTTCGATCCCACGCAGATGGTTAACAGAAATGATAATCGTTTCGGCGGATATTGGGAATGGCTGCAAAATAACCAGCCCAACGGGTTGGCACCTAAAAATCCTGTAGGAATGTTGAATCTTAGGGAAGACAAGAGCGATGTAGATCGGTTTATAACAAACCTGCAGTTGGACTATACACTTCCTTTTTTCAAAGATCTCAGGGCTAACCTGAATATCGGAATTGACCATTCAAAAGGTGAGGGAACAGTATTTATCCCGGATTCAGCTGCAATGACATATGTAAGGGGCGGGGTGAATAACAGGTATGAGCAAAAGAAGAACAATAAACTGCTCGAGTTTTACCTGAATTATGTAAAAGATATTGCTTCAATAAAGAGCCGGGTAGATGTTACGGCCGGTTATGGTTACCAGGATTTCCATCGGCAAAGTCCCAACTTCCCGGATTTCAGAGCAAATGGAACTGTCTTTGCCCCGGCGCCACCATTTCCAGGTGATGCACAGAACACATTGGTCTCTTTTTATGGCAGGGTTAATTTTTCCATAAACAGCAAATACCTGTTTACTGCAAGTTTGCGTCGCGATGGAACTTCGCGTGTAAATCCTGATGACAGGTGGGGTATGTTCCCCTCGGCAGCTTTTGCCTGGAATATTGGTGAAGAGTCTTTCCTGAAAAACAGCAATAGTTTTTCTTCATTGAAACTGAGATTAGGATATGGGGAAACAGGTCAGCAGGAGATCGGGAATGATTACCAATTCCTGCCCACTTATTTCCTGGGAACAGAAACTGCCCAATACCAATTTGGAAATACTTTCTACCAGGTGAACCGTCCACAAGCTTATGACTTAGATCTCAAATGGGAAACAACGACAACTTATAATGTCGGTCTGGACTTCGGTTTTCTTAATGGACGGATAAATGGGAGCCTGGATTATTATAACAAGAAGACAAAGGACATGCTAATATTTGTTCCTATTCCCGCTGGCACCAACTTTTCGAACGGTATCATTACCAATGTGGGAGATATGGACAACAACGGCGTTGAATTCTCGTTTAATTCGACCATTATAAAAAACACAAAACTCAATTGGGACCTTGGTTTCAATGTTACTTATAATACAAATGAGATTACCAAGCTCACATTGGTTGACGACCCCACTTTTGCAGGAATACTGACAGGGGGGATATCAGGCGCCGTAGGTAATACAATTCAAATTCATTCCGTGGGTTACCGGCCAAGGTCTTTTTATTTGTTACAACAGGTATATGATAATGCAGGCAAGCCTATAGAAGGACTTTATGTAGATCAAAATAAGGATGGTATCATCAATAATCAGGATTACTACCGCTATAAATCACCTGAACCACTTTGGTTGGTAGGCGCTTTCACTACGGTGAATTATGAGAAATGGACTTTCTCTACTGTGTTGCGCGCCAATATTGGAAACTATATGTATAATAATATCTATTCCAGCAATGGCGTATTTCAGCCCAGTTCCGTTAGTTTCCTGAGTAATGTCCACAGGAATTACCTGGAGACGGGTTTTGGTACCTACCAGTATTTCTCTGATTATTACGTTGAAAATGCTTCTTTCCTCCGGATGGATAACCTGAATGTAGGCTACGATTTTGGACAAGTATTTAATAAGAAAGCCAACCTCAGGGCTGTTGCCGGCGTTCAGAATGTATTCGTTGTCACCAAATACCGTGGGTTAGATCCGGAAATCGCAGGAGGTATTGATAATAATTTCTATAAACGACCCAGGGTGTTTTCATTAGGTCTGCATCTTGAATTATAAAACAAGTCATTTAATTAAATAAAGCTTGCATCATGAAAAATAATATTCTAAAACATATCAGCCTGATTGCATTGGTGGCGCTGTTATTCGTGTCCTGTACAAAGGACCTTGACAGGACCCCAAAGTATGGAAGCACATCAGCGACGCTGTATAAGGATCTTGCCGGTTACAAATCCGTACTGGCAAAAGTTTATGCCGGGCTTACGCTGACAGGTAATTCCGGACCCGATGGTTCGGGAGATATCTCCGGAATCGATGAGGGATTTTCCAGCTACCTCCGGCAATACTGGTCAGCCCAGGAACTGCCAACAGATGAGGCTGTGATCGGCTGGAATGATGCCACGATCAAAGACTTTCATTTCATGACCTGGAGCGCATCTGATGTATTCATCAGGGCGTTGTATAGCCGGATATATTTCCAGATCGTATTAGCGAATGAGTTCATCCGCGAAAGTGATGCAGCTAAGGTTAGCGAAAGAGGTATTTCCGGTGCTGATGCGACAGAGATCGGGTATATGAGAGCAGAAGCCCGTTTTATCCGGGCGCTTAGCTATTACCATGCGCTTGATCTTTTCGGCAATGTGCCATTTGTTACCGAGACCGACAATGTTGGCGCTTTCCTTCCCAACCAGATCAGCCGCACTAACCTGTTCAATTATGTTGAGTCGGAATTAAAATCCATTGAAACTTTACTTAAAGATGCCCGTTCCAATGAGTATGGTCGTGCTGATAAAGCTGCAGCCTGGGCTTTGCTTTCCCGTTTATACCTGAATGCTGAAGTCTATACTGGTAGCCAGCGCAACAGTGATTGCATAACCTATTGCAACAAGATCATCGCAATTCCCGGGTATGCCCTGATCAGCAATTATCGCAATCTCTTCCTCGCAGATAACAATGCTACTTCTGGTAGTGAATTTATTTTTGCTGTGAACTTTGATGGCGTGAAAAGCAGGACCTGGGGTGGCACCACTTTCCTTGTACATGCTCCGATTGTCGGATCAATGAGCCCCGCAACACACGGAGTAGATTTTGGATGGGGTGGTCTGCGCACAACCAAGCAATTCGTTCAAAAGTTTTCTGGACCTGCCGGAGATACCAGGATGAACTTTTATACAAGCGGACAAAACCTGGAGATCAACGATATTTCCAATGCAAATGATGGTTATGGGATCATCAAATTCAGAAATGTTACTTCGGGTGGTGCTGTTGGGTCTAATCTGACATGGGTAGATACTGATTTTCCTTTCTTCCGGTTAGCCGAGATTTATCTGAATTACGCAGAAGCTACTGTTCGTGGAGGCGCAGGAAATAGTGCAACTGCACTGAATTATGTGAATCTACTTCGCCAACGTGCATATGGCGATAACACAGGAAATATTCTTGCTTCGCAATTAACTATTCCGTTCCTGAGTGATGAAAGGGCTAAAGAATTACATTGGGAAGCCGTTCGTCGTACTGACCTGATCCGTTTTGGTCAATTCACAGAGGGTACATATCTCTGGGCATGGAAGGGTAATACCAAAGATGGACAAGCTGTTGGGGCGCACCGGAAATTATACCCGATCCCTTCTTCTGATCTTACAGCGAATCCTAACTTAGTACAGAATCCAGGTTATTAAACTGATCTCAAAACAAGCTCTGTTTATTTATAAAACTTGCAATATGAAATTATCACTTAAAATATTTTCCCTGCTGCTGATAGGTTCGGTAGCGATGTTCTCTTCCTGCAAAAAGGATGAGGTGCAGGCGGTGCTGAATCCCGGAGGCGCTACCAACCTGACTGCATCTCAAACCACATTGGTATTGGTACAGGCAAATGCTGCAAACCCTGCCGTCACCTTTACCTGGGGAAAAGCAGAATTTGGTTATCCTGCCGCTGTCAATTATACACTTGAATTTACAAAGGGCGGTACCAATTTCGCAGTTGCAACTACTACATCTGTAAACATGGGTGCCCTGCTCACCAAAACTTTTACTGTGGGTGAATTCAATGCCAAAATGCAGGATATCATTCCTTACGGGTCTGTTCAACAGGTTCAGGTGAGAGTAAAATCTGATGTGGGTTCAAATGTCGCGCCTATTTATTCGAACGTAATTTCAATGACCGTCACCTCTTACAGGGATATTGTAAACTATGAATTTCCACAGGCATTGAGGATCGCGGGTAATTACCAGGGATGGAGTCCCGGTACTGCTCCGAAGATCGTGGATAAATTTGCCAGTGGTACGACCGGAGCAAATTATGATGGTTACATTAACCTGACGAATGCGAGTCCTGAATTTAAAATGGTAAAAGGACCCGATTGGCCTTTTGGTGATTTTGGAAGCGCAGGCCCTGGCTTATTACAGAATGGCGGCCCCAATCTTACAGTGTCAGGTGGTGCCGGCGTTTACCGGATTAGAGCTAATACGGTTGCTATGACATGGTCGGCGACAAAGATCACGACCTGGGGAATTATCGGGAACGCAACACCAGGTGGCTGGGGTGCCAGTACTGCTATGACATTTAATGCTTCCGATGGCACATGGACAATTACAACCAATCTTGTAGCAGGCGAGTTGAAATTCAGAGCTAACAACGATTGGGCAATAAATTTTGGTGATAATGCCCCAGCAGATGGGAAGCCTGAGTATGACGGTAATAATATTCCTGTAGCAGTTGACGGAAATTATACCATCACACTGGATATCGGCATCGCTGGTAATTATAGCTATACTATCAGAAGGAATTAAAACGGGTAGTACTCGTATTAAATAATGAAAGTGACTGCCGCACCGGACAGTCACTTTTTATTTAATTCAACACATACAAGTGACGTGTCCAGGGATTAAAATATTTATATTCTTTTTTGTTACATCGATAGCGTGTAATAAATCAGGCTCAGCGGGTGGCGGTAGCGACACACCACCGCCCACAACTATCTCGTTTGCCAAAGGAGCAGATGTGAGCTGGCTGACACAAATGGAAGCAGCCGGCCGTCGATTTTACAATAGCGCCGGTACTGATCAGGATTGCATGTTGATTCTGAAAAATCTTGGCATGAATGCCATCAGGCTTCGTGTTTGGGTAGACCCTGCAGGAGGATGGAACAACACAGCCGATGTTTTAGCCAAAGCACTCCGTGCAAAAAATCTCGGGCTTCGTATAATGATAGATTTTCATTACAGCGATTCTTGGGCTGATCCCGGTCAGCAAACAAAACCAGCAGCCTGGGCGGCTCAGGATTTTATGACCCTGCAAACTTCTGTATACAACCATACCTTTAACGTACTTACCGCACTAAAAACAAATGGCATCATACCTGAATGGGTACAGGTGGGGAACGAAACTAATGATGGGATGCTTTGGCCAACCGGTAAGGCATCGGTGAATATGGCCAATTTCGCTGCCCTGGTCAACCAGGGATATAATGCGGTAAAGGCAGTGGATGCCACGATCAATGTTATCGTCCATATCTCGAACGGTCATGATAATAGTTTATTTCGCTGGATCCTGGACGGTCTCAAAAACAATGGTGGTAAATGGGATATTACCGGAATGTCACTCTATCCGGATCCCACGAACTGGTCGACCATAAATACGCAGTGCCTGTCAAATATGAATGATATGATAATGCGACATAACAAACCAGTGATGATATGTGAAGTGGGTATGAGCTGGGACCAGGCACCCGCCTGCCAGGGTTTCCTGGCCGATTTGATCACGAAAGTAAAATCATTGGGCAATAATGGGCTTGGAGTTTTTTACTGGGAACCTCAAAGCTATAATAACTGGCAGGGATATACGAAAGGGGCGTTTGATAATAGCGGGAAGGCGACAATAGCGCTTAATGCATTTAATTGATCTGATTTTTGAACCACTACGATTCAAAGACGCGAAGGACACGAAGGCTTAGTGGTACTTTGTGTCTTTGAGCCTTAGTGGTTCAAAAATACCTTAGAACCACAGAGACACAGACACAGCGGATCACAGTTTTTTAATTCCTTTGAATGTATTGGCTGTGCAACACTGTGTCTCTGTGACCCTGTGGTTCAAAAAACTTCAACTTAATTAAGTATGAAAAAACCCGGACTCCTACTCGCTTTACTATTTATTATTACGGATTGTCATGCCCAGCGCCAACGTCTCAACCTGGACGAAGGCTGGAAATTCCACTTTGGCCATTCCGCCAACCCGGAAAAGGATTTCAATTATACCATCGCCAATATTTTTTCAAAATCGGGTGCAGCCGTCCGCACCGCTATCGATCCGAGATTTGATGACAGCAGGTGGAGAGTATTGGATCTGCCACATGATTGGGCAGTAGAACTTCCTTTTGTAAACAAGGATAATTTTGATGTGATGGCACATGGTTATAAACCTGTCGGGGGATTATTTCCTGAGACAAGTATCGGTTGGTATCGCCGTCATTTTACAGTAGCCAGGGCAGATTCGGGTCAGCGCTTCCAGGTTCAGTTTGACGGTATCTTCCGCGATGCGAATATTTGGATCAACGGATTTTACCTTGGGAATAATAAAAGCGGTTATGTGGGAGCGTCATACGACATAACCGATTATATCAATTTTGACAGGAATAATGTATTGGTGGTAAGAGTTGACGCCACACAATATGAGGGTTGGTTCTACGAGGGCGCAGGTATATACCGGCATGTATGGTTGAATAAATACGATAATATCCATTTTGTAAAGGATGAAACATTTATTTATTGTGATAAACTGGACCGCTACCCAGGAATTAGGGGTTCAAAGAATGCTGATATCACTGTCAAAACACTGGTGCAAAATAAGACCGGCCAGGGAGAAGATTGCATTGTTTACACATATGCCACGGCCCGTAATGGCACAAAGCTGGCGGAGAATACAAAAAAGATCATGGCGACCGGGAGAGCTTCTACCGAAGTACAGCAATCCCTCACCATCAGTGATGCCAGGAGATGGTCGCTGGATGATCCTTATTTGTATAGGATCGTTACGATCATTAAGCGGGGAGGAAAAACTATTGACAGTTTACAGCAGCGATTCGGCGTTCGCAAAATCGTAATACAGCCGAATGGTGTTTTTCTCAATGGGCAGCATGTGAAATTACTGGGCGTGAACAATCACCAGGATCATGCAGGAGTGGGATCGGCTTTACCCGACTATTTACAATATTATCGTATCCGGCTGCTGAAAAATATGGGAGTAAATGCATATCGCACCAGTCATAATGCACCGACACCTGAGTTGTTAGATGCTTGCGATAGTTTAGGGATGCTGGTCATGGATGAACAACGGTTACTTAACAGCAGTCCTGAATACATGAGCCAGTTTGAACGACTGATCAAAAGGGATAGGAATCGTCCTTCTGTTTTTATGTGGTCAATAGGAAATGAAGAAGGATGGATACATACCACCAGCGTTGGAAAAAGAATTGCGCAAACATTTATTGCAAAGCAGGAAGAACTGGACCCGACAAGAACATGCACCTATGCTGCCGATGTACCTAATGTATATAACGGTATCAATGAGGTGATACCGGTTCGCAGTTTTAATTATCGCCAATTTGCGGTGGCAGATTACCACAGGGATCATCCGGAGCAACCGATCATTGGAACAGAGATGGGGAGCACTGTTACCACGAGAGGTATTTATAAAAAAGATACGGTAAGAGGCTATGTACCCGACCAGGATATCACCGCACCATGGTGGGCCAGCACGGCAGAGACATGGTGGACATTAGCGGCACCGAATGATTTTTGGCTCGGAGGCTTTGTATGGACAGGTATGGATTACCGCGGCGAACCGACGCCCTATCAATGGCCGAATATCAATTCTCATTTCGGCATCATGGATATGTGCGGCTTCCCGAAAAACATTTATTACTACTATCAATCCTGGTGGACGGATAAAGATGTACTGCATATCTCCCCGCATTGGAATTTCAGGGAGAAAGGACCGGGATGGAATAAACCCGTCGGTGATTCAATTGATGTATGGGTGAATACCAATGCAGATAATGTAGAGTTGTTCCTGAATGGAAAGAGCAAGGGTAAAAAAGATATGCCCCGCAACAGTCATTTAAAATGGACCATCAACTATGAACCGGGAACACTGGAGGCTGTAGCGTATAAAAAGGCCCGCCCGGATGACCCGGTCGGACGGGGAAAACGATTGACAAAGAAAATACAAACAACCGGCTTACCTGTAGAAGTGGTGATCACTCCTTATAAGACAACGATACTCGCCGATGGAAAAGATGCAACGGTGATAAATGTTACGGTACTGGACAGGGAAGGAAGAGAAGTGCCTGATGCCGATAACCTGATCAACTTTGAAATAGAGGGTGATGGTAAAATAATTGGTGTGGGCAATGGCGATCCGAGCAGTCATGAACCCGATAAATGCGCCGATGGTGCATGGCAAAGAAGATTGTTCAATGGAAAATGCCAGGTGATCATACAGGCGGGAACAAAACCGGGTATGATCAAGTTCAATGCAAAAGCAACAGGACTGTGGAGCGGAGGAACAGATATTCAAACAATCACCCCCGAGAGCGTAGCTAAGAACACTATTGATAAAAAATACCAGTTACCGGCACCCGGCACCCGGAAACCGGTCGACAAAATGCTCGGCGCCGATATTTCTTTTTTACCTGAACTGGAAGCAAGAGGAATGAAATTCTCTGACAATGGTGTAGAGAAAGATGCCATACAGATACTAAAAGATCATGGATTGAATTATGTGCGCCTCAGGATATTCAACGATCCTGCAAGGGATAGTGGCTATTCACCCGGTAAAGGTTTTTGTGATCTTATCAATACAAAGAAGATGGCAAAAAGGGTGAAAAATGCGGGCATGAAGTTGCTACTCGACTTTCATTACAGCGATTATTGGGCTGATCCCGGTAAACAATACAAACCGGCTGCATGGAGGAACCTGTCTTTTGAAGAATTGAAGAAAGCCGTTTACGATTATACCAAACATGTGATACAGCAATTAAAAGACCAGGGTACTACTCCCGATATGGTGCAAATAGGGAACGAGATCAATCATGGAATCATTTGGCCGGAAGGGAATGTCGCCAATTTTGATGGACTGGCACAATTGATCAACGCTGGAACAGCAGCAACAAAAGCTGTAGATCCCAATATCCAAATGATGCTGCATGTGGCACTCGGCGGACAGAATGATGAATCTGTTTTCTTTATTGATAATATGATCGCAAGAGGTGTTTATTTTGATGTGATCGGTGAATCGTATTATCCTAAATGGCATGGTACCTTGGATGACCTTCGGGATAATCTCGATGATCTTGTCCGTCGCTATAATAAAGATGTGATTGTTGTTGAGTATTCTCACCGCAAAGAAGAAGTGAATAAGATAGCTTTTGGAGTCCGGGATGGGAAAGGAAAAGGCACCTGTATCTGGGAACCGCTGAGTACCTGGGAGAAATTTTTTGATGATAAGGGGAGATCAAATGAGTTGTTGAAGTTGTATGATGAATTCAATGCATTGTATATGAAGTGAAATAAATAGCGTGCGTCACTGAATCTATGGTGCAATCGACCCTTAAAACGGTAAGGCGGGAGAAATAATATAATGATTTCAGTCTTCCCACCTTCCCGGCAAAAAGCAAAGCCGCCTCTTTGCAGAGACGGCTTTTGTGTTTGCCCTGACGTAAGAAAAACTTGACTATTGTTTTATAAATATCGCGCTGGCCAGTTGATTTGGTGATTGCACGACATAAGAATATACGCCGGGTAACAGGTTGGCCAGGTCATGATCCCAGGTATTCGGTCCTGTATTGACATTGCGCGTATACATTCTTACTGTTGTACCGATACCATTTAATATTCTTATCGTTACCGGTTCTGTATGTGTTGAAAAGAAACTTACATGCATTATATTAATAACCGGATTGGGAGTGAGATGTAAGGCAGGGAGGTTGTTACCCGGAACCCTGACCGGTTTACAGATCCTGGTTTCGCAACCCAATCGCGTTTTAATGTAAAGACATACTTCATAGGTCCCTCCATGGTTATAGGTATGTGTTACCTCGCGCCCAATGGCACTTGTACCATCTCCGAATGTCCAACGATACCCGATCACTTCATCATTCGGGTTATGTATACTGAACCCTTTGAACCGGAATGTACGTGGAGCAATCAGGGAATCGACCATAAATCCTCCGCATGCATTGGATGGGTTGCGTATCACCACTTCTTCACAGTCTTCAGCAACACAACCACCGTCAAATACAACTTTTACACAAGCCCTGTATACACCCGGTCCGGGATAAGTATGCCGGATAAATAAATTCGGCATAGGCTGAGTGGGGCTGATCATTATACAGGTATCTTCTCCATCGCCAAAATACCAGCAAATACGTACCGGCCGTCGTTCGGGAACGGAATGGGGTACGGCCAGGAATCCACGCACCAGGCTGGTAATGGATGGCGTGATTTCGAATAACCTGACTGTACAGTTGACAGCAGGAGGGGGGATCACAACAGGTTTGCATTTCCTGGCTTCACAACCTCCATAATATATAATGTTCACGCAGACTTCATATGTACCGGGTGCATTATAACGGTGATTGACGAGGTATTGACCCGTATAATTTTGCGGATAATTGATACATGTATCCTCTCCATCGCCGAACCTCCAGCAAATACGTGAAGGCTTACGGTCATTATTATGCGAAGGCAGGGCCTTGAATACAGCTAATAATGGATTATTAACCGTGGTAAGAGGCAATCGTTCAAAATCTGCGCGGCAGGTATCTGGTCTTCCCACCTGCACAGGTTTACATTTCCTGGCTTCACACCCGCCATAGTATAAGATCTTCACACATACTTCATATAACCCGGGGGCATCGTACCGGTGATTGACCAGGTATTGGCCGGTATAGCTTGAAGGGTAGTTGATACAGGTATCCTCTCCGTCACCAAACTGCCAGCAGATGCGGGAAGGCTTACGGCTATTATTATGCGAAGGCAGTGCTTTGAATACAGCATGCAACGGATTATTGGTTGAGGTGAGTGGTAATCTTTCAAAATCGGCACGACACAAATCAGGAATACCCACCTGTACAGGTTTACATTTCCTGGCTTCACATCCGCCATAGTAGAAGATCTTTACACAAACCTCGTATACTCCGGGATGCTCGTAACGATGCACGACACTATAATTACCGGTGTAGCTATTCGGGTAGTTGATACAGGTATCTCTTCCGTCTCCAAACTGCCAACAGATCCGTTGCGGTTTCTTGTTATTATTGTGCCATGGTAACGCTTTGAAGCCAACAAGATGAGGATTAGAAGCTGTTACAGGGATTCTTTCAAAATCAGCACGACAACTATCCGGTCTTGGTCCCACCTGTACAGGTTTACATTTCCTGGCTTCACATCCTCCATAGTACAGGATCTTCACAC
>JGI10216J12902_100803851_pt1 | contig 12704 bp, 3 predicted proteins | sample KanNatreferecore_FD_12902 | JGI IMG/M metagenome (IMG submission 12902)
GAGTCCCCGCTGCCGGCCGGAGCCGCCGCCGCGGTCCGGACGCTGACCGTGCTCCACGGTGGCGAGACCGGCAATTCGGCGGGGCTTGCCAAGGCCGTCGCCGCGGCCGCGACGGACCAGGGGCTCGTCGTCCAGGTGGAGGACATGGCCCGCTACAAGCCGCGCCGGCTGAAGGAGGAGCAGGACCTGCTCGTCATCGTCAGCACTCACGGCGAGGGCGATCCGCCGCAGCCGGCGCTCGACTTCTTCGAATATGTCGAGGGCCCGAAGGCGCCGAAGCTTCCGGAGCTCCGCTTCGCGGTGCTGGCGCTCGGCGATTCAAGCTACGAACATTATTGCGAGGCCGGCAGGCGGCTCGACCGCCGGCTCGAGGCGCTCGGCGCGACCCGGCTTGCGGAGCGCGCGGATTGCGACGTCGATTATGACGAGACGGCGGCACAGTGGAGCGCCGAGGCGCTGGCCCTGCTTGCCGCCCAGGCCGGGGCGGGCTGCGAGGTGTCCGCCCCGGCTGACCCCGCCTTCCCGGCGGCGACGGCGCACGACAAGCGCAATCCGTTCCAGGCCCGAATCATCGAGAACATCCCGATCGTCGGCCGCGATTCGACCAAGGAGACCCGCCACATCGAGCTCGACATCGCCGATTCCGGGCTGGTCTACGAGCCCGGGGACGCGCTCGGGGTGGTCACCCGCAACGATCCCACGGTCGTCGCCGCGCTGCTCGACGCGACCGGCCTCCCGGGCGACTCCGCCCTCACCGTGAAGGGCGAGGCCACGACGCTGGCGGAAGCGCTCGAAAGCCATTTCGAGATCGCGCTCACGCCGCCCCGCTTCCTCGACCATTGGGCCGCCGTGACCGGGGCCGCGGAGCTCCGGCGGCTGAGCGGAGATGAAGGGAAGGCCGAACGCCTGGCCTGGCTCCGAAGCCACCACATCATCGACATAGTGAGGCGATTTCCTGCAAAAAATGTCGATTCCTCCACATTCGTGGCCGGGCTGAGACCGCTCCAGCCGCGCCTCTATTCGATCTCGTCCAGCCTTTCGGCCATGCCGGACGAGGCGCACATCACACTGGCACCGGTCCGCTACGAGCTTCACGGCGAGGCCCGCCACGGCGTCGCTTCGGCCCATCTCGCGGATCGCGGCGCGGTGGGCGGCTCGCTGCCCGTCTACATCCAGAGCAACGAGCAGTTCCGGCTGCCGGAAGACGACAAGGCGATCATCATGATCGGCGCCGGCACCGGCATCGCCCCCTATCGGGCTTTCCTTCAGGAGCGCGAGGCGCGGGGCTCGAGCGGCCGCTCCTGGCTGTTCTTCGGCGAGCGCAACTTCCGCAGCGACTTTCTCTATCAGACGGAATGGCAGGCCTGGCTCAAGGACGGGGTTCTGGACCGGATGGACGTCGCCTTCTCGCGCGACCGCGGCGGCAGGACCTATGTCCAGCACCGCATGCTCGAACGCTCCGGCGATCTCTTCGCCTGGATCGAGGACGGCGCCCATCTCTATCTGTGCGGCGATGCGTCGCGGATGGCGCCCGACGTTCACGAGACCCTGATCGCCATCGTCGCCGAGGAGGCCGGCCTCGAGCGCGAGGGCGCGGAGGAATATGTGCGCGACCTCCAGCGCAGCCACCGCTATCAGCGGGACGTCTACTGACATGGCCGACACCCAAACCCTCGTCGACCGCAGCAAGGACCTCTCCCAGCCGCTCGACCGGTTGAGCGCGGACGAGCGGCTGAAGAAGGCCAGCAACTATCTGCGGGGAACGATCGAGACCGGCCTGCTCGACCGGATCACCGGCGCCGTCGCCGCCGACGACACGCGGCTGATGAAGATCCACGGCATGTATCAGCAGGACGACCGCGACCTGCGCGACGAGAGGCGGCGCCAGAAGCTGGAGCCCGCCTATCGCTTCATGATCCGGGTCCGGCTGCCCGGCGGCGTGTGCACTCCCGAGCAATGGCTGAAGCTCGACGCCCTGGCGCGGGCCCACGGCGGCGAGACGCTGCGCCTTACCAGCCGGCAGACCTTCCAGTTCCACTGGGTCCTGAAGGAGGACGTCCGGGCGACGATCCAGGGCCTTCACGAGGCCCTGCTCGACACGGTCGCGGCCTGCGGCGACGTCTCGCGCAACGTCATGTGCGCGTCCGATCCGGAGGATTCGAAACTCCACGCCGACGTGGTCGCCGCCGCCCGGGAGGTCAGCGACCATTATCTGCCCAGGACCCGCGCCTATCACGAAATCTGGTACGGCGAGGAGAAGGTCGCCGCATCCGGGGAGGAGGTAGAGCCCTTCTACGGCGCCACCTATCTGCCCCGGAAGTTCAAGATCGGCTTCGTGGTCCCCCCGTCCAACGACATCGACGTCTACACCCAGGATCTCGGCTTCATCGCCATCGGCGGAGCCGACGGCCTGGAGGGCTATAACGTCACGATCGGCGGAGGCATGGGCCGGACCGAGAACGAGCCCGCAACCTATCCTCGCCTCGCCGACGTCATCGGCTATATCCCCAAGGACAGGCTGGTCGAAGCGACCGGAGCGGTGATGTCGGTCCAGCGCGATTACGGCAATCGCGCCGAACGCAACCGCGCGCGCTTCAAATACACGATCGACGACAAGGGCCTGGGCTGGATCAAGGCCCGGATCGAGGAGCGTCTGGGCGCTGCCCTCGAGCCGGCCCGGCCTTTCCATTTCACCTCCAACGGCGACAGCTTCGGCTGGCGCGAGCTCGCGGACGGGCGGTTCAACTGCACCCTGTTCGTCGAGAGCGGCCGGCTCTCCAACCGGCCCGGCCGCGCCTGGCTCGACGGACTCCGGGCGATCGCGCGGGTCCACCGGGGGTCGATCCGGGTCACTCCGAACCAGAATCTGATCGTCGCCGGAATCGCCGCCGAGGATCGGCCGGCGATCGAGGCGCTGCTCGCGGAGCACGGCCTGGCCGGCGGCGCGGAGAGCGCGATCCGCCGCAATTCGATCGCCTGCGTGGCGCTTCCGACCTGCGGTCTCGCGATGGCCGAGGCCGAGCGCTATCTGCCCGACATCCTGACCCGGATCGAGGCGATCCTTGCGGCGAACGGCCTCACCGAGGAGCCGATCACCTTTCGGATCAGCGGCTGTCCGAACGGCTGCTCCCGCCCCTATGTCGCGGAGATCGCCCTCACCGGCCGCGCGCCGGGCAAGTATAATCTCTATCTCGGCGGCGGCTTCCACGGCGAGCGGCTGGCCCGGATGGTGCGCGAGAATGTCGGCGAGTCCGAGATATTGAGCGTACTCGAGGATCTGCTCGGCCGCTACGCGGCGGAGCGGCGGCCGGGCGAACGGCTCGGCGACTTTGTCGAGCGGGCCGCCTACCTCGCCACAGAATCACAGATACCCAGGCGCATCGATCCGATAATCTGAGGAGAAAACGCGGCGGTGCGAAGGCATCGTCATGAAGAGTGCGGATCAATTCTCTACTAAATCAATTAAGTTATAAAAAGGGGACACGCCATGAGATCCTTTCGAGCCTCCTTCACCGCCGTCCTCGCCGCGGCCCTGTTCCTCTCGGGCTGCGGCGGGGCATCCGACCGAAAAGGGTCGGAGCTCCTCAACGTCTCCTATGACCCCACGCGCGAGCTCTATCGCGACGTCAACTCCGGCTTCGCCCGCAAGTGGAAGGCCGAAACCGGCCAGGATCTCGAGATCCGCCAGAGCCACGGCGGCTCAGGCAAGCAGGCGAGGTCGGTGATCGACGGTCTCGCCGCCGACGTCGTCACGCTGGCGCTGGCCTACGATATCGACGAGATCGCCCAGCGGACCAAGTCGCTTCCCGCCAATTGGCAGACCCGGCTGCCCGACAACAGCAGCCCCTATACGTCGACCATCGTCCTCCTCGTCCGAAAGGGCAATCCGAAGCGGATCCGGGACTGGGACGACCTCGTCCGCCCCGACGTCAAGGTGATCACGCCCAATCCCAAGACCAGCGGCGGCGCCCGCTGGAACTATCTGGCGGCCTGGGGCTATGCCGAGCGCAAATACCGCTCGTCGGCCCGGACCCGGGATTTTATGACCCGCCTGTTCCGCAACGTGCCCGTGCTCGACAGCGGCGCCCGCGGATCGACGACGACCTTCGTCGAGCGGGCGCAGGGCGACGTCCTGCTCTCCTGGGAGAATGAGGCCTTCCTGGCGGTCAACGAGCTCGGCAAGGGCAAGTTCGAGATCGTCGTTCCGTCGCTCTCCATCCTCGCCGAGCCGCCGGTGGCGGTGGTCGATTCGGTCGTCGACCGGAAAGGCACCCGGGCCGCGGCCGAGGCCTATCTCCAATATCTTTACACGCCCGAGGCTCAGGAGCTTATCGCCAAGCACTATTACCGGCCCCGCAACGCGCAGGTGGCCGCCCGCCACCAGGCGCGTTTCCCCAACGTCCCGATGCTGACTATCGACAAGGATTTCGGCGGCTGGGCGAAGGCCCAGGCGACCCATTTCGCCGATGGCGGCCAGTTCGACCAGATATTCGAAAAGGCGAAGCGCTGAAGGTCGCGCGCTCGACTGGGGTCCCGGCGCTTCCCGGGACCCCCTTTTCTCCAGGGAGGATTTAAATGCGTTTCCTGCTCCTGACCGGTACTGCTCTCGCAGCGCTCGCCGGCGCCCCCGCTTACGCCCAGGACCCTGCGCCGCCGGCGACGGGCGATCCCATCCTCGACCGGCTGAACGCGCTGGAGGCGCGGGTGAAGCAGCTCGAGGCGCGGAACGCCGAGCTCGAGCAGCAGGCGGCCGCGACCGCGACGAAGGTCGAGGCGGCCGAGAAGCGCGAATCGAAACAGGTCCAGTTCGGCTGGGCGCCCACGCTGTCCGACGAGAAGGGCGACTTCACCTTCAAGCCGCGCGGAGTGATCGAGGCCGATTATGCCGTCTTCGGCGAACGGGCCGGAGGCTACGATTATAACGACGGAACCGCCTTCCGCCGCGCGCGGATCGGGCTGGAGGGGACGGCGCTCAAGGTCTTCAACTACCGGATCGAGGTGGATTTCGCGGGCAACCAGGTCGGGCTCACCGACGCCTATCTCCAATATGCGGGGATCCCCAAGCTGCTGGTCACGGCCGGGCAGCACAAGGCGCCCTTCGGCCTCGAAAGCAACAACAGCGACAATTACAACATCTTCCTCGAACGCGGCATGTTCACCAACGCCTTCGGCAATGCCGGGGCGGAGCGGCGGATCGGGCTGTCGGCGGCTTACGCGCCCAGGGACAATCTCAACCTCGCGGTCGGCCTGTTCGGCGACAACGAGAGCATCACCCGCTCGACCGGGGCGGCGGTCACCGACTCTCCCGACGAGAGCGTCGGCGGCAATGCCCGGGTGACCTGGGAGCCGGTGCTCGAGAAGGGAAGGATCCTCCACCTCGGAGCGTCGGGCTACTACCGGACCAACGTCAAGTCGGGCGACGTCGGCAGCGCCGTCCGGCTCAGCGACCGGCCGAACATCCGGATCGACAACGGCAATATCGCCGATTCCGGGGTGATCACGGGAGTGGATTCGCTCCGCTACGCCGGCGCCGAGGCGGCAGCGGTGTTCGGCCCGGTGACGGTGGCCGGCGAATATGGCCGGCTCTGGGTCGACCGGCCCGGCCTTTCCGATCCCAGCTTCGACGGCTTCTACGTCTACGCCACCTGGTTCCTGACCGGCGAGACGAGGCCGTTCAGGAACGGCAATTTCGATCGTGTGAAGCCGCGCAGGACGTTCGCCAAGGACGGCGCCGGGGCGTTCGAGCTGGCCGTTCGCTACGACCGGCTCGACCTGTCCGACACCCCCGTGCTGGCCCGGGCCGGCAACCGCTCGGAGAGCCTCACGTTCGGGCTCAACTGGTATCTCAACCCCTATGCGAAGGTGCTGTTCAACTGGGTGCATTTCAACGGCACCAACACGCCGCTCGACCCGATCGGCAACCGTACCGCCGGCGACGCCTGGGCGACCCGGCTCCACGTCGATTTCTGAACGCGATGTTTTCGGGCAACGCCTTGAGATGATCAGCTAAATAATTCCCCACGCTCGATTTTTTGTGCTAGGGCGCGCGATCGAGGGAGCCGGGACGAGCAGGTTGTCCGGCCGGGGTGGTGAAGCACAATGGCGAATATTGAAGGCACCGTCGCGAGCGAGCGGCTCGTGGGGACCGGCGGCGACGACACGATCGCCGGCGGCGGAGGCGGCGACCGGATCGACGGCGGCCGCGGCGACGACGTCCTCACGGGCGGAGACGACGGCACCGACACCCTTTACGGCGAAGGCGGCAACGACGCGCTTCACGGCGGCGGCGGAGCCGACAATCTCTATGGCGGCGCCGGCGACGATGTCGTCCATGGCGGCGACGGCAACGACTTCATCAAGTCGACCGAGGACGGCGGTTCCGACATCCTTCACGGCGACGGGGGCGACGACCGGTTCGACATCGACCGTTTCGGGGCTTTCGGCGCGATCCAGGCCTTCGGCGGCACCGGAAGCGACTATTTCGACCTCGACGTCCGGGCGGGCGCCTCGATCGCCGTGGATGCCGGCGACGGCGACGATTTCCTCCTCCTCTGGTCCACGAACTCGGCCGCGACTCTGACCCTCGGCGCCGGCCGGGACGTCGTGAAGGTGAACAACCTGACCTCGCTCGTCTCGACGAGCGGCATCTCGATCACCGATTTCCAGTCCGGGCCCGCGGGAGACATGATCGACCTGGTCGACGTGCTCACGCGCTCCCTCTCGGGCTGGGATCCCAATTCCAACCCCTTCGCCACCGGCGTGCTGACCCTGACCCAATCGGGCAGCGACTCGATTCTCAGTTACCAGGGCACCCGGGTCCTCACCTTCAAGAACGTCAGCGCGGCGACCTTCACCGCCGAGAATTTCGGCGGTTTTTCGCCGATCGGAACCGTTTCGGCACCGCTCAGCCTGGTCGGGACCGATGAGGGCGACGTGATCTCGGGCGGGTCGGAGGACGATTCGATCGACGGCGGCGCCGGCAGGGACCGGCTCTTCGGCGGAATGGGCGCCGATTCGATCCTCGGCGGCGACGCGGCCGATTATGTCCACGGCGGCGCCGGCGACGATTCGATCGACGGCGGCGCCGGCCAGGACAGCCTCTACGGAGGCTACGGCGACGATGTCGTCCACGGCGGCGCCGACAACGACTTCATCTCGGACAACGATACCGGCGTCGACGTCCTCTGGGGCGACGGCGGCGATGACGCCCTCTGGGTGCAGCGCAGCTCCGTCCGCAGCGGCGGCAGCGTCAGCCTTTATGGGGGGGAGGGGGACGACGGGATCAACATCAACACTTACAACAGCGACGAAGTCGTCGCGGACGGGGGAGTCGGCAACGACCGGGTCACCCTCTACGAGGTCTCGGGGAGCCTGACCCTCACGCTCGGCGACGGGCAGGACCTCATCAACTTCCTGCTCTGGGACAGCGGCTCGCTGACCGGCGCGTCGATCGTCGTGACCGACTTCGCCTCCGGAGCGGCCGGCGACCGGCTCGAGTGGCAGGACTTCCTCGTCGACCAGGCCATTGGCCTGGCGGCGGGCGCCAATCCGTTCGCGACCGGCCACGCCCGGCTGCTCCAGAGCGGCTCCGACGTCCTGCTCCAGCTCGACCGCGACGGCGGCGGCAACGGCTTCGCGACGCTCCTCACCTTCCAGAACCACCTCGTCTCCGATTTCGCCTCGTTCAACCTCGGCGGCTTCGCAGCCGACGGCGGAACGCCGGCGCCCGTGATCCTCGACGGCACCGACTCGGCCGACCGGATCTTCGGCGACGGCGGGGCGGACACGATCGCCGGCCTCGCCGGCAACGACGTCATCTACGGCCTGGCCGGCGGCGACGGGCTCGCCGGCGGCGACGACAACGACCTGGTCTATGGAGGCGGCGGCGACGACATGCTCGAGGGCGGCCTCGGCGACGATACGCTCTACGGCGAGCACGGCAGCGACACGCTCTCCGGAGGCGAAGGCAACGACTATCTGAACGACTCCGAATCGGGCGGCTCCGATTCCCTGTCCGGCGGCGAGGGCGACGACATCCTCGCGATCAACGGTTCCCGCGCGAGCGACAGCCTGACGGTCGACGGCGGAATCGGCTCGGACACGATCCGGATCAGCATGACCGCGGGCAGCGTCGCTGTCGACGCGGGCGAGGGCGACGATTTCGTCAACTTCACCGCCAATGCCGCGGCCGTCGTGACCCTGGGCGCCGGCAGCGACACGATCAGCTTCCACGATCTGGTCACGGCCAATGTCGGCACGATCACGATCAACGACTTCCAGGCCGGCGACGGCGGCGACCGGCTCGATCTGGACAATTGGTTCGCGACCCAGGCCACCGGCTTCCTGACGCCTTCCAACCCGGACCCGAACCCCTTCTCCACCGGCCATCTCCGGCTCGTCCAGTCGGGCGCCGACACGATCCTCCAGCTCAGCGTCAGCGGCCCGAGCTCGGCCTTCGTCAACTGGATCACGTTCAAGAACACCGACCTCTGGTCGCTGTCGGCCTCTAATCTCGACGGCTACGCTTCGCCTTACACGATGGCGTACGGCACTTCGGCCGACGAAACCTTCCAGGGCGGCGCCGGCAATGACGGCTTCGACGGCGCGGGCGGCAACGACATTTTCCTGATCGGCTATGGCGGCACCGACAATGCGATCGGAGCGGAGGGCGACGATATCTTCTTCGTCGCGCTGACTTCGCTTGCCGCCGACCATCGGGTGACCGGCGCGGGCGGCAGCGACCTGCTCCAGCTCCAGGGGCACGGCACCCAGTTCGTGACCATCGGCGAGAGCGCTGCGAGCGGCAATCTCGTCCGGGCCTCGGGCATCGAGAGCATCCAGCTCCTCGCCGGGGCCGATGCCAGCCGCGGCTGGGGGACCGGCGGTCCGGCCGTCTATCATGTCACCCTCAACGATTCCGCCACTCAGGCCGGGACGACGGTGACGGTCGACGGCAGCGGCCTCGCCGCCGGCGAGGTCCTGCACCTCATGACGGACGAGAGCGATTCGATGCTGGCCGTCACCGGCGGCGCCGGCAATGACGATCTGTCGGGCGGCGCCCTCGCCGACACGCTTTCAGGCGGCGAAGGCAACGACTTCCTCGAGGGCGGCGCCGGCAACGACCTGCTCGACGGCGGCAACGGCAACGATTCGCTGGTCTACGACGCCGCTCCGGGCGGCCCCGACATCGACATCGTCGCCGGCGGCGCCGGAACGGACACGCTCAACGTCCTCTTCACCGCGCTCCAGGGCAGCCCCGCCGCGCTCACCTCTTCGCTGACCCCGGACGGGTCGGGCGGTTATGACGGCTGGTTCGCGAGCGGGCCGGACCACCGGGTCGAGTTCACCGGGATCGAGCGCTTCTCGATCCAGGGCACCAGCGTCGCCGACGACATCTACGGCGGCGAAGGCAGCGACTTCATCGTCGGCGCCGGTGGCGACGACATCGTCCACGCGATGGGCGGGGAGGATTTCCTGGTCGGCGACCAGGGCGTGGACACTCTGTACGGCGGCGCCGGCGACGACCTCTACGTCATCGACGGCACCGGCGGCACCCACCTGGTCGTGGAGCTCGACGGCGAAGGCATCGACCAGATCCACACCGGCTATTCCAGCTACACCCTCCCGGCGCATGTCGAATGGCTCATCGCCAATTCGAATCTCGGCCAGGCGCTCACCGGCAACGGCCTCGACAACGTCATCCAGGGCTTCACCGGCAACGACGTCCTCGACGGCGGCGCGGGGGCGGACAGCCTCAACGGCGGCGGCGGCCACGATATCTATTATGTCGACAATGCCGGCGACACCGTCACCGACGTCAGCGGCATCGACGAAGTGCGGACCGGCCTCGCCGCCTACACGATGGGAGCGACGATCGAGAATCTTACCGGCACGGCGGCCACCGGGCAGATCCTCACCGGAAACACGCTCTCCAACACGATCCGCGGCGGCACCGGCGACGACCAGCTCAGCGGCGGCGGCGGCACGGACTTCCTGTACGGAGGATCCGGCAACGACCAGCTCGACGGCGGGGCCCAGTCCGACTCGATGCGAGGCGAGCTCGGCGACGACACCTATATCGTCGACAGCACCTCCGATTCGGCGATCGAGAATGCCGGCGAAGGCACCGACAAGGTGCTGACGACCGTCGCCGCCTATACGCTCGCGGCGAATGTCGAGAATCTGACCGGCACGGCCGCGACCGCCCAGAATCTGCGGGGCAATTCGCTCGACAATATCGTCCACGGCGGCTCGGCCGGCGACACGATCCGGCTTCTGGACGGCGGTGTCGACAAGGCCTTCGGCAATGGCGGCGACGACATCCTCTATTTCGGCGCGGCGATGACGACGGCCGACGAGGCCGATGGCGGCGCCGGCGCCGACAGGCTCGTCCTCCAGGGCGATTATTCCGCCGGCCTGACGTTCTCAGACAAGATGCTGGCCGGGATCGAGACGCTCCAGCTGCTGGCCCGCACCAACGCGGTCTACAGCGGCTCCGGCGCCACCCCGAACAATTACAACCTCGCCACGATCGATTCGAACGTCCCGGCGGGCGGGTTGCTGGCGGTCGACGCGAGCGGCCTCGCCGCCAACGAAAGCCTCAGCTTCAACGGCTCCCTCGAGCATGACGGGCGCTTCGCGATCACCGGCGGCCTCGGCTCGGATACGCTGACCGGCGGCGCCGGCGCGGATACGATTTCGGGCGGCGGCGGCAACGACGTGATCAGCGGCGGCGCCGGGGCGGACGTGATGTCCGGCGGCTCGGGCGACGATCTCTTCCTCGCCGACAATATCGGCGACACGGTCCAGGAATCGTTCTCGGCCGGCAATGACGAGGTGCGCACCGCGCTCGCCGCCTTCACCCTGGCGGGCCCGAACGTCGAGACCCTGCGCGGCCTCTCCAATGCCGGCCAGGCGCTGACCGGCGGCTCGTTCGGTCTGACGATTCTCGCCGGTACCGGCAACGACACGCTCGACGACGGCGGCGCGGCCGCGACCCTGAAGGGCGGTCTCGGCGACGACGTCTACATCGTCCGGACGGCGGGCACCTCGGTCGTCGAGAATGCCGGCGAGGGATCGGACACCGTCCGCACCTACGCCGCGTCCTACACGCTTGGCGCCAATCTCGAATATCTCCACGGAATGCTCGCGACCGGGCAGACCCTCACCGGCAATAGCGAGAGCAACGTCATCCAGGGCGGGAGCGGCAACGACGTCCTCGCCAGCGGCGGCGGCAACGACACCCTGCACGGCAATGAGGGCGACGACCGTTTCCTGATCACCAGGGTCGGCGGCACGACCATGGCGGTCGGCGGATCGGGCACCAACACCCTCGTCGTCGATTTCGGGACCACCACCAGCGCCGTGACGTCGGCTCCGCCCATGGGGCCGCACCAGGTCGGCGACAACGGCTCCTTCCACGACGGAGTCTCCACCGGGGTCTATTATGCCGCGATCTCCCGGATCGAGATCACGACCGGCAGCCAAGGCGACAATATCGCCACCACCGACGGCGACGACAAAATCGTCCTGAACGGCGGCGACGATTTCCTCGCCAGCGGGCGCGGCAACGACATCGCCGACGGCGGCTCGGGGATCGACGGCGTGAGCGCCGACCTCTCGCAGGCGACCGGAGCGATCGTCTGGGACCTCCAGGCGAACAGCTATTCCGGGCCGATCGGCGCTTTCGCCAACTTCGAATATTTCGGCCGGACGGTGACGGGATCGGGCAACGACCGAATCGTCACCGCCGCGAGCGGCCGCGACGAGCGGGTCGTCCTCGGCGGCGGCGACGACAGCGTGACCGTGGTCGACGGGCTCGACCAGGTCGGCGGCGGCGAGGGCGTCGACACCCTGGTCGTCGATTATTCCTCGGCGACGGTCCAGGTCTGGAGCTCCATCTACAGCCAGACCGGCGGTGCCTTCCTCGGCGAATATTCCGCGGGAGACAGCCGCGAAGTCAGCTTCATCGATTTCGAGCGGTTCGTCGTCACCGGCGGCTCGGCCAACGACTTTCTCCAGGGCGGCGACGGCGACGATGTGCTCGACGGGCGCGGCGGAGCCGACATGCTCAACGGCGGCTGGGGCAATGATGTCTATATCATCGATGCCGAAGACCAGATCGCCGAATATGGCGATCCGGGGGTCGACGAGGTCCGCACGTCGCTGGCGACCTATGTCCTCGGCGCCAATCTCGAGAAGCTGACCGGGCTCGCAGCGACGGGCCAGGACCTTCGCGGCAATGCGGGCGACAATGTCGTCACCGGCGGCGGCGGCAATGACATGCTACGGATGCAGGATTCCGGCGCCGACTCGGCTAACGGCGGCGCCGGCGACGACGTCGTCTATTTCGGCGCCGGCTTCGGAGCCGGCGACAGCGCCGACGGCGGTTCGGGTGCCGACCAGCTGGTCCTGCAGGGCGATTATGCCGCCCTCACCCTTGGCGCGTCCGGCTTCGAGACCCTGAAGCTGCTGTCCGCGTCCGACACGAGCTACGGCCCCGCCGGCGCCGGCCCCTTCCGCTATTCGATCACCACGACGGACTCCGTCGTCGCTGCCGGCGCCCGGCTGAAGGTCGACGTCGCCGGGCTGGGCGCGGGGGAAACCCTGGTCTTCGACGGCAGCGCCGAGACCGCGGGCGCCTTCGATATCGTCGGAACGGCCGGGACGGACCGGCTTACCGGCGGCGCCGGCGCCGACGATCT
>JGI10216J12902_100417081_pt1 | contig 12696 bp, 15 predicted proteins | sample KanNatreferecore_FD_12902 | JGI IMG/M metagenome (IMG submission 12902)
CCGGATCTCCACCCGCGCCGCGAGGGCCGCCGCCCCGGCGCTGTGCCGCCGCGGGCGGGGAGGTGAGGACGCAGGCGAATGCGAGGATCGCGAGCAGGCGGGAGGAGAGGGCAAATCGCATCGGGTACGTTCCTTCGAAACAGGAGCTCCCGCAGGGTTGGGAGCGGGGCCACAAGGCGGCGGGCTCAATTCTCATTGCTCGACAGCCCGTGCGTTCCCCTCCGCGCGCGGCTCGCTGCGTAGATCGGGCCAGCAGCGGGTAAGACGGTGCGGGAGATCCCGCGAGGGTTCACCCACAGCTGGACATTAACCACCGGGTCTCGGAACGCCCGGTCGATCAAAGGGGATAGAGATGGGCATTCTTTCATGGATCGTGATCGGCCTCATCGCAGGCTGGTTGGCGAAGCTGGTGGTTCCCGGCCGCGAGCCGGGCGGCTTCCTGGCGACCACGGCGATCGGCGTCGTCGGCGCCATCATCGGCGGCTGGATCTGGAGCCTGATGGGGCAGGGCAACGTAACGGCGGTCAACGGGCCCAGCATCCTGGTGGCGTTCGTCGGCTCGGTGGTGCTGCTGGTCCTCTACCACGCGGTGTCGGGCGGCCGGACACGGGCCTAACCAGTCTGGCAGGCGTTCAGGTGTTCGGGTGTTCGGGCGTTCAGGAAGAAGGACGCGCCGGAACCCGAACACCTGAGGACGCCCTCCTGGTCGCGATCGGTAGACAGGAGAGCAGTAAGGCGCTCGTACCCGAACCGTGCGGCGGTCTGTCACGGCGCGTTTACGCCTTTAGCACTTGAGGATTGACGCAGTTGGGTGGCCGCTCGCCGTTCAAGACCGCCAAAACGTTGCGCGCGGCCACCCGGGTCATCCCCCCGCGGGCTGCGAAGCTGGCGCTGCCGATATGTGGGAGGACGAAGATCCCTGTGGTGTGGAGGATGGGATCGTCCAGCGGCGGGGGCTCCGGGTCCGTGACGTCGAGCCCCGCCCCGGCGATCCGCCGCTCCGTCACCGCCCGGATGAGCGCAGGCTGGTCGATGAGCCCGCCCCGCCCGGTGTTGACGACCACGGCAGTCTCCTTCATCCGCGAGAGCGCCGCCTTGTCGATGATGTGACGCGTCTCCGGGGTAAGGGCGCAGTGAAGGCTCAGGAAGTCCGCCTGGGCGAGCAGCTCCTCGAAGGAGACGTACTCGCAGCCGAGGGCGAATTCCACCTCCGACTTCCGGCGCCTCGTGTGGTAGATCACGCGCATGCCGAAGCCCTGCGCCCGCCGCGCCACCGCGGTCCCGATGCGCCCCATGCCGAGGATTCCGAGCGTGGCGCCGGAGACTTCCTGTCCCCACATCAGCCCCTGCGCCCAGCCCCAGCGCCCGTCGCGCGCCGCGGCGATCCCCTCGCCGAAACGTCGGCCGGCCGCGATGATGAGGCCGAAGGCAATGTCCGCGGTAGCGTTCACCAGCACGTCCGGCGTGTTGCTGACCGGAATCCCGCGCTCGGTCGCGGCGGCAACGTCCACGTTGTCGTAACCCACGCCGAAGTTGGCGATAATCCGTAGGGCGCCGCCCGCGGCGTCCATCACCGCGGCGGTCACCGGCGCGCCGTTGCAGGGGATCAACCCGAACAGTCCGGGCGTGCCGAAGATCATCTCCTCCACGCCCGGCTTCAGCGGGTCCTCTCGTACGGAAACCTCTGCGAGGGACCGGAGCGGCTCCAGCTCCCACTCGGCGACCGGGCTCGTAACCCAGACCTTCGGCTTCATGTACTGTCCTCGGTTTTCCAACGTGTGCTCCCGGGAGTCGCCCCATCCGGCGTCGAAAGGACGACGCGGCCACCGCGATCCAGGAGCACCAGTCGAGCGCCGTCCGGCGATGACGCTTACGGCGCCGCGGCCGGCTTCATCCTTCAGCTCGACCTTCCCGCCCGCGGCGCCGGCAAATCGCCTGATCGCAGCCTCACTCGCCACGGAGCGAGCCCGGATCTCCGGGACGCCGCCCTCCTTATCCGCAGACACGTATAGCACCTGGGAGCCTTGCGCGTCCTGCAGGCTCAAGCTGCCGCCATCGCTGTGCCGGGGAAGGGCGCTTCGATCAGCTCTTCGAAGACGGCGGCGATCGTGCCGGCTCCCGGGGGCGACCGCCAGTTCAGGAGCGGGCCTTCCGGGGCCTGGCGCGGACAGTTTGGCGCGCGAGGCGGCCGTACTCCTCGCCACGGATTTCACCCACTCGAACACGCGGGGGCCTCGGCACGCTCGCCGCCCAGCTCCGATCTCGACGGCCGGAGCACCAGAATGACAATCAGCGTCGGTATCATCAGCTTCGCCCACGGGCACGTCCTCCAGTACTGCAACCAGATGAAGGACTGGGACGACGTCCGCCTGGTGGCCGCCTGGGATGACGACGAGGGGCGGGGGCGGTCGAACGCCGCCAAGTACGGCATGGAATACACGCCGCACCTGGAGGACCTGGTCGGGCGGCGGGACCTCGACGCGGTCATCGTTACCAGCGAGACCAACAAGCACGCGGAGCACTGTGTCGCCGCCGCGGAGGCCGGCAAGCACCTCCTGGTCCAGAAGCCGATGGCGCTCACGCTGGAGGACTGCGACAGGATCATCGCCGCCGTGGACCGGGCGGGGGTCACGCTCCGGATGGCGTTCCAGATGCGGTGCGATCCCGTGAACCAGCGCATGAAGCAACTGGTCGACGACGGCGCCCTGGGGAAGGTCGGCACCATCCGCCGCCGTCATTGCCTGAACCTCCTCTTCAACGAGGCCTTCGTGAGTGGGCCCAGCCGCTGGCACATCGATCCGGTCGCCAACAAAGGAATGTTCATGGACGACGCGGTACACGCCGCGGACTTCCTTCTGTGGCTGCTGGGAGAACCGGTGAGCGTGATGGCCGAGATCGACAACGTGCTCACCACCTGCGCGCCGGACGACACCGGCATGGCCGTTTACCGCTTCCGCAGCGGCGCCTTCGGGCTGCTCTATAATTGCTCCGTCACCCTGGCGGCGGAGATCACCACCGAGATCTACGGCGATCAGGCGGCGGTCCACCACTACTTCGGGGACGGTGTTTCCACCCCGTTCGCGCCCGAGGGGGCGGCGCCGCTCAAGCTGTACCGGCGCGGCCAGCCGCAGCGCTTCGAGGAGATCCGCATGCCGATCCCGAAGACGCACAGCGAGCGGATCGCCGCCGTCCCGCGGCCCTGGATCGACCAATTGAAGATGGACGCAGCGCCGGATTGCGACGCCCGCTGCGGGAAGGTGTCCACCGCCATGTGCCTCGCCGCCTACGAAAGCGCCGCGGCGGGGCGGCGGGTATTGATTTAGCCGCGAGTGGACGCGAATGAACGCTAATGGGACATCCGGGGCAACGAGCCATGAGCGAAGCCACACGACAGCACCATGAAGCTGCCTCCAAGCGGGGGCCGGTGGCGTGCGCCATCGTCACGGTGAGCGATACGCGGACGCCGGAAACCGACACCAGCGGCGCCGCCATCCGGGAGCGGCTGGAGGCGGCGGGGCACCGGGTGGTGTTCTACGAGATCATCAAGGACGAGCCCGAACAGATCACGGCGCTGCTGGACCGCATCGCGGGTGAGGCCGGCGCGCAGGCGGTGCTTTTCAACGGTGGGACGGGCATCTCCCGGCGGGATACCACCTACGACGCGCTCTCCGCCCGGCTGGAGAAGACCCTTCCCGGCTTCGGGGAGCTGTTCCGGATGCTCAGCTTCCAGGAAATCGGTCCCGCCGCCATGCTCAGCCGCGCCGCCGCGGGCGTCTACCGGAACCGCCTGGTCTTCAGCATGCCCGGCAGCTCCAACGCCGTGAAACTGGCGATGGACCGGCTGATTGTCCCGGAGCTGGAGCATCTGGCCTGGGAGCTAACGCGGTGAGAATCACTACCGAGACGGAGATCCGCGGCCAATTGATGACCCTGGAGCTGTCCGAGCGGGACTTCTGCCCCGAGTGCTGCGGAACGCTGGAGGTCGCCGGCTCCGGCGAGCGCCGGTACCTGCGGTGCACGAGCTGTTATCTGGCGTTCCGTCCGCGTCCGGAGCCGCCGGCCGGAGAAAGCTGATGCCCAAACTGGTGAACGGAGAGCTCCTACCGGAGATCGTTCTCAAAGATACCGACGGCGAGGAATGGCGCCTCTCGGACCACCGCGGGAAGATGGTGATCATCCATGCCTGTCGCGGCGAGTTCTGAATGACCACGCGAGGCGAGTTCGCCTACTGGGACACCTTTCAGCACATCTTCAAGCGCAATAATACCGAGCTCGTCTTCCTGCTCCGCGGCGGCCGGGAGGAGCACCGGGTCTTTCGCGAGCAGTTCAAGATCCGCCCGCGCATCCTCATCGACGACGACGGCAGCGTCGGCGAGACGTTGGAGATCTACGAGCCGCACTCCCAGCTCAAGGACTCCTACCAATACTACATGGCGCCGGCCGTCTACCTCATCGACAGCCTGGGCAACCTGTCCTGCTACTGGATTCTGAGCGGTCCGCGGGGCCGGCCGAGCCCGGAGTGCCTCCTGGGGATCATCTCCTACGCCCAGCATCTGGACTGGAAGTACTGAATCGCAGTAATCCAGCTCACAGGGGTCCCGTCGCGTTACGCGTATGTAGTTTCTGTCAGGCTGTCCTCGGTACCCACTTCGCCTGGCGCGACCGGCGTGCTATGTGGTGGGAGCTGGCGTTCTGGCCGTGGACGACAGCCTCGCACGGCCCGCACGGCGGCACAACGGCCGAGGAAACCCAGAGGAGGGCATCGAACGGTGATACAGGCGGTACCTTTTCCCCGGATCTCGAGCGCGGGGTGGGAGGATCATCACATGGCATCGGAGATCGGCCCGGGGACACTGCTCAGCTTTGTCTGTTTCCAGGACCTCACCCCGCAGCAGGCCGCTGTCGCGCTCGAGGAATTTGAGCCGATCTATCTCAAGCCGGGCCAGGTGCTCTGTAAGGAGCGGGACACGGAGAACTCCGCGTTCTTGCTCGTTTCCGGTTATGCGGACGTCACCAAGGCGGTCCCCGGCGAGGCGGACCACCGCCTGGCCACCCTCAGCCCGGGCGCGATCTTCGGCGAGGTGGCGCTGCTGACGAATGCGGCCCGCAGCGCTTCTGTGATCGCCCGCACCGAGGCGGAAGTCCTCCGGATCAGCCGGGCGGCCTATGAGAAGGGGCTGGCGCACGAGCAGGCGTGGGCGCTCAAGTTCCTCGAGGGCGCCGCGCAGGTGCTGGCCCGCCGGCTCGTGGCCGCGAACAACCAGCTCATCGGCGTGGTCGTCGATCTCCGCGAATGGGAGGCGCAGGGACACGGCCCCGACCACCGCGAGATCGAGGAGCTCCGCAGGGAGCTGTTCGAGCACTGGGCGCTTTGACCGAAGGGTCCCTCCCTCCCCGCCGTGTCGGAAACCGAGAGCGCTGCGGCCGGGGTTCAGATACCGGAGTTGGAGGGAGGCCCCGAGGATGAGGTGACGGCCTGAATCCCCGGACGCCGGAGGGTGCACCGATGGCGCGGATACGCAGATGGTTGGCGCTACTCGCCGCGGTGCTGGTCGCGGCGACCCTCCTGGCCGGGTGCGCGCCGACGCCGAGCCTCTCCATCGGGGCCGTGGTCCGCAACGCGGGCGCGCTCAATGGAACGACGGTCGTCGTCTCCGGGCGCGTCCGGACCGGCGGCAGCATCTTCGGGGTGGGAGCGTACCAACTGGACGACGGCACCGGCCGGATCTGGGTCGCCACGCGCTCCGGCGCCCCGCGGCCGCGGCGGACTGCCACCGTGGTCGGGATCGTCCGGCGCATGCTAAAGGTTGGAAACCTCCAGGTTCTCACGCTCTCGGAAGTTAGCCGGAGCTGACGCCGGGCAGCTCCTGGCGGTCCGAGAGCATCGAGGCCCACGTCTCGATCGGGGCCTTGGCGCGAACGTGCAGCAGGACCGCCCGGAACGGGTAAGCCGGCGGCGGCGCGTGAGGCGCACCAGCTCATTGGCGCTGGAGACGGCAGCTTGGTCGCGGGACAGACGGCGTGGACGGGCGCCGGGTTACCGTTGCGCGACCTCGTTTGCGGTCTCCGGCATCCGGGTAAGGCCGACTACCGCATGCAGGCAAGGTGGGCTAGCGGTCGAAGGAAGCAGGATGCCGGACGAAGAGCGGGATGAGGGACGGGCACCGGGTGACGTGCCGGTCTCCGGAAAGCCGAGCAGCGTCGAGGAACTGACGCGCCGCAACGTGGAGCTCATCGCCCGGATCGAGGCGGCCGCGCTGCAGGACCGCGGGACGGTGGACCGCGTGATCGACGCCATCACGGCGTTCTGCGGGAGCCCGCCGTTCGTCTGGCTCCACCTGGCGTGGTTTACGGGCTGGGTCTTGGTGAATACGCTGCCGGGGATGCACCACTTCGACCCGTACCCGTTCCAGTTCCTGACCCTCGTCGTCTCGCTGGAAGCGATCCTGCTCTCCACGTTCATCCTGATCACGCAGAACCGGCAGGCGGCGCTGGCGGACCGGCGGAACCACCTGGACCTGCAGATCAACCTGCTGTCCGAGCAGGAGAACACGAAGATGCTGATCGTTCTGGACCGGATCGCGCGCAGCCTCGGGGTGGAGGAATGCCGCGACCCGGAGACCAGAGCGCTGGAAGAGCGTGCCCGGCCGGAGCGGATGGTGAAACAGATCGAGCAGAGTATGGAGAAGCACGACCAGCACCAGGAGGCGCAGAACAAGGCGGCCTAACCGCTGACTACAATGGGAGAAACCGAACCTGGCCCTCCCACTCTCCTTCGTGGCTGCACACAGCTAGCAACACTACGGCGGAGATCGCTTCCACCAGCGATAGCGAAGCCGGAACGGCGAACACCCCCGGCATCGGCAGCTCGGCCGCGACCCGGTCCCAAGCGGCAACGGTCATCGTTCTGACGTCCCGCGTCAGGACTGCCCTGCCTTTCGCCGCGGCATATTCCAGCACGATGGCGTCGTCCCGCCCGTCAAGACCGACATCCTGGGCGCGAAGGATGTCGAGAGCCGGTTCCTGCCGGAGCGCTCCGCGAACCACCCTATTGTCGAAGTCTTCGTCCGCGAGCAGCGGGAGCATCAGGACTTCGACTTGGCCGCTTGACGCGCAAGAAGCCGTTCACGGATACCGTCTGGCGGAAAGCGCTTCTGTATCTCGGCTTTCAACTCAGCCGCTTCCTGCTCTCGACGGATGAGATACTCATCGACCTCCCGACGCTGGGAGCGGTAGAAGGTGATCACGTCACCGACGAGCTGCACATCGAGCGTCGGGAAACGATCTACGATCTCATCCGGGGATGCGCCTTCATTCGCCGCGTAGATCACGCTGTCCAGGCTGACCCGTGTCTTGCCCACGCGCAGCGCCCCGTACTCTACTCGGCGGAGGGATGGTGGGAGTTCTCCTTCGAATCCCAGATCCGCAGCGGTTGGTGAAGTTCGAGCTGTCATACCTTTGTCATCGGCCGTCTGACGGAGTTCCATTTATAGGTCCCCAACCCAGGCGGGCAAGCCCTCGGAGGGGATCAGCCAAGAATATCGGTCACCACGTTCCCATAGACATCTGTCAATCGAAAGTCACGGCCCGCGTACCGGTAAGTCAGCTTCGTGTGCTGCAGGCCCAGCAGGTGCAGGATGGTAGCGTGCAGGTCGTGCATGTGGACTTTGTTCTGTACGGCGTAGTAGCCCCATTCATCCGTGGCGCCGTAGGCCAGGCCGCCCCTCACGCCCCCTCCCGCCAGCCACATGGTGAAGCCGTGGGGGTTGTGGTCGCGGCCGTCCTTCCCCTGGGCCGTGGGGGTGCGGCCGAACTCGCCGCCCCAGAGGACGAGCGTGTCCTCCAGCAGGCCGCGCGCTTTCAGGTCCTTGATCAGCGCGGCGACCGGGCGGTCGGTCTCGCGGGCGTTCTTCTCGTGGTCTTCCTTCAGCTTGGCGTGCTGGTCCCACTTGTTGTGGGTCACCTGCACGAACCGCACGCCGTTCTCGACGCACCGGCGGGCCATGAGACACTGGCGGGCGAAGTCGTCCGTCGGCTGCTGGCCGACGCCGTAGAGCTTCAGGGTCTCTTTCGACTCGCCGGAGAGGTCCAGCAGCTTCGGCGCGTGGGACTGCATGCGGAACGCCAGCTCATAGGACTGGATGACGCCTTCCAGCTCGGAGTTGGCGGCGTCCTGCTTCCGGTAGTCCTGGTTCATCTCCTGGAGCAGGTCGAGTTGACGGCGCTGGAGCTCCAGCGGCACGGCCGCGTTTCGGAGGTTGGAGAATTGGGCCTGGGTCGCGGGCACGCCCTGCTGACCGATGGGCGTCCCCTGGTAAACGGCCGGAAGGAAGGCGCTGCCGTAGTTCTGGGTGCCGCCCGTGTCCAGCGTCGGGCTGATGGTGATGAAGCCGGGGAGGTTGTCGTTCTCCGTCCCGAGGCCGTAGAGCACCCAAGAACCCATGCTGGGCCGGACGAACGCGGCGTCCCCGGTGTGAAGCTTCAGCACCGCCTGGCCGTGCGCCTGGCCTTCGGTGTGCATGCTGCGGATGATGCACAGGTCGTCGACGCAGGTCGCGATCTCGGGGAAGAGGCTGCTGACCGGAAGCCCGGACTGCCCGTGCTGTTTGAACTCCCACGGGCTCTTCATCAACTTGCCGTCCGGATCGATTAGCCCGACCGGCTTCTCGCCCAGCCAGGGCTGACCGTCGTCCCGGTCGAGCCGCGGCTTGGGGTCGAAGCTGTCCACGTGCGACGGTCCACCCCCGATGAAGATGAAGATGACCCGCTTCGCGCGCGGCGCGTAGTGGGGACGGCGCGCCCCGAGGGCGTTGGGCGTCGGGCGTTGGGCGTTGGGGAGACCGGACTCGGCCCGGCTCTCCAGAGCCGCGAGTGCCGAGAACGCGAGGTAGCCGAATCCGGCGGAGCAGATCTGGAGCATCTCCCGGCGCGTGGTGGGTCGGACGCAGTGTTTGGCCATATCAGTCGAGGTACCGAAATTCGGTGGATGCGAAGAGGGTCTGGCAGAAACTCGCCCACGCAGCGGCGCGCCGCTTCTCGGCGTCGCTTTCCGTTTCCGCGAGCGCCTGGTCGTAATCTTCAATAAAGCTGAGGACGCGCCCGGCCTCCGCGGAGCTGGGCTGCCTTCCGAGGGCGCGGGCGTAGGCGGCCTCCACGCGCTGGCGATCGTCCGCGGCAGGCTGCGCCAGCATCGTCTTGGCGAACTCGTGGCTCTGCTGGGTGACGAAGGGGTTGTTCATCATCACGAGCGCCTGCGTCGGGACCGTGGTCCGGTTCCGCTTGCCGATAACGATGCTCGGCTCCGCGAAGTCGAACACCTTGAGCAGGTCGTAGGTGACCACGCGCAGCGCGGGCAGGTAGACGCTCCGGCGGCGCGTGTTGAAGTTGACGGGGAACTCCTTCACGGGGAAGCCGCTCGCCTTGGTCAGCATCGTGCCGCCCGCCTCCCGCTCCAGGCTGCCGCTTGCGGCCAGCATCGCGTCCCGGATCGCCTCCGCCTCCAGGCGCACGCGGTTCATCCGCCAGAGCAGCCGGTTCTCGGGGTCCTTCGCGGAGGCGGCCGCGTTCGGCTCGCTGCTCATCCGGTAGGCAGAGGAAACCATGAGGAGGCGGTGGAGCTTCTTGACAGACCAGCCGAGCCCCTCCTTCGACGGCGACGGAGAGACTGAGGGATGGAGAGACTGAGGGACGGCACCACGGCTGGTCCCTCTGTCCCTCTGTCCCTCTGTCCCTCTGTCCCCACCGCTAAAAACCGCAGCCAGCCAATCCAAAAGCTCGGGGTGCGTCGGCCGCTCGCCGCGGGTACCGAAGTCGTCCGGGGTGCGGACGATGCCTTCGCCGAAGTGGTGCAGCCACACGCGGTTGACGAGCACGCGGGCAGTCAGCGGGTTGCGCGGGTTGGCGATCCAATCCGCCAACTCCCGGCGGCCGCTCTGCTTCGTGTCGGTCACTCTCTGGGCGCCGCCGAGGACGGTCACGAAGCCGCGCGGCACCTCCGGCCCCAGGTTCGCGTAGCTGCCGCGGATGTGGACCGCGCAGTTCGCGACCTTGCCTTCGGCAACCGCCATCGTCATCGGTACCGCCGGCGGCGCGGTCTTCTGAAGCTCGGCAAGCTCCTTCGTGAGGCGGGTCTTCTCCGCCGGATCCTTCGCCTTCTTCACCGCGTCTTCGGCCGCCTTCACCTTCGCTGCGAAGGCCTGGCTCGCCTCAATGCGGTCCGGAGGTGCCAGGGGGCGCTCGTTCCAGTACATCACCCGGTCGTTGCGAGGGAGCGTGCCCTTCAGCGTGACCGTACTCCGGAAGATCCCGGCCAGGGCGTAATAGTCCCGCGTGGGGATCGGATCGAACTTGTGGTCGTGGCACCGGGCGCAGCTCACGGTCAGGCCGAGGAATGCCTTCGTGGTCACGTCGATCTGTTCGTCGATGACGTCGAGCCCCAACTTGATCCGGTCCTGCTGCGCAAGGAGCTTGGGGCCCATCACCAGCATCCCGGTAGCGATGAGCCGCTCTTCGCGGGAGGAAATGGGGGAATGAGGAAATGAGGAAATGGGACGCGCGGAAACGGCGCCGTCCTTGGCATTTCCGCCCGTTTCCCCATTCCATTGCGTTTCCTCCGCAAGCAGGTCTCCGGCAAGCTGCTCCCGGATGAACCGGTCGTAGGGCTTGTCCTCGTTGAAGGAGCGGATGACGTAATCCCGGTAGCGCCAGGCGTTGGGGAAGACCTCGTTCCAGTCCAGCCCGTTGGAGTCGGAGTAGCGGACCACGTCCAGCCAGTGCCGGCCCCAGCGCTCACCGTAGGCGGGCGAGGCGAGCAGCCGGTCGATCACCCTCTCCCACGCGTCGGGCGAGCGGTCCGCCAGGAAGGCCTCTACTTCTTCCGGGGTCGGCGGCAGCCCCGTAAGGTCGAACGCCGCGCGCCGGATCAGCGTGCGCCGGTCCGCCGGCGGGCTCGGCCTCAGCCCCTTCGCCTCTAGCTTCGCGAGGATGAAGGCATCGACGGGGTTCTTCACCCAAGCCCGCTGCTTCACCGCCGGCACTCGCGGCGTGCGCACCGGAAGGAAAGCCCAGTGCCTGGTTGAAGGTTGAAGGTTCAACGTGGAAGGTTGAGGCTTGTCGGAACCTTCAACCTTCAACCTTGAACCTTCAACTCCCCACGGCGCTCCCATCTTCACCCACTCGGTAAGGACCGCGATCTCCTCGTCCGGGATCTTGCCGCGCGGGGGCATCTGGAGGCTGCCCTCGTAGCGGATCGCCCGGATGAGGAGGCTCTTGTCCGGGTCGCCGGGCACGATCGCGGCGCCCAGGGCCCCGCCGGTCAGGAGCTTCTCCCGGGAGGTCAGGTCCAGGTCGCCGCGGGTGTTGGCGCCGGAGTGGCAGGCGAAGCACTGCGCGCTCAGCAGCGGGCGGACCTTCTTCTCGAAGAACTCGATTGCCGCGGGGTCCATCCGTGCCGCCTCCGGCGGCGCGGATTGGGAAGCCCAGACGGCCGCGTAGCTCATGAGAGCGGCGGCACCGCAGAAGGTCCAGAACAGAGCGCGCATAGGTGTGAGTCTACGACAACGAGAGGGGCGAAAAGTCACAGTTGATAGGTTAAAAGGCCGGAATCCACACCTGATCGTAGGCGTTTCCGGGCTCGATCCCCCGGTCGTTCCCCGACGTATCGAGAAGTCCGAAGAGCTTGCTGCGCATGTACTTCACGTTCAGGTGCTTTGCATGGCCGTCGCAGAAGAGCACGTTGCCTCCGTTCATGTGCGTGGCGGTGTAGTTCCACACGTCGGTCGCGCCAGGGCGGGGGAAGTACCACCACCGGTACTGGGTGCGATTGGCGTCGTTTGCGTTGCGGACCAGGGGGCGCAAGAACGCCATCCCACGGGCATTGAACAGCTCTTGCACGTAGACGATGTCAGCGGGGTTGGGGATCGCAGCGATGCTGCGGTGCATCACCACGGCATTGCCGAGGAAGCTGGAGCGGCTGATTGGCGTGACGGCCTGGTTGCCGGGCGTTCCCGTCGTCTCGTTGGGAGCGGAGGGGCAGCCGTAGATGTTGTTGTTCTTGACGTATGGCGTCAGGCAGAGGAGAAAATTCGGGGTCTGGCCGGCGAAGGTCGGATTGTTGAAATCCGCCCAGTTGTCCCGCCAGGCAGTATCCGCCGCATTCCGCATCGGCGGGTTCATCTCATCGTAATCCTGAGTGTACATCATCAGTCCGGTGCCCACCTGTTTGAGGTTCGACAGGCACTGCGTCTGCCGCGCCTTCTCCCGAGCCTGGGCGAAGACGGGGAAGAGGATCGCGGCGAGAATGGCGATGATGGCGATCACGACGAGTAGCTCAATCAGCGTAAAGCCTCGGCGCTTCATACGAACCTCCGTTGGAGCGCGGGCTGTCAGCCCGCGGGAAATGAAGAGATAGATGAGTGCTAATCCGATGGAATCAAAGCTGAACGATCTCGGGCAGCAGCCGGATAGGACCCCTCGGCATCCGGCCCTCGAGCATCCCCAGCAGCTCGGCGGCGGCGCTGCGCCCGATCCGGTCGGCGTCCGTCCGCAGGCACCAGGTGCCGGGCTCGCAGGACCAGTCCGCGCCCCTCGTATCCACGAGGAACAGGTCGAAGCCGCGGCCGATGTGGCGGCCGAGAGAACGCGCGGCGGCTGAAGCGCCCATCGCCGCCCGCGGCCGGTGGCAGATGATCGCGGTGG
>JGI10216J12902_100122075_pt1 | contig 12693 bp, 11 predicted proteins | sample KanNatreferecore_FD_12902 | JGI IMG/M metagenome (IMG submission 12902)
TGGCGGCGGACGCGGCGGCGGCGGCGGCGATTGCCGGTCGGGTGGTCGATGTGCTTGCGGCGGCCGACCTGCAACGCTTCGCGCTCAGAGGGTTGCGCCTGGCGCCGGAAGCCAGTGGTCACGCGCTATGGAGTCCGTCACGCGGTCTCGTAATAACGGCCGTCCGGTTTCCGCCTGCTCCACCCGGGCACATTGGACAAGCCTGGCTCGTCACACGTGATGGGTCGTTCAGCCTTGGCTTGGTATCTCCGGACGATCAGGGACGGCTTACCGCCGTATTGGAGCCGCCTCCGGGATTTGATGGACGGCTGATTGGTTTCATGGTGACGCTCGAGCCGGCAGGCGGCAATGCCACGCCGTCCCGAACCGTTCTCCTCGCTTCGTAACCACGCAGCCGACCCCCAATGCTCTTGACGCCTACGTATATACACGTATAGTCGTATCGTGATTCCGTCGACAAAAATCATGTACTCGCTCAGGCTGGATCCTGAGGACGCCCGGCTACTGAAAGCGATCAAGGCGCGCGACGGGATCCCAGAGTCGGAGCAGATCCGACGCGCCTTGCTCGCGTGGTTTGAGGAGAAAGGCGTCCGGAAGGCGACCCCGAAGCGGAAGAAGTAATCGCGGTTCAAGCGGGACGCCCCCGTCGGATGTTCGTCTCGCGACGCCAGCCGAGCGACGACCGGTATCGCAGAGCGGCGTGGTGTTGAAGCGATGCTGCTGCAGGGCGTTCACCAACGCATCCGACGGACTCGAGGTCCGCGCATCACAGGCTGCCTCGTGACCCGCGCGGACGGAATCAGAAAGCTCCGCTCAAAGGAGTGTGTTTGTGTCCGAAGACAGAGCCACACCAGCGTCTGCGATCGTCAAAGGCAGCTTCGCGATCCGTCGGCAGGTGTATCCTCCGTTCTTTTTCTTTGGAGCCTTGCTGGGGCTGTTGGGTCTAGCGCTATATCTTGTCGGCATCGCGTTTTCCGTGGTACGCCTGATCTTCGGTCTGCCGGAACCGTTTCTCGCCTGGAATGCGGCGGTCATCTGGTACAGCGGCGTTCCAACCACCATTGGGGCAGCGCTCGCAGCGCTGGATATCGCCTTTCTGCTGCCGGCCAAGCGCAGGTTGGCGCGGCGCAACGTGCTCGATGCCGTCGCCGATCGGCGGGTGGTGGTCGCGCTGACCGCGTATAACGACGAACAAAGCATCGGCCAGGCAGTCGCCGACTTTCTGACGCATCCGTCCGTCCGGCGTGTCATCGTCGTCGACAACGACAGCCGCGACGACACGTTCGCGGTCGCCGTCCGCGCCGGGGCACGAGTCGTGACCGAAGCGAAGCCCGGGTATGGGCGTTGTGTCTATCGCTGCTTCCAGGAGGCGCTGGCCGAAGACGCTCAGTTGATCGTTCTGTGCGAGGGGGACATGACCTTTCGCGCCAAGGATATTGAGAAGTTGCTCGCCTACATCGATCACGCCGACATCGTCAACGGCACGCGCATCGTGGAGCAGTTACGTGACTATTCGACTCAGCTGTCGACGTTCATGTACTACGGGAATTTTGCCGTCGGAAAGTTACTGGAGCTGAAGCACCTGGGACGCGGCACATTCACTGATGTCGGCACAACCTACAAACTCGCCCGCCGCGAAAGCCTCACACGCCTCATGCCCTTATTGAAGCCGGAAATCAATCTCGAATTCAATGCTCACTTCCTCGACACGGCCCTCGCCCATGGCGAGAGACTCGTCGAATGCCCGATTACGTTTCATTCCAGAGTTGGCGTCAGCAAGGGCGGCAATATCAACAATGCGCGCGCCCTTCGCGTCGGGCTCCGAATGATATCGGGATTGTGCTTCGGCTGGCGTTGAGATGAGTCGAGACGCCTACTTTCGAACGCGGTTCAGTCATGAACCGAAGCGAGACCTGTTGTGGCAGACGCTCTGTCGCTACTATTTTTCCCGTCTGATTTCGGAGAGTGATTGCGTGCTCGAGCTTGGCGCCGGATATGGCTCGTTCATCAATCGGGTCGTGGCGAAAAGAAGGCTCGCGGTCGATGCATGGGAAGGGTTCGCCGACTATTTGGAACCGCAGATCGAGAGCCACATTGGCGACGTCACCGACCTGTCATTTCTCGAGCCAGCATCAGTGAATTTCGCATTCGCCAGCAATCTGTTCGAGCACATCAGCCAGGAGGACCTTGCATCCGTCCTGTCGCAACTCAAACCAGCGCTGGCTGCCGGTGGAACGCTGAATATCCTCCAACCCAATTACTACTACTCCTACCGCGAGTACTTCGACGATTACACGCATCGGACGGTCTATACCCATACGAGCCTCACCGATTTCCTCGAGGCACACGGTTACGACGTCATCGAATGCCAGGCCCGCTTCCTGCCACTGACCATAAAATCACGCGTGCCGGTGTCGCCGATGCTCATCCGCCTGTACTTGTCGTCGCCGTGGAAACCGCTTGGCAAGCAGATGTTTCTTCGTGCCCGGCCAAAACCCACGTGATCAGCGAGCAGGGCCTCGACTCGCGATGTGGCGTTTGTGGGGAGGCCAGATCGATGTGAGGATCACGATGAAGCACGCCACACTGATCACTGAATAGGCGACAGGCACGTAGCTCACGGCATAGGCGTCGCGCATGAGCCGTGCGAGCCAGCGCGGGTGCTGACCGTACAGGCCGTAAATATTGAGGCACTGGACGATCAATAGGATGTGGCTCGCCACTTTCAGCGACAACGGCAGTGGCTTCGCCGTGAACAGCACCAGAAAGACGCCGCCCAGAAACAGGTGGTTCTCATGGGCCGACGTCATCAGGAAAGGCACCGCCACGGTCGCAAAACCAAACATGCTCACGAACTTGTCGCTGACCGACTGCGCAACCGCTCCTGCGACTCGGGAGGAGTACAGGCCAAGCAGCCACAGCACGATTGCCGCGGCCAGGTATTTCGCGGGAATGCCAGGCAAGAGCTCGATCTGATCGCTGATCGCGAAAATGGGATCGCTCGGAGCCTTCGTGAAGTACGCGATGAGATACCAGATGTTCGGCATTTGTGCGTTCAGAGCGGGCATGACATTCGTGACATTCAGATACGACAACGGAAGGTCGCGCGCCGCGTCATAGCCGGACTCTGAAAACTGCGACATCGTGAAATACGCTTCGTACCCCAGGAACAGGAATATCGGGAACGCCAGCAGTCCCACGGGCCGCGCGTCCCTGGTTCGCGCGTAGTGGAAGACGCCATACAGAAACGAGACGATCAGCAGGATCTGAGCCTGCGGTTTCATCAAGAATGCGATCCCCAGCGGGATGCCGGCGAGGATGTAGTCTCGTGCCGTATCGCGACGCAGCAGATAGATGCTGAGCAATACAAAAAACGTGAAGTGGAAGTCGATATACCCCAATGAAAAGACCGACAGGAACCATGGATGGAGCCAGTAGAGCAACGCGTACGCTGGATTCGATCCCTGCCGCTTCAGCAGGAAGACGAGAAGACCAAACGACCCCACGTCGAACACGAGATTCGACAGCTTGAAAACAAGGAAAAACGGCAAACCCGATGTCGCCACGATCCAGGCGCACACTTCGAACACTTGATACTGAAAGGGAAAATAGATGCCGTGGTAAGTGCTCGGCAGGCTGGATTCAAGCGCCTTCTTGCCCCAGTCGTAATAGGCATGCATGTCGAACATCCCCATGTAGAAGAGCATGGGGTATCTGACAATCAGGCCAACGAGACCGCCGACGGTCAGGATGGTCACCGATCGCCCGACGGTCGGCTGTGTTATCGGAGGAGTGGGAGCAGCCATTGCTCGAGGCCGAAGCGCGTCGCGACAAGGAGGATCGTCATCTACACGCGCCGGACATTAGCCCTAATGCCAGGGTTTGAGCAAGCTGCTCATCAATCGATGGGCACCAGATCCAGCGCTGGCTGCCCCTTGTGAGCTGGGAGCGTCAACCGCACGGGACTAATGAACACCCTGCGGTCGAGGACGGGGGATTGGTACTCTGCGCCGATGACGACGCTTGACACTATACGCGCGGCGCGCATACCTTCAGGCGCGATTCAGAGGCCTACCCATGCAGCAGCTTGCACCTGTTTCTCCTTCCCGGCGGCTGGAAACGCTGGACGTCCTCCGCGGCTTCGCGCTGCTCGGCATCCTTGCCATGAACATCCGTGCGATGGCGGCACCCATGAGCGCCTACATGTACCCTTACGCGCTCTTCGCATACGAAGGTCCCAGCCGACTCGCCTACCTGTTCACGACAGTCGCCTTCGACCTGAAGATGATGGGGCTCTTCTCTATGCTCTTCGGCGCCGGCGTACTGCTCTACGCGGACAAGCGCACGGAGTCCGGAAAGCCGCCGCGCGCGCTCTGGTTCCGGAGGATGTTCGTCTTGCTGGCCATCGGCCTGGTGCACGCGTACTTCATCTGGGCCGGCGACATCCTGGTGCCGTACGCGCTCTGCGGATTACTTCTGCTGTGGTGGGTGCGCAACCGTACGGCGCGCACGCTGCTGATTGCCGCGGTCGGAATGCTGGCTATCGGCGCTGCCCTGGCCGTCGTCCACTGGCTCACCTGGGGTTCGATGAGCGAGGCCGATCGCGCGGCGGAGCTCGAGCTGATGATGCCCACACCCGAGCAGGCGAGCGGCCATGTCGACCGGATGCTTGGCAGCTACGCGGGCTTCGTGGCCGGAAGCGCGCCAGGGACGTTCATGTTCGAAACGATGTTCTTCGTCCTGTTTTTTCTGTGGCGGTGCGGCGGAATGATGCTGCTCGGAATGTCGCTGTATAAGTCGGGGTTCCTGGACGGGAGCCGGGCCTCGTCCACGTATGCTCGCGTCGCGCTGATCGCCATACCCGTCGGACTGGCGCTCGGGTTCGTCGGGGCACTGGAGCTGGAGCGCGTCCAATACGCGATGCCGGTCCGCGCCGCGGTCGATCTCTGGAACTATGTCGGCGCGGTGTTCGTATCGATCGGCTACGCCGCCGCGCTCATCTGGATCGTGAAGCGCGGGATGGCAGCCGGCTTGCGCCGCCGCCTTGCTGCCGTCGGGCAGATGGCACTCTCCAATTATCTGTTCCACAGCATTGCGGCCTCGGTCTTGTTCCTCGGCTGGGGCCTTGGGCTGGCCGGACGCTTCGACTACGCCGAGCAGATGCTCATCGTCGTTGCGATCTGGATCGTGCAGTTAATTGCGAGCCCGCTCTGGCTTCAGCGCTTTCGGTTCGGGCCAGCCGAGTGGGCGTGGCGCACGCTGACGTACTGGCGCGTCCAACCGATGCGTCAGGAACGACCAATGGCTGCGCCGCTGGTGAGTAGGCTGGGGTGATCGGGGCGACCGAGAGTCCGCTTTGAAGGATCTCCGCTGGCGTCTGCGTTCAGTGCGTTCGCTTCGTCAGTGCCGTTGAAGAAGCTGAATCGCAAATGGATCTCGGCGGCCGCGTCGAATAGCCGCAATGACGCTTCGCGCGGTACCGGTGCCACCGTCACCGCTCGGTCCTCCGGATCAAGCCGCCGATCCAAGAGGACCGCAAGAGTAAAGCGCGGAATGTGATAAACGCCGCCGCGGTCTCCACGGACATGACTACGTGAAGCCGCGGCGGCGGCTTGCTCGGGCGCCCCGAGCGACATCGCCTTCACGGCAGAATCGCTGCCACTCCTCTTTTGCGAAGAACGCCTACGTATTTCGAACCGATTGCAAATCTGTTCAAGGATGTCGTTCGGTCAGCCGAATAATTTCCGTTTCTCCGGCCTCGCCGCCGGTCAGACGCATCACGACATCTGAATCCACCCCCGACGCGCTCCTCCGGACCTATCCTCGGCTGGCTTTCCGCGCCTCTTCGTCTTGAGACTCCAGCGTCTTGCCGGACCGCGTCTCGCTCGCTAGTCCGCCGTGTGCGGTATGGCCGACGACCGCCGCGTGTGTCTGTCTTGGAGCCTCCCCATGGACAGCCACGAAGAAGACTCGACACCATCCGTCCGTCCGCGCGCGGCGCCGCGGAGGTCCGGGCGGAACGACCAACTACGCCCATCCCAAGGGCCGCATACGTCAACGTCGCCCGAGCAGAAATGCGGGTGGCCGATTACAAGGGTGTGAGCCCGGATCCCCGGTTGAGTGGGCCTTCTACGCACGCTCGCATCGGATTGCGCACTTTCGCGAAGCGAGCACTGTGGCAGTTGCGTTGCTCAATGCGTCCTGGTGTCATGGAAGTCGCTGCAGGCGGATGACGAGCGCGTGATGACGCATACGCACCGCATTCTGATTGGTGCCGCGGCTGGCTTGATCGTCGCGGGAGCTTACGTCCTGCTTTGGTAGTTGGAACGCGTTGGTCTTAGGTCACCAGAACGTAACGCCGTGTCCTCGGCGTCAATCTCATCCAGCCTACACATCGCGGTCAGGTAGCGGATCTCCAGCCTCACCAGAGTGTCGTTGACGGAAAGTGTCCGCCGTGCGCTCGGCTGCCTCTCGCAAATCTGCTCGCAACTCAGCCCCAGACTTCCGCGCTAGCAGAACGCCGATTGCGGCCCCGATTGCCGTGCCGACCAGGAAGCCGAGAAAAACATCGATGTTGGGGTTGCGTCCCCCATTGCCACATCTGTTCGCCATATCCTGCGAATCCTTCCCTGTAAGTCATTACGGTGGGCACGATCGGACGCGCGGAGGCTGCTGAAGCCCGCGTCGCTCCAACGCGACCGAGGGCCAGTCGGCATCACAGTTGCCAATCGTCATCGCCGGTTTACTGACCTGCCTCCCGGGATCGAAAGATTCACGACACTGATACGACCGGACCGCGCTCCATCGAGGAGAGCGCCTTTCGTGTCCATGAACGAAGGCATTGATTGGGTCACGCCTGCGGGCAAGCTTGTTCAACATCCTTGCGGCGTTGGCGGCATTCGAGCGTGAAGGATACGAGAACGGGTCATCGCGGGGTGGTCAGGTCTCATAGAGCCTGAGAGGTCTTCCATCCTTCCATCTTGCACGCATTCTTAGAGTTGAAAGTGCCGTCGTGCATCAACGGCAACGAGGAAGAGCGTCGCTCCTTGCCGTGGACGGAAATAGATCGAGTCACGCTGGCGGTCGGCTTGCATCACGATGAGCGACCCTTGGCCGGGTAATCCCGCCCGTCCGTATCCCCACATTCCCTATGGCTACTTCAAAACGACCCGCAAATGATGGCGATGCTTCTGCCGCACAACGCAACAGCCGCTCTACGGTAAGTGGGCCCGCCAAACCGACTGACGGTGAACAACGTTCAGATGATCTCGTCTCCAAAGTGTCTGGAACGGACGAGTTATCGGCGCGGATCCCTTTCAACGCAAACAAGGCTGACGAATACGGTTCGAAGGCGACCGTCTCGCCGAGAGCCGGACGGCACGAAATTGCCACCGACCCGATCGTCGGCGCAAGCACCGTGACCGAGTCCAACGGTTCCGATAAAACCGGTAGCGGCGGGCCGCCTGTTGGTACGAACAAGACGATCGCGCCGCTCGATCGCGTCCGCGTCGACGCGACGGACCGCGCGATGACCACCAATCAAGGCGTGCAGGTTGCCGACAATCAGAACTCGCTGAAGGCTGGTCTCCGTGGGCCGACACTGCTCGAAGACTTCATCCTCCGCGAGAAAATCACCCATTTCGATCACGAACGGATCCCCGAGCGGATCGTCCACGCGCGCGGCTCGGCGGCGCACGGGGTCTTCGAGTGCTACGCATCGCTCGCCCAGTACACGCGGGCATCACTCTTTGCCGAGGCAGGGAAGCAGACACCCGTGTTTGTACGGTTCTCCACCGTCGCCGGCGAACGGGGATCCACCGACACGGCGCGGGATGTGCGTGGCTTCGCGGTCAAGTTCTACACGGACGAAGGGAACTTCGACTTGGTCGGTAACAACATCCCGGTCTTCTTCATCCAGGATGCGATGAAGTTTCCGGATCTCGTCCACGCGGTAAAGCCCGAGCCGCATCACGGAATGCCGCAGGCCGCAAGCGCGCACGACACGTTCTGGGATTTCGCGTCGCTGATGCCCGAGATGACGCACATGCTCATGTGGGTCATGTCGGACCGGGCGATCCCGCGCAGCTACCGCACGATGCAAGGGTTCGGCGTCCATACGTTCCGGCTCCTCAACGCGGACGGCGAATCGCGCTTCGTCAAGTTCCACTGGTCGCCTCGGGCGGGCACGCATTCACTCGTCTGGGACGAAGCGGTCAAGATTTCAGGTGCGGACCCAGATTTTCATCGTCGGGATCTCTGGGAAGCCATCGAGGCCGGTGCGTATCCCGAGTACGAGCTCGCCCTGCAGATCTTCACCGAGGAGCAAGCGGAGGCCTTCACTTTCGACGTGCTCGACCCGACGAAGATTGTTCCAGAAGAGCTAATCCCGCTCACGCCCGTCGGACGTCTGACGCTCAACCGCAACCCGGACAACTTTTTCGCGGAGACCGAGCAAGTGGCCTTCTGTGCGGCGCACATCGTTCCGGGGATCGACTTCACGAACGATCCCTTACTGGCCGGGCGCATCCATTCCTACGTGGACACGCAGATCTCACGACTGGGCGGGCCGAACTTCCACGAAATTCCGATCAATGCGCCGATCGCGCAGGTACATAACAACCAGCGCGATGGCATGCATCGCCAGGCCATTCATCGTGGCCGCGTGGCCTACGAACCGAACTCTCTCGCTGGCGGCTGCCCGTTCCAGGCCGGGGCCGACAAAGGATTCATGTCCTTTGCGGAGCGCCTGCAGCCGGAGGCGCACAAAGTGCGCGGCAAGGCGGAACGGTTCGCGGAACACTACGCTCAGGCGAGGCTCTTCTTTCACAGTCAGACGCCCGTGGAGCGTCAACACATCATCAACGCGTTCCGCTTCGAACTGTCGAAGGTGCAGACGCCGGCGGTACGCGAACGCATGGTAGCTGGCCTCCTGAACGTGGATCGGGGGATGGCGGAGGCGGTCGCGCAAGGACTCGGCATGCGGACCATACCAGCACCGCTGCCCAAGGTGCGTGAAATGGACATCACGCCCGAGGTCACCACATCGCCCGCGCTCTCGCTGACCGCGCGGCCGGGGGAGGTAGGCGTTCAGGCGCGGCGAGTGGCAATTCTCGTGGCTGACGGCGTGGACGGCGACGCGATTCGAGCACTGTCTGCGCGTCTGACCGATGCCGGCGCCGTGCCGCGGTTCATTGGAGCGCGACTCGGACAGGTCGCGTCCGCGAGCGGGAAACCAATTGAGATCGATGTTCCGGCCGAAGCGGCCCCGTCAGTCCTTTTCGATGCCGTCGTGGTGACAGAGAGCGCCGCGCCTGACGGACGAACGATCGAATTCGTCAAGGACCAGTACCGGCACTGCAAACCGATGCTGGTGCTCGGTGAAGCGACTGAGCTGCTGGAGAAGGCCGGCATCCCGAGCACGCTGCCGTCCGGCGTGCAGGATCCCGGGCTGTTGCTCGCCGGCGCCGCTGACGACACCAGTACAAGCGCGTTCATGAAGGCGCTCGCCACACATCGCCACTTCGAGCGCGAGACGGATCCCCCGCTCGTGTAGTGCGACCTTTTTGAAGAACCTCTTTCGAAATCGACAGGAGATGACATGGCCGACGCGAAATCGCTCCACGACGCATTCATCGACGAGCTGCGCGACACCTATGACGCGGAAAAACAGCTTCTCAAAGTGCTCCCGAAGATGGCGAAGGCCGCCAGTTCCGACGCGTTGCGGGAGGCCTTCCAATCACATCTCGACGAAACGCGTGGGCAGGTGGGTCGCCTTGAAGAGATATTCGCGAGCCTCGACGAGAAAGTCAGGGGCAAGCACTGTGCCGGAGTCGCTGGGATCATCGAGGAGGGGAGGTCGATCATGGAGGAGGACTTCGACGACACCACCATGGACGCGTGTCTGATTGCGGCAGGGCAGCGGGCCGAACACTATGAGATGGCCGCCTACGGCACGCTTGTCGCGTGGGCCGAAACCATGGGTCACGTTGCAGCCGCAGAGCTTCTTCAGCAGACGCTCGCCGAGGAGAAGGCGGCTGACGAGAAGCTATCCTCGCTGGCGGAGAGCGGAATCAACCAGGAAGCGGCGGATGCGGCGCACTCCGGCGATGAAGACGACCGTGACCATGAACCAACACGCCGAGCAACGACGCCAAAGCGCGGGGCACGAAAGAAAAGTGCCCCGACCGCACGGCGGCGCTAGTGAACCCGTAACGGGAGCGGGGCGGGTCGGAGAGCCGAATGCGTTTTTGCGCATACGGTCTAGTCCGCCGCTGATGGTGCGAACGAATGCCAATGTCGTTGGAGCCTTCGTCGCTGAAGTTCAGCAGCTGCGCGTCACTGATTACCTGGCACGTCGTCTGCTCCACAAGGAGCTGACAATGGTCGAACCACTTCTCTTCAGCGGCGTAGTGATGGGGTCGATGTTGGTGACGCTTGCTGCCGCGCGCAGCGTTCTTGGTGTAGCGCTTCACCTGATGGGCGCCGAGAATGGTCTTCTGACGTCGAGCCGTCGCGAGACCGTGTCACAGCGCATTTAGCGGTATGTTCGTTGGAACCGCACGATTCAGGTGTGCTTGCGGTTCGGTCCCAAGCCCGAAAGCCTGTCTCACCGAATAACCGTGTGGCGCCGCCGCGCGAACATGGAGGAGCTGTGGCTCGGCGTCGCGGAACACGACGTCGGATCGCCTCGGCCGTGACGTCGTGTTTCCACCATCGCGCCGGCTTCGAGGGGAACGGCCCACGTCCGCCCGCTGGCATGCGGGCGCGCGAGGCTGCCGGCTGTTTTAGTGGCACTTCAGCCGGCGGCTGTCGGCAGTTGTCGCAAGTACCGCATCCATCCCATTCGGCGTCGTCAAAGTAGTCCATCAGGAGCCTCCACCGGCACCCGGTGCTCTGCGCGTAGACCATCATTCGTTCGAGCGTCTCGCGATCGCCGTGCGTCCGCTGTTCGCATTCACGTGCGATTGCTTCGAGCTCGTCCTCCTGCACCCCCCGCCGCAGTAGCGTGAACCGCGCGCCGCGGGATTCTTTCACGAGCCCAAGCTCTTTCAGCAGGCAGAGAATGACGCGCATTGTCTTGGGAGGAACGGTCCCTGCGGTGTCGCACAAGTCTGCGAAGCTGGCCCTGGCGTCTGGGGCGGCCCGTTTGAGCGCGGAGTAGGCTGCGAGGACGGTGTCGAAGGTCGGGTACGCCCGCGAGCAGCAGGAGCTGCGTCCGTCGATCCTCGACCTGAAAGAGCAAGGCGCAGCGGGCCGGTAAGCCGTCCCGACCCGCGCGGCCCGCTTCCTGATAGTACGCCTCGAGCGATCCGGGGAGGCTGTAGTGAACGACGAGCGCGTTCGGGATAGGGGGGCAAGCTAGGACGGTTATGGATGAGGCTAGTTAGGCGCGCTAAAAACCGAACGCTGTGCTTCCGATACCTAGGGTAGCCAGATACAACGACCGGAGGACGTTGAAGCTCATCCAATAGGATCTTGGCTAAACGCTGAATTAATCGACAAAAGCGTCGAGGGCAGGATCAGTGATTCAGTAGTGGGAGGGTTGAATGGAACATCGAAACGCCTGGGCTGAAGAGTTCATTCAGATAAGAACGCGCGATGACGTTCATGCCTGGATCAGAGAGCGGTTGGACATTTCCCCGGAATCGCTGGCGGCCCTGTCCGGAATTGTTGACCAGATGTTTGTTCATTACGAACGTCTTTGGCGAGCCTCCAAAGAAGAAGCCCTCCAGGCAATGGCCGAAGGGTTCACTCAACGATTGAATCGGATGCAGAACGAGCTCGATGCGCGGAAGGCCGTGTGCAGCAAGATCGCTGAATACTTTGAGCATGTCGTCGAGGACCTCAATCAACGGGGCCACCGCGACCTCAAAACGCAACTGCTTAACTTCCACCATTTTATGGAGCACGTTCAAACGTGTCTGGCCGTGGCACGATCCGGGCCATGGTGCGCCCTCGGAGTTGTAGACATCACCGCCTTCAAAACGCACAACGATACGCTGGGCCATGCGACGGGCGACCGGATTATCGAACGCGTTGCGAATCTGTTGCGGAGCGAAATTCGGTCATCGGATTCGATTGCGTATCAACGTGCCGGCGTTCAGGCGACACCGCCACTCCATGCTCGCTTCGGCGGCGACGAGTTCTGCTTCTTCCTAACGGACTTGGCCGACACCACCGTTGCCTCCACCATTGCGCGTCGTTTCTGGCGAGCGGTCGCGCAGCACGACTGGTCCATAGAAGACGAGCGACTCGCCAGAGGGGCGGTCAACATCGATATCGGGATGGTCTGCCTGGACCCCGGGCCGGTTAATGCTCGCCACACGAGAGCCCGCGAGATAGCCAACGAACTGTTCGTGCGGGCCGACGAGTGCCTGTACACGGTCAAACGCGGCGCCGTTTCGCATCTCTCAGTCGAATCCGTACGGATAAAGGATGGACATCTCGTCGGCATCGACACAGATAAAGGCGACATACTGGTAAGTGCGGTCCGCTCGCGGAGGCGATCTATTCGAGAGACCGCCCGCGAGCCACGCTGATTCTCGGGCTCGTTGACGATCAGGTCGCACGGAAACGTCGCGAGGCATCAGGTCTTTCAATAATCCTCCTGCACATGGGCGTCGGTTGCCCCAGCGGGCATGGGTGGGCGACCGTCCTGCCCCGACGTGACGTTCATGTATCCTGCTGCCATGG
>JGI10216J12902_103344572_pt1 | contig 12689 bp, 10 predicted proteins | sample KanNatreferecore_FD_12902 | JGI IMG/M metagenome (IMG submission 12902)
TTGGGAGTGAGCCTCGTCGCCCACGCTGAGAAACGATGAGTGACCTGTCAATCCTCATGCCCGTCTACAACGAGCGTCGGACGATCGGGCAGGCAATCGACCGCGTCCTTGCCGTCGATCTTCCGGTCGAACGCGAGTTGGTGATCGTCGACGACGGATCGACCGACGGCACCCGCGAGTGGCTTAGGGCGCAAGAGTGGCCCGATGACGTTCGGGTGATTCTGCGGAACGAAAATGCCGGCAAGGGAGCTGCGGTCAGGACCGGGCTCGCCCACGCAGCCGGCACATACGCCACTATCCTCGATGCGGATCTCGAATACGACCCAGCCGACCTTCCTGCGTTGCTCGAACCCCTTTTGGCCGGCGAAGCAGAAGCCGTCTACGGCGTCCGTGGGTTCCAGGCGCATTCGGCCTACAGCTTCTGGTACGTGATCGGAAACAAGGCGGTGACGATGGCGGCAAACCTCCTCTACAACGCCTGGCTGTCGGACATCATGACGTGCCAGAAAGTTCTCTCGACGGCGCTATTCCGCTCGCTCGAGTTGCGTGAGGACGGATTCGCGATCGAAGGCGAGATTACCGCGAAGCTCCTCCGCCGAAGGGATCGAATCTTCGAGGTGCCGATTACGTATCGGGCTCGCCGCCGCGAAGAAGGAAAGAAGCTGACTGCTGTGGACGGTCTGCGCGTTTTGAGGACGCTTGCGCGCTGCCGGTTCGGTCGGTAGCGGAGTTGCTGGCCGTGCCCGACCAGCGGTTCGGGCCGCGAACGTTGGGCGGGCGCTTTGATCCGCCGGCTCGAGAAAGCGGCGATAGCCGCTGGGGCGCTCGTCATCTCGGCGCTCTTTGGCTATCTCTCCGTCCGCGACATCAGGTGGCATCGAGCTGGCAGGCGCTGGAGCACAGCAACTACTGGTGGCTCGTCCCGGCCCTTGCGGCCATGGCCGCATCGACCCTCATGCGGGCGGTCCGATGGCGCGTCCTATTCCGACCCGACCTCCCACGCAGTCGCCGGAGTCCCAAGGGGGCTGCCGCGGCTGGATCCTCTATAGGTGCCGCGGGGGAATCCTGCCCGGCCTGCCATGGCATCACCTCGGCGCGGGTGCACACCGCATGCTCGGCCGGGATGTAGACGTGGCTGCCGGGGTGCCAGTGCGGACAGCATGGGCCGATCGTGCCGAGGCTTTGAGGTCGCGCTAGCCCTCGTGCTGCCTCATTGCCCTCGAGATAGGCGCTCTCGTCGTAGTTCGATTCGCTCGCCAACCTCTCGATGCGAAAGATCGATCAGCATCAGACGACAGTAATCGACGATCCGGACCGACGCTTTCGGAGGAGCCTCCGCCACGGCAGAAACAATCCGATGAGGGCGAGAAGGCCGGCGAGAGCGATCAGTTGCCCCCGGTGCTCGTACGGGTTCTGGTAGCGCAGCTCGACGTCGTGTCGACCCGGCGGGATGACGACGGAGCGGAAGATTCCATCTGCCTGGTACACGTGCCTCGGCCGACCGTCGATCTTTGCGGTCCAGCCGGGGTCGTAGTTCGCGCTCACGCGGAGTAGCCCGCCGCGGGGAGCGATGACGTCGAAGCGCTGCGTATCGTCGCTCTGCGCGACCAGCCTCGCCGTGCCGCTGCCACCGCGAACGGGCTCTGGAAGCCCGATGACCGCGGCGGTGGCCGACGGATCCCAGCGGCGGTTCGCGATGCTCACCCACATCGCGGCCGACGGTACCGGCGTCGCGATGGGAACCACTGTGGCAGCGCCGAGCGAATGCAGCGCGTAAGCCTGGATGCCGGTGTCCGCGATCCTCCCATACCGCGGCGGCATCTTGACGGCGGGATCGACGACCGCCGTCCGCACGTCGAGCACCCGCACGAGCGGCGACTGAAGCAGGCGCGGGTCGGTGAGCGGGGGCGCCGTATTGGTGGCAGAGACCCAGTTTCCGTAGTCCTGGATCAGGCGCAGGTAGCGGTCGTAGTCGGCAGGAAACAGGACCGATTGTCCGCCTGCGTCGTCGATGCCGTAGACCATCGGCACGTCCGGCACGAACGGCGGGAGCTGCACGAAGCCGGGGGCGACCCGGATGAGCCGGCCGCCGCGTGCGGCGACCCTGTCCCCGAAGTCTGTCCGCGGATAGGCCAGCGACGTCGGCACGAAGGGGTACCACGTTCCCGTGTGGACCCCGACCTCGAAGAGGATCGCCCCGATGACGAGCGCAAGCCCGAGCGTACGTCTTGACCTCCAGACGAACACCGCGCCAACGAGCGCAAACAGCGGCAAGAGCACGGCGGCGGAGGCGGCCGCGAAAAACCGTTTCGGGGAGGCAGGGTCGCTGGCGACGTAGCCGTCGTATCCGAAGATCACGGCGGCAGCGACCGTTGCGGCACCGTAGATCGCTCGGCGCGCCCGAACGGCCCCGGCGAGCAGCGATTGCGCACCCAACGCCGAGAGAGGCAGCGCGAACACCGGCAGGATCGCAAGCCAGCGCGAGGCGACCCGGAAGCGGTTGTAGCCGGGTACGAGACGGAAGAGCACCTCGTGCGGCCAGGCAGCATAGGCCAGCACGAGCGCGAGCCCGACGCCGATCACCAAAGCGACGTGCCGGCGGCGCAGCGTCGCGAGCCCGGCGCAGGCGAGCAGGAGTGCAACGACGCCGACGAACGGCGTGTCGAGTGCCCACCCGTACGGATAGCCCCGGTACAGCACTCCGGCGACCGAGTTTCCCCGCGCGTCGGGCATGACCAGCAGCAGGAGGTCGCGGAGGGCGTAATGCGATTGCGTGAGCACGGTCACGGGGTCGTGGCTCCGCACGATGCGGCCCGCCACGCGCGCAGTCGGCAGCAACAGCGGGGCGGCCAGCACAGCCCCAAGTACGACCCCGCCCGCGAGCGCCGCCACGCTTCGCAGGGCGTCCCGTCGACCAAGACGAAGGCGCCGGATGAGCTGCACCAGCGCGTAGCCCGCCAACGCGAGCGAGCCGTAGTACGTGTACTGGAAACCGCCTCCTAGCCACCACAGCGCGAACGCCAGCGCGAGCACGCCGGCCGAGCTTCGGCCCGGCCGAACGACCGTCCACTCTGTCGCGGCGAAAACAGCAGGCAACCATGCCATCGCGCTCGCGTGGTTTAGGTGGAGCGACCAGTGCACCCAATGCAGGGCCGTGAACGCGCAAAGACCGCCGATCCATGCTGCGAGGGGGCGGATGCTGAGGGCGCGGGCGAAGGCATAGGTTCCGAGCGCAGCGATTACGAGGTCGAGCAGGACGTAGAGCGTGTACGCGAAGAACGGGTTGAAGACGCCTGCGAGCAGATACGGCGGGTAATAGATCGTCACGTAGCCGTTCGGCGTGAACGGCACTCCGCCTAGGATGTAGGGGTTCCATTGCGGGAGATGCCCCGCACGCAGGCTCTCGCCGAGAAAGCGGAGCCACGGATAGAACTGGAGGCCGGCATCCGAGGTAAGCGGACTCGCGACTCCGTGGTGCAAAACAGCCTGATACCACGGCGCGAACGTGTTGACGATGTCGGCGGGAACGACGGTGTAGCCAGGACGAAGCGCAGGTGTGAGGAGGAGGGCGGCGAGGACGATGTACGAGGCCGCCGCGGCCAAGGACGGATGTTTAGTTATGGTCGTACGGCAAGCGCCCAGGGTTCCGGACATCATCAGCATGTGCTTGGACTGCGCCGTGTTTTCGGCTCCTTTGTAATGGAGGTGTCAGGTCATCGCTCACCAGCGGGACGGATGATGCTGCAAATGCTCGGCGTCTTTGCCGAGTTCGAGCACGCCACCATCGTTGACCGTTCACCGCCGGCCTCGAACGCCGCGTCCGCGAAGGCAAATGGATGAGCGGCCGCACCCCTACGGGTACACCCGCGACAAAGAAACCAAGCTGCTCATCCCCGACCGGTCAAGGCACCGGTCGTCCGTCGCATCTTCGCGCTCCACGCCGAAGGGAAACTCGGCAGACCGCAATCGCCCGCACGCTCGAAGCCGAAGCAGCGCCGCCGCCGCGCAAGAAGGGCTGGTCACCCAATGCGCTGCAGCTGATCCTCGCCAACCCCCTATCGCGGTCTCGTCCCCTGGAACGGCGAGAGCCATCCCGGCCTGCACGGGCCGTTGATCGACGACGACACCTTCGAGAAAGCGCAGGAGGTCCTCCGCCGCCGAAACGAGGACGCCTCCGTGCGGCGCCGGTAACGCGACCGACTTCCTCCTCTCCGGACTCTACCGAGCCGGCGCTCGTTCCCGTCGTCAAGGCAAGCCTGATCGGACTCTTCTTCAACATCATCCTGCCCGTACGCGCGGGCGAGCTGCCCGCGTCGTCGCGCTGAGGTCATACGGAGGTGTTTCGCGGGCAGAATCGGCTGCGACAATCGTCGTCGAGAGACTCCTGGATGTGTTGCGCCTGCTCGCGCTGCTATCCGTCATCGTACCGTGGTTTCCGCACGTGAACTGGCTGCGGGCGGCGGCGATCGTCGCCACGATCACAGTGGCGTTCGCGTTGCTGCGAATAGTGCTGTCTGGCTATCTAACGGGCTCGCGCCGTTGGTTCGTTCGCCTTTTGGGCGCGTTGCCGTTTCTCGGCGAACAGAAAGCGGGAGCGGATGACCACGAGCGTCCTGCACGGATTCGAAGTCGCTAGGCGGCCCCTGGGGAGTCGCTGTCGCTGTCGCCTGGACAATGGCGTCGTGGCTCGTGCTCGCACTCGGCGTTTGGTGTTTGATGATCGTCTTTCGGCTTCACTTGCCGGTTTTCGCGAGCCTGCCTGTCGTGATCGCCGTCGGCCTCTCATTCATAATCCCCGCGGCGCCAGGCGGGTGGGTGTCTTCGAGGCGGCCGAGTTGCGGAGACTCACGCCTACGACATTTCGAACTCCCCTTGTATAAGTGCTCGTCCTACACGCTTGTCAACGTCGTACCGACCCTCGCTGCAGGTCTGATCGTGATGATGGGAGATCCGAGCAGGCGTTGGCGCTCCGCCTCGTCGAACGCGCCTTCGGCAACGTCCGGAAGCGAATTGGCAGTAAGGACGGTCAAGCCCGCTTTTCGCCTACGTAGAGCGACTGCTTTCCAAGCACGAACCACGCCGGACGAAACGCGAGATAGGCGCGCACCAGACGCGGACTCATAGGAAGACGGCTCTTCGTCGTGTACGGCAAGAAGCGAACGACGACTTCCCTCGTCGAGAAACCGGCGAGTTCGGCCGCCTCTTGAAGGCTCTTTTCTGTCAGAGCGACTCGATGGTCGATGAAGTCCCAATAGGAGCCGCGAGCGAGCCTGATGTTCGGCTGGAGAATGATTATGCGTCCGTTGTTGCGAAGGAGGCGATGGACGACCTCGAGCTGTCGAACGACGACGTCCGGCCCGGGAAGGTGCTCAAGGAAGTTGCTGATGAAGACGCGGTCGAAGTGGCCGATTGGGAGGGCCGTCTCCAGCTCCAAGCTGTCCGCTTGGACAAAGCGAACATCCTTCGGCAGCTCCGCGGAGACGTCGCGAACGTCGGTTGCCCAACGTTCGGCGGCGCGAATGTTCCGAATGAAGTAACCGCGGTCGCAGGCTAAATCGAGGACGACACTCGACTCGCCCACGTGTCGCTGGAGATAGGCGCCGAGTACCGCCCAGAGCGATTCCTTCGCCCGAGCGTCGGCTTCCCCAAAGCGGCGCCCATAGACTTCTCCAACTCGGTCCTGCACGTCAGGACCGCGCTGCTGCCACGCCAACGCCGGATATCGGCAACTCATAGAACTGGAGGTCGAGCGGAGCGTGTGAGCTCGAGCCGCTGTCTCCGTGAACGAAGGCAACCGTGGTCACGTCAAGCGACAGACGGTAGGGCAGGCTGTAGTCGGCGTGCCGTGGGACGAAAAGGAGAAGCGGTCCCGAGGCGTTGTCAGGTACCAATCGGAATACCTGCCGCCCATTGATGATCGCCACGCGATCGCCGAGCTTGTAGAAAAGCGCTCTGAGGCGCTCGAACCCCGAGGGGGCCAGGCCTTGGACCCGTACGAAGAGCGCTCGCCCCGGTCGCGGCCGAGGAATTGCCACCACATCGCCCGAGTGCACCTTCTTCGTCGAGATCAGCCGGGGCGTGCCACAGCGGTCTCGGACTCGGGCTAGAACTTCCCAGGTCGCCGTCGACCGCACCTCGAGGTAGCGGCAGAGCATTTGCAAAACGGACCGTGGCGCTTCCCATTGGAACAGCCGGCCGTCGATCGTAGCTGCTCCGTTCCGCAAGATCCGCGTCGGCGACCGGGCGCCCTTGAGAGATTGCGCATCGAATCGGTCTAGGCTCGGCGTGTAGGCCGCATAGGACTGAAAGACGGGTTCCGGCCGCCACGAAAACTCTGGGTAGGCCCATGCGACACCCGTTTCAAGGGGCGAGATGTGCACCGTCTTCCCAGTTAAGAGCTGAATGGTTGCCGGATCGAGCGCGTACTGGCGCCGCATCTTCTCCCGGGATTCGTTGATCACTGCGAAGCGGTCTCTCGTCAGCATCGTTTTGAGCTGGTCGACCGCAAGGTGCGCCGACTGGTATGGATCAAAAAGCCGCCAAGAAGCCTGGCTTGTCGCGAGCACGGCGAAAATCATTCCGGTGATGGCGAGATACGCGTAGGCGCGGCGCGGCCCAGCCCACGCGAGCGCGACCGTCGCGCCGGCCATCGTCGCGAAGAAGCCGATGTCATGAGCGTCATGCCGGACGAAGCCGTGCTTGAACGTCGGGATTACGAGCGCCGCCGCGACGACGATCGCCTTCAACCGGCTTGCGGCCGGCCACTCCCTAGTCGCTACGACGCCCACCGCTAGGAACACCACGATCGTCAACCAGGCAGCCGCGTATGTCCAGGCGCGGCCTGCAATCTCGACTCCCATCGCGTCGGAGTAACCGGTCGAGATGTCAATCGACCGGACTAGAAACGGACTGATCGCGTAGAGCGGCTGGCGGCTGGCGATCCAGAGGAGCAGAAACGAGACGAAGAACGAAGCCAGGAAGATAGCCGTCGCGCGGATGCGGTCGCGCAGGAAGATCACCGTCGCCAGGCCAACCGCAAAAACGCCTACGCCTGCATTGAACTCCACGAGAAGACCAAGCGCTGACACGAAACCAGTCGTGACTGCGAATCCCTGGACTAGCCGCATCCGGCGCTCGTCCCTGAGAAGCTCGATCGAGAAGATGAAGGCAAGCGCAGGCAGCACCGCTGTGGTCGGAGGCAAGAGCTGGGCCTTCGCGATCACGAAGGCAACAACTGCTGCTGCGACCGCGTTGAGCGAGCGACGCGCGGCCCAGAAAAACGTCGCACACATCGCAAGTTGAATAACACCGACGTAGAGACCCGCAATCCGGGCAAGCGAACTGAAGAAGAGTTGGGGTATTGCGAGGAAGCCAAGCGGGCCGTATGTGAAGAGCACGTCCCGCCCGAAGACGAGACCGTGATCAGCGGCGAGGTACAGGCCGGCGTTCCAGGACGGATCGAGTCCGGGCGCAGGGTGTAAGTCGGTGTTGGGCCAACTGAGCCACGCCAGCACTGCGCCGATCAGGAGCGTCGACGCGAACCGTGCGACGGGGTGCGGCAAGCCGAGGGCGCCGGCTCGGACCGAGATGCGTCGGCCTCCCCTTCGCGCGTGAACGAGCGCGTCCTGTAGACGGAAAGTCTTTAGCGCCGTTATCGACACCAGTTAGTTGGAATCCTTGGCAGCCGTTTGGTCGTTGTTCCCGCCGACTCGTCCGATCCCGCGCCCGTCGTCGTCCGATGTAAATGAGTAATCCCCGCGGCTCAGGTGCCGTTCGAGGAAGGCGTACAGCACGATGAACAGGTAGCGGCTTCCCATTTCTTGTAGCGAAAGCTTCGAGGTCCCACGGCTCCGGCCTCGCCACGAAACGGGGATGACTGCGTAGCTGTGGCCGCGGATCACCGCTTTCAGCGGCAACTCGACGGTCAGGTTGAAGTGATTTGAGAGCAGCGGCTGGACCGTCTCGATCACCTCGCGGCGGTAAGCCTTGAAGGCGTTCGTCGTGTCGTTGTAGCCATGCCGAAAGAGGGCGCGGATGAAAGCGTTCGCCGCGCGGTTCAGGATCAGCTTGGGCCTGGGGTACCCGGTGACGGCGGAACCGCGCATGAAACGCGAACCGAACACGCAGTCATAGCCGGCTTCCAGCGTGCGGTAGTAGCGGACGAGATCGGCAGGGTCATCCGATCCGTCGGCCATAACGATGGCGACGGCGTCTCCTACGAACGACTCGAGCCCCGCCCGGACCGTGAACCCGAAACCGCGCGGGTAGTGGGACCGGACGCTTCGGACACGTGGATTCCGGGCTGCAAGCGTTTCGACCACCGACACGCTGTCGTCAGTGCTCGCGTCGTCGACGACGATTACTTCGTAGTCGATTTCCTCGCCCTCGAGCGCCGAGGCGACCTGTCTCAGCGTTTCACAGATCGAATCGGCCTCGTTGTGGCTCGGAATGACGACCGAAAGCTTCACGAGGCGAGAGCCCAGAACTCGGAATTGTGCTCGTATATCTCGCGAAGCATGGACTCGACGTCGTACTTGAGCCGCCACTCGGGGTAGTCGGCCTCGAACTCGCTCAAGTCGCTGATCCACCAGCGGTGATCGCCCCTGCGGGCAACGTCGGTGTAGTGCCACTCGAGCGCCCGCCCGACGATCTCCTCGCAGAGTGCGATTGCCTCGAGCATCGAACAGTTGCTCTGCCTTCCGCCCCCGATGTTGTAGACGGCTCCGGCGCGCGGTGCACGGTGAAATGCCTCGAAAGCGCGCGCAAGGTCGCCGCTGTGGATGTTGTCTCTGACCTGCTTTCCTCCATAGCCGAAGACTGTGTACGGACGGCCGGTCACCGTGCAACGCATCAAGTACGAGAGGAAGCCGTGCAGCATCGTCCCGGCGTGAGACGGACCGGTCAGGCAGCCGCCCCGGAAGCAGGCCGTGGGCATGTCGAAGTAGCGCCCGTACTCCTGGACCATCAGGTCGGAGGCCGCTTTCGAGACGCCGAACAGGGAGTGCATCGACTGGTCGATCGACATCGATGTGCCGATCCCGCCGTAGTACTCGTGGTCGGGACGCAGCTCCAAGCGCGTATCGAGCTCCTCGAGTGGGAGCTGGTTCGGCCGGTCTCCGTACACCTTGTTGGTCGAACAGAAGACGAACGCTGCGTCCGGAGCGTGCCTCCGTGTCGCTTCGAGCAGGTTGAGCGTTCCGTTGGCGTTGACGCCGAAATCCGTTTGAGGGTCCGAGGCAGCCCAGTCATGAGACGGTTGGGCTGCCGTGTGGATGACGAGCTCGATCGCGCGCTGTTCGGCAAAGACGCGGTCGACCGCCTTAGCGTCCCGGATGTCGATTTCCAGCCAGCGAAACTCGCTCGGGTAACGCGCGACGAGCTCCTCGCTCGTGCGTCGAGTGGACGCCTCCTGGCCGAAGAATACGGCTCTCATGTCGTTCTCGAGCCCGACAACGTCGTGCCCCAGCTCGGCGAAATGCCGTACGGCTTCGGAGCCGATCAACCCGCCGGAACCGCTGACGATCGTCGTGCTCAAAGCGCGAGTGCGGGCACCAGCAAGTCTTCGTACTCGACGATCCACGCGTGAATGTCGGAGAGGATCGTGCGTGGGTTGCGCGTCGGCCGCCAGTCGATATAGCCGTAGAGCCGCTGGCAGTTCGAGATGTAGACGGGCACGTCGCCCGGCCGGGAACGCTGGACCGGCTCGATCGGAACCTCGTTCCCGGTCAGTTCGCGACAGAGCTCAGTAGTCTCGACGAGCGAGAGGCTGACCTCGAGCCCCCCTCCGACGTTGACGGTCACACCAGACCAATGCTCGGGTCTTCGTAGCTGATCTTCGACGAGGGTGGCCAGGTCGTCGACGTGAAGCAGATCGCGGACTTGCTTTCCCGTGCCGCCGTAGCCGAGGTACCGAAGCGACCGGCCCAGGTGATGATTGAGCATCCAGTACGTAAAGACTCCCTGGTCGACCTTCCCCATCTGCCACGGCCCTGCGACCACGCCGCAGCGGTCGATCACTGTATTGATCGCGTAGACCTCCGCATATTCGGCGATCAGTAGTTCCGCTCCGAGCTTCGTCGCGCCGTAGAGGGTGCGGGCGCCTTCAGACGGGAACTCCTCCGTGAACCCGCGCGTCGAGACGCCGGGGAGGGCCTGCTCGTCTGTGAGGACCAACCGCGTCGGCCCTTCCTCGTACGCAACAGCGTTCAGCGCAGCGACCGGGTAGATCCGACTCGTTGAAAGAAAGACCATTTGAGCGCCGTCGCGTCGCGCTAGCTCAAGGCAGTTGTACGCACCAAGAAGGTTCGTGTACACGACGTATGCCGTCTCGCCGTCGATGCCGGCGAGCGTCGAGGGCTCGGCAGAGCATTCGACTATCGCGTCGAAACGATCGAGGGCGAGCAGGTCGTCAAGCTCACGCACATCGCCCTGGATGAACGTGACACCCACGTCGCGAAGGCGCGTGAGATTGAGCTCCGAGCCTCGACGATGAAGGTTGTCGAGTGCGAAGACATCGGCTTCGCCTGCCGCCGCGAGCCGGATCGCTAGGTTCGCGCCGACGAAGCCCGCACCCCCTGTGATCAAGACGCGCACGACGGCAGCGTAAACGCGGACGCTCCCACGGAGGCAGGGTTACGCTCCCGAAATCACGTCGTACACGATCGAAGCTAGGCCGGCGCCGGACACGGTTGTCGAGGAGCTGGCGCTCGAGCCAAGCGGTGTCTTCGAACTCCGCGGTTGGACGCTGCGTCCGTTGCGGGAACTAGTTGAGGCACTCCGCATTCGCCTAGACGACGTCGACCTCCGGCCCGCGTCCACGTTTCGCCAGCTGCGTCCGGACCTCGATCGTGCCGGCGCGACAAAATTCGCCGCCGGCTTTGTTCTTCAATTCCACGCTCCAGCGGGTGCATACGCTCGAGTCCAGGCAACCTGGGGCTGGGCCGAACGAGAGGTCTTGTTCGATGAGCGGCTCGAGGCGTTTGCCGTGTCAGCTCCGCACTACGCCGACCTGCTGGCGAACCCGGTCCCGCTCGGCCGAACGGACATCTACGGCTCGGGGCCGCCGGTGCCTGCCCTCTCGGCTGAGGTGGCGACCGCCGCGGAGTGGTTGGCGGGAAACGTCCTCGACTTCGGCTGTGGCGCCGGAGCCCTCGTCGCGCATCTTCGCGCAAAAGGGGTCGAGGCCAGCGGCCTTGAGCTAGCTCGAAGGGAAGTGCGGGACGCGCTGATGCCTGAGGCGGCGCCGTACGTGAGCTACTACGACGGCCGGCTTCCAACGGGACTTCCTTCGGCGGGGTTTGACAGCGTCGCCTGCATCGAGGTGATCGAGCACATCAAGGACTACTCGCCGGCGCTGGACGAGCTCAGCCGGCTGACACGCAACCTACTGCTGTTGACGACCCCCGACATGAGCGCGATTCCGATCCTTCATCGGCATCAAGTCGTGCCTTGGCACCTCCTCGAGGCCACGCACGTCTCGTTCTTCACGCAGGCGAGCCTCTCGGCTGAGCTTTTGGCCAGGTTCGAGGCAGTCGACCTGTTCAGAATCGGCCCGAACGTGGTAAACGGAACGACGTACTACACCTCACTGCTTGCGGTTTGCCGCCGACCTCGCTCCGTTAGCCTCCTCGACCAGCAATGAGCACAGTGTGCAAGTACACGGAATTCGTCGATGCTCCCGGTTCGACGCACAATCGCGTGGTCGACCTCGTCCCTCAGGCGGCGCGTGTGCTCGAGTTCGGGTGCGCGACGGGCTACATGACGGAGGTCTTGAAGATCAGGCGCGATGCGAACGTCACCGGCGTCGAGATCTCGCCGGACGCGGCGAAGCAGGCCGGACGACACGCAGATCGCGTGATCGTCGGTGACGCTGAGGCGCTCGACTACGAGGACTTGCTTGGGACGGAGCTTTTCGACGCGATTCTCTTCGCCGACGTGCTAGAGCATCTACGTGACCCGGCGACGCTGCTGACGCGTATCCGACCGTTTTTGGAGGATGAAGGGGTCCTCGTCGCCTCGATTCCCAACGTTGCGCACGGAAGCGTCAGGCTCGCGCTGTTGGGTGGCGAGTTCCGCTATCGCGAGCTGGGTCTTCTGGACGAGACGCATTTGCGGTTCTTCACCCGCGAGTCGATCGAGGATCTGTTCGAGCAGGCCGGCTACGTCGTGCGGAGGTGGTTCAGACAGCGGCTCGATCTCGACCAGTCGGAGATTTCGCTGCCCGTCGTCGAACCCCCCGACGGCATTCGCGCCTGGCTTGAGGCCGATCCTGACCTGACGACGTATCAGTTCGTGGTCGAGGCGTTCCGCTCCGATGCCGCCGGACAGGTACTCGCCGCGCGTGAAGCTGCAGCGGAACGCGTTCGGCGCCAGATCGACGGCCTGCAAGGCGCAGTCGAAAGCCTGCAGCGAACGGCGGACGAGCAGTCCGAGCACCTCGCCAAGCTCCGCGAACGATCAGAGTTTCTCGCCGGCCGCGAGCGCGAGCTGCAGGGCCTGCTCCGGAAGGCCCATGACGAGCTTCTTCGCCGGGACAACGAATTCCGGGAACTGGCGGACACTGAGATTCGCGAACGCGACGAGCGCCTAGCTTCCCTTGAGGCTCAGCTGGAAGAGGTGGACGCTCAGGTAAGAGAGGCGAACGGCGTGATCCAGATGATGCAATCAACGCGTGTCTGGCGCATCGGCTC
>JGI10216J12902_100036598_pt1 | contig 12679 bp, 7 predicted proteins | sample KanNatreferecore_FD_12902 | JGI IMG/M metagenome (IMG submission 12902)
TCCAGGACATACGGCTGGCGAAAATCGATGGACAGAATTGTTTTTTCAGGACCGACCGTTTTCATAATGTATTGAATGTCTTTTAACGAAGGTGTCACCTTCCACGATTTGGATGTCGCCATCGAGGAGAATGACAGAAAGTTCAATTCATCCGGACTGGCCCCTCCAAACCTCAGGCCGTTTACCGATGCGTCATTGGTGACGTAGATCCTGATAACTGCATAATCTGTATCCTTATTAATGGCCGGCATCTTTTCGCCCTTCTTTGCATCATAGTTCCCAGAGGTAACTTTGACTCGCGACCAGGCCTCCCCCGTGTATGCTTTTGTATTCATTCCCATCGTGAAGACCCTCAGTGTATCGCCTTCTTTTGGAGCAACAAGCGGCAGACACTTTTTATTTTGCAGCAACACCACTGACTTTCGCTGGGCAAGATCGGCTTTCCGTTGATTCGCCACATTGCCCAATATATAGGAAGCACGATTGGGATCAACGTAGGGATTTTCAAAGAGACCCAGCTCGAATTGTTCCTTCAATAACTTTTTTACGGACGCATCCACTCTGCTCTCGGCAAGTTTCCCAGCTGTTACCAGATTCAATAATTGTTTATTGTTATTGAAGCCGGACAAAATATCGGTGCCTGCATCAATTGCGATCAATATTTGTTCGTCGACGGATTTATCCTCCAGTCCCCATGCCCTGTCACCGATAATCCCCGTGTCAGAATTCACATATCCTTTGAACCCCAATTTTTTTTGCAGGAGGTCCGTGACTATACCTTTTGAAAAAGCCATTCCAACAGTATTCGGCATATAAGGCTGACCAACGGGAATACCATAGTAAGCCATGATGGAAGATGCTCCCGCTTTTATCGCAGCCTGAAAAGGAATGAGGTGATAATCAAATTTTTTCGCAGGATAGATTTGATTCTTTCCAAATGCGTAGTGTGGATCACCACCGCCTTCCTGTGGTCCACCACCCGGAAAATGTTTAATCGTCATGGCCACGCTGCGTGAACTCAACTGCAACCCTTGCAAATTCTTTATTAGTGTGGTTATAATGTCGGCGGTCAATTGCGCATCTTCACTAAACGTCTCGTGAACACGATACCATCTCGGTTCCGTGGACAAATCACCCATGTAGCCGTACAATCCGCGCAAACCTATTGACATCCACTCCTGACGCACAGTCTTTGCAAACTCACTGACGAGATCCATATCGCGGGTTGCCGCAAGACCGCTTTCCTTGGGCCACGACGAGAAAGCACCAGCCTCTTCGTTGATGCCAACACGCGCGTCAAACTCGACATGATTTCGTGAGTTTGATTTAAACATAGGTGGTATTCCAAGCCTTGTATTTTCGGCGAGCTCCTGGATCGCATTCATGAATTGCGCCGCTTCATAGGGCGAGATCTGAGCGCCTGCAAATCCACCTGTGGTCGTGGGGCGCGGGTCCTGCGTCACCACATTTCTGAAAATGAAGCGGGTCATTTTTTCGTCTTCAATGAACTCTGCAGCGCGAAGGGGAAGCTTGCCGCCAGGATCAGCGTTTAATGTGTTGATCAGCATCATACCGACTTTTTCCTGCAAAGTCATTTGTTTGACAAGATCATCGATGCGCTGGTCCACCGGTAGCCGCCAATCTTCATAACGGTCGAGCATATCGTTCTTGTTCAGGTCTTTGAATTGAAATTGATTCACCATCAACATGCTTACCACCCGAGCCTCAATAACTGGCTGAGAAGTATAGGTGCCTTGTGCCCAGGTTGAAACAGTGAATGCTAACAATAAAAACGCCGCTAAGCTGATCTGTCGACTTTTCATGATTGGATGATTACAACATGAATATCGGTCAAAACTTATGACGCGTAATAGCATTGCCATGATTTTCGGCAAAAGATAGTATGTACTCGACAAATATGTACGGCTGTTCGACTCACAGTAATGAACAATAGGATCGGCCTGCTCAGATTTTTCTTGTGACAAGTACAAAACATTTTACTGTGAAAGTTTTCCTGAATAAGCTTTTTCAAGCATATCGATTAATCCCTTCCTGGTCAACTCCTTTGGATTTGCGTACGGCTTGGCTAATACTGTATCTACCGCCTTTTCAATATCTTTTTCCTTAAACCCAATTGATGCCAAAGTGGTAGGTGCACCGATACTTCGGGCAAGTTCCAGTAACGCTAAGGGAGCATATTCGTGGTCTAGTGCATTGCAGAAGTCATCCCTTACTTCTTTTTTCAAAGCATCCCATTGATATTCCAGCACGAAGGATTGCAACACAGTGTGTACGGACGAATGATCTAATCCAAACGTTCCACCCAACACGTGTGCCATCTTGTGGTGTAATGACATGGACACTTCGCCGAGCACTTTTCCTGCGATGAAAGATCCGTATTGTAAAAATCGATTGGTTTCCACTGTCAGTGCGCGTTCTGCAGCCAACATCATCATTCCTCGCCTGAGTTTTTTCATACCATCCAATGAATTGATGTAAGCGATCGGATTGGTATCATGCGCGTAGATCGCTTCCATCAAATGAGCCATCGCATTCATAGAGCTGGTCGCTGCTAGTGAAGCAGGCATGCTTGAAGTAAAAACAGGATCATATATGACATATTGCGGAAGAACGATCGGGTCACGTCCCGTTGTTTTTCCTTCCGCAGTAGTGATTCCCCAGATGTTCGTCATTTCAGAACCTGCATAGGTAGTAGGTGCCGCAATAATTGCGTGTCTGCTCCGTAATGCGAGGGCCTTTGCTAAACCAATCGTTGATCCTCCCCCGATTGCTACGAGCACATCCGTATTTTCTTCTATTTGCCTTTGACGTGCCTCCTCTATTAATTCAACGGGAACGTGTTGAATTACTGAACTGAAATGAAAAATGCGCCCATCTCCCAAGTTTTTTTCGAGGCTGCTCACGAAGGGTTCGAGGCGTTTTCCGGCGATAACGAATGCTTTATTATAAGAGGAAAGTAGCTTGCTAATGTTATGAAAGGAATTCTCTCCAAAAAAAACTTTGCTCGGGTAACTGGTATATTCAAATTGGGTGAAATGCATAATACTTATGACTGCGTGTTCATATTATTCTCAATCTTTTCTTTCCAGTTTGAAATCATACTGAACATGATAAAATGGTGTTGACACTTTCCATTTAGATGCCTCCGCAGCGTCCATATTTTTTTCAAAGTTCAAGATGAGGGACTCTTTCACACCGAATACAGCATCGGAATCCAGATACTTATCACCGGCGACAAACAAATGTGTAATTAAGTCTTTGTAACCATCGCTCTTGATCCAAAAATGAATATGAGCTGGCCGCATAGAATCCCTGCCAGAGGCGCGCAACAGCTCCCCTACAGGTCCATCAGTGGGAATAGGATAAGCGGAGGGCTTAATTGTGCGAAACCAAAACTCCCCGGCTTCATTAGTTTTGAAAACACCTCTCAAATTCATTTCAGGTTGCGTTATATCCTGAACATCGTAATATCCAACGTCATCGGATTGCCAGACATCAATAGTGGCATTGCTAAGTGGATGGCCATTGGAATCCAAAACTTTTCCACTCACCACCGTCGGTTCTCCGCGTTGCGCTTCCTTTCCATGCGCGATAGTATCACCTGATTTGTATGAACGTGCAGCAGCGTGAAATGGTCCGGTCACGGTTGTTGCTGTGCTCTCGCCATGTGCGCGATGGTTAATAGCGTCAACCAGCATGGACGCTCCGAGCACATCTGACAATAAAATAAACTCCTGACGTTTGTCATCGCACTTTTGACCGGTACGCGTGAGAAAATTGATCGCGTTGAACCACTCAGGTTCAGTGGGCTCAACATCCTTAATAAAAGCATGAAGGTGTTTAACCAGCTTGGTCAGAATCTCCTGAGTTCTTGGATCTTGTGCCTTAATTCGGCTAATCACAGTGTCAGTGAGCTGCGTTTCGATGGGATTCCTCATATGTCGATGGACAAAAAGTGAGTATGTATATTTAACAAACGTGATATAAGTTACTAATAATACTATATTCAACTTAATAACCGATTTTGTCCTATGCTTAAAATTGAAACGGATGTCCTGATTGTTGGTAGCGGTCCGGCAGGTTCGGCAATGGCAGCATTACTCAGCACGTATGGAATCAAGAATGTTGTTGTTACAAAATTCAACTGGCTTGCCCGAACTCCCCGCGCTCACATCACAAACCAACGTGCAATGGAAATTTTTCGCGACTTAGGCATAGAACAGGAAATGATTCAAAAGGGCACACCCCAAGAGTTGATGGGCAACAATATTTTCTGCACGAGTATAGCTGGAGAAGAATTGGGACGTCTTCACACGTGGGGCACCCATCCGAATCGTATGGCGGACTATACGTTAGCGAGCCCAACCAAGATTTGTGATATTCCTCAGAACCTCCTCGAACCGATCCTGGTCTCAACTGCGGGGATCAGAGGCTCTCATTTTCGTTTTGATACTGAATATCTTTCTTCGGAGCAGGATAAAGATGGAGTGACAGCCACAGTGATGGATCACATGACAAAAACGACGTATGAAATTCGCGCGAAGTATTTGATTGGTGCTGATGGAGGAAACAGTAAAGTTGCTCAGGACATTGGATTGCCCTTCGAAGGCCAGATGGGAAAAGCAGGAAGTATAAATATTGTGTGTAAAATGGACTTGTCGAAGTATGTAGCACATAGGCCTAGCGTATTATATTGGGTGCTGCAACCGGGATCAGATGTAGGCGGGATCGGAATGGGATTAGTAAGGATGGTCCGACCCTGGAACGAGTGGCTGATTCTTTGGGGTTATGATATCAAACAGGGTCCGCCAACACTGGATAATGCCGAAGCAATTCGAATTGTACACAACCTGATCGGCGATCAAACTATTCCCGTAGAGATCGTATCAACTTCAGTTTGGACCGTCAATCAATGCTACGCTACTTCGAACACCAAGGGTCGCATCTTTTGTGTTGGCGATGCCGTCCATCGTCATCCGCCTTCCAATGGGCTCGGTTCAAATACATCCATTCAGGACTCATTCAATCTCGCCTGGAAGCTCGCTCTTGTTCTCAAGGGTAAGGCAAATCCAGCTTTATTGGAAACATATCACGCAGAACGTACACCCATTGCCAAGCAGATCGTAAACCGGGCGAACAAAAGTATTGAAGAGTTTGGTCCAATCTTCGATGCGCTCGGCTTAACAAACACATCAGATCCCGATCTGATGAAGGCACATATGGAAGAACGTAAGCAAAGTACTACAGCTGCAGCCGTGCAGAGGGAAAAGCTTCGTAAGGCAATTCTTTACAAATCTTATGAATTCAATTGCCATGGTGTTGAAATGAATCAACGTTATAGTTCGACGGCTATCGTCCAGGATGGAACCGCCGAACCAGAATGGAAGAGGGACCAAGAACTATATTATCAGACAAGCGCCAGACCCGGATCACATTTACCTCATGTCTGGCTTGGAAAAGACAACAAAAAAATCTCCACATTAGATTTATGCGGACACGGAAAATTTACTCTACTAACGGGCATTGGTGGAGAAGCGTGGATAGGCGCAGCAAGGCAAGTCGCTAAGTCTCTTGACATCCGGATAGACACAATCAAGATTGGTCCGGGTTGTGAGTATACAGACCTGTATGGAGCATGGGCTGACGAAAAAGAAACAGAAGACAGCGGATGCCTGTTGGTTAGACCCGATTTATATGTCGGCTGGAGGCAGCAAAGTATTCAACCCAATGCCGACAAGCTATTGCTTCAGGCCACGCGCGCCATTCTATCCAAATGAGTCAACATTTTTATTTGACCAATCTGCAGCAACAGATCACGACCTCAATCCACATCAGTTTCAATTTTATGCCCTAACTTGAAGGGGGACTGGGGAAATGTTCGTCTGAGAGGTGATGATCAGAAAAATTGACACGCAGGTAATTATTGTGGGCGCTGGACCAGCAGGAGCAGCAGCATCCATTTTTCTTTCCAAAGCTGGAATTCAACATTTGATCCTCGAGAAGGAACAATTTCCACGCGATAAAGTATGTGGCGATGCATGCGGCGGTAAAACAACCTTTGTCCTGCGTAAAGCAGATCAGCAATGGATGCAGCAAATTTTTGAGCAAAGTACTCAATACCTTCCCACCCACGGAGCGTTATTCTTTTCCCCAGATGGCAAGTCGTTGAGCATTCCATTCAGCCGCAAAAATGTTCTGCCTGGACAAGCTGCCGGATTTACAACACCACGCATTACGTTCGATAATTTCCTTTTTGAAAAACTTGCCAGTCCATTCTCCACGGTTCATCAAAATGTTTCCTTACAACGTATTGATCGTACGTCCGAGGGTTTTGCAAAAGCAACCTTTATTGAGAATAGTGAACAAATCGAAGCCACCTGTCGGTTGATTATTGGCGCAGATGGAGACAAAAGCTTCGTTCGAAAAACGTTTTTAAATAGCGACACTTCTTCCAAGGCATATTGCGTCGCCTTGCGCGCCTATTATAAAGGCGTGACGGAATTGCACCATGAAAATTACCTTGAACTACACTGTTTACCTGAAGTTGTGCCCGGATATTTTTGGATCTTCCCCCTGCCGAACGGTATGGCTAATGTGGGAATAGGGATGTTGTCTGAACAAGTGCGGAAGAAGAAACTCAACCTTCGTGAAGTGATGCTCAACGCGATCAATCACAATCCACACATCAAACATCGTTTCACGCATGCAACTCTTCTTGATAAGATACAGGGTTGGGGTCTGCCAATGTTCATAAAGGAAGAACCTGTGTCAGGGGATAATTTTATGCTTGCCGGGGACGCGGCGAACCTGGTGGATCCATTTACGGGCGAAGGTATCGGAAATGCTTTGTATAGTGGAATGCTTGCTGCGGAGGCGGCCGGAAATGCTTTTCGTGAAAACACCTTTGATGGAAATTTTTTCGGAAAGAACTACGACAAGAAGTTGTTTGGAAAACTTGGCACAGAATTGAAGACTAGCGCTTTCCTTCAGCGATTGTGTCGCTATCCATGGTTCCTCAAATTTGTTGTGAACAAGGCTTATAAGAGTCCAACGTTGAATCACGCGATCGAGGGCATGTTTGTCGGGATTAATCTTCGGAAGGAATTACTAAAACCATCATTTTACGGAAAGATTTTGCTCAATCGTTAGGCTGGAAGCTTTAAGCTACAAATTGGAGCGCACATAATTCAGAGACCTTTACAATCGACGATATAGAATTCTACATCTAAATAATGAATGACGAGCTCTGCGAAACCCTACGTCCATCGGCAAAAAGTCGAGGCACACCAACGCCCCTACATTATTTGTGTCGCACAATAATTTCAATACTTTTGAAGCCTTGATCCGGTTTTCAAACAAACCCATCCGTTATGAATCCAATTCGTCTGGCAATTCGATCCCTGTTATTCCTGTCTTTCATTTTAATATTCATCTTCTCATTACGGGCTCAACAATCAGGAATACGCTGGTCGGCAGACGGTAAATCATACTTGCACATTGACCAAAATGAAATCATTAAGACAATCTTACCTGCAAATACGAAGGAGATATTTGTCAGTAGAAAGCAACTGACACCTGCCGGGAAGTCCGTACCTCTGGAGATCTATAGTTACAGTTTGTCAGCCGACGCAAAAAAGGTATTGATCTACACCAATACTAAAAAAGTATGGCGCATCAACACACGTGGTGATTATTGGATACTCAATTTATCTGACAATAGTTTGAAAAAGCTCGGAGCAAGCCGTCCTGAATCGAGCCTGATGTTTGCCAAATTCTCGCCTGATGGGGCTAAAGTGGCTTATGTCAGCGAGTACAATATTTATGTGGAAGATATTGCTTCTGGAACCATCAAACCTCTTACAACTGATGGTAACCGTAAATTTATTAATGGCACCTTCGACTGGGTTTATGAAGAAGAATTTGCTTGTCGCGATGGGATACGCTGGAGCCCAGATGGCAAGTCGATTGCTTTCTGGCAGCTGGATGCTACTGGCACGCGCGACTTTTATATGATCAACAACACGGATTCAGTTTATTCACATGTGACTCCCGTTGAATATCCTAAAGTAGGGCAAAGTCCTTCCGCTTGCAGAATTGGAGTTGTAGAGGTTGCTTCTACCAAAACAACCTGGATGAAGGTTGACGGTGATCCACGTCAGCATTATATTGTTCGGCTCGAGTACATTCCGGGAACGAATGACCTTCTACTTCAACAACTGAACCGGAAACAAAATGAAAGCACGATCATCCGCTGCAACGCATCCACCGGATTAGCACAGGTGATCTTCACTGAAAAAGACAACGCATGGGTTGACGTGTATACACCAGCCGGTGTAGAGAATGCATATGACGTCGATTTCAAACACAACATCTACTGGTTAGCAGGTGGCAAAGAGTTTCTCTGGGCAAGTGAGAAAGATGGGTGGAGACATTTGTATCGCATCAGCATTGACGGCAAGAAAGAGTTATTGGTCACCGCGGGAGCTTACGATGTAATAGCGCAAAAATTGATTGATGAAAAAAACGGATATGTTTATTACCTCTCGTCTCCAACTAACGCCACGCAAAAGTATTTATACCGAATCAAGCTCGACGGTAAAGGAAAACCAGAGCGTGTGACTCCAACAACATTAGAGGGAACGCATAATTATGACATTTCTCCCGGCGGAGCATTCGCCCAACACTCTTTCACCAATTCGTACACTAAGCCCGTAACAGAATTAATTTCATTGTCCAGGCATGCGCCACTGAATGAGAAGGAATCCATTGCATCGAAACTGACAAAGGCTCAGGATGAAAAAATCACGGAGTTTTTTAAAGTGAAGACTGAAGATGGTGTGGAGATGGACGGCTGGATGGTGAAGCCAAAGAATTTTGATGCCAACAAAAAGTACCCTGTTGTGTTTTTTGTTTACACGGAACCATGGGGTCAAAATGTAATTGATAGCTATGGCTCTTCCACGAATATTTTGTACGCCGGCAATATGCGTGATGACGGATACATCTATATATCCCTGGATAACAGGGGAACACCCGCGCCCAAAGGAGCCGCTTGGAGAAAGTCGATCTATCGCAAAATAGGTGTGATAAATATTCGTGATCAGGCGATGGGAGCGAAGGAAATTTCAAAGTGGCCATTTGTTGATGCCAGCCGAATTGCAGTGTGGGGATGGAGTGGCGGTGCTTCTGCTACTCTAAACCTGATGTTTCAATACCCCGATATATATACAACAGGAATTGCTGTTGCCGCGGTTGCCAATCAACTGACTTACGACAACATTTATCAGGAGCGGTACATGGGATTGCCTCAGGAAAATATGCAGGACTTCATTAACGGCTCACCGATTACTTATGCGAAAAACCTGATAGGAAATTTGTTGTACATCCACGGCACGGGTGATGACAACGTTCACTACCAAAATGCCGAAATGCTGATCAATGAATTAGTCAAGTACAATAAGCAATTTCAATTTATGGCCTACCCGAACCGCACGCATAGCCTGGCCGAAGGCGAGGGTACGTTCGCGCACCTCGCTACATTGTACACGGACTATTTGAAAGCGCATTGTCCGCCGGGAGCGAAGTAAGAATTCATTGAGGTAATAAGGGGGATAAGGAGATAGGGAGATAAGGTAGTAAGCAAAATGTCTTTCGTGTAGATATGTAGCTATCCATTTTCCTTATTTCCTTATTTCCCTCTCCCCTATCTGGACTATTTTACAGTGAACTCAGCAACTGCGTTCTCCCAAGCCAACGATACAGTACCATTAGGTGAAATATTGTATGTCAGTTTTTCCACCGGGGAGTTTGATTTCTTTACAGGCACATTCACCCGCAGAACATCTTCGTCCTGTTTGTAGCTGAAGGCTCCCCACTTGATGGTCTTATTAAAAATAATGGTCCATTCCTTTTCATTGGGAATAACAAAAAAAGCATACTTGCCGGCCGGCAGCTTTTGGCCATTTATAGTGGCGTCCGAAGAGACCGTAAAAGCCGTAGTTTCATTGGCGCCAGCTCGCCACACCTGACCGTATGGGACCAATTCTCCCCAAATTTTCCGACCTTTAACTGAAGGCTGACTGTAATCAATTGTAACTGTTTTACCGTTAACTGTCGCAGAGGCCTTAGCAGGCGGACTGGGACGCGACGCTTTGTCGTCTTGAGCAAACAGGATGACATTGATAAGTAATAAGCACGGAATTAAAATAGATGTTTTCATAAGGTTTACATGTTTTGTTTAAAGTTGAACACGGTGCTTTGCAGATACGTTCTCCCGACGTTCAAGTTCTGTTCAAGTCTGATCAAATTCTGAGCACGCTGAAAATCAATGGATAAAGAGAAGCAGCATATCGATAAATGCCGTCAACAAATTGAGGACAAGGTTGGCTGGGGTCCAGGTACGGAATGGCAGAACCAGGATTTTGAGGAATTGAGCAAGCGGATTTTTCTCCAAACGAAGGTTTCACTCAGTGTCAGTACGCTAAAGAGATTGTGGGGCAAGATCCGTTACGAAGGATCTCCCAATGTCGCCACGCTTAATACCCTGGCCCAATTCGTTGGTTACGAAAACTGGCGGGCTTTTACAGCCAACGGCTTCCCTCCTGTTTCAAATAGTTCAACGCCGGAAACCAGCCCGCTCTCGCAACAAAGCGGACGGTTTTTACAGTCCCGAATCTTCAAGAGCATATTGGCGATTGTGGCTGTTGTTGTTGTGGCTATTCTATTTTGGCAAATACAAGCGCGGCCGAAACAGCTAGTTTATGACAAGATTGAGTTCAACAGTATGCCTGTTACGAACACGGTACCGAACACGGTCATCTTTAATTATAATGCGAAGGACTCCAATGCTGATTCAGTTTTCATTCAGCAAAGCTGGGATCCAAAGCGACGGTTCCAGGTAGACAAGAACCTCACGACCTATTCAAGCACCTACTATTTACCGGGTTACTATAGGGCTAAGCTCATTCTGGATGAAACAACAGTCGCTGAACACGATATTTTCATAGAATCCAACGGATGGCTAGCGACCGTCGACCGCGAACCTATACCCGTTTATGCCACGAACGAAAAAATTCAACACGACGGGATCATTCAAGTGAGCAGTGAATTTCTTACCGAACAAAGGATCGATCTTGAAAGAGAAAAATTATGGACGAGCTTCTTTCGCGTGATGATGGACGAAGTCGTTCCTGATACGGCATTTCAAATGGATGTTTCATTAAAGAATACATTTGGGAAAGGTCCTTTTGTATGTCAGCAAACGCAGATCGTTTTGATGGGGAATATGGGAGCAATCGTCATCCCGTTGAGCATTGAGGGATGCGTAGGAGAACTATACTTGCAGACTGACGAAGGACACGATGGTAAAACCAACGACTTATCAGCCTTCGGGGTCGATTTTTCCGATTGGGTAAATGTGCGGTGCGTGTCAAAAGATAGAAAGATGTCTATTTGGGTAAATGATAAGCTGGCAATTGAAGACGATTATTATAACAGTATAGGCAACGTTGTGGGAATCCGGATTCGTTTTATGGGCACTGGCGAGATCAGGACTTTTGCGTTGACGCACCTGGGAAAGGAGTAATCGCCACGCGTTAACGTTTAATAGTTAATAGTTATCCCGTGTGCCGCTGTATTCTATTGTAGAATGAAATTGCAAACGCGTACCCAGACTTCGTTCACGCAAAGGTGCAAGACACATCGCAAAGGGCAAGAATACAAAATGATTGCACCGTTGATTGACTATGTTTATTGTCTTGGCGTCCGTTTGCCGTTTGCGTTGTGGTCCCCATAATCATCACATACGGCATCCACTCGGATTAACTATTAACTATTAACTTTTTTCTATTGACTACTCGTCGGCAACAGAAACGTTCATCGGAATACCTTGCCTTACGGCATGATACTCTTCTTTCGAGGTTGTGTAAAAGTCTTTCCTAAATAATTCCCGCGCCCGTTCCTGGTAAATCTGGATATAGGCTTCTTTTATATGGAAGAAGCTTGAAAGATATTCACCATATGTGACGTCATCATTCGTTTTCATGCTCACCACTGGAAACTCACCCTGACCTCTAGCGACAAACCCGGTCACAAAATCATAGACTTTCTTCTGGACAGCCTCGCTATCATCTTGTCCAACTTGAATGTTCAACAGATTCTCCGCGGGCACTTTAGAGAGATCTGGTTTCAAAAGGTCTGAATTGGGATCAGGCGGCAACATTATCATTACTTCAACACGTTCACCGGTGGACGTTTGGCCAATGTACAGCAGCTTTCTGCGATCCATTACCCTTAACGCCATTTGTACCTCACGCACGAAATGCATCGGCTGATCTTTGTCGACCATCATGATTACTGGCGTCTCACGTCCATGCCTATCACCTGGAATATTATCTATGTTGAATTCGGCTCCGTTCTTGTCACCGATTCGAAGGGAACTGTTGCCAATCGTAAACGTGAGGGCATCGGATAGATCTCCTTCAAACTTGAATCCACTGGCGGGCAAAAGGGGAAGATTGATTTTCGCAGGCAGTTCCCTGGCAACTTTTGCGGGCGTGATTACCAAATCATCTTTTGACGAATTGCATTGTACGATCACAACACTGCAAAACAACATTGCTATGATGGCGACTGAAACTTTGGTTCTGCCCGCCCATCC
>JGI10216J12902_100736277_pt1 | contig 12672 bp, 24 predicted proteins | sample KanNatreferecore_FD_12902 | JGI IMG/M metagenome (IMG submission 12902)
TGGGGAGCGGCTCGCCGCGCACGGCCACCTGTTGACTGAGCTATCCGATGGCCGCGCCCGCGTCATGCCGCATCCCGCGATGGACGCCGCCCGCCTGGCCGCTGTCCGCAAGTGGAGCGAGGCGGGCGGCTGGTCGTGGTCACGCCGCGCATCGAAGGGAGACATAAGCCCGCTGACCGCGTGGACCGTGGCCCTGTGGTCCGCCCGGCGTCCCGCCAGGGCCAAGCCGCGTGTCGTCTCATCCGCGGGAGCCGATATGTGATAGCACGCGGCCTACGGTGGCGGCGTGACGTGGGGCGCGTTGGCTGAAGCGGTAAGCCGCTACGGTATCCAACGGCAGCCGGCTGCCGCGGACACGCGCCCGAACCATCTGTTCACCGTGGACGCGGTTACGGATTGGTTCGGGATCGACTCCGACATGATCCCGCCCACGCGGTCGGAGGCCATGAGTGTCCCCGCGATGGCCCGCGCGCGGCATATCGTGACCACGCCCGCCCGGCTGCCGATCGTGATCACGCCCGCCGACTACCCGTACCGCACGCTGATCGACCAGCCCGACCCGAAGCGGACGCGCGCCGCTGTGCTCACCGACACGCTCGACGACCTGCTGTTCCTTGGGATGGCGCTATGGCGCGTCACCGAGCGTTATGCGCCACAAGGCCGCGCGAAGGTAGGGCGTCCACGGCACGCGGAGCGGATCGACCTGGGCCGCACGACCTATGACGAGCAGGCGGGCCGCTGGCTGATCGACGGCCAGCCGGTCATGGACCGGGACATGATCTGGTTCGAAGGCCCGCATGAGGGCGTCCTGGCGTTCGGCGGGCGCGCGATGCGCTCCGCTGTTCGCCTCGACACGGCGTACCGGAACAGCGCCAATAACCCGGCGATCGTCGCGGAGCTGCACCAGACGAGCGACGACGTGATGTCGGACGCCGAGATTCAGGGACTGGTGTCGGAGGCCCGCGCCGCGATCGCGGCGCACGGCGTCCTGTACACGTCCGCGGGCATGGAACTGACGACGCACAGCGCGTCTCCAGAGAACCTGCTGATCAGCGGCCGGAACGCTGCGGCCGTGGATATCGCGCGCATGGTGGGCCTGCCCGCGTCCGTGTTGGACGCGCACGCGCCCGGCAGTTCGGGGACGTACCAGAACGTGCAGGCCAGGCTTCGGGAGGCCAGGGATATCGGCGTGGACGCCTACTCCACGCCGATCACCGAGCGGCTGTCGATGGACGACATTCTCCCGCGCGGCGTGTCCTGCGTGTTCCATTGGGACGCCATGCTGCGGGAGGACTTCAGCGACCGCATGGGCGGTTACAAGACAGCCGTGGAGGCGGGCGTGTACACGGCCGCGGAGTGCCGAGCGATGGAAGCGGGACAGCCCAGGGAGGCCGCGCCGTGAGACTCACCCTGCACGCGAGAGCGACGATCGAAGCGGTCCAGGCGGAGCCCGCGGACGGACCGGAAGTGTTCTACGGCCTGCTGGTGCCGTGGGACACGCCCGGCCGCACCAGCGCGGGGACGGTCAGCGTCCCGCGGGGAGCGATCCGCCTGCCCGCCGACCTGGGCCGCGTGAAAGTCCTGACCGAGCACGACCGGGAGCGGCCCGTGGGCGTCCTGGCCGCGGCCGACGACACCGACGACGGGCTCCGCGTCGGTATCAGGTTCGGCAGCACGCGGGAGGCCCAGCGCGCCCGCGCCGAACTGGTGGACGGGCTGCGGGATGGCCTGTCCCTGGACCTGATCGACGTGGAACTGAACAAGGCCGGGGACCGCCTCCAAGGCGGGGAACTGCTCGCGATCGGCCATGTGACCATTCCCGCCTACAGCGACTCCCGCGCCTTGGCCGCGGGCCGAGACGAAGGAGACACCATGGAAGATCAGCCGGACACGATCGCGGCGGTCCCGCCGGACGACCAGCCCGTACAAGTGGCCGCGCCACCCGCGGCTATGACGGCCAGCCGGGCGCGGACGAAGCCCGCCAGCCCGGCGCTGGAACTGGCGCGGCGTCTGGTCGCGGCCCGCTTCGACGGTGGCGACTCCGCTGTGCAGGGCGTGCTGCAGGCCGCGCTCGCTGATATCACGCCCGCCGGGAACGGCGCGGGGAACGAGAACGCGGGCCTTGCTGTGCAGGCGGTCGGGGAGCTGTGGGACGGGATCCAGTACGTCCCGCAGCACTTGCCGCTGGTCACGGAGCGGCCGCTGACGGGCGTGAAGTTCGGCGGCTGGTCCTGGGTCGTGAAGCCCGTCGTGGGCGACTACACGGGGAACAAGACCGACATTCCCAGCAACGCGGCGACGCTGGACTGGGTGGAGGGACCGGCGCTGCGGCTGGCGGGCGGTCACGACCTGGACCGCATCTACCTGGACCTGGGTGATCCCGCCTTTGTGGCGTCCTACTGGCGCAATATGACCGAGAGCCTGGCAGAGCAGCTGGACGACAAGCGGCTGAACGCCGCGGTGACCGCGGCCGGGACCGCGGGGACCGCTGGCAGCGTCATCGACGCGATCCTCCAGGGGATCACAGCGGTGAAGCGGCCCACATACGCGGCAGTGGCACAGGACTTGTGGAACACGCAGCTGTCCCAGCCGGTGGACACGCTGCCCGCGTTCTTCGTGCAGAACAATCTGTTCACCGGGCCGGGCCTGGATATCTTCCCCACGGACGGGCTGACCGGGCAGGTGCTGGTCGGCGCGAAGGGTGCCGTGGACTTCTTCACGAAGCAGCCGCCCGTAAGGGTGGAGGGCGTGAATGTGGCGAAGGCGGGCTTCGACGCGGGCCTCTACGGCTATTACGGCTCGCTGACCGTGGACGCGTCCCGCGTGAAGATCTACACGGTCACCGTGGTCCCGCTCGGCGCTGGGACGACGGGCGGGCGTGAAGGCGGGAACGGTGGGGAGTCTGGCGGTCGCCGGAAGTGATCACAGCTCAGGACCTGATCGATTCGCTCGGCATTCCGCTGGCGAGCGCGTCCGATCAGGCCTGGGCGGCCCAGGTCGTGGACGCGGTGAACGAATACGTCGATGGCCTGCCCTGGGTGACGCCGGACGCGTGGACGCCGCGCTACAGGACGGGCGCGACGATGCTCGCCCAGCGCGTCTATGAGGCCAGGTCAGCGCCGCTGGGCGCGGCCGGGCTGGACGTGACCGGCGCGCTGGTCCGCGCGACCACGGACCCGGAAGTGGGCAGGCTGCTCCGCTTGGGGAAGTACCAAGTCCCAAGGGTGGGCTGATGGCCGAGACGTTGACCGCGCCGATCGACGAACTTGTGGCTGCGCTGATCGCTGAAGGGCTCGCCGCGACGACCGATCCCAGGAACGCGCACCCGCCGTGCGCGCTGGTGTCCGTGGAGTCGGTGACGCCGCGGACCAGCGGGCTGGTGCGGACGACCCTGGCCGTCGTCCTGATCGCGCCGGGCATGGGGAACGCGGACGCTATCGGCTGGATCATGGGCACAGGTATCCCGGCCGCCTGGCGTGTCCTGGGCACGCGTGCGCCCGGCACGTTCGGGTCGTGGACCAGCCCGCACACGGGCGTCCAGTTATTGGCGTGCGAACTGCGCCCGACCGCCTTCGATCAGACATACGTGGAGGTATGACATGGCACTATCGTCTGTCCCGTTCGGTCCTGGGACGATCACGATCGGGGACGACCCCACCGTTGTGGACTTCAGCTGCGAAGTACTGGGCGGCAGCATCGCCCATGAGTACTCAGAAGTTGGGGAGTCGCGGACGATGCTGTGCGGGACGAAGCGGTCCAGCAGCCGCACACGCGCGGACAGCGTGAAACTGACCCTGGAGAACGACCTGACCACGGCCGGGATCTACGCCTACTGCCAGGGCCTGGGCGAGAATCCGGGCAGCGTCACGGTCACGTTCACGCCGAACACAGCGAACGCGGCCGAATGGTCCGGCAGAGTGTTCCCGCTGCTGCCGGGCGAGATAGGCAGCGATGAGTACGGCAGCCCGATCGGGTCGGAAGTGGAGTGGCCCGCGGACGGGCTGCTGACGTTCACTCCCGCAGTGGCCGTCCCGTGATCCGGCGCGGCCTGATCATCCGCTACGCGAACGGCGATGAGGACAAAGTGGAAGGCACGCAGTACGGGGTCGGCCGCTTCGCCCAGTACCTGGCGTCGAAGGGTTGGAGCGCGCAATACAACGCGCACGATCCCGGCGTCATGTCGCTGCTGCAGCTGCGGTACATGGCGTGGGCCGAAGTGCAGCGGAACCGGGCGCAGAAGCAGTCCTTCGACGTGTGGGACGCGCTGGTGGATGAGGTGGAGGCCGAGCAAGGCGCGGACGACGTGGACCCTACCGGCCCGGCCATATCGGCCGGCTGATCGCGGAGCTGGCCGTGACCACGGGTATCGCGCCTAGCGTCCTATGGGCCGAAGATCCCGCCGACCTGGCGACGATGGTCGCCGTGATCGACGACCAGAACAAGCGGCTGCGCCGCAGATAGGGAGGCCGGGACCGATGGGACAGGGCAGTTCGGGCGCGGGCTTCACGATCGGCGTGCAAGGGATCAACGAATCGCTGTCGATCCTGACGAAGGCGGGCGCGAACGTCCACGGCCTGGACACTGGCGCTGTGTTCCAGTCCAACGGCCATCTGCGGGCCGCGGCGCGGTCCCTGGCCGAAGACATAGCCAGGACCACGGTCCGGCCGCTGGTCGCGGCCGGTCCCGCCGCGCAGTCCGCCGAGATGGCCGGGACGATCCGCGGGATGTCGGACCGCCGCGTTGTGATCAAAGTGGGCGCGACCAATCCGAGCCTGTCCGGTTTCACGCCGGGCAAGGCCAGCAACCGGAAGTGGCGAGGCTCCCTGGCGTGGGGCGTGGAACGCGGGCCAGGACCGGGCAGGCCGAACGTGTACGGCGTGGCACGCCGTGAGTCGGGCCATGTGATCGGCCCGAATATGGGACTGATCGAACAGCGCACGATCCCGCGGTACAGGACGCTGGTGCTGGAGGCGTTGCGCGCGGCGGGCGTCACTTCGTTCGGCAGGGGACTGTAATGGCCGGGCTGCCTGGGATCGTCATTCAGATAGCGGCGGAGTCGAAGAAGGCTGTCACCGAGATAGACAAGACAAGCCGCGCGCTGGAGGGCGTGGGCGACATGTCCGGTCGCACGTCCGACACGATCCGGTCCATGCAAGGCCCGGCCTTGGCCGTTCTGGGCGGCTTGGCCGCGGGCGGGCTGGCCGCGGCGTCCGCGGCGTCCGACCTGGAGCAGGCCACGGGCGCGATGACGGCTGTGTTCGGGCCGAACGCGGCTGCGATCACGAAGGCGTCCGAAGCGGCGAACAGCCTGGGCCTGTCCACGGCGGACTATAACCAGAACGCGGCCATGATGGGCGCGTTGCTGAAGTCCACGGGTACGGCCAGCGAGGACTTGGCGGGGAGCACGGAGACGCTGATCGGCAGCGCCGCGGACATGGCCGCGCAGTTCGGCGGCTCCACGACAGACGCGGTGGGCGCGCTCACTTCGATGCTGAAGGGCCAGTACGACGTGCTGGACAACTACGGCGTGAAAATGACGGCCGCGGACGTGCAGGCCCGCGCGATGGCCGATGGGACGACCACGGCTGAGGCCGCTATGGCGATCCTGAACGATCAGTTGATAGCGACCGGGACGAACGATGCGGCGTCCAGGGAGATGGACACGTTGGCGTCGCAGACGGCCGCGGCGAAGGGAGCCTTCGAGGACGCGAGCGCGGAGCTCGGGACGGCGCTGCTGCCGTACCTGTCCACCTTCGCCGGTTACCTGGCGGACGCCGCGGGCTGGGTGAAGGAGAACAAGGATCTTGTGGCCGCGCTCGCGATCGTGATCGGCACCCTGGCGGGCGTCGTCATAGCCCTGAATGTCGCGATGACGATCTACACGGTCGTGCAGTGGGCAGCGAACACAGCCCTGTGGGGGTTCCCGGTTATCTGGATCGTCGCCGCGATCATCGCCGTGATCGCAGCGGTCGTCCTGCTGTGGAAGAACTGGGACAAGATCACAGCCTTTTTCAAGAAGGCGTGGAAAGCGATCGTAGACACGTTCCGCACAGCCGTCTCCGCGGTGAAGGGTTTCCTAGAGGATCTTTGGGAGAAGGCCAAGACTGTCCTGAACGGGATCATCGGTTTCATCAACGGGCTGATCGACGCGTGGAACAGGCTCCCGTTGGGCGATATCGGGCGCATCCCGACCGTGGGCGCGGCGTCCGTGTCGGTGGCCGCGACCGGGACGCTCGCCACCAGCGGGCCGAGCGGCCGCGCGGCCGCGGGCGGCGTCGTTGTGAACTTCTACGGCGTCGTCACCGACCCCGAAGGCACCGCGCGGGAGATAGGCCGCGTGCTGGCGGGGTCGGCCGTGCGGAACGGGATCGTCCCGCCGGGCGGGCGGACAGCATGACCGCCCAGCTGGTCGTCGCGGGAGCCGACCGCACATGCGACACGACCGGCGTCGTCGTCGTCGTGGGCAGGCAGTCCGTGAAGGAGACGGGCAAGCCCGGCTACCTCGCCGCGGACCTGGAGACGGCCCAGCCGGCTGGGATCGTCTCCGCGTTCGATCCCGTCTCAGTGTCCGTGGACGGCCAGTCCCGGCACGCCGGGACGGTCACAGACACAAGGGTCCGACACGCGACAGGGGACGACGGCCGGACGATCGCCGTGCAGCCGATCACGTCCATGGGACCGCTCGCGTCGTGGGGAGCGGACGTGATCGGGGACGAGCCCTGGCCCGCGGAGACGGTCGCGGCGCGCGCGAACCGGATCGCGGCGCTGATCGGCCAGCCGCTGGTCGTGGAAGGCGGGCAGGACTTGGCCGTGGTCCCCTTGGACGTGGACCGGCGTCCCGCCAGGGAACTGCTCACCGAACTGGCCGACAGCACGGGCGGCTGGCTGTTCGACCACGCGGGCGTCGTCCACCTGCAGGCCCTGGACGCCCGCAAAGTCACCGCGCTCACCGCGCGCTGGACCGATGAGCCGCTGGGCGGGACGTGGGACCAGCTGGACGCGGGGACGTGGGATCAGGACGACGCGCCCAGCCCGGCGTCCCCGATCGTGCTGGACTGCTCGGAAGTGGCGTGGGAGCCCGACCTGACCCAGAGCGCGGAAGTGTCCACCGTCGTCACGGTCACCTACGGCGTGGAAGATCCCGTGACTGAGGATCGGCCCACGGTCACCGTGCGGGACGACGCAGCGGCCGACCTGTACGGGGACCGCCTGATGGAACTGGACAGCCAGTTATTGGATGAAGCGGACGCGCTGACGTTGGCGTCCACGGTCCTGGGCCGGGCGTCCCGCCCGCAGTGGGCGCTCGGCTCCGTGCTGGTGGACTTCGACCTCGTGACCGCGGACAACGCGGCCCGCCTGGCCGTCGTCCAGCCCGGCGCGCGGATCACGATCACCGGCCTCCCGCAGCCGTCCCCGCTCGCCGCGTTCCCCGGCGCGCTGGAGGGCTGGACCGAGACGGTCACCGGGGAGACGCGGACCATGACGCTGCACCTCTCCCACGTCTCGCACAGCCTGGCCGTGCCGACCTGGGAGGCCGAGCCCGCCGGGGAGACGTGGGACCAGCTGGACCCGACCGCGACCTGGGAGGCCGACCTATGAGACTGACCACGAACTTCGGCCTGCCGGTCGCGGAGATGGCCGACGCGCGGCGGGACTACCCGGTGACCGTGGACGCCCCGCGCTCCGACGCGATCGACGACCTGCTCGCGCCGCCGTTCACGGTCCTGGCAACGTCCACGACGAACACGAACCAGAACGTCACCGCGACGACCTACGCGGCGCTGCCGAACACTTGGGACAACGGCGCGACGCTGAACGTGACCCTGACGCGGCCCGCGATCGTCCTGGCGAGCGCGGCCGCGCGGCTGAACGTGCAGAACCTGGCCGTGTCGGGGAACTTCTACGCCGCGTTGCACATGGACGGCCTGCCCGTGACGCCGAACAGCGACGCGCTGCTGGTGAAGCAGTGGGGGCCGAGCCCGCTGACCGCGTACATCCACGACAGCACGACGATCCCGATCGTCCTGGCCGCGGGCAGCCACGCGCTGACGCTGCTCGCGATGCGCACGGGGACCGCCGATTACTCCTACGTGAACTATGCGACCGTGCGGCTGACGTTCGTCGCGTACACGCCCTAAGGGAGGCACAGCATGGCCTACTTCGACCTGGCGCTACTCACCCAGGACACGGACTTCGATCAGCGGATCACGGCGTGCGCCGCGTCCGAAGGGATCGACGGCGCCGCCAGGTGGACCGCCGAGCACAAGTGGGAAGTGTGCGCTGCTCCCGGCTTCGCTGACGCCTACGCCACCGCGCTGCTGAACGAAGTCCCGCAGCCCGGCCGGGACCAGTCCGTGATCAGCGACGGGCAGCTGCTCAGCGCCGTGCAAGGGATCGCGGGCGCGTCATGAGGCCGACGTTGGAATGGCTGCTGCTGGTCGTCGTGACCGCGCTCGCCGTGGTCGGGATGCTGTGGGTCGGGGACGTGATCCGGGGATGGTGAATCCGGTCCCCGGCTGGGCCGTGACCACGCCCTACCGCAAGCAGGGCAGCCACTGGCAGACGTGCGGCTGGCACACGGGCCAGGACTACGCCGCGCCCGCCGGGACGACGATCGTTGCCGCGCGCGGCGGTCAGGTCGTCCACGTGGACTACGGCGACATGGGGAACCATCAGTTCGTGATCCGGCCCGGGGACGGCACGGAAGACTTCTACGCGCACACGACCAGCAGGCCCGGCCACATGACCGCCGTGGACACGGGCGACCCAGTGGCGAAGGTCGGCAGCGAAGGGAACAGCACAGGCCCGCACCTCCACCTGGAGCGGCACACGCGGTACGGCTGGGAGTGCTCGCTGATGGCCGACCCGATGCTGTCCCACGACGCGCCCGGCCTGCAGGCCGCGGCCGAACCGCCCACGCCCAGGGAGGCCGACATGATCCTGATCACGCGCAAGTCCAACGGGCAGACGCACCTGTGCGCCGTGACCGGCCCGGCCTACATCCACACGGGAGAGGCCCTAGCTGAGATAGCCAGGGCCTTGACCGAGCCCGGTTACGCCGCGGTCGTGGACGACGCCACGTTCAACCGGATCGCGGCCTACGCCGTGGACGACGCGCTCCCCTACTGACCGTCGTGCGCCTGTTGGTCGTGCTCTGCGTCATGGCGTCTATCTGCTTCGTCGTGGGCGTCTACTTAGCGGCCGACCTGGCCGCTGCGATCGTTATCGCAGGATGCTGCTTCGTCGCGGGCGCGTTCATCGCGGCCATGCGCATGTGACGGTCATTAGTTGCCGCCACCGGCAAGGATGCTGGCCTGATCCATCACGGCCTCCCGCGCCACATGCGCAACGGCCTTGGACACTTCAGACAGGTGAATGCCGTACTCCGCGGCCCATGTGTCCGCGTCCACGTCGATCACGAAGTCAACATGTACTTTCATCGCTGCTTGCTCCCCGATATGTGCTTAGTGGAACTTCCAAGGTAGGTCGGCCCGCCTGTCCTGTCTGTGACGCGGGCCATATGGCCCTAGGACGGGCAGGAACGGCCCATAGGCGGGATCGGGCGCGGGCCTAGGCGGTCACACGCGACAGGCCGTGATCATGGAAGAGAGCATGATCTTGCGTTTGTCCAGACTCCCGGCCTGTGACTCCCCGCACATTCACGCCACGACCGGGAAACTGCGGGCGGGAGTAGCCGCGATCGGGCTGCAGTTATAGCGGCCAGGACGCCGGGCCGCGGGCCGGGCGGGCTCCGCGTCCGCGATTGCAGCTGGCGTGCGCCGGGCGAAGGTTGCCGAGCGTGTCGGAGCCGCCCGCCGACCTGGGCCGCACATGGTCGATATCCCACGGCTGGCCGTTCGTGATCGGCTTCCCGCACAGCCAGCAGGTCGGCCCGTAGAACGCCAGGACGATGGCCCGCGCCCGCGTCACTTTGCGGCCGGACCAGCCCACTTCAGGCGCGTTCTCCCATAACGGTGATTATGGTCCCTTATGGCAGACGTGATCGGGCGGGACTTGACCCCCGGTCAAAGGTCGCCGCGGCCGCGGTACTTCCCGGCCCAGACGCCCGCCGAAGCGTTCACGGCGTCCGCGTACTCCGCGCATTCTTCGATCACCGGGCAGACGCCGCACAGCGCGATCGCACGATATGTCTCGCTGGCCCAGACGGCGCGCGGGAAGAACAGGGACGACCGGCCGCGGCAGGCAGCGGAGTCCATCCAACGGAGTTCTTCCGGCCTCACGGGATCGTCTCGCGAAGCGGGGAGCACAGGTCGGGCGCGTGCAGGACAGTCCCGTCCTTAGCTGACCAGCCTTCGGCCAGCAGCGTGCTGCCGCAGTCGCACAGGACGATCGCGCGGGAGCCCATGCGCGGCACGCGCCCGGCGTCGATCGCGGCCATGATCCGGCGGTAGTGCTCGGCCCGGTCGCGGTCGGCGCGCGTTCCGCGCCACTCCCACCAGACCAGCACAAGACACGCGGACAGGTTCGCCAGCAGCAGCAGGACGGTCCCCACGTCGATCACGGGTAGCTCGCCGCGGCCCGCTGCTCCCGCTGCCAGGCCCAGAACTTCAGCGTCTCCTTCAGCCTGTGGTCGTAGTCCTGCCACATCTGGGCGAAGTGGGCCGCTCCCTCATAGTCGCCGCGGAGAACGCGCTTCGCGCACAGGTCGGCGTAGATCCCGGCCTCCACTTCCATCACCCGATAGCCCTGATGGGAAGTCATGCCGCGGCCAGGTCGTCGAAGGCGTCGGGGAGCAGGTCCGTGACGTGGACGCCGAGCGCCGCGGCGTACCGCGCCAGGTGGCCCACGGTGATCGAAGATCCGCGCATGTGCTTGCCGCATGTCGGGACCGACACGCCCGCCCGCTCGGCCAGGCGGGCCTGGGTCAGCCTGGCGTCCACGGCGGCCACGCGGAGCCGGTGGCCGATCGCGGCGTACAGCGCCGCGTCCCGTTGCATCATCTCGTCCGTATTCATACCCAAACGATAGACGCCCTGCAGAATGATCATGCGGTTGTGGCGTGTCGTTGCGGGCGTGTCGCCGCGCCACGTTTCTACAATCTCGCTCTTAGAGGGTTTATGAATGGGACTGCCCGAAGGGCTGTCCGTTTGGTTGACTTTGACTTTGCTCTACGCCTGGGACCGCGATCGTCGCATGTATGAGATTGGCTGACCCCGTGGACAGGGAAGACACAGTGTTGGACACGCTCTGCGCTGTCTACGCCAAAGCCATCTACCAGCGGGCCAGGAACAGCGGCGAAGGCCTGGACGACTACTGGTCGGGCTACATAGACGGCCTGGCGACAGCGGTCGCGATAGTGTCCGGCCTCCCGCCCGGCGGCATCAGCGTGGAGGACGCTGCCGAGAGCGGAGCCGAGATAGCCAGGGCTCGGCTCCAGGTCATCCCGCCCGTCATGCTGGACGACGGCCCGTGACCGGGCCATCGCACTACCGCCTGGACCTGGGCGCGTCCACGGTCCTGGCGCTGTGCGAGCACTGCGCGTGGCGGACGATCACGACCGACCGCGACACAGCCAGGACCGCCGCGGAGTCGCACCTGCTGGCGGTCCACGCCGGGCCGATCGCGGACACCACACGGCACACGATCAACACACGGAGACTGCGCGCGTGACTGGAGGCAAAGCGTGAACACTGTGCAGGACTGGCACGCGGATTGGATCATGGGACTGCTGGGCGCGCTGGTCGCGCTCGGCGTGATCGGCCTGGCACTGCTCGGATCGATCCTGACCGAACTGCGGAAGTTCCGACAGGACTACTGGCGCGATCGGGATATCTTCGACGGCAATAACCGCGTCCCGTGACTGACGCCAGGCCGCGGCTGGGCTCCCTGTTCAGCGGGTACGGCGGCCTGGACCTGGCCGTCCTGCAGCACTACGGCGCGCGTCTCGTCTGGCACGCGGAGACGGACGCCCACGCCTGCTCGGTCCTGGCCCGCCACTGGCCGGGCGTCCCGAACCTGGGAGACGTGAGCCGCATCGCATGGGACGACGTGCCGCCCGTGGACATAATCGCGGCCGGCTACCCCTGCCAGCCCTTCAGCGACGCTGGCCTGAAGAAGGGTGCCGATGATCCACGCCACCTATGGCCCCATGTCGCCGCAGCCGTTCGCATACTTCGACCCCGCATCGTCGTGCTGGAGAATGTCTCAGCTCACCTTCGCTTTGGATTCGACGCCGTGCTCTCCGACCTTGCCCGCTTCGGGTTCGATGCGGAATGGGGAACTGTTCGAGCGTCCGACGTTGGAGCACCGCACAGACGCCAACGACTCTTCGTCGTCGCTGCCGACCCCGCACAGCCACGCCTCCACGGGACCGGGCCGGGGAGGTAGGGCGGGCGGGATGAACCTGCAGACAGCCGTCGCGCTACTGCTGCCTACGCCGAAGGCCGGGGACGGCCGAGACGCTTCGTTTCCACCGTCCCTGAAGAATCACCGGCCGGACTCCCAGGACAGAATCGCGCGCGCCGTGAGCACGCTGCTGCCCACGCCCACGGCCCAGGCGTCGAAGCACGGCAGCACACCGGACCTGGCAGCGGCCGGGTTCGGGAGCAACCTATGGGACTTGCCCCACCTGGACTACGGCAGGTACGGCCCGGCCGTGGACCGCTGGTCGCTGGCGCTCGGCCGAGCCGCGCCACCGCCCGCGCTCGACGA
>JGI10216J12902_100919001_pt1 | contig 12669 bp, 10 predicted proteins | sample KanNatreferecore_FD_12902 | JGI IMG/M metagenome (IMG submission 12902)
CGGCCCTCGCGCCGCTCGATGGTGCCCGCGACTTCCGCTTCCGTCCCCCGCAGCCGGAACGCCGCGCTGGTCTCACGCACCGCCCGCTCCAGCGCCGCCAGGTCCGGCAGCTTCCCGTCACGCGGCGTGAGACTGCCCGTCCAGGTTTTTGCCTCCGCCTGGTCGCTGACTCTGGCCACGCCTTCCAGGCGCTGAAGGGCCTCGCGGACCCCCGGCCATCAGGCCACCAGCCCGTACGGGCACGTGGTGTGGACGCCGACCGTGACGCGGCGCACCTCCGCGCGCGCCGGACCGCAATGCAGCGCGGCAACGGCCAGGACAATCGGAAGGATCGATGAGCGGCGCATGATGTCGGCTCAGGCGTTACCACCGAACGAAGTTCTCGCCACCCGGGCGAGCAATCCAATTTGCGACTTCACCCTGCGGACAACCTTTAGCGCCGCGCGAGCTCCACCAGCACGCAAGGCCCTCCGGAGATGACGTTCAGCCCCGCCCGCCGCGCCCTTTCAACGGCCCCGAAGCTCTCCGCTCCCGGCTGCATCCACACGTGCGCCGCGCCGCTCGCGATCACGTCTCCCATGACCTGCTCGGTAACCGCCGGCGGCGTGATGATCGAGACCGCCTCCGGCGGCTCCGGGACCGAGAGCACGTCCGGGAAAGCGCGGCGCTCCAGCACCGTCTCCGCGCTCGGGTTCACCGGGTACGCCGCCATCCCGCGCGCGAGGTAGGCGGCAAACACCTTGTGCCCGAATTTGCGAGGATCGTCGCTCGCTCCGATCACGGCGAAGCTCTTCGCCGCAAGAAAGCTGTCGACCGCGTCGCTCATCAGGCCCTCGCTTGCCCACCGCCCCGCCATCCGCCGATCCATCAACCAACTTCTGCAGCTCTACGGGTCTCAAGTATTCCGTCGAAGGCAAATCGCGAACGCCACATCCACCGCTCGTGGGTCTCGGATTCCCCGCGGCGTTCCCGATCATCGGGCAACGGATTGTCCCGGCTTGGACGTCCGAACTCCCCGGCCCGAAGCCTCCCGTCGCTGCTCACCAAGCGCTCGGCGGACCTCGTCGCGGAGTTCACGCCGCAGCTCGTCGATAATCGACGTCCGTTCCACGCTGCTCGCCAGAAGCTGCGTCACGAGCTTGTTGATGCTGCAGCCGTTGCGGCGCGCCTGCGCTGCGATACTGGCATGGAGGCTTTTAGGGATCCTGGTCATCAGATTGCCGCTGTACTGCTCCGTGGCGACCTCGTCGAGCTCTGGCTCAGGTAGCACAACGCCCTTCCGGACAAGCTCCGGGATTAGATGCTCCCTGAGCTCCCGAAGAGAAGCGAGCGCCTCCTCGGCGGTTTCGCCGTCGCCGACGAAGGTGTGTCTTCCGAGCTGGGGGATCGTCGCCATGAACCCGCCGCCCTCTTCTGGACTCAGCTCCCGTACTTCGACGGGGTAGCGCTGTGCCAGATAGTAGTCCGCATCACGCATCTGGGGGTGCTTCTTTCTCATCATTGTGGTTTTCCCACGCCGCCCTTATCTTGGCTGCTTTGTCGGCCATTTCCCCTGGGCTATATGATAGCACATACGCAATCAAGCTACCCCCGCTCTTCGCGGGTTACCTACGGCCCGACGCCCCTAACGGGTGTGTAGCCAGCCACACGAACGATCACTCAGCGGTCCCTTGGTATGGTAGGCTATAGCTGAGGGAAGTGGGCGCCCGCCTCCGTTTACTCGCATTCAGATTCCCTTTAGCATGGTGATGACCCCCCTCCCCCCTCCGCCCCGTAAGACGACGGACGAAGATGCGCGGGCCTAGGGCACCCATTTCCTCATTTCCTCATTTCCTTCCCCGCCTATGAACCACTTCCGCCTTGCCCTGGCCGGCCTCCTCGCCCTACTCGTCCTGCTCTCCGCCCATCCCGGCGGCGCGCAGCCCTCCGACGACTGGTCCGCCATCGACCGCATCGTAGAGGACAACATCGCTGCCGGGAACGTCCCCGGCGCCGTGGTCCTCGTCGGCCGGCGGGGTAAGGTCCTCTACCGCAAGGCGTTCGGCAGCCGCAGCCTGAAGCCGCAGCGGACCCCGATGACCCCCGACACCGTCTTCGACCTGGCGTCGCTCACCAAGGTCGTCTCCACCACGAGCGCAGTGATGGACCTGGTGGAGCAGGGCAAGATCCGGCTCGCCGATCCGGCGGCCCGCTACTGGCCGGAGTTCGCCCAGAACGGGAAGGCGAGGGTCACGGTACGGCAGCTCCTCACCCACAACTCGGGGCTGCCCGCATTCGTGAACTACTACACCCGCTTCGGCGACCCGGCAAAGCCCGGGGTCCAGGACCAGAGCGCGAAAGTGCTGGAAGCCATCGCCGGAATGCCGCTCACGTACCCGTCGGACACGCGCTTCGTCTACAGCGACCTCGGCTTCATCACCCTGGGCGAGATCGTGCGGCGCGTCAGTGGGGAGCCGCTGGACCAGTACGTCCGTTCCCATGTCTTCGAGCCGCTGGGCATGAAGGACACCGGCTACAACCCGGGTCCCGAGCTCTCCGCCCGCGCGGCGCCGACCACCGAGCGCGGAGGCCGGCCGCTCCAGGGAGCCGTCCACGATCCCAACGCCGCCGTCCTCAACGGCGTGGCGGGGCACGCCGGCCTCTTCAGCACCATCGACGACCTCTCGAAGTTCGCGCGCATGCTGCTGAGCGGCGATGGTCCGGCGTCCCGGCGGTATCCGCTCAGCCCGGCGACCGTCCGCATGATGAGCACGCCGCACTCCGCGCCGAACCTCCCCGTGCGCGGCCTGGGCTGGGACATCGATTCTCCGTATTCGTGGGTGCGCGGCGACCTGATGCCGCTGGGCAGCTTCGGCCACACCGGCTTCACCGGCACCTGGATCTGGGTCGATCCGTACCGCGAGACCTACGTCATCGCCCTCTCCAACCGGGTCCACCCGGATGAGAAGGGGAACGCCAACATCATGTGGCCGCGGATCGCGAACGTGGTGGCGAGCCTCTCCGGCGAGGAGCCGCTTGCGCCCCGCCCGCGGCTGGAGAAGAGCACCGTGCGCGTGCTGACCGGAATCGACGTGCTCCAGCGGGACGGCTTCAAGGCGCTGGAGGGCCGCAAGGTCGGCCTCATCACCAACCGCACCGGCGTCAACCGGCAGCGCGCGAGCACCATCGACCTGATCCACGCCGCGCCCGGCGTGAAGCTGGTCGCGCTCTTTGCGCCGGAGCACGGGATCCGCGCCGAGGCAGACGAGTTCCTTTCCTCCACCAGCGATCCGAAGACCGGCCTGCCGATCTACAGCCTCTACGAGCGCGGCCGCTACCGCCCCACCCCGGAGCAGCTCCAGGGCGTCGATACCCTCGTGTACGACATCCAGGACGTTGGCGTGCGCTACTACACCTACATCACCACCCTCGGCCTCTGCATGGAAGCCGCGGCGGAGAAGGGCATCCGGTTCGTCGTCCTGGACCGCCCCAATCCGAACAACGGCCGCACCATCGACGGCCCGCTCCTGGAGCCGGATCTCAAAGGCTTCGCCAGCCACTATCGCCTTCCCACGCGCCACGGCATGACCGTCGGCGAGCTGGCCCAGCTCTACAAGGGCGAGTTCAACATCAACTGCGACCTCACCGTGATCCCGATGGAGAACTGGCGCCGCCGGATGTGGTTCGACGAGACCGGCGTCCCGTGGGTGGACCCAAGCCCCAACATCCGCAATACCCTGCAGGCGGAGCTCTACGTAGGCATCGGCATGATCGAGGCCGCGAACATCTCCGTCGGCCGCGGCACGGACACCCCCTTCGAGCGCCTGGGCGCGCCCTGGATCGACGGCAACCGCCTCGCCGATGAGCTGAACCGCCGCCGCATCCCCGCCCTCTCCTTCGTCCCGATCGTCTTCACCCCCGTCACGCGGGAGTTCAAAGGCGAGCGCTGCGAGGGCGTCGAGATCCGCCTCCACGACCGCGAGGCCTTCCAGGGCGTCCGTACCGCCATCGAGATCCAGGACGCCCTCATCCGCCTCTGGCCCGACAAGGCGAAGATCGAAAACAACAAGCGCCTGATCGGCAGCAGCCGCATCGTCCAGATGATCCTCGATCACCGGCCCGTCGAAGAGATCGTCCAGTCCTACGCCGAGGATGTCCGCACCTTCGAAAAGCAGCGGGCGAAGTACCTCCTGTACCGGTAGATCCGCGAAGGGCCAGAAGCTCAGGAGGCGCCAGGTCTTGCCGCTTTCCCGACGCGTCTTGTTAGGCTCCGCCGCAGCATGCTCGCTGAACGGCTCCGCGGCCGCGGCGGCGGAGGGCACGCTCGAGTCCCGGCTGATGCCGCTGATCGCCGGCCACAAAGGCAAAGCGGCGGTCGCCGTGAAACACCTCGAGTCCGGCGAGAGCTTCGCGTATCACGCCGACGACCCGATGCCCACCGCCAGCCTGATCAAACTGGCGGTGATGATCGAGGCGTATCGCCAGTCCGCGGAGGGGAAGGTAGACCTGGCGAAGATGGTCACGCTGCGCAAGGAGGACTGCGTCCCCGGCTCCGGGATCCTCACGCAGCTCACTCCCGGACTGACGGTTTCGGTCCGCGACGCCGTCCGGCTGATGATCGCCCTCTCGGACAACACCGCCACGAACCTGGTGCTGGACCAGATCGGCATCGGCTCCACCGCTGAGACCATGGAGAAGCTCGGCTATCCGAACACCAGGATCCACGCGAAAGTGTTCCGGCGGGACACGTCCGTCGCCCCGGAGCGCAGCAAACAGTTCGGTCTCGGGAGCACCACGGCCTCGGAGATGGTCCGCCTTTGCGAAGCGCTCCACAAGAAGCAGCTCGTCAACCCCGAAGCCTGCGACACCATGCTCGCGCACCTGAAGGCCTGCGACGACCCCTTCAAGTTCCCGCTGTTTCTGCCGCCGGGAACGGTCGTAGCGTGGAAAAGCGGCAGCGTGGACAACGCGAAGACCGCCGCCGGGATCATCTACTCCCCCAGGGGACCGGTCGCCCTCGGCGTGCTCACGAACGAAAACGAGGACAAGCGCTGGACGGCCGACAACGCAGGCAACCGGCTCTGTGCGGACGCCGCCAAGGTTGTGTATAGCCACTTCAACCCGCACGCCTAGCTACTTGCCGCGGATGCCGAAATAGGTTTCGTACATCTCCTTCGCCAGCGGCGCCGCGAACTTGCCGCCCTGACCGGCGCCCTCGACCAGGACCACGACCGCCAGCTTCGGCTTCTTCGCTGGCGCGAAGGAGACGAACCACGCGTGGTCCTTCCCGTGCGGGTTCTCCGCGGTACCCGTTTTGCCGGCGACTTCCAGCCCCTCGATGCGCGCCCGGGCGCCGGTGCCGGCGCGGACCACGTTCGCCATCATCCCGGCGACCTGCCGCGCGGCTTCGGGGCGGACGGCCCGCCGCCACGGCTGCGGCTGGGTCTTGTAGAACATCTTTCCGTCCGGGCTCTCGTAATCCCGGATCACGAACGGCTTCATGATCACTCCGTCGTTCGCGATGGCGCAGGCCGCCAGCGCCATCTGGAGCGGCGTTACGGCGAGCGGTCCCTGGCCGAACCCGATCTGCACGGGAGTGGAGGCCCACTTCTCGTCGCGGGGGTCCAGCAGACCGGCCGCCGCGGGCATCTTCATTGGGGGCGCTACGCCGATGCCCAGTTTCCGTGCGCCGGCCACCAGGCGCTCCTTGCCCAGCTTGTGCCCGATATGCCCGAACGTCACGTTGCAGGAGTGGGTGAAGGCGCCGTAAAGGTCCGTCCGGCCGTGGACGGCGCCATGGAAGCAGTGCCACCCATACCCGCCCACGTTCCCCCATCCGCCGCAGTAGAACCGCGTTTCGGGGGTGACAATCTCTTCGTCCAGCGCCACGGCCGCGGTCACCATCTTGAACGTCGAGCCGGGCGGGTAGACGCCCTGGGCAGCCGGGAAGACCAGGGGCCGGCGCGGGTCGGTGACCAGTCGCTGCCAGTTTTCGTCCACCCGGTTGAGCGGGAAGCGCGGGTTACTGACGATGGCGCGGATGGCGCCGGTCTTCGGGTCGATGGCGACGATGGATCCCTTCCTGCTGCCCAACAGCTCCGCGGCTTTCCGCTGCAGCGCCAGGTCGATCGTGAGCCGCACGTTGTCTCCCGGAAGCCCCTTTTCGGCGCGCTCCAGCGCGCCGGCGACGCTCTTGTAGTAACGGGTCCCCTGCAGCACGCGGTCCGCCTCCCCCTCGACGCCCGTCTTGCCGTGCCGCATGCTGGCGTAGCCCAGGATCGCCGCCAGGAGCCCGCCCGACGGCGTGTGACGGCGGTAGCGGTCGTCCTTCCAGACGGACTCGGTGATCACCTTGCCCTGCGCGGAGAGGACCTTCCCCCGGTTGATGCGCGGCGCGATGATCGTCAGGCGCGGGTTGTACGCGTTGAGCGTCAGCGCTTGAGCCTGGGGCACCTGCCAGTGATACAGCGCGCCGCCCAGGGCAAGGAACCCCAGGAGCATCGTGGCCATCACCCAGCGGAGCTGTCGTCTCCAGGAGTAGCGGGAAGAACGCGAGACCCGGCGCGGGCGACCGTCCAGTGGGTGGGCCGCGGACCCGCTCACCCCGAGCAGCATCCCTATCAACGCCAGGTTGATGATCAGCGACGTGCCGCCGAAGCTCACGAACGGCAGCGTGACGCCGGTCAGCGGCAGCAGCCGCACGAGGCCGCCCACGATCACCAGCGTTTGCAGAGCGACGACGGTAGTGAGTCCGGCCGCCAGAAGACCGAGGAAGTCGTCGTCCGCGCGCCGGGCCGCCCGGTAGCCGCGGAAGATGATCACGCCCAGAAGCGCCACAACGGCCAGGGTGCCCACCAGCCCCAGCTCCTCGCCGATGATCGCCATCGGCAGGTCCGTGTGCGCGGCCGGGATCAGGTGGGGGAATCCTTTGCCCACCCCGACTCCCTCGGCGCCGCCGGACCCCAGCGCGAACAGCGCCTGGCTGCTCTGGTATCCGAGGCCCTGCGGGTCCTTGAACGGGTCCAGCCAGATGGTCACGCGCTCGCGCACCCGGTCGAAGGCGGACGACGCCACCACGGCGCCGAACGCGAACGCTCCCAGGCTTACCAGGACGAAGATGAGCCGCCCGCTCGCCATTCCCAGGAAGGCGACGAAGAGCCCGAAGAAGAGCAGCGCGGTTCCCAGGTCCCGCTGAACCACCAGCAGCCCGAGCGCCACGGCCAGCGCGAGCACCATGGGGCCGACGTAGCGGACGTCGGAGCGCGTCAGCGTCCAACTGCGGCCCGAGCGGGCGACCAGCTCCTGCCGCTCGCTGAGCAGCCCGGCCAGGAACACCGCCAGCAGAAGCTTGGCCGGCTCCGCGGGCTGGAACTGGAACCCGCCCAGGCTGATCGCCAGGCGCTGGTCTCCCACCTCACGCCCCAGAAGCAGCGTCAGGACCAGCAGCGTGATCCCTGCCGCGAGCGACAGGTAGCGGTACTTACCAAGGGAGCGTACCGGCAGGATCGCGGCGAGCGTCAGGACGGTCAGCCCGAGCGCTCCAGCCGTGGCCTGGCGGGCGTAAAGATCCGGTCGGGTGCGCAGGATCACGGCCAGCCCAAGCCCGAACAGCGCCAGCGCCGCCGGCAGGAGGATCGGGTCCAGCACCGCACGGCGGTGCCGGATCAGCATCGTAGCGGACCAGGCGCCCGCGACTAGCCCCAGGCTCCATTCGTTAACCGTCGAAGCGGAAGGGCGCAGCGGGCCGGCGCTGGACCACGCCACCCACTGGATCAACACGAACAGCGCGCTGGCGAACGTCAGCATGAACCAGATCCAGATGTGAGGGCGCCAGGGCGCGGAGCGGTCCTGCCGGAACCGGAACGGCTGCTCGGCGACCTCCAGCAGGTCCCCGTCCCGCAGCACCACGCTCCCGCTTGGCCGCAGGCCGTTGACCTTCACCCCGGCGCGGCTGCCGAGGTCCTTCAGCCAGTAGTCCGACTGCTCCGGGATGATGGCGGCGTGCCGGTGCGCGACCGTCCGGTAGGCGAGCCGCAGGTCCGCCTCCAGGGCGCGCCCGATCACCATTTCTCCCTTGTCCAGCGCGTACCGCTGCCCCGGCAGCACCTCTCCGCCGGGAAGCGAGATCAGCTCCGCTCCGCGGGTGCGGCGCGTGCGCACGCGCTGCAACAACTCCCACAGCGCATAGACCAGCGCCAGGGCTACCAGGCACCAGAGGCCCGCCTGGATCTGCGCCGTCCCGCCGGGCAGTTGCGTCTTAAACCAGGCCTGAACGGCGCGCAGCAGCGGCTCAAGCTGCATCGGTCATCACCCGGGACTTCACGTCGGAGAGGTGGAAGCGCACGACGTTGCCGCCGAAGCGGATCGTGTCGCCGTCAGTGAGCCGGGCCTCGCGGACGGGCTCTTCATTCACCCAGAGGCACGGCGCTCCATCCAGAACCTCGATGCGCCACGAGGAGCCCGCGGGGACGACCGTAGCGCACGCCTCCGGGAGCTCGGGGTCGTCGAGCCGGATGTCGCAGTCGCGCCCGCCGCCGAGGATCATCAGGCGGTTCTGGAGCGTAAACGCGCGCCCCGCGTCCGGACCCTCCTCGGCCCAGAGACAGCCGATGGTCTCGTCTACCTGGAGCTCGAATCCCAGGCCCATCCGGGCCGCCGTCTCGGAGGCGCGGATGTCGTCGAGGGCGGACCGGACCTTGATCCGGCAGCGCCCGACCTTCTCGTCTTCGGCGAGGGTGACGCGGATGGGGCCGGTGACCGTGTAGTCGCGGTCTACCGCCCACTCGCCGACGAAGCGCTGGAACTCCGCCTCGAGCTCCGGTGCGATCGGCTGCACGACCGCCAGGTCGGCCGGATGGAGCCCCACCGTGAACACGTTGGGCACGTAGACACGGTTCAGCGTGATGATCTTCCGCTCGTCCGCCTCGCGCGTGAGACGCCGTGCGATCTCCAGCGGCTCGATGCGGCCGCGCAGGACCACGCTGAAGGCCCCCTCCACCAGGTTCTCGACGAACGATTCCAGCCGCTCCAGCACCAACTCTGCGCACCTCCGGGAATGCCGCGCCAAACGTCAGCGCGTTATCCCCAGAATGCCCGCCTGATATGCGGAAGGTCTCTCAGCGCAGCCGGCGGAAGAGGGTTTCGGCCAGTGCCTGGAGCGCGGAGCCCCCGGAATCGAGCGGCCGCATGAAGACCGTGGTGGCGTGGAAGTGTGGCCGGAAGATCCAGGCCATCTGCTGCGCGACCAGCCCGTAGAGCAGCATGTAGGCGAGCATCACCCGCAGGACTCGCCGCTCCCGGAAGAGGTGGCCCGCCGCCTGGAGGCAGAACCGCGCCCCCACGGCGCCGGCGACGAAGAACGCCCCCGTGTGGACCCACGTGGTCACCTGGCGGTCCTGGCCGAACGCGAAGGTCCAGAACGCCGCGATCGGCAGAAGGGCGGCCATCGCCACCGCGCTCGCGGAGACGGAACACAGCGCCAGGGCGATCACCTGAAGCCACCGGAGCCGCTCCCCGGCGAGCGCCAGTAATACGTAGAGGGCGGCGGAGCAGAGCACGCCGGTCCCCAGGAGGATCAACGGCAGCTTCACCGGGCTGGAGAATACCTGCCAGCCCCCCAATTGCCCGCCGAGAACGGCCCCGTACGCCAGGGCGCACAGCAGCGAGACGCCCAGCATGCGCCGCACCAGCGGCGCCAGTCCCTCGCCGCTCTCAAAGGCGCGGTAGAGCGGCTCCCGGAGCAGGAAGACGTTCATGGCTCACCGGAAGAGCTGGCTAAGGTAGTCCGCGAGCGCGACGAAGACCGACTCCCGGCCCGGCACCCGCCCGACGAAGATCTGGTCCGACGCGCCGAAGAACGGCCGGAAGAGATAGCCCATCTGGAGCCCGACGAGCCCGTACACGACGATCCACGCCCGCAAGAACGTCATCTGGGACAGGTACTGTGGCGTGTGCTGGAACAGCTTCCTGGCCCCGTGAAGCAGGAACTGTACGCCCGTAAGCCCCGCGACCGCGAAGACGACCACATTCACGATGACGTGCAGCGCGTGCGCGTTCGGCGCCGTGAACGTGAGGAACCAGGTGATCGGGGCGAAGGCGGCCAGGATGACCCCGATGATCGCGGTAGCCGTAAAGCCGAGCGCCGCCGTCTGCAGGAACGTACGCTTCCCACCTAGGTAGGAGGAGAAGATGTACAGCGAGGGGAGGCAGAGGCAGAGCGTGGCGGTGAGCACCATCGGCAGCTTGGCCGGGTTGCCGATGATCTGCGGCAGCGACTGCGTGGCAACGCCGGTCACCAGACCGTAGAAGGAGGCGGGGATAACGCTCACCAGCACGAGGTCCGCGAGAATAACCGGCACCTCGCGCCCTCGCTCGATCTGGTCGAGCAGGTAATCCCGATGCTTGAGCAGCCACTCCGCCATCTCCAGCCGGCCGCCGAGGGAGCGAGAGCGGGGAGGCGGCGGCTCCGCGGGGTCCGGCGCGGGGACCGGCGGCGAGCTCTGCGGGGGCAGGATGATCGCGGGCGGAGGCGGGCTGCCGGCGGGGAAGATCGGGTTGGAGCCGGGGAACGGTTCGTCCATGGCGCTCTCCATACGGCGGAGTGATTGTTGTCAATCACTCGTTCGCCGGGCAAGCGCTTATCCCTCCGCGCTCACGCGCCCCGCCGGCTCCGGAACCAGCCGGCGACCTTCGTGATGCCGGAAGCGACCTCCTCCAGGTCCGTCGCCGTGAAGAACTCGTTCACCGGAAGGTTGATGCAGGTATCGAGGACCGCCTCCGCGACGGGACACGACTCCAGGGAGTAATCGCGGGTCTGGTACAGGTGCGGCCCCCGCTCGAACGCGCTGTGGCGCGTAAATACCGGGTAGCGGTATATCGGGACGCCGATGTAGTGCGCCCCCGCCCGGATGCCCTCCGCGTGGAGAGCCGCCGCGAAGGCGTCCGCGTCCGCCCCGAGCTCCTCCGGGACCACGCGGAGCATGTAGAACCACCAGGAGGGGTCGCAGCCGGCCGTCGGCTCAGGGAGCGCCAGGCCGGATACGTCCCGGAGCCGCTCCGAGAGGCCGGCCGCCCAGTCGCGCCGCCGGGCGACGATCCCATCCAGCTTCCGGAGCTGCGCCAGTGCGACCGCGCCTTGCAGCTCCGTCATCCGGTAGTTGTTGGCCAGGAAGTGCGGCTGCCGCTCGGCCGCGTCGGGGCTGCGGTTGTAGCACTTGTCGGTTGACAGCCGCAGGCGGGCGGCCAGGGCGGGCTCATCGGTGAGCACGAGGCCCCCGTCCCCGCATGAGATGTGCTTGAACTCGTTGAAGCTGAAGCAGCCCACGCGCCCGATGGTCCCAATGGGCCGCCCCAAGAACCGGGAGCCGAACGCCTGCGCGCAGTCCTCTACGAGGACGATCTCCCGCGGCTCACACAGCGCCCGCAGCGCTTCCAGGTCGCAGGCGTTGCCCCACAGGTGGACCGCGATCACCGCGCGGGTGCTCGGGCCGATCCGCTCTGCCACTGACGCTGGATCGAGGGTGGCGCCGTGCGGGGTGAGGTCCGCGAACACCGGCACCGCGCCCTGGTAGAGGATCGGGGCGATGGAGCCCATGTCGGTGATCGGCGACACGATCACTTCGTCGCCCGGCGAGATCCCGAGGGCCGTCAGCGCCGTGTGGATCGCGGCGGTCCCGCTCGTGCATGCCACCGCGAACCGGGCGCCGTACTTCGCGGCGAACTCTTCTTCAAGCGCGCGGACCTTCTTCCCCTGGGCGTAGAAAAGCGTGTTCTGCTCCAGCGCCTCTCGCAGCTCCTGCAGCTCCTCGTCGCCGTACCGGCTGCCCTGGCCGTATGGCGTTAGTTTGGCCCGGGGGCCTCCAGCGATGGCGGGGAGGTCGGACATAGTGCGTGGCTAAACGAGGGCGGAGGCGATCTCCGTGGTCTGGTGCCTCGGTGCGGGCGCGGCGGGGACCAGCTCGAAGACGGCCAGCTCCGGCGGACACAGGAAGCGGAGTGAGTAGTGGCTCGCGAGACCGCGGTTGGTGTACATCCGCGTGCCGGCGCGGGAGGACCAGCCCGACGCGTACCGTCGCCCGACGCGGGTGTGGGTCTTGATGGCTCCGTACCACGGAGCGCAGACCTGCCCGCCGTGGGTGTGGCCGCAGAGCACCAGGGGAATCTCGTGCTCCACCGCGTCCGGAAGGATGTCCGGCGAGTGGGAGAGCAGGAGGTGCGGCTTCTCGCCGGCGAGGCCCCTCACCGCCCGGCCGGTGTCCGCCTTCCATACCTTGCGGGTCGTCGGCTCCGTCCCGGCGATCCGGAGGCCGCCGGCGAGCACGCACGACTCGTTTCGGAGCATCCGCACTCCCGACTCACGCAGCCCCTCCTCCAGGCCTTCCATCAGGCGCAGCACCGGCTTCTTGCGGAAGTCGTGGTCCCCGTAGACCGCGAGGATACCGTGACGGCTGCGGAGCTGCCGCACGGCCTGGATGCAGGGGCCGACCTCCGAAGGGCGGGAGCAGACGAAGTCGCCGGTAATCACGATCAGGTCCGGGTTCAGCCCATTGACCGTCTCCACCATCCACCGGAAGATCCACTTCGAGCGAGGGTCGCCGTAGTGGATGTCCGAGAGGTGGACCACCCGGCGCCCCTCCCACGCCTCGGGCAGGTCGGCGACCGCGAGAGGCTGGCGGGTGATCTCGATTTGCT
>JGI10216J12902_101198332_pt1 | contig 12666 bp, 8 predicted proteins | sample KanNatreferecore_FD_12902 | JGI IMG/M metagenome (IMG submission 12902)
GGCGTCGCAGCGAGCCGCCGCGACGGACACGCCGGCGGCGTGTGCTCCCCAAGTGATTGAAGTGCTGCTCGACCTCGACATCGGGCAACACCGCACGGGCGTTGAGCCCGGAGCGAAGGCCGCAGAACTGTATGGTTTGATCGCGTCCCTGCGGGGAATCAGACCAGGCGGGCTTCACGCTTACGACGGACACATCCACGACACGGATGTCGCCACGCGGACGAAGAATTGTGATGCAGCCTTTGCTTCCGTCGTCGCGTTCCGTGACGAACTGCTTAAAGCCGGTTTTCATGTGCCAGGGATCGTTGCGGGAGGCACACCTACGTTTCCAATGCATGCGAAGCGCGGGAACGTGGAATGCAGCCCGGGAACGTGTGTGTTCTGGGACGCGGGGTACGCAAAGAATTTGCCGGACCTGGACTTTCTCCCGGCGGCGGTTCTGCTGACGCGCGTGGTGAGCAAGCCCACTTCCGGACGACTCTGCCTGGATCTGGGCCACAAGGCGGTGGCTTCCGAGATGCCGCATCCGCGCGTTGTTTTTCTGAATCTGGCGGACGCCAGAGCGATTTCCCACAGCGAAGAACACCTGGTGGTCGAGACGTCCGACGCCGGCGCGTTCAAGGTCGGCGATTGCCTGTATGGAATTCCCTGGCACATTTGCCCGACGGTGGGGCTGCACTCCGAGGCTGTGATCGTTGAAAACGGAAAAGCGACAGACCGATGGCGAATTGTGGCGCGGGAACGGAGACTGACGGTGTAGAGGTCCCGAATCACATGAGCCAGAACTCCAGTCTCCTGTTGATCGCGCTGGCGGCTGTTCTGGGTCTTATCGTTCTCATTGCCCGCTTCAAGCTGAATGCCTTCATCGCGCTGCTGCTGGCTTCTCTCTTCGTCGGGCTGTGTTCACGGACGGACCTTGCGGCCGTCACAAAGGCGATTCTGGACGGCATGGGCGGAGTGCTTGGCTCGATTGCCGCGATTATCGGGTTGGGAAGCATCGTCGGCAAACTGCTCGCCGAATCGGGCGGCGCGGAGGTTGTCGCCGACACCTTCATGCGGCTCCTGGGCGAACGACGCGTTCATTGGACCATGATGCTGATCGGATTCGTCGTTGGCATTGCGGTCTGGTTCAGCGTGGGTTTGGTGCTGCTGATTCCAATCGCTTATACCATCGCAAAGAAGAGCAACGTCTCGCTGCTATTGTTGGGCATTCCAATGGTGGCGGGGCTTTCGGTGATGCACGGGTTGGTGCCGCCGCATCCGGGGCCGGTCGCTGCGATAGGAATTCTCGACAAACTTGGGGCCAGGGCCGACACAGGCAAAATCATTCTCTATTCCCTTCTTGTCGGATTTCCGGCAGGCGTGATCGGAGGGCCCATCTTCGGGAGATTCATCTCAAAGCGCGTGCTGGTGGAACCGGGCGGTATTGCCGCCGATCTGGTCCGCGAGCGCGGCAGCCGCGAACGGTTGCCCGGTTTTGGCATGACGATCTTCACCATCCTCGTGCCGGTGATACTGATGTTGCTGGCTACGGTTGTCGATGTGGCGCTCGACGAACTTCATCAGCGCCAGGAATGGGCCAGTGCCAACGGACACGTCTGGGTCTCACAGGCGATGGGCGGTCTGACGACGCTACGTCCGTGGAGCGCCTTTCTTGGTGCACCGATCGTCGCAATGTTGATCGCGACCTTGTTCTCATTCTGGGCGTTTGGTTTCGCCCGCGGGTTTGATCGCCAGCGAATTGCGAAGTTTTCAGAGGAATGTCTGGGGCCGGTCGCGACGGTGCTGCTGGTCGTCGGCGCCGGCGGTGGGTTCAGCAAAGTACTGGATGTTTGCGGCGTTGGCACGGCCATCGCAGAAATCGCGAAAGGCATGCAGCTCTCGCCGTTGCTGATGGGGTGGCTCGTGGCCGCTCTCATCCGAATCGCCGTCGGTTCGGCAACGGTCGCCATTTCCATGGCGGCGGGGATCGTCGCGCCGATCGCTGTCGCAGCGCCCGGCACGAACCTCGAACTGCTGGTGATTGCGATGGGAGCAGGGTCGTTGATCCTGTCCCACGTGAACGACGGCGGCTTCTGGTTTGTGAAGGAGTATTTCAACATGACCGTGCCGCAAACGCTCAAGACGTGGACGGTCATGGAGACGATTATTTCTGTGGTGGCGTTGGTACTGACTTTGATCCTGGATTATGTGGTTTGAATCGAGGTCCACGATCCGTCCCCAATTGGACCGGGACGGAATTGAGTCGAACGGTGCGGCCGCAGTGGCTTCCCTCTCCCCTCAACGGGGAGAGGGATTGAGGGTGAGGGGTGAGACGTTACAAACTGGCTTCCGATCTTCTTCCCAAACCAACGCGCGCCAGGAATCCCCGTTGTCATCGGTCTGTGGTTTCTGCCTTTCTCACCCCTCACCCCGGCCCTACTGCCATTGAATTAAGGGCCAGACTTGGCCTCTTATTCTTAATCTTACTCTTAATCGTACTCTGCAAGAGGCTCTGGTGATTAAGATTAAAAGTAAGATTAGGATTAAGAGCCTTGCGGCTTGGGCGGCACCCCGGAGCCTAATTCAACGGCAGTGCCTGGCCCTCTCCCCGTTGAGAGGAGAGGGAGAAGCCCGGGTCGGGTGACTTGCAAGAAACTGAGACGCGCCCGTTTTCTCTGTTACGCCAAAAAGGGGATTGGCAATCGTATGGAGCCTGCTTAGCCTCGACCCATGCCATCGGCGTCGCCGCTGGAAGCGGGAATGGCCGCATCCATCATCTCAGACCTGACCAACATCGAGGTCCTTTTGAGTCAGCCATGGCTGCTGGTCATCGCCGCTTTCAACCTGTGGATGTTCATCGACGCCATCCGCCGGGAGGAATGGATCTGGGCCGTTTTCATCTTCGTCGGATTCGGCTTCAGCGCGGTGTTGTACTATTTTTTCGTCTATCGGAATGCGCCATCGGCGACCAGGGGCTTTGAACTGCCGGGAGCGCACGACCGGCGCCGGATCAAGGAACTGCAGGCGCAGATTCATCACCTCGACAAGGCCCATCACCATTCGCAACTGGGCGACATCTATTTTCAACAGGGAAAGTTGGACAAGGCAGAGGAGTGTTACCGGGCGGCACTGGAGCGCGACCCGGACGACATCGACACCCGGGCGCATCTGGGGCAGACGCTGCTGCGAAAGCGGAGACCGGAGGAGGCGCGGCCGATCCTTGAAAAGGCGTGCGCGGAAAATCCAAAGCATGACTACGGACATTCCCTGATGGCCCTGGCGGAGACGCTGGCAGCTCTCGGCGAAACGGACGCGGCGATCGCCACCTGGCAGCGGGTCCTGCAGCACAACTCCTACGCCCGCGCTCGCGTCCAACTGGCCGAGCTTTACCTGCAGAAGCAGCAGGCGGACCTCGCCAGGGCCGAACTGATCGAGGTGGTCGCCGACGACGCTCACGCACCGGCGTTTCAGCGGAAGCGCGAGCGCGTTTGGGTGCGGAAGGCAAGGTCGTTGAAGCGCAAAGTCGGATGAGGCGTGGTTTGGTAACCATCAACCGGGACAAAGCGTCTCCAGAATAGAATTTTTATGGCCGCGACGGAGATGGATTTGTAGCTTACCGGCGATGAGTGCGTCTGGAACAGGTCGAAATCGAACGGCTCTTGCGAAACGCGTGGAGAAGATCGTCGCGGCGACGCCGGTTTACGACATTCATACCCACCTCTACGATCCGGCGTTCAAGGAATTGTTGTTGTGGGGCATCGACGATCTGCTGGTCTATCACTATCTGGTGGCGGAGGCCTTTCGCTGGCATGCGCTGCCTTATGAAGCATTCTGGTCGCTGTCGAAAACCGACCAGGCCGACCTGATCTGGAGCGAGTTGTTCGTGCGGCATTCGCCGATTTCCGAGGCGTGCCGGGGCGTGTTGACGACGCTGAACCTGTTCGGGTTCGACGTGAAGAAACGCGACCTGACTGCGATCCGCCGCTGGTTTGGAAAACAGAATCTGGAAAAACATGTGACCCGCTGCCTGGAACTGGCGCGGGTTGAAAAGATCTGCATGACCAACTCGCCGTTCGACGAGGGCGAGCGGGTCCGTTGGGAAAAGAGGTTCCGGCGCGACGAACGGTTTGTCGCCGGGTTGCGGATCGATCCGCTGCTCCTCGACTGGCCGGACGCCGCGGGCCGCCTCGCTGCCTGGGGTTACGACACGGGTCCCGAACTATCGGAAGCCGTGGTCGATGAAGTGAGCCGGTTCCTGGCGGTTTGGACGCGCAGGGTGCAGGCGCAATACCTGATGGTCTCGCTGCCGGCGGAGTTTCAGTTTCCCGACGACAGCGCCTGCACGCGTTTGATCGAAAAGAGCGTGCTTCCGCACTGCCGGGAGGCGGGAGTGCCGTTCGCCCTGATGCTTGGCGCCAGGCGCGCGGTAAATCCACAACTTCGACTGGCGGGCGACGGTGTTGGGCGGTCTGATCTGCGCGCCGTCGGGAACCTCTGCGACGCGCATCCCGAGAACAAGTTCCTGGTCACGGCATTGTCGCGCGAGAACCAGCACGAACTTTGTGTTCTGGCGCGCAAGTTCCGCAACCTGCACGTGTTCGGCTGCTGGTGGTTTACCAATGTGCCATACGTCGTCGAAGAAATGACGCGCATGAGACTCGAGTTGCTGGGGTCGAGTTTCACTCCGCAGCATTCGGACGCGCGGGTGCTGGAACAGCTCGTTTACAAATGGGCCCATTTCCGGGCCATCCTCTCGCGCGTCCTGACCGAGAAATACGCCGCCCTCAGGGAAACAGGCTGGGAAACGGCGCCCGCCGAGATCGAACGCGATGTCAAAGAGCTTTTCGGAGGAGCGTTCCAGCGTTTCTGTTCGTCCTGACCCGCAAATCCCGCGTCCGGCGCGACAGAAAACTTGACGGTCCCTTCCGCGGCCCATAGCTTCTGGCGTCCCTCATTCAGGTTGAACAACTACGGAAAACGTCAGGTGTGGCACTAACGAACGCAAGCATGGCCTCTCGAAAACCCCTCGTCGTCGCATGAAGTCTCCCGCAACATTGCCTTGCCTCCTCGCCGTCGGACTCAGCCTGGCCGTCTCTCTCCCGGCCGCTGTCGTGGTGAATGACGGGAGATCAACCAACAACCTCATCCGGCTTTCAAACATCAACGGCGCCGGCGATGCGACGGCTCAATTGACGGTTGAGTCGAACGAATTTCTGAGCGCGGTGCAGACCGGCACCGCCGGGTCATTTGCCGTCCGCAGCGCCTGGTATGCGGCGAACAGCTTTCCGACGACCGCTGTGTACAGCGTGTCGGCGGATTTCGTTCCGGCCGAGATTTCCAGCGAGCGGCACGGCGGTGTCATGGGCTGGCTGAATCTGGCCACCAACAAAGGCATTGCGTTCTACGTGCGGCCGGCCGGGTCGGACCCGTCGTTTCGGGTTTCGACGATCGATTTCAATGCGCCCGAAGACAACGCGAGCGCCAACGAGAGTCAGACCAATCTGTTCAACCTCGACGGCACACCCGCCGCCGGCGCGCTCGATTCGGCATGGGCCGCGTTCGGAACGAACTACGTGGCGACCAATTTCACGACGTTCCAGCTTGAATTCGCCGCACCGACCGCGGCGGACCAGGCCGTGGTCGCCAATGCTACAGCGCACATTACGGCGAAGGTATTTCAGTTGGATGCGGCCACGAATTCCGTGCCGGCCGGCCGTACGATCGAGTTGTTAACGGATTTGCCAATGCCCGACCCTACGAACCACCGCTTTGGCTATTTCGCGGTTTGGGGATCGATTTTTCGTTCCGGCGAGACGATCGGTTTCCTGGACAATCTGTCAGCGACAGGAGTATCCGTTCCCACCGAGCCTCCGAATCCACCTGCGCTGGTCATCGTGCAGACCGGAGCTGGGATAGACGTGAGTTGGCCGACCGACTACACAAGTTTCATTCTCCAGGCGACCGACAGCCTCAATCCGACGAATTGGGTGCAGGTGGCGGCGCCCAACAATCTCTTCTCGACTCCTCTGACGGGAACGTCGCGGTTCTTCAGGTTGATCAAGCCGTAAAAGGCGGAGCAGTTTTCGCGGTTCGATTTCCCTGCCTTAGCCGCCGAAGTGAGTCCGCGGAGTGCGCCCGTCCTCGGGCGCAGGAAGGTCCGAAATCCCGGCCGCGCTGACATGTCCCCAAGCCTCGCCTGCTTCGAACGTTGCTGCCCCCGGGGGACGGGCGTAATCCGGGCTCATGGAAAGCGAACACCTCCAAAGATTGGACGTGAGTTGGGGCCATGAACCAGTTCGAATCCCCCTCACCCGTCCTACGGACACCCTCCCCCGCTGGGGGAGAGGGACGGGGTGAGGGGGTACGGTTCATGGGACGGCTTTCGATTAGCGCGTTTCCTTTCGCGTATTTTCGCGTGTTTGGCGGGTGATCTGCGGCAATTCGGTTTAATCAAACCACTCATCTTCGGCATCGAAGGCGGGGACAGGGATGTTGATGATTCGGAGTTTTCCGATGGCGCGATGGCGGCAGCCGGGTTTGATGTAGATCGCGGTCATGGGCTTCAAAGGAAACAACTGTCCGTCCAGTTCCATCTGACCTTCGCCTTCCAGCACGAGATAAATCTCCGTCATCTTCTTGTGATAATGCGTTTGGGAGTCGGTGCGGATTTCCACGACGTGAAGACTCGCGGCATTTTCCTGCGCATCGGCGAAGGCGCGTCGCGCGGAACCGCAAGGGCAGGGGACCGGCGGAAGTTCGTCCAGTTGGGCGATGAGGTAGTTGGGCATCTTATCCTGCATGGTTCAATAGTGCCGTCGTCGGCATTTCCTGTCGAGCCGCATGAATGAGTTGGCCAAGCTAAGGGCTGAGCGACAGGTTGGTTCCCGTGAAAGGATCGACCGGGATCGAACTCAAGTAGTGAGGAACAAGGGCCGAATCGTTGTCGGGTTTCTTCCCATGCTCTGCTTCGTGGGCGCTGATTGCCAGTGTGAGCATCAATGTCCGTCGCTGTAATCCCCGTTGCTGGCAACTTTGGCTGAATTTGCGTTCCGCCGGCCGCATTAGGCGAGGGTGGAGTGTCACTATCCTGCCCATCATACCGGCCGAGCGCCGCGACCAGGTCCGTTCCATTCGCAGGACTTCCTCCGGCGACTCGCCTTGTTGATCGACCTGCTCCAATGCGCGCGTCGCGTGATGGCATTCCTTCGCCGCCAGGCCACCGGCCAACGATTCCAACAGGTTCAACCCGATGGCCTCACACGCGACACCAACGAGTTTGTCGATCATCAAGCCGCCGCGGCAGGCTTCGTGACCAAGGCGTACCGCATCGATGGAGGCCGCCAGGGCGTCGTTTGTCCGCTGCTCCAGTTTGGCGAGCCTGCCCTCGGCGGCCAACGCAATGGCGAGTTGTTTGAGTGCAGCAAGCTCGGGGAGCCGTCGATTGGCGTAGTTCATCGTGAACTCTACCGGCACGCGGCATTTTTTGCTCAAACCGAGGCGGACGAGCTTCAAGGCGTTCGTGTTCTGCATCACGTAGGAGCGCAGTTCTTCGACGGTTGCCGTTTTCACGTCGGGCGCGTTTCCGACGAGGGCGTTTCCCGCCTGAATGAAGTCGTCGTGGCCATTGGGATTGGGCAGAACAGGCGCGGGAGTTTTGCCCGGGGCCAGCAGTCGAACGGTCACAACAAGAGACAGTACGACCAGAAGGAGCCCCAGGAGGATTTTGATCGGTTTGGAGGCCATGGATGCCAAGAGTCCCCGGCGCTTGGAATGGCAGCAATTACAATTTCAGGACGCCAATTCCACCTGGGGCCGTTCGGCTGCAATTTCTGCTGATTGACTTTGACTTTGCGCGCGTCAAAAGTAGCGCGACGATGCTCCGCACTGAAATGAAACAGCGACTTTTCCTGCCGATAACGGGGATTCTTTTGGCCTCCACTGTCCCGGCGGGCTTCGCCGCGGACGCCATCGATTTCAACAAGCAGATCAAGCCGCTCCTGGAATCCTCCTGCTTGAGCTGTCACGGGCCGGAGAAACCAAAGGGCAAGCTCAGTCTGGTCACCCGGGCGGGCGCGTTGAAAGGGGGCGACAACGGCCCGGCGCTGGTGTCCGGCAAGCCTAGCGAAAGCCGCCTTTACACCTCCACCATCCTGCCGGCCGATCACGACGACCTCATGCCGCCTTCGAACAAGGGCGGTCCCTTGCCCAAGGCACAGACCGAACTGCTGCGCCTCTGGATCGAGCAAGGCGCGAACTGGCCGGATGACGTGGTGCTCAAGACGGCACGGCGAATCGATTTTACCAAAGACATTCAACCTGTCCTCGAGTTGAATTGTGTTGCCTGCCATCGCGAAGGTCATGCCAAGGCCGGAGTGCGTCTGGACGTGAAGGAACAGGCGTTCAACAGCGGGGACAACGGTCCGACCATCGTCCCTGGTTCACCCGAGAAAAGCTCCGCCTACACATCAACGACTTTACCGAAAGACGATGACAATCTGATGCCGCCCGCGAACAAGGGCGGTCCGTTGCCGAAAGAGACCACGGACCTCTTGAAAGATTGGATCGAACAAGGCGCGATCTGGCCGGACGGCCTCGTGCTTGTGCCGCGCAAGCCCGAAGAAGAGCCTGGCGCCGATGAGTTGGCAACCATTACCGAGATCCACAAGTTGATCCTGTCAAAGCTGGACGCGAAGTCAGCCGGCGATATGAAGGCCTATACCAACGCGATTCCTGGCACTCCGGTAAGCTATGCCATGGTCGCGATCCGGGGCGGTGACTTCACCATGGGCAGCCCGGACAATGAACCGGGCCGGAAACCGGACGAAGGACCGCGGCACCAAGTGAAGATCGAGCCGTTCTGGATGGGACAATTCGAGGTGACCTGGAACGAGTTCGAACTGTTCATGTTTCCGACCGAGGAACGGAAGTTCAAAGACACGATGCCGACCGATCCTTACGTCGATAAGATTTCCGACGCGGTGACGCGGCCGACCAAGCCGTACGTCGAGATGAGCTTTGGCATGGGGCGCGACGGTTATCCGGCGATCAGCATGACCCAACACGCGGCCAACAAGTATTGCCAATGGCTGAGCGGCAAGACGGGGCACTTCTACCGTCTGCCGACTGAGGCCGAATGGGAGTACGCCTGCCGCGCCGGGACGACGACCGCCTACTACTTTGGCGATGACCCGACCAAATTGGGCGAGCACGCCTGGTTCGAGGCGAACAGTGATTTCAAATATCAAAAAATCGGCAAAAAGGAGCCAAACCCGTGGGGCCTTTTCGACATGCACGGCAACGTCGCCGAGTGGTGCCTCGACCAGTACGAGCCGAATTACGACCTGTTCAAGGACGGAACCGCCGACAATCCGTGGGTAAAGGCCACCAAACCGTACCCGCACTCGGTCCGCGGCGGTTCCTGGGATGATCCCCCGGAACGATTGCGCAGTTCCGCCCGTCGCTCGTCGGACAAATCCTGGAAAATCCAGGATCCCCAATTGCCCAAGAGCGTCTGGTATCACACGGACGCCCAATTCCTTGGTTTCCGCATCGTGCGACCGCTCAAGGTTCCGTCGCCGGAAGAGCTGCAGAAGTATTGGACAAGCGGCGTCGAAAAAGACTAATTTCGACCGTCCCAATTTGTTTGGCGGCGCTCGAATGACCGCGAAGCCGTTGGCGTCGAAGAGACCGAAATCTAATCAACAACACCATGAATGAGCTGAATTCCCCTGACTCGCCGGCGCAATCGTCACGCCGGGATTTTCTGAAGAAAACCTCCACAGCCGTGGTCGGCGGCACCTTGCTGGGCGGCCTGAGCATAGAACGCAGCGCCCACGCCGCCGGCAGCGACCTGCTGAAGATCGCGCTGATCGGTTGCGGCGGTCGCGGTTCGGGGGCCGCCGATCAGGCGTTGAGCACCCATTCGCTCGGCTCGATCCAGTTGGTGTCCATGGCGGACGCGTTTCCAGATCCACTGGAAGGAAGTTGCGGCACGCTCAAGAAGAAACACGGCGAGCGCGTGGCGGTGTCGGACGACCAGAAATTCGTCGGGCTCGACGGCTACAAGAAGGCGATCGCGCTCGCCGACGTGGTGATCCTCGCTACACCGCCCGGTTTCCGCCCCTCTCACTTCGAAGAGGCGGTCAGGCAGGGCAAGCATATCTTCATGGAAAAACCGGTGGCCACCGACGCCCCCGGCGTTCGGCGCGTGCTCGCTGCCGCGGCGGAAGCGAAGAAGAAAAACCTCAAGATCGGGGTCGGCCTTCAGCGTCATCATCAGGACGGCTATATCGAGACCCTCAAACGCATTCACGACGGAGCGATCGGCGACGTGGCGGCGATGCGCTGTTATTGGAACGGTACGACACCCTGGATCAAGCCTCGCGCCGAACTGGAAAAGAAATACGGCCGCAAACTGACCGAGATGGAGTACCAGATGCGGAACTGGTACTACTTCACCTGGATTTGCGGCGATCACATCGTCGAGCAGCACATCCATAACCTCGACGTGATCAATTGGGTCAAGCAGGGGTATCCCGTCCGCGCCAATGGCATGGGCGGCTGTGAAGTGCGAAAAGGGCCCGACTACGGCGAGATCTTCGACCATCACGCGGTGGAGTTCGAATACGCCGATGGCTCGCGTTGTTTCAGCCAGTGCCGTCACATTAACGGCTGCTGGAGCGATGTCTCCGAGCACGTCATCGGCACCAAAGGCACGTGCGATGTCAGCAGCCACATCATCCGTGGCGCGAATGCATGGCGGTTCCGGAAGGAAGGCGCGAAGAATCCTTACCAGCAGGAGCACGACGACCTGTTTGACGCGATCCGCAACAACAAGCCTTTTGACGAAAGCGAAGTCGGCGCCAAGAGCACTATGACGGCGATTCTCGGCCGCATGGCGACTTACTCCGGCAAGATTGTCGAGTGGGACGCGGCCCTGAATTCGAAGGTCGATCTTTTCCCCAAATCGCTGGCCTGGGACGCCGATATGCCGGTCAAACCGCGCGCGGATGGGTGGTACGATCACGCCGTGCCCGGCAAGACCGTCGTGATCTAGCCGGTGTTGCTGAACGAATCAAAACCCGCATCGAAATCGATGCGGGTTTTTGTTTTATTGAATCGATGCAGGGAGCGAATATGCTTCAGCTAAGGCCCACCGTTGATTGAAGTCGGCAGGGTCCAACACATGATTCGGGTCCCGTCCAATTTGACTGGCGCAGGCAGGAGATCGGTAGAAAACGGCGTTGCGCTTGCGATGTTCCTGGTTTTTGTTGCGATCATCCCGTCGAGAGGCGCCGACCGGCAGGTCAACTTCAACCACGACATCCGGCCGTTGTTGTCCGACCGCTGCTTTCGATGCCACGGACCGGATGAGAAGGCTCGCAAAGCGAAGCTGCGGCTCGACACACCGGATGGCGCGCTCAAAGCGATGAAGGACGGCGGCTTCGTGATCAAGCCCGGCGATTCCGGACAAAGCGAGGTTTATCGCCGCATCACGTCGAAGGATCCGGATGACCTGATGCCGCCGGCGGATTCGAATCTTTCCCTGAAGCCGGAAGAGATCGAATTGATAAAGCGCTGGATAGAACAGGGCGCGGAATACAAACCACACTGGTCGTTCATTCCGGTCGGCAGCATTGCTTTGCCAACAACGCAACAGGCGGCGGGTGTCCGCAATCCCATCGACGCATTCGTCCTCGAACAACTCGAACGCGAAGGACTCGCTCTGGCGAAGGAAGCAACGCGCGAGACGCTGATTCGGCGGGTGAGTTTCGACCTCACCGGATTGCCCCCTTCACTGGAATCCATCGACGCCTTTCTGCGCGATACTTCGCCCGGCGCTTACGAAAAACTCGTCGATCGTCTTCTCAATTCCCCCGCGTATGGGGAACGCCGGGCAAACGAGTGGCTCGACCCGGCGCGTTACGCGGACACTTACGGTTACCAGTCGGATGTTGAGCGCGACATGTCGCCGTGGCGCGACTGGGTGATCCGTGCGTTCAACGAAAACCTTCCTTACGACCAGTTCATTCTTTGGCAACTGGCCGGCGACCTGTTGCCTTCTCCGACGCGCGACCAGATCCTTGCTACTGCGTTCAACCGGCTTCATCGCCAGACGAACGAAGGCGGGAGCATCGAAGAAGAGTTTCGGGCCGAATACGTGGCTGACCGCATCCACACGATGGGCACCGCGTTCCTGGGGTTGACGATGGAGTGTGCACGCTGCCACGACCATAAGTACGATCCCATCACGCAGAAGGATTATTATCGGATGTTTGCCTTCTTCAACAACATCGATGAATCCGGCCTGTACTCCCATTTTACGCAGGCGACGCCATCCCCGACGCTATTGCTATATCCGGAGGGAATGGAAACACGGCACAAGATTCTGAAGGACCGGATCAAGCAGTACGAGGCGGCACTCGACAACCTGAACCGTGGCGGTTCGGTGAGAGAGCGGGTTATTGGCGGCGCCGAGTCCATCGCGGGCGGTCACAATTCCCGGAGCCGGCCTTCTGTTCCCCCTCTCCTTGGGGAGAGGGCCGGGGTGACGGACGTAAACCCTTCCAATTCCGCTGCGACTGACTTGAAACCCCTCGAGGAATTTTCGCGATCTGGTTTTGACAGTTGGCTAAAGTCGGCAGGCCGAGACATTTCCCAACCACCGCCGGTAGCCGCGTTCAG
>JGI10216J12902_101843544_pt1 | contig 12664 bp, 5 predicted proteins | sample KanNatreferecore_FD_12902 | JGI IMG/M metagenome (IMG submission 12902)
TTGAGATGCTGGATGTCGTCCAGGATGATCATCACGTTGTCGCCCATCTCGAATGCGAGGTTCAGCTTCTCGAGTTCCTCGCGGGCAGCCGCATTCGGCGCCTCTGACGGATCGAGCGAAGTCACGCGATGGCCGATCGCGGGGCCATTGATCTTCATGAAGATAATGCCCAATCGGCTCGCCAGGTACTCGGCCAGTGTGGTCTTGCCGTAGCCGGGCGGCGAAATGAGCAATAACATGCCCATCCGGTCAGTGCGCTTTGCATCTCCCGCTGCTCCAATTTGCTTGGCAAGATTGTCGCCGATGAGCGGCAGGTACGCGGAGTCGATCAAGCGATTCCGCACAAAGCTCGTAAGCACCTTTGGTTTGAAGTCATCGAGGCGAAGACGTTCGCGAGCAGAGTCCACGTTCGCCTTCTTAAGCGATTGATAGCGTTCGTAGAGCGGGACGATCGTCGCTTCGTGCGCCCGCACTCGTCGAAAGAAGTCGTGATAGTCGAGCAACAACGAGCCGTTCGCGATTCGCGCGTGAAGCCCTTTCATGGCAGCGAGATTTCGGCTCGTGGCAACCTCGGCCGTACTGCGATGCAGAAGAGTTCCACGCAGCAGTAGCCAGGCCGCTTCATCGAGAACGATCGGGCTGACACCCTTCTCGGTTGCGGTAAATGCCCGAAGCCAGTCGCGGCAGAATTCAAACTCAGCAACCGCGTCGCCATCGAGCGCGGCGCGCGCCCTCTGAAAGCCGTCAGTCAATAGATGGGAAGTGAGGTGCTGCTCAAACCGCGTGCACAAATCGGCCGCATCCCGGCTGACGACGAACTCCAATCCGGCAGTCAACACCTCGAGCAGGTATTCGGCGGCTTCGTTCTGGTCTGCAGGAATGTGTGCGACCCACGGGGCAATCACTGTCCGCACTTCTTCGCGGCACAAAGCCGGCAATGGATGCAGCGGGAAAGCTCGACGCCTTTCGCCGAACGCGCGCAATCGACCGGCCAGTCGCTGCTTGCCTTCATCCTCCGGTACCGCGAACCAGGCGACGGAAGCCAGCGTCCGCGACTCCGCGGAAAACCGTAGAAGGTCGAGCTGAGAATGCATTTCGACCAGCGCCGCGAGAATCGCGGCGGCATCTTCATCGTGAACGCCCTTCACGTATCCCTCGCCAAGACGCGCAGCCATCTGAGTGCAAACTAGCGGCATGTATTGATCAGCGGTCGGCTTCTCATGCAGCGGTAGCGCGGCAAATGTCCGATACGCTAGCCACTCAGCGCGATAGAGATCCACCGTCTCGCTCACTGTATCGAGTGACCAAACCGAGCGCGTCGCGTTGAGTGCCTCGTCGGCAATTGGTTCGAAGAAATTCGTGCCCGTGATGTGCATGCACAGCGACTCCCCGCGGGGAACGATCGTGAGATCAAGTTCCTGCGTGTTCACCAGGAACCGATGGCGACCCAGTTGGATGGCATCGGTTCCCCCGGCGAACAGGTCCTGGCGGTCTTTCAGCTGACGAATGGCATCCTCCCGCACCGTCTTGAGGCGGCTTCCGAGATCGTCGGCTTTCACGGAGTCGCCCAGATCGAGCAACTGCTGAGTGAGGTTGCGAACCTTCTCAACCATCGCATCCGCCGCAAAGTAGCTATTGAGCTCATCCAAGTTGACCGCGTGATCGGCCCGGTGCTTGATGCTCTTGAGAATGCGCTCAGCCGCGGTCAGCAGGGCGTTGGCCTTGCGATTCCGGCTCTCCACCAGTTCGAGTTTGCGCTGTTCAAATGCGCCGCTCAACGCGGTGCGCTTTTCTGCGAGTTCCACCACGAACTCTTCGAAGTCGGCGAACCGGGCCTCGAGTTCCTCAACCTGAACCAGCAGGCGGTTCAGAAACTCGTCGCACTTTTGCGGCGTCGCACTGAGATCGAGATAATTGGACAGTGCCTGATCCAGTAACCTCGTCTGCGAGTTAAACTCCGCCACGGCCTCCGACCCGCGCAGCTCGCGAATTCGCTGCTTCAAGGCGCTGCGCGATTGATTCAATATCGCGTAGATGGTGCTGATCGCCTCGATGATGCGGGTCGTCTCCGTGGCGTCCTTAATCTTCAGGTTGCTGACGGTCTCAACGAGCAGGTCGAGTTCCTTCGCGGACAAATCGATCTCGGCGTCGAGCTTTTCCGCGTCGGTCACCTTGGGCATCGCCGGCACCGCCGCGCGGAGCGTTTCGACGCGATCACGGAAGGGAGTCAGCGCGTCCGGATGGAGGAGGAACTCAACGGTCCGCTGGGCCAGGTTGTCTGCGGCTTGAGCGACCGCGTCGCCGGTCTTCTCAATCAGCGGAAGGTCAACGTACCGCAGTTCTTTCAGGGAAATCAGTTCGCCACGCAGCGCGCGCATTTCCGCCAGGCGCGTGACGAATTTGTCGATCGCGTCGAAATTCTCACTGGACAGTGCACGGAGCACGCCATTGGCGCGATCGACGACGCGCCTCGTTTCGGTCGCAGTGTTCTTCTTGATCGCGGCGACCTTGTCGAACTCGGCGAGTGCGGCGGCGGCTGCTTCCTTGATGCCCAGCAACGGGGTTCGGAGGTCCGACGCTTCCTCGCGATCGAGCCAGAAATAGCTGTCGAGGATATCCGTGGTCTGTTTGACGAGATCGAGATAGAGCCCGGCGAAGGTGTCGTCTTTGCTTAGTAACGCAAGGACCTCATTGCATTCGGCCATGGCGCCGACGACAGCAGGGTTACCGACTTTGAAGAGGAACGAGGTCGGCTGGATTTCCGGCTGCCATGTTTCACCGACGTAGGGCGTCTGCCAGACTTGGATGACGTGATGCTTCTGGGGCTCCGGCGCGTTCCGGAAGATCGCCATCTCACCATTGTCGAACAGGGAGAATCCGCCGCAGACCAAGGGGGTATCAACAGTACGCGCAATCCGGTTATAGCTCAGGAGCACGTAATCGCCGGACTCACGGTTGTAGAAAGAGAAGAGGGAGTCCTCGCCATTCGGCGACACGATGCGCTTGTAGAAGCACATGTTGGTGAGCTGGGTCTCGAACGTCTTGTACTCACCCGATTGCAAATAGTACCCGCGCGCAAAGATGATACCGTGATCGTCTGGCAGAAGAACGCAGGAATCGGCGATCGCATCGATGCGCCGCACTTCCTTCACCTTTTCGTTGAAGACGAGATAACGGAACGAGGTCTCCTGATAGGGACGGACCTTGAGCAGGATGAGATTACCGACAATCGCGTAGTAAATCTCCGCGTCGTCGAGCGTCTGGTCCTTTTGATCGACCGACTCGCTGTAGATGCCTTCACCGCTGGCGGTGTTGTCCTCAACCTTGACGGTAAGATCGCCGCCGACGCACTCGACGAAAACGCGGTCTTCGACGGAAATATGCGGGTGAAGCCCGGAGCGGTGAAGTTCACGGTGAGTACGCGTCCACTCAAATTCGTGCTGCTGCGGGAACTTGTATTCGTGATCGAACCGATTGCCGAGGTAACGAATGCCTGCGTCGTTGCGAACCCATTTGAAGGCCTTGAAGTCCGCCAGGCTTTTCCCGACTCGAAACTCCATGAAGAGATGGGGTTCGATAATGGAGAACTTCGCGAAGACGGTGTTCTTGTAATACTTGTAGAGCGACTTGAAATCGGACTCGAACTGCGGGTCCGCCAGCATGTCGAGCGGCAGCGCGTGAAACTGTTTGTCGCGGAACTCGTACGCGGCGAAGACGTCGTCGAGTTGGGTCTCGGTGCGAAGGCCGAGGTGGACGTTGTAGCCGAAAAGGAACCGACCTCCGCTGACCGGGATGAGATCTCGCGGCTGGCAGTTGTTCTTTGTCGTGATGCGCTCAGTCGCAACAAGCCCGGATTTGATGGAGCCGAAGACATCCTGCCGCGCGGTGTTGAGCTTCTCCAGGCGCGCGCGCAGATCCCCCCCGTGGCCAGCCAGGCGCGCACGTAGGATTTCGTACGTACCCTGCTCAAGGCCTTGCGGAGCGGATGGGGTCGCGGGGTTGCCGGCGTTGGGTTCAGCCATGGGTGAATCGATGGCGTAAGAAGTGGATTGGCGACCTGTTGCGCCGTCTCCGGACGACCGGGAGACGGCGGAAAGTCACAAGCAAGCTCGCCTAGGAATTAGCTGCACCTTTGACCGCGGATCGTCGGCCGCCATTGGCGACCGACGCTGCGGTGCCAGTCAGCTTTTCGCCGTCGAGACCGAGGCGCCTGGCCTGACCGAGAAGGCCGCTAATGAGGCCCTTGGTCTTGGTGTCGTCGGCGAGCGAGAGCATCTGCGTGAGGGCGGCGCTGATGGTGAGGTTCTTCACGTCTTCGCTGGTGAGCCCGAAGCGATCGATGTAGCCCTGCAGCTGGGTGTGGAAATGCTCAGAGTCGCCGTTGAAGAACGTCTCCTTCACGTCGGTGAGCGTTTCACTGGTGTTGACGAGTCGGTCGACGGCCTTGGCGTTGGCGATTGCGCCGGTGATTCGGTTGAAGAACTCGCTCTCGCCGCCGATGATCTCGATCTTGGCGTGCCGGAGCGCTTCGCCGAGAACGGAGGCCTGGCTGCCGGCGATATCCGCCTGAACGCGGATCCCGGCGAGCTCGACTTCCTTGTCCTTGTTGAGGCGGAGCTTGAACTCTTCGTGATCCTTCCCGACGGCATCGAGGAGCTTCATCGCCTCGGCTTTCTCGGTGATGCCTTGGGCCTCGGCAGCGGCTTTGAGCTGGAGCACCTCGGCTTCGGCGGTGCCCTGTTGCTTCACGGCATCGGCTTTGGCAGTGAGGACTTGAGCTTCAGCAAGGCCGGATGCAGCGGTCTCGGCGGTGACAGCAGCGGCGAGTTGCTTTTTCGCGGCGGCAACCTTGGTAGCCGATTGCTCCTCGGCTTCGGCAAGGATGAGCTTCTGCTGAGCGATCCGCTCGGCGGCCTGCTTTTCGGCTTCGGCGTGACGCACGGTGGTGAGGAGGTCCTGCTCGGCTTTGAGTTCCGCGGCCTTTTTCGCGGCCTCGGCTGCCTTGATGTCGCGGATCAATACTGATTCGGCATCCTTCTCCGCAGCGGTCACGGCAACCTTCTTTTCTCGCTCGGCGCCGGCAAAAGCCTCGGCGTCTTTGATGCGCTGCTGTTCGAGCACCACGGTCTTCTCGACCTCGAGGCGCTGACGAATGACGTCCTGAATCGTCTTTTGCTCTTCCTCGACGATCTTCTGCTTGGCGATTTGCGCGAGGGTCACGACGCGTTCGCGCTCGGTCGCCTCGAGCATGCGGTCCTTTTCCACGCGCTCTTTCTCGACCGCATCGGTGCGCTCCTTGTTGCGCGTGGCGACGATGACCTGGCGGTTCTTGTTCTCCTCGGCGACAAAGATTTCTTCGTCGCTGGCGATGCGCGCGGCCTCGGCCTTGAGGCGGTTCTCCTGCTCGACCTTCTTGGTCTCGGCATCTTCACGGGCCTTGATCGACGCGATCTCGCGCTTCTGCTTCTCGGTCGCCTCCGCGAGTTGCTTCTGCATTTCGAGGATCGCTTCCTGCGCTTCGACATTCTGCTTGGTGATGGTCTTCTCGCGATCGTTATCGATCTTGTTGGAAAGCACCTTCTGCGCAGCGGTGAGTTCAGTGATCTTCTTGATGCCTTCCGAATCCAGGATGTTGTCGGGATTCAGCAGCGTGACTGGTGTTTGCTCGAGGTAATCGATGGCGACATCATCGAGGACGAAGCCATTGAGATCCGTGCCAATAACCTTGAGAATGCCTTCCTTGAGCTTTTCGCGGCTGTTATAGAGATCGACGAAGTTGAACTGTCGGCCGACGGTCTTGAGCGACTCGGAGAATTTCGCGTCGAAGAGATCAACGATGGCGGCGAGGTTCGAGGCGCGATCACAACCGACCGACTGGGCAACTTTGAGCACGTCTTCGGGCGTCTTGTTCACGCGGACGAAGAACGCGACCTTGATGTCGGCGCGCATATTGTCCTGGCAGATCAAGCCGTTCTTGCCCTGCCGATCAATCTCCACGCGCTTGACGGAGATATCCATGTATTCGGCACGGTCGATGATAGGAAAGACGGTCAGTCCAGCAAACGAAACACTGGTTCCGCGCAATCCGGTGCGAACAATCGTGCGCCCTTGCTCGACCTTGCGGAAGCAGGTGAGAATGCTGAAAACGACACCGAGGAGAATCAGGACCAGAAAGGCCCCGCCGATGCCGAAGAGGGATTCGAGGAAGGCTAGGGTATGCATAGTTAATGAGCGGGTGAGGGCTTGGGTAGTGGGGTGATGAAGTAAAGGCTGCGGTCGTTATCCACTCGGACAACGACGGCGGTCTCTCCGCGCGAGAGGATCGCGTCGTTGAGCGTGCGGACATTCAGAAGGAGCGGCGCGCCCTCCGTTTTGATTTCGGCTTGTCCGAACTCGGGCGTCGCTTCGGAAGTGATCACCGTGCACCGCTGACCGATGACACTGAGGTTTTCATTTCGCTCCCTGGTTATCGCCCTGAAGAGCGGACGGAATGGCAACGTGATATAACGCGTGGCAATGACCGCGACGATGAAGTTCGGGATGAGAGCGGCAGTGGCAAGTGCGACGGAGCCTCCCGTGAAATAACGATTGGCAATCATCGATCCCAACCAGAGGCAAAGTGCAAGAACGCTGAGCACCAGGGTTAGTGGAACCTGGCCGACGTTGAGGAAAGACAACGCCTGGACGACAAAATTACCACCGTGTCCGGAGGCAACTTCCTTGTGGAGGCCGTGGGCTTCTCCGGCACTTAATCCGGCAGGGTCGCCGGGCACGAAAGGATGATCGCCGACATCGGTCTCGACATGAGCGTCGGCATCGAAATGGCCGTCCATGTGGAAGTCAGCGTCGAAGTCGCCGAAGAGACTCATGTCGAGCACACCCAAGCCGACCATGATCCAGTAGAGGACGACGAATCCCAGGAGCACCGTGAAGGGCAGGTTTACCCAGCGGATGGATTCTGTGAAGACTTCGTACATGACCCCCTGATGGGACCAGAGCGGCGAGTTTGGGTCAGCTACAATCGGACGATGAGTTTTGGAACGAAGGGGTCGAACTGCGGATGGAACGGCGGCTCGGAGAACACCAATGGGGTGAGGGGCGGGCGCGAGTGACTCGATGGCGCTATTGAACCGTTGGAGAGCAGCTTTGGACGGCTCGCGGGCGCGATGGGACGTGTGGTGGGTTGGATTGGACGCCTGTCGGGCGAGTTGTCCGAACGGATTTGCTGAGTGGGCGCATCCGGTGCGAGAGTCCGGCGTGCATTCGTCCAATTCCACCGCTTCCGAGTGGTCCGCCATTCGAGATGATTTTCCGATTCTCTATCAGGAAGTGAATGGCCAACCCCTGGTCTATTTCGACAACGCCGCGACTTCCCAGAAGCCCCGGCTGGTGATCGAGGCGCTGCGACATTACTACGAGCACAGCAATGCCAACGTGCACCGGGGATTACACGAACTGAGCAATCGGGCGACCGAAGCATACGAAAGCGCCCGGGTGAAAGTGGCCAGCTATCTCGGCGCGGCCAGTGCAGAGGAGATCGTATTTACGCGTGGCACAACGGAGGGGATCAACCTTGTGGCGCAGGCCTGGGGCGGGAAGTTCGTCAAGGAAGGCGACGTAGTGTTGCTGACCGAAATGGAGCACCACTCGAACCTGGTACCCTGGCAGTTGCTGGCGGAACGAACGGGTGCGCGGCTGCGATTTCTTCCGGTGAATGATGACGGAGCGCTGGCCCTCGATCGCCTCGATGAATTTCTCACGCGGGGGGTAAAGCTCTTTGCGTTCACGCACATTTCGAACTCGCTCGGGACGATCAATCCGGTCGAGGAACTATGCCGCCGCGCTCGCGAGGCCGGGGCGACCACGCTCGTGGACGGGGCGCAGAGCGCCGGACATTTGCCGGTGAACGTGCAGGAAATCGGCTGCGACTTCTACGCCTTCTCGGGACACAAGATGTGTGCGCCGACGGGCAGCGGAGCTTTATACGGACGAGCGAGGGTGCTCGAAACGATGCCACCGTGGCACGGTGGAGGCGAGATGATCGTGAGCGTCACGTACGAGAAGAGCACGTACAAACCGGCCCCGCATCGGTTTGAAGCAGGAACGCCGAACGTGGCAGGTGCGGTGGGATTGGCGGCAGCGATCGACTACCTCGAATGCATCGGGCGAGATCGCATTTTCGAACACGACGCGCAGCTCGCGATGACTGCGATCGAACGAATCAAGACGTTACCAGGGATTCGGATTTTTGGTCCACTGGACCGACGCGGGGGGCTGGTGGGATTTGCGGCCGAGTGGGCGCATCCGCACGATCTGACAACGTATGCGAACGAGTACGGCCTGGCCTTGCGCGGGGGACATCATTGCAATCAGCCGCTCATGCGAAAGCTGGGAGTGCCCGGGACGAATCGGGCGAGCTTCTATTTCTACAACACGGAATCGGAGATTGACCGAATGATGGAGATCCTGACGTCTGCCCACCGCTTTTTCACCCGTTAATGAACGCCGAACTCGAAGAGCTCTACCAGCAAGTCATTCTCGATCACTCCCGCAGGCCGCGAAACTTTGGCGACCTGCCTGAAGGAGTGCATGTGCACGGAGACAATCCGTCGTGCGGTGATGAGATCGATTTGTCCGTGAAGTTCACGCCCGCCGGCGATGTGGAGGACGTGAAGTTCAAGGGGCAAGGATGCGCGATCAGCCAGGCGAGCGCGTCGCTAATGACGATGAAGTTGAAGGGCAAACCGCGCGCGGAAGCGGAAGCAATGCTAAATGCCTTTCACGATCTGGTGACCAAGGAAGTAGCCGAGCCGGCGAAGTCGCTCGGGGATTTGCGTTTGATGGCCGGAGTGCGGAAGTTTCCGCAGCGAGTAAAGTGCGCAATGCTGGCCTGGCGTGCGTTCGAGCAGTCGTTGCAGGGAACCGCGGACGCCGTGACAACAGAGAAGGACGATATGTAGCGGCATGGCCGCGCAGGAAACTGGCGATGTCGGCGCGACTCCATGGCTCACGGTCGCAACCTATCGAGCCAGTGCGGCATGGAATTCAGAGCCGAGGCGGGCATTCAGCGGCGGCTCGACGGCGTTGATTCGCGTATCCCAGTCGCGGTGCTCATGTCGCCGGACCTTCTTTCGCGGAAGTCGCCAGACCCTTGGAAAGAAGAGGATGCTCGTGGAGCGCAGGTAAACCCAGTCGGAATCCATCGCGAACGAAAGGGTGCCGTGACACGCAACCGTCCGCCCCTGCTGGTCGCCAATCATTGCCCGACTAATGCTCGAGTAATCCACGCCATCCGCACGACGTACGCGGAATGCATCCAACTTGCGGAGCGGGCAGAAACGACGGTTAAGGAAAGTTGTCAGCCCAATGAACGAGACGACCACTGTGCCCAAAATCAGCACGCCGGTAAGCGCGCCAGTGGCAACGACAGTCAACGCCATGCGGGGTGGATGGGATGCGCCCTGAACTAACGCGCTCGCCGACCGGACTTTTGACTGGGTAGTTTGCAGACCTAGCCGCGACCGCCGGCCCTTCGGTGTCTTCGCAGGCCAAGGAGGAGGCCGAGGCCACCAACCAGGGCGCTGGCGCTGCCGGGTTCGGGGATGACGCGGAGGATTAGATCGTTAGTACCGTCAGCAAATAGAAGAGTGCCGGTGAAGCCCGGGGCAACGATCCCGTTGACGGTCGCTCCCAGGGTGCCGTTGATCGGAGAAATGCCGTCGACGAGAAGGTAGTCGCCCTGGGTAAAGCCGGTCAGGGCGGTGAAGAGGAAGTCGTTGAACTCAAGGACACCGGTGCCGATGGTGAGGGTGCCGCTGGTGAGCAGGATTTGATCGCTGGCGCTGATTGGCCCCAATTCGAACTCGAGGGCGGCCGTGCCAATGCCGGTGACCGCCCCAACCAGGTTGAGCGATCCAGAGCCGAGATTCATGGTCAACGGGCCGACGGGATTACCCGGGGCGAGCTTCCCGTTGATCGCAGCCGAGATCGTTCCGAAGCCCTCGCCCACAGTACCCGAGCCACCGAGTTTTGCGCCGGTGGCGACGGTGATGTTGCTCGAACCAGTGCCGGAACCGAACGTATTAGTCACGAGGAGTGTCCCTGCGCTGACCGTGGTCGTGCCCGTGTAAGAGTTCGTGTTGGAGAGGGTCAACGTGCCAGGACCCGACTTGGTCAAGCCGCCGACTCCCGTGATTGGGCCGGAAATGTTGAGGTTATTCCCGTTCGTGTTGAACGTGACATTTCCATTCGTCCCGGTGAGTTCGGTGGGGAGGAAGATGTTGGTATCAATGGATGCCACAATCGTGCCGCCGCCCAAATTAATGTCGTTAGGCAAGCCGGCGTTTTGCTCCCAGAATCCTTCGGCCCCGAGATTGAGGGTGCCCCCGGTTAGATTGAAGACACCCGATTGACCACCGTTATGCCCAAAACGCAATCCAAGCACGGTAGCCGTGCCGCCGCTGAGATTGTACGCGCCAGCGCCATCCCAGGAAATCGCCATCGAGATGGTCGGCGAATCGAGGGTGCCGCCGGATTGATTGTAGGTGCCATTGCCTTGCGGCCAGTGACCGATGACGAAATTGCGACCATCGGTATTCGGAGCATTCACGGTGAGGGAACCACCGGTTTGATTGATCACCCCGTTGACCGTGCCGCCACCGCCACCGCTGTTGCCGTTGATGAGCGCGTTCTGAACGACGATCGTATTGCCGTTGGCGATGTTCAGGGTGCCTCCAAGGGTGTCGTTCGCCCCATTGATACCGAAGTGGAGTTCATTGAGTTGCAAATCAACCCCAGCCGCAAGGTTGACCGTGCCTCCGCCGGCGACAACGAGTCCACCTGCAGGTCCGAGCGGGTTAATGTCTTCGTTGAAGGTGTAGCCATCGGATCGGGCGGTGACCAACAAGCCATTCAACGTGAGGGTGCCTGAGCCGATCTTCCCGGTCGTCCCTCCGATGTTACCAATTTGCAGAAATCCTCCGTTTACATTGGTCCCGCCGGTCCAGGTGTTATTGTTGCTGGTCAGCACCAATCGACCTGGGCCATTGACTCCGAGCGCGTACGAGCCACCAGACTCGACGAGGTCGCCATTTAACGTCAGGACGGTAGCGCCCCCGCCGACATTCACATCCATGTTGGCCTGCAATGAGATCGGTGAATCAACCGTGGTGGCACCGCCGCTTCCCAGCTCGGTAATGGTGCCGCCTGCGGCGACGATATTCCGCGTCACTTCACCGGGTTTGTTGACCCACAAACCGAGCGATCCACCAGGGTTCAACCGAATCGTGCCCGTGCCTTGGACGGTCGTGGTGTCTTCCACACTAAAGACGCCGCCGTTAATGTCGATATCACCTGGGGTAACATCGATGTTCACCAAGCTAACCTGATTACCGCCCACCTTGGTGAGCTTGAAGCCGGCCAAATCCAGTAACTCTCCAGGGAGGCCAGTCTGGCGAAAGTCCCATCGGCTGGAACCGCCGAAGGAAGCAGGAGCGGTGAGGGTAACGCGATGAAGATTGAAGGTGGTGCCACCACCGTTGTTTACAATGGCTCCGCTGCCGTCGACGCCATCGCCGGCCACGAAGATCTGCTCACCGCCAAGGTCGAGACCGTTGACGTCGAGCGCCCCGCCAGCGGAGATGGTGGTATTGCCCGTGGTCGAACCAAGCGCCTGAGCTCCCAAAGCCCGGAGCATACCTCCGCTGATGGTGATGGGACCATCGAGAGCAGGCTGATTATTCAGGCCGACCAAATGCAACTGATCGCCGGCAACAATGATGGGCATCGCACCGGAAAGAACTCCAGTGGCAATATTGAATGTACCGCTGCCGATGGTGCGCAGAGTCCCCGATCCACTGGTGGGAACCGTATAATCGGTCAACAGATTGAGTTCGACTGTCGCTCCCGTCGCAATCGTGATGGTTGTTCCGGTGACCGATCCGCTGATTCCGTCACCGATCTGCAGGGTGCCGGCCTGAACATTGGTTGCTCCCGTATACGTGTTAGCGGTCGCCAGGATCAGCCTGCCGGTACCTTGTTTAACGAGACCGGTATTCCCACCAATGCCTCCGGCACCAGTAAAGGTGTAGGTAGCGCCAGTGTTAACGTTCACGGCGCTGGGCGTAAATACACTCGCGAGGCTGACCGTTTTGGTCCCCGTCGCAGTGTCGTCGAAGAGCACCGCATCGAGATTTTGGTAAGTGGTCGGTCCGCCCCCAACCACGAGCTGCCAGTTCTGTGTCGACGCGTCCCAGTTGCCACTGGTGTTGCCAGTCCACTTGGGAAAGTCGATCGCGGTAATATTTAAATCGATCGAAGTGCCGGCGGTGTTGTTCACCAAACCACCCACCGCACGCGCAGGGAGTCCGGCGAGGGTGAAACTGCCGAAACCGCCGCCACCAATCGCGCCGGTATAGTCGACGAGCGTATACGTACCAGCGGTCAGATTAATCGGACTGACCTGGATGGTATTTGACCCATTCGCAACGAGTCCACCCGAGGCGGTCACCGTGAGTTTGGTGCTGGCAGTGCCCACGCTCATTTTGAGCGTACTTCCGGAGATCGTCACGTTACTCGCGGTAGCATTCCCGCTCCCCGCAACTCCAGCTTCCAGCACCGCCGTGGAACTGAGCGTGACGGTGCCGACGGTACCCGAAATCGCAAG
>JGI10216J12902_100139075_pt1 | contig 12663 bp, 20 predicted proteins | sample KanNatreferecore_FD_12902 | JGI IMG/M metagenome (IMG submission 12902)
CGGGCCGCCACGCCGGCGCCCGAGCGCGCCGAGGGGCTTGCAGCGGCCCTGCGCGAGTTGGTCCGCGCGTGGGACTCGACCACCTACCCGCCGACCGTCCGCCTGCAAGCGGCGCTAGACGACGCCGACGCAGCCATCGCCGCCTACGAAGCGGCAACGGGAGGCGGGAAGTGATCTACCGCGAGCCCTGGCAGCGCGAAGCGGCCGACGATGCAGCGTCGCTCGCTGCGTGCGAAGAAGCGGCCGAGTGCCCGCTGTGCGGCATCCGTCGCTGGCACGCACCCGACTACGACGAAGGCTGCTGTCACGTCTGCGCGGCCGAGGATGAGGCCGATGCGACGGTCGATGCGTTCGAGCTGGCGGTTGCTGGAGCTGGCCGATGACCAGCGAGACACGCGCCGCCATCGCCGCCTTCCTCGCTGAGGTCAAGACGCGCCGCTACGTGGACGACGAGATGCGCGCGCACGCTGGCCAGCTTGCTGCCGAGCTGGTGGCCGCGGACCCCGTGGTCGAGTTGCAAGACCTTGCGCTGCGCATCGCCGTCGTTGGCAACCGCAGGCGCTGCGATCTGGCCGCCTCCGTGTGCCGCGTCCTTGGCAGCTTCTACGCCGGCCGGGAGTGGCAAGAGCGCATGACCTCCGCGGTGCAGTCTGAGGCGCACACCTTCATGGCCTGGGCCACCGCGAACGAAGCCGAGGTGCAGGGGTGACCATGCCGGCCGACCTCATTGCCGTCTGTGCCGTCGCCCTCGCCCTGGTGATCGGGGCTGCTGACCTGCGCGCGGGGTGGCGGGTGGGGAGGAAGGGGCTGGCGTCGTGAAGCCATCGCTCCCTAGCCACATCGACACGAGTCGCAACCGGCGTGGCCCCGTCACGGTCGATGCTCAGCGCCTCGCCCGCCTTCTCGTGGCCCTCGACCGGCTGGGCGCGGTTAGGCCGCTCACCATTCACCGGACCCGCGCCGGCCGGCATCAACTGGCAGCCGGCGGCTGGCGGTGGTGGGCCGAAGATGGACAGATCGAAATCTGCGGGTCGCAATGGACGCTGCGGGAGGTTCTGAGGTCGCCATACGTCGCCATCGTTGACAACGGCGGCGGCTGCGAGTTGATCCCAGAAGACGGCACGCGCGGCCGAGGGACGCCCGGCGTCTACCGCAACCCGCTGGTCAAGGAGCCGGCCGCTTGAGCGCCCGCGCGACCTCCCGCGCGGCAGGGATCAACGAGCTCGGGGCGGTGCGCACCTACCGTCCGACGGCGTTGAAGATGGCGTCGCGTCACTGCCCGCGCGTGCTGTGCCATCTCGAGGCTGGCGATATCGGCCGCTCGCCGTTCGACTTCCAGCCCGGTATCGCCGCTCACGCCGTGCTGCAGGCGGTGGGCGAGCAGACGAATCGCGCCGATCGCGAGCTGGCCGCCGCCGAGGTGGATCGCGTCGCCGGCGCCGTTTGCCAGGCCCTCATCGAACGCGGGCGCACCTTCGACGGCAAGCCAGAACCGCCGCTCGCCGCGGATGCCGTCTGGTCTGGCCGCGACTTGGCGCTGCTCTGGCTGGCGCTCAACCCGCCGACGCCTGGCGCTCAGTACGAAGTCGGCCTCGCCGTCGACGCGCAGTGGCAGCCGTGCGCCTACGACAGCCCGCACGCCCGCTTCCGCGCCATCGTCGACGTGCTACGGCGCGATGCCGAAGGCGATGAGGAGCAGGCGTGGCGAGCCATCACCCTGCGCGACTACAAGAGCGCCTGGCCGACGGACGAAACGGAGCTGGAGACGCTGCAGTTGCGCGGGCATGCCGTGCTGGCGTGGATCCACTTCGGCGACGGCGTCGACGTCATCCGCCGCGAGGTGGTCAACCTTCGCACGCGCAAGGTCTACGGCGGCGACTTCGAGCACGAGCTGCAGATGGGCAGCGCCGAGGACCTAGCGAAGCTCCGCCGCTGGCGCGACGACCTGCAGGCCACCATGGACAGCTACGACCGCATGGCCGAGCTCGGCGGCGGCCGGATGCCCGCCAACCCCGGCGCCGGGTGCGACGGCTGCCCCTTCCTGCCCCGATGCGTCGAGGCGCAGGACTACGTGGAGCGCGCCGGCGCCGTGGCTGCCTACGGCTCCCCAGAGGAGCGGGCGCGGGGCTTCGCCGTCGCCTCCGCTATCGCCGCCGGGCTCAAGGATTGGCTGAAGGCGGAAACCGGCGAGGCGCCGATCGATCTGGGCAATGCGCTGGTGGGCACCGTCGGCAAGGACGGGCGGGCCGCTAGCGCCCTCGCCTACGCCACCCTCTACGAGCACTGGATGGCGAACGGCGGGGCACTCAACGAGGGCGCCGTGCGCGGGCTGCTCAAGGCGTTGAAGCTCAGCCTCAGCAACATCGAAGCGGCGGGCAAGGCCATCTTCCCGTCGCCGAAATCAAAGGCGGATCAGGCCGGCCGCGCGGATCTGCTCACGCTGTGCAGCGTGCCGGACGTGAAGCGCGAGTTCGGCATTCACAAGAAGGCAATCGAGGAGGCATCGGCAGCATGACTCTCCCCATCTATCGCACCATCGAAGGCGTCGACGGCCGCGAGCCGGTCGGCGCGGTGCTCACCATCGGCAAGAAGGGCCCTTCGGGGGCGCCCGTCGATAACGACCGGTTCTTCTTCGTCAGCCCCTACGAGGTCAACGGCGTGCGCTCGCAGCTCATCGAGTTCGGGCGGTTCAACACCGCCGACCCGAAGTTCCGCGCAGTGATCCACGGCAACCTGGTACACGCTCACATCGAAGATTCCTGGCTGCATCACCTGCGGGCGCAGAAGCTTCCGAATCCCAACCCCAACCCGCCGGCGCGCAAGCCGGCGTGTACTGGCGACGGCACGAAGGCCACGCGATTCTCCGGCATGGACGGTGACGACGAGGTCTGGAAGGAAATCGACTGCCCCAACCGGCTCTGCGAGTTTCGCCAAGGGGTGAAGGCGGCGTGCAAGCCGATGGGTCGCCTCTACTTCCGGCCTGGCTGGTCGCACTACCGCGACGAGACCTTTCACGGTCTGCCGACGCCGCTGGTGAAGTGGACTACGGGCAGCTGGAACACGGTCGCCAACGTCGTCGGCTTCTTCGATCACGTTCGCGCCCAGGCGGCAAACCTCGGCCTCGCATCGTGGAGCGTGTACGGGCTGCCGTTCACGCTGACGCTTGGCCGCAAGACGCAGCCGCAGCACGAACGCGCGTTCCCGGTGGTGAGCATCAGCCCGCTGGTGGACCTCGTCGAGTTCTTCCTGATGCAGCGGCGACAGCTCGCCGCGGCGGGCGGGAGTCTCGGCCTGGCCGCCGGTAACACCAGCCCGGAGGAGACGACGCCTGAGGCGATGAGCGCCGACTACGTCGCGGTCAGCCCCGGAGTTCCCGGCGGCGATGCGCACGACTCCTTCGTCGCCGGCGCCGACGTCGAGGCGGAGCTGATCGAAGGGAAGGTCGAGGCCGTCGAGGGCCTGGTCAGCAGGCTGCCGGCCGGCAAGCCGCGCGCCGATGCGCTGGAGCGCGGATTCGGCCGCGGCATGCGCGACATGAGACAGGTGCGGCAGCTGTCGCTCGACTCGCTGACGGAAGGGCTCGAGCGGATGCGCTCGGAAGCGACACTTTCAACAAGGTAACAGGAGGAGAGCATGGCAAAGGACGCATCGAAGGTAGAAGCCCCCGGCAAGCCCGCTGGCGAGGGCGCCAGCAAGCCGGGGCGCAAGAAGGGTGGTCAGCTCACCCACGGCGCGATCGTGGCGCAGACGGTTGCGCAGGGCGGCAAGTGCTGGGTGACGGGCGAGTCGCTTGGCGCCAGCGTCGCCATGGTCGACGGCAAGCTGGTCTCCGGGCAGGTGGGCGAGCTCGCCCGCGGCGGCGACCTGGAAACCCTCAAAGGGAAGCTGCTCAAGCGACTGCTCGAGGGCGCTGCGTTCACGAAGACCTACGGTCCTCTTCTCGACCAGAAGCGCGGCATCGTGTTCGCCGGCGAGAAGGCGATCGACAAGGCCGGCGAGAAGCCGGCGACCAGCACGGACGGCAAGACGGCCGAACCGCTGGCCGCTTCGCCGGCCGGCTAGCAATCCCCGCGGCGGCCGGTGTGTTCCGGTCGCCGCTTCGGTTCTTTGATCGTTCGGATGGTGGGCTGGCCTCACCGGGCCGCGCGGCATGCGGTGGGCCATCGGCAGAACGCCCACGGGAGACTGCGGCCGATTCTGCCTGAGCTGCAGCAATACCGACATGAGGTCGGCCCACCTTCCGAGCGATTGAGCGGCGAACGACGAGACAAGCAGCGGAGGTTTGAGTTGGGACGCATTACGCGCAAGGAACAACGACTGAGAGAGGCGGTCTCAGCGACGCTTGGAATCTCATGGTGGCCTGTCGACATGGTTCCAAACGACAGCATCGAGGCGGTTCTTCACATCGACCCAACGGCGGAAAGATCCAGCTGCGCCGCCTTGTCGTGCGAAGAGCTCGGCTATGTCTTCAGTGTGGCGATGGAGTCTGCCGCCGCCGGATCGTCTTGGTCGTTGCAGTTGCCATTCGTCGTTGGCCTGCGCTGGCGGCGAGTTGGCGCGCGCCGCGCGATTCCCTTCGCGGTTCGATCCGATGTTCTGTCTGCTGGATTCTGCGCCCTTTGCGGTGCCGATGAAGGGCTCGAGGTCGACCACATCATCCCTCTCTCCCGTGGCGGTAGCGACGACCGCTCCAACCTGCGCCCTGCTTGCTTCCACTGCAACCGATCACGCGGGTCACGCCTCGACGCGGAGTATCTCGCTTGAGGAAGGCGCCTGCCTTCCAGTTCTACCCAGGCGACTGGATGAGGGACTTGTCGTTGCGCTCCTGCACCGTTACCTCGCGCGGTATGTGGATCGACCTCCTGTGCCTCATGTGGGACGGCGAGCCGCGAGGCTTCCTGCGCGTCGGTGGACGCGCCATCGGCGCTAAGGAGATCTCTCGTCTCCTGGGGGTCAAGCTCTCGGTGGTCGAGTCGTCTCTGGCGGACCTCAAGGCGCACGGGGTGTCATCTGCCGCTGAGGACGGCGCGCTCTACAGCCGGCGCATGGTTCGCGACGAGAGGGTGCGCGAGGTGCGCGCCAGTGGCGGACCAAAGGGCGCCGAGTTTGGGCCGCAGGGCGCCGAGTACGGAGCCAAGGGAGGGCGTCCAAAAACCCCCCTTAATGGTGACGGCAAGGGGGGTTTTGATATCCCCCCATCGTGCTCTGCCGAGAAACCCCCCCCTGCATCTGCATCTGCTTCTGCTTCCGGATCTGTGGTTCTTTCTTCTCCTGCTGGTCCCTTGAACGGCAGTGGTAACTCGACCTCTTCGCCGGGCGGGCTGTCGCCCGCCGTGTTGGCGAAGGTCGACGAGTCCAACTTCGATGCCTTCTGGGACGCCTACCCGAAGAAGGTTGGCAAGCTCAACGCTCGCAAGGCGTGGAAGCAGACGACGAAGCTTCGCCCCGCGTTGGCCGTGCTGCTCGACCGACTGCGCATCCTCTCGGCATCGCCGCAGTGGACCAAGGACGGCGCGCAGTACGCGCCGCACCCAGCGACCTGGCTGCGCCGCGGCGGATGGGATGACGAGCCGGAGGGAACGAATGCGCAGCCTCGCGCAAGCTCTCGCATCGACGTCCAAGCTCCACCAGACGACGCCGAACGCCGTCGCAGAAGGATGCTCGCCAATGTCGGCTGAGTGCGAAACCTGCAACGGCCGCGGCTGGGTGATCGTGCCCGATGGCGGCGGCGGATCGGCTCACCGCTGCCCTTGCCAGAGCGCGGCCCGCCCGATTGCGGAGCTGCTGCGGTTGAGCCGCATGCAGCCGGCGGAGATCGCCGCGGCGCTCGAGCCGTGGGACGAGTCGCTGTCGCCGCGACCCCACATCCCGGAGCTGTTCGCGCAGGAGAAGGTGCGCGACCTCACCGTGGGCAAGTGGGCGCTTGTGCTGCTCTCGGCGGTGTCGGTGAGCACCGATGGCCCCGTTGGCGCCGGCGCACCAGGCCGCGGCAAGACGAAGGCGGCAGCGTTCGCGATGCGTGCGTGGTGCGAGGCGACGAACCGTTCTGGGCTGTGGGTGAACGTACCAGCCGACCTCGGAACGGTGATGCGCGAGCGGTTGTCCGACGGCCTGAGCGAGCTCGAGGCAAAGATCCGCCGCGCCCACTTCCTTGTGCTGGACGACCTCGGTTGCGAGCGCGACACGGAAGCCCGCACGAGCGCCATTGCGGATTGGGTTTACCTGCGCCATCGCGAGCGGCTGCCTACGGTCATCACCAGCAACGCGGCGAGCCCGGATCAACTCGGCGACGGGCGCATCGCATCGCGACTCGGAGAGGCCGACGTGAGGATCCTCGCCGGGGCGTTCGACTACCGCGAATTCCGATTGGGGGTGGGCGCTTGACGGTCGCCTGCGCAATGCGGAAGTCCGAGCGAGAGACAGCCATTGCTCACTGGCTTGCCGAGAGCATCGCCCGCGCTCCGCACTTCGTGAAGCTCGACCAGATCGCCGCGATGGCGGCCGTCTTCGGGTGTGCCGTCCATGCCGGCCTGCACAAGCGCGGGGAGGCCGCGGAAGCCGTCGAGTACACCGGCAACGGCAGACGACGCCGCGCGACCCGCGGCACGACGGTGAGCATCGAGACGCCAGTCGCCGAGCGGGTGCCGAGCGGATGCGAGCGGGGGCGGGCGTGAGGCACGACGAGTTGGCGCGCGATCTGGCGGGCCATCTGCGAGCCGACCGGCGAATGGTCTGGTGTGACGTGCAACTCGGGCCGGCGGGCAGTCCGCGACCCGATGTGTACGCCATCTTCAAGAGCTACGCGAACCCGAAACCAATGGCCTACGAGTGCAAGGTGAGCGTGTCAGACTTCCGCAGCGACGTGACGGCCGGCAAGTGGATGACCTACCTCTCCTACGCCTGCGGGGTGATCTTCGCGGTTGAGGCCGGGCTCGGGATCGGTCGCGACCATGTGCCGGCGCATTGCGGGCTGATCGTTCGCGGTGAGACCGGTTGGCGCGCCGTCAAGAAGCCCACCCTTTCGCCGGTCACGATCCCGCAAGACGCGCTGTTGAAGCTGCTCATCGACGGCGTGGAGCGCGAAGGGCCGCGGCACCGGGCGGCATCGTGGGACGGGGCCACCAAGGCGGTTCGCAAGGCCGTCGGCGAGGATGCCGCGCGCTACGTCGGCGACATCGACAGGGCGCGCCGCGATCTGGAGTACACCCGGAGCCAGGGCGAGCGCATCGTCGAGGCCGCCCATCAGGAGGCCGCACGCATCCGCGAAGAGGCCGCCGCCACCAACGTCGCGCGAGCCGAGCTGGTCGCCTTTCTGGGGCTGCCTGCGCACGCCGGGAAGTGGGAGATAGAGAGAGCCATCGACAGGCTGCGCGCCGAGTCGAAAGAGCATCCGGCGCAGAGCCAGCTCGTCCGGTTGACGGCCGTGCTGCAGAACGCCATAGGGCGCTACGGGGCCAAGCCAGAGACCGAGGAGCCAGCGGCGTGAACCGCACCACCAATGCCGGGACGAACGGCTGAGCGAGAGATGAGAACCACAGAAGCCGAACGACACAGCGCGCCAGATGACGCCGCCGATCTACGCGAGAGGGTAGCCGCGCTCGAGCGCCAGCTGCGCCGTCTCGACGTGGAGCTAGGCGACGAGGAATCGCTGCTCAACATCCAGGCGGTGCACGCGCTGGTGGACCTGTCGCCGCGCGAGATTCAGAGGCGCGTCGACGCCGGCACGTTCCCTTCGCCGCTGCGCCTTGGCAGCCGCAGGGTGTGGCCGAAGGGGCGCGTCAAGCGGTGGATTCGTCGGGTAGAGCAGCAGGACCGGAAGTCCGTAGCACGGAGCTGACATGGGCGTCCCAGATCTCCAGCGCGGCTCGCTTCTCGGGCATGTACGACCATCGGTCATAGATGCCGCCCACTCCGGCGTCGGAGTGGCCGAGCACGCGCTGGATCACGAAGCGGGTAGAGCCCAGGCGCCCGAGATGCGTCGCGGCCGTGCGGCGAAGGTCGTGCGGCGTGGCGGGCTCCGCCCAGGTCAACATCGGTTCCTTGCCGGAGAACATGCGTCGAAGGGCAGCGGAGAGCGAGGCGCGCATCACCGGGGCGCCACGGCGCCGATGGTCATCGGTGGGGAAGAGCACGCTGCCGCTGCGGCGAGAGACGATCTCAGCCGCCATGCCGACAAGCGGGACGGCGTGGTCTCTGCCGCCCTTGTGGCGGGCCGCCGGAATAACCCAGGTGTCGCCGTCGACCTCGGAGCGAACCATGCCGGCCACCTCGCCGGGTCTCTGGCCGGTGAGCAGGATCATTCGGAGGGCGTCGCGGATCGACGGGTGAAGGCCGATGGACGTGGCGGTCCAGAGGTCGGCGATCTCGGCGTCGGACAGGTAGCGGCTCTTGCGGTTCTCGGTTGCCGGCGCGTCGGTGCCGGTGATCGGGTTGTGCTCCACAAGGTCGCGCTTCACGCCAAAGCGATAGATCGAGGAGATGATCTGCCGAGTCCGGTTCGCCAAGATCGGCGCCCCGCGGTCGGCGATGGCGTCCAAGAGCCGGATGGCGTCGCGCTTCTTGATGCTCGCCGCGGGCAGCGGCCCCCAGGCCGGCAACAGGTCGCGCTCGAGGACCTCGCGGTCGTAGTCGGTGCTGCGCTTCTTCGGCGCGGAGTGGCGGAGCATGTACTCCCGCGCGAGGTCGGCAAAGGTGAGCTCGCCGTCGGAGCCGGTCGCCACCTTCGGGTCGCCGCCGTGGCGAACCACGTCGATGGCGTTGCCGGCGCGCATTCGGGCCTCAGAGAGCCCCATCTCTGGGTAGCGGCCCAGGACCAGGCGCCGCTTCCGGCGCTGGCCGCGCGGCGTGTAGAGCACGAACCACGACTTCGTTCCGGACGGTGCGACGCGGACCCCGAAGGTGCGCAGGCGGTCGTCGAAGAAGTCGGTGCGCTCGTCGACGCGCTTGTACTTGAGCCAGCGGTCGGTCATCTCAACCTTGGGCATCGCCGGGGCCTCCTGGGTACGAAATGGGGACGCCAGCGCGGCGGCTGGTGGTCGCATCATGGCGCACCATGCCGGAGAACGGTAGCGATTTCAGCGCCTTGCGACTCCTCTTGCGCACCATGCCGCGCTATGCCTACAATGGTCTCCCTGATCCTTCATGAGGGAGACGAAATGGACTCTAGCACGGCGGCAGAATCGGTTAGCCAGCCAGTTGATGGCGCTGGGTACGAAAAGGGGACGCAGGATCCGGGGCTTCGCCTTGTGGAGCACTGGACCGCCGGCCCGCTCATGCCGAAGGGCCTGCTGAGCGCGGAGCAGGCAGCCGCTAGTGTCGGCATCCCCGTCGCTCGACTTCTCGAGCTGGCCGAGGCCGGCTATGCGCCGCACTACCGCGTAGACGGCGGGCCGCCGGCGTTTGGCGCCGCCGAGTTGTCGCGGTGGTGCCGGGCCAACCTGGTGGACCGCATCGACGGGCGCGATCTCCCGCGGGAGCTGCGGCTCAACTACTTCTGGACCGGAGCCGACGTGGAGGAGGCGCTCCTGCCCTCGGCAATCAAGCCGATGTTCGGGGCGCTTCGTCTGCTGCCCGGCGCGACGTCGGCAGATCAGCCGTGCGTCTACTTCCTCTGCCTCGGCGACGAGGTCGTCTACGTGGGCCAGACGGTTCAACTCGCGGGACGCGTTTATCAGCACCGCACGGCGCGCAAGGAGTTCGACCGGGTCGTCTACTTGCCGGTGACCGCGGCCGACATTGACGAGGTCGAAAGGTCGTTCATTGTCGCCCTTCGGCCGAGGATGAACCGCGCGGTGCCGGCCGCGGGTGAGCCGCCCGCCGCCCTCGCGCCCCCTCCCCTCCCGGCGCTGGCGACGGAGCCCCCGCAGTGAGCAGGCTTGGGGCTACCGCTGCCGCACTCCTGATGGCGCTCGCTGGTGTCAGTCCGCCGGCCAGCGCTCGACGCCGCTGCGCGCCGTGTCTGAAGTGCGGCGGCGAGATGCGGCTTCGCGACGACGCGCCACCCAACGAGCTGCGCGCGCGTTGTCGAAGCTGCGGCTCGCGGTGGGCCCTGGTCCGCCTTCCAGCTGACGGCCCGCGGGTGCTCACCGCCAACCCGGCGGCGCGGCGGCCGCCGATCCCGCTGTCGCACCTTGAACCCGAAGACCAAGCAAGCGAGGCCGCAGCGTGACCGCCAACCTCACCGACCGCCGGGCGCTCCCCTTCCCCGACGACGCCGACTGGCACTGGCGCTGGATCCAGTTCGCGGGCGCCGGGGCGACCATCCTCCACCGGGTGCTGTCGTACGTCCTGGTAGACGCGGAGTGGGTGCAGATCCACGACGTGGAGACGGCGTGCGGGATGCGCATCAAGCGCACCGGCATGCCGGGTCTCCTCTCAGGCCTCGGCGCCCCTCGCTGCAAGGTGTGCTGCAGGCGGCTCGGCATTCCGGCGGGCGACGGCGCGCCGTACAACGCGGAGCCGAAGATCGTGGAGCCGCGCGAGGTGCCGGGGTGACGGCCACGTATCGCAACCCGTGGCACCTCGGCGGCAACGGTTCGGGGCCGGCGGCCTACGAGACCGATGCGCAGCCGACCGCCTATCGCGGGTACCTGATCTACGAGCGCGTCCGCGGCGTGTGCTGGGACGTGGTGCTCAATGGCGAGGCCGTGTCGCAGCGGGCTGGCCTTCACGGGGCGCGGCGAGCGATCGATGAGCTTTGCAGCGTGGCGGCCCAGCCATGACGGACCCCTTCACCAGCGCGGCCCAAGAAGCGCGGCAGCTGGCGGCGGCGACGATGGCCGAGGGGGCGAAGTGACGCCGACCGAACGCATGACGCCTGCGCAGTACCGCCGCGAGACGGGCCAGCCGCCGAAGCCCGGCGACTACCCGCAGGCCGAGCAGCCGCAGCGCGCCCAACGCCAGCACCCAGAGGATGAGCTGCAGCGCGTCATCGTCCAGTGGCTCGGCTACTCCCTGCGGCCGGGTGTTCTAGTCCACCACTCGCCGAACGAGCGGCGCGACTTCCGCGAGGCGCAGCGAATGAAGTCCGCGGGTGTCATGCCCGGGTGGCCAGACCTAACGCTCGCCTGGCCGGTGACGATGAAGCGGTACGGCGACGGCGAAGGAAACCTCGCCTTCATTGAGATCAAGACCACTGGCGGCCGGCTGACGGCTGCGCAGATCGTCTTTCAGCAGTGGTGCGCAGAGGGCGGGGTGCCGCACGCCGTGGCTCGTTCGCTCGATGACGTCGCGGCCGCCGTCGGAGCGTGGGGACTGACGCGAGACAACCAGCTACGCCGCGAGGGAACGGACGGCGAGCTCGAAACACTGGAGGGGATCTGATGCCCGAGTTCAAGGTCGGCGACGAGGTGACGTGGCGGCCAGACGGCCACCCGCCGGATACGTCGCGCTACACGAAGGCCGGCAACGTGATCGTCGTCGTTCCGTCCGAAGCGAGTCCGTACCGGATTGCCGAGCGGCTCGACGACAGCCTCTACAACGTGCGCCCGCTGCGTAGCGGTGGCGGCGGCACTCGCAACCACGAGTCCTACATGGTCGCCGTGCCGCAGAAGATGAGCCGCGGCAAGCGGCGCCCGGCCCTGGTGTACTGGCCGCGGGTGAAGTGGCTGAGGCCGGTGGCGTCGCGGCTCAAGGCGGCGCCATGAAGGTCGCCGTCAACGCCGAAGGCCGCCAGTCGGTGGGTCCGGGCGCCGTGGTGCGCGAGCTGTTCCGCCGCGGCGAGTTCACCAGGCTGGCTCGCATGCAGCGACGCGTCCAGCAGCACGGAGAGCTGGCCAGCGAGCCGATCCACGGCCGGCCCTGGCTCGACAGCGAGCGGGCGATGCGTTGCGCCGAGGCCGACTGTCCCGCCATCTACGAAGCGGACGGCCCGCCAGCCTGCCCGCGCTGCGGGAGTCATCAAGCCGTGCCGGTGGCGCGAGCGCTAAACGAAACCATCGGATGGAAGAAACCAGAACCGGAGGCGTCATGAGACCGCAACCTAGCTTCGCCGCCCGCCACCTCATCACCGCACTGCTCAGCGTGGCCGCCTTCGCCCTGCTGGACCGGCCGGCGCATGGGCAGACAGGGCCTGTCGTTTACGTGTGGCCCAACCGCCCGCCCGGCATCGAGCTATGGCCGCCGGCCCCCTACGCGGTCAACTGCGCGCCGGGGACGCGCAACCTGAACGTCGAGGCTCAGGGCGTCATCCGCAACAACGGTGGCCGCTGGGAGACGTTGACGCAGGGCGACTTCCGCGTGTGGGAGCCGTTCGACCCGCAGCGCCCGTCCAACGACTCGCTGACCTACTACCGCATCGGCGACTGCTGGGCCAAGGGCCACGGGCACGGGCAGGACGGCTTGGTCGACGGGAGCGAAAACCTGTGGTTCCCCGCCCTCAATGGCGGGCGGATGCCTACCGCAATGGAGCGCGTGGATATCAAGTGGTACCCGACCACGCGGAGTCCATACGGCCTGTGGTGGCTCAAGGCCGAGTACGAGAAGCTGCACCCCGAGCCAGGGCCGACGCCAGCGCCATCGCCCACCGCCACACCGCCTCGCTGCGTGCGCCCTTGCAAGCTCGAGCAGGAGTTCGGGGTGTGGGTGTGCAACTGCCCGCCGCCAGCGCCGACACCGACGCCGCTCCCTACGGCCACGCCGCTGCCCACCGCGACGCCACGGCCG
>JGI10216J12902_102085123_pt1 | contig 12659 bp, 10 predicted proteins | sample KanNatreferecore_FD_12902 | JGI IMG/M metagenome (IMG submission 12902)
CCATTATTGCTCAACACAGAAACTGACATATCAGATCGCCGCGCATTCTGCGGAAGCGCTCACGGGCGCGCGGCGAGGTGCCGGAGGAGACCGGGGGGCGGTGACGCGGGATTGAATCGCATCAGGTGCCGCTACCAGTTATTGCTCCAAGTTCTTGCGCTCAAGTATGGAATCGGCCGCACTGAGCGCGATCGTGTTCGGGTCAGACATGCTAGCCTTCTGGTAAAGCCTCTGAAGCGATTGGCTTCACGATGCAAAGCAAGGATTTCGACTACGTTTTCTCGGAGCCATTGGGATGGATAGCTAGAACTGCGCAAGCGGTAATCGTCGCGCGTCAGCTCCGGATCGGGACGGCGCTGCAGAGCCGCGTCAATTCGATTCCAGCTTGTGAGAGGACCTCCTTCATTGTCTGAGCCCTCTTCGGGGTTAGCCGGGTGGCTGGCCCGGAGATGCCGACAGCGCCAACCAATGCTGCTTCAACGCCGAAGACGGGTGTTGCCAGAGCCGCGGCGTGGGGGTCGGCCACCCCTGAGGTGTATAGTACCACTCCGTCGCAAGCCGCGTCCTTTGCTGGTCCGGACGCATATCGCCGAAGTACCCGGGCAATTGCCGAATCATCCATTGGCAGAAGGTCACCCGGCTGTACGCGCATGCGGATCGGATTTGCACCCTCCACTCGAAACAAGCAAAGCCGCTCTTCTCCGTGGGGAACGTAAAATGTTGCAGTCTCTCCACTATTGGCAGCAAGCTGCTCTAACATCGGAAGCATATAATCTTGTAGACGGAATGCGTGTTGATAGGTGGTGCCAAGACGGAGGGTCTCGGACCCCAAACGGAATCTTCCGTCCGGCAACCGAGCCAGCAATCCAAATTGTTGAAGTGAATTCGCTAGACGGATGATGGTGCTCTTCACGAGCCCGGTGCGCGTCGCGAGCTCCGCCAGGCTCAGTGCTCTGTCACCATGACGAAAAGCCGTGAGAATAGACAGGGCACGCTCCGCGGAGGGGACACCGACCGGTGCATCGTCAGCCTTCTTAGGTACCCGCCATAGGCCAATGACTTCTACCAAAATTGCCTCCTCTCTCGATCAAGAAATCGGCGATAATGCAAAATAGAACGGCGTTCCAATATTAGAAATGAAACGTCGTTTCAATATGCAATTTGTCATTGGGTGCATGCGATCGAGAACCCGGGTATCGCCTTGCGAAAAATGAAACGGTGTTCTATAATAGAAAAAATCGCAAAATGAGAGAGGGGAAAGCCCATGCCGGCAGGGTTCAGAGTATTGAAACGACAAGGAAAAGTCGCCGCCGATGTCGTCGAGCGTTTCGCGCGCCTACCTGTGGCAAATGTAAGCGACAGCATGTCGCGCCTAACAGCGGGTGGGGCGCGGCTCCGTCCGATGCATGGTGGGGGAGGGATGGCCGGCCCAGCACTAACCGTGAAGGCGCCGCCGGGCGACAACCTGATGTTTCACAAGGCTATCGCGATGGCGGAGCCAGGCGATGTCATTGTGATTGACGCGGGGGGTGATCTGACTAATGCGCTCATGGGCGAGATGATGCTCATGCAGATCACAAAGCGGAAAGCCGCGGGGGTCGTAATAAATGGCGCCATTCGCGATGCTGCTTATATCCGCGGCCAAAAGCTTCCGGTCTTTGCGGCCGGTGTCACACATCGTGGTCCTTACAAGAATGGACCAGGCGAGATAAATGTCCCGGTCGCGATAGGCGGTATGGTGATCGAGCCAGGGGACTTAGTCATCGGCGATGACGACGGAATACTGTGCGTACCGATTGGTCAGGTGGAAGCTGTGTTCAAGGCGGCGACCGCGAAGTTCGAGGCAGAGCAAAAGCAGATCGCTAACATCCAAGCTGGCACACACGATCCCTCTTGGGTCGACAAGCAACTTCGCGAGGCGAAGTGCGAAGGGCTCGATTGAGGCTCTCGCGCGCTTAAGAACCACTCACATCACGTGCCCTCTCCGTGGCCACGTTATGGGTCAACGCTTATGCTTGGTACCTATCAATGAAACGTCCGAATCAAGATATCCGCGATGAGGGTCGCTTATTTCTGCCGTCCCTGTCGCGGCGTGGCTTCCTGGCGGGCTTAGCAGCCTTTAGTACGAATGCATGGGCCGGGGGTGCCGAGCAACAGGTGCCCAACAGTACCGGCTCGGCGCCGCCGACCCTCGATGCCCCTGTGAATGCCTGCGATTGTCACCACCACATCTATGACGGACGGTTTGCGGTGTCACCGCACTGGCGGCAAGGCTTTCCAGCCGGCGCAACGGTGCCTGACTATAGGCTGCTGCAGCGTCGCCTCGGCACAACGAGGAGCGTCGTGGTCCAACCCTCAACCTACGGGGTTGATAATCGTTGTTTGGTCGATGCGTTGCGGCAGCTCGGCCCGGCGTCGCGCGGGGTGGCTGTGGTCAACACCGAAGTGCAGGTTGCAGACCTAAAGCAGCTAACGGACGCGGGGGTCTGTGCTGTTCGCGTGAATTTCGTGTCTCCTCAAACATGGGGCACGACGACGCCCGAGATCCTCGCAGCGCTCGCAAAGCGCGTCGCCCCCTTCGGCTGGCACGTTCAAATCTTGATGACGGGCGATCAGATCGCGGTGCATGAGGTGGCTATTCGGTCGCTGCCTATAAAGATTGTCATTGATCACCTTGGACGGATTCCTGAGCCCGGCGGCGTCCGCCATCCGGGCTTTGCCGCGGTGCAGCGTTTGTTAGATACCGGCCGGGTTTGGGTGAAGCTGACTGAGCCTTATGAGGACAGCAAGCTGGGACCGCCCTACAAGGATACAAGCGAAGTTGCCCGCGCATTTGTTCAGACAGCGCCTGAACGCTTGCTTTGGGGCACAGACTGGCCGCATCCAACTCAACGTGAAACGAAGCCTGACGACGGTCTGCTGCTTGATCTATTGGCTGACTGGGCGCCGGACGATGCGAAGCGCCGCCGAATTTTGGTGGATAACCCCGCCGAATTATTTGGCTTCTAAGCTCATCTGCAGGTCCGGTGGGCGACTGCAAAACGAGAGACCTTGATTCCTACTCGGTGTGCGAGAACATCAATTGACCAGGCTTTTCGAGAAACGCCTGAACCAATGTTCCCGTGCGGCTCTCAGTAATAAAGAGAGTCTTTCGCTCGGGTCCACCAAAAGCGAGATTGGTGGTTCCCACACCGGCACACGAGACGATGCGGTCGATCGGTTCGGCCAAGGGCGAAAGCCGCCATACCGATCCGAAGCCTGTATGGCAGATCAGCAGATTTCCCTCATTGTCGAGCGCTAACCCATCGGGTCCGCCAGGACCGCCATGCAGGTGCGCAAATATGCTGACTTTGGTGATCAGGCCACTTGCTGGCAAAGGCACCCGCCAAATCTGATTAGCGCGGGTGACGGCGACCAGCAGGAAGCCTTCTTCATGATCTACGACGATGCCATTTGGACTCGGGATCGTGTTCACGAGGCAGGTCAGCTTGCCGTCTGGAGTCAGTTTCCACACCCGCCCCGTTGGATCGTGCATCCCCGTCTGGCCCTGATCGGTAAAGTACAGGTTGCCAGAGCGCGCAAAAACTAAATCGTTGACGCCCTTGAAGCTTTCGCTCGCTGCCGTCTCCAGAAACGGTGTTACAGCCCCGCTCGCGGGGTCCAGCAGCATGATGCCGCGTTTGTAATCTGTAATGAATATCCGTCCGTCGCGGTGGATCTTCAGCCCATTCGGCCACCCGTCATATTCGGTGACCAGTTCCCACTCGGCTTCGGGGGAGACGCGAAAGATGCGGCCGTAGGGAATATCAGTGACATACAGGCGCCCGTCGCGATCGAAGGAGGGGCCTTCGAGAAAGGAATCGATCTCGCGGCCGCCTTGATTGGCATCTGCCCAAGTCGTCCGGCGTGGTTTGCGAAAATGATGCGGCAGTCGTGTGAAGACAGTTGTCTCGATCCGACGTGGTGGGTTGAAGAATGTCATTGGGCACTCGGAGAGAAGCCGTAAAGTTCGGTGGGGTTCGTGACCAGGATTTTCTTAAGCATGGCCTCGCTTTGTGACCATTCGGCCAAGAGCTCGAACAGCCGCGCGTCATCGGGCTTGTGCTCTCTTTCCGAGGGGTGCGGCCAGTCGCTTCCCCAAACCATTCTTTCCGGCGCTGCCTTGACATAAGCTGACGCAACAGCGCCTGCATCTGCGTAATCCGGTGGACCCGATTTGCTCGAAACATACGCGCCTGACAGTTTGATCCAGGTTTTGCCTCGATCAAGCAGGCCACGGATGATCTTGTAAGGCGCACTGTCGAGCCCCCCAGGTTGCGGTACTTGCGCAAGATGGTCGAACACTAGCCGTCCAGAGAGCGCCATCAGCAAGTTTGCGTTCTCTTCGATCTGCTTAGGACGCATGTTGATTTGGCAGGTCCAACCGAGTTCAGCCAATCGAGGAGCAAGGACTTTCAGCGAGGCGACGGTCAGTACCCCTGGAAAGCCCAAGTTGAACCTAACTCCTCTGACGCCTTGGTCGTTCAATTGCCGTAGCTCAGCGTCCGATATGTCCTCGGCGACGACCGCCACAACGCGAAAATTTTCCGCGCCAAGCGCCTGCCTGGATGCAATTTGCAGGCGGTTGTCGGTGCCGTAGGTCGATGGCTGGATAATGACCCCACGGGTAGTGCCTAAACGTCCCTGCAGGGCGCGATAGTCGTCGGGTGAGGCGTCCTCAGGAAGCAACGTTGCGCCAGCCATCGGCGGGTAGCGCTTGTCATAGGTGTGAAAGTGGCAATCGATTGCGCCCGGTGGGGCCGTAACACGTGGCTTCGCAGAGCCACTCGACCATTTGACCTCTTGCGCTTCAACTTTCGACCCGGCAGGGATGAGGGAGGCGGCAAAAGCCCCAACAACAGCCCTACGCGTTAGCGATGATGATGCCACGGCGTCCACCCAATTATTCGTTGGGTCGCTTATAGGCCAATTGAGAACGCCGTTGCAAGAAAAAAGGAAACGCCGTTTCGTTTTCGTTTTATGCGGCTGCGTCGGTGGAACGCGCTCCGCCGCGCTTTCGTCCACGCTTTCCAGCGTCCGACGGCGGCGTGCCTCCGCAAGCTAGGGTCAATTTGTATGCTGTTTCAACCAGGAGTTCCTTGAATTTATCGGCAAGCGCGGGTGTGAGACGGCTCACCGGGCCAGAAATGCTCAACGCTCCCATCAACGTATCTCCAATGCCGAAAACAGGCATAGCGAGAGCAGCCGAGTGAGGGTCCGTTATTCCGGACGTGAACAGCGGTAGTTCGTCATCTGCGCCCGGTAAGCTAGTCTCGTAGTTGCGGAGCACTTGAGCTATGGCGGACTTATCCATGGGACGCGTATCGCCCGGTTGGACATGCATACGGATACGATTGGCACTCTCCACGCGAAAGAGGCATAGACGCTCGTTACCATTTCGTACGTAGAAGGACGCCGTCTCGCCCGTTTTCAACGCGAGTTCAGCCAACGCCGGCCCTACATGATCGGAAAGATTAAAAGCTTGCTGGTACGCGGTACCGAGCCGCAGCGTCTCGGCATCGAGTCGATAGCTGCCGTCCGGCAAACGCGCAAGTAATCGATAGTGTTCGAGCGAGAACGCGAGCCGCATGATCGTGCTTTTAACCAAGCCAGTCCGTCGGGCCAGGTCAGCTAGGCTCAAGGCGCCGTCACCTCGACGAAACGCCGTCAAAACCGCCAACGCCCGTTCGACTGCGGACACGCCCTTGATGCTAGGCGTTTCTTTACGGGGCCGCTTTGCCATCTAGATTATCTCCATTCGTCATTCTAATCTTATTCAAACACATCATCACATGGCACCGTCGTTCGATAATGATGTGGACAATCGCAATTTCCGGAGGACTTAATCGAGACGAATATCCGTCGCAAGCGCGTTCTGACGCCAACTCGAGCAATATTCCCGGATAAAGTTGATTCGTCATCCTTTCTTCCTCATCGGAGGCAGATCGGTGCAATGGCCTTCGAAGACCTCTGCCGCCATTCCGATAGACTCGCCGAGGGTCGGGTGCGGATGGATGGTCTTGCCAATATCTGCCGGCTCGCATCCCATCTCGACCGCAAGGCAGATTTCGCTGATCAGGTCGCCGGCATGCGTGCCGACAATGCCGCCGCCGACCACGCGATGGGTCGTAGCATCGAACAGTAGCTTGGTGAATCCCTCGTCGCGACCATTGGCGATGGCGCGGCCAGAGGCAGCCCATGGGAATACCGCTTTGCCGATCTTGATGCCCTCGGCCCTTCCGGTTGGCGGTTTCGGCGAGTTTGTGGTTTTCGAGGTATTTGAGAAATCGTGCTTGGTAGATGGCTAACAAGGGCCCTAGTCCCATCGATACTGTCGGGAACTGCCAGAAATCCGGCATCAACCACGGGTGTGGATAGCTTGAAAGACCCTTACCGTCGGTCTCCTGTCGGTAGCCGAGCAGTTGCTCCTCACTCAGTCGTCCTTCCAGGAAGGCCCGCGCATAGATTCCCGGCGAGCTGTGCCCCTGGACCAGGATTAGATCGCCGCCATGGGCTTCTGTCGGCGCATGCCAGAAGTGGCCGAAGCCGATATCGTAGAGCGTCGCTGCAGATTGGAAACTCGCAATATGGCCACCAAGCTCTGAGCTTTCCTTATTGGCGCGTAGAACAATCGCAAGCGCGTTCCAGCGTATGATGGAGCGCAGCTTATGCTCGATGGCACGATCGCCCGGCAGGGCCGGCTGACGGTCCCGCGGGATTGTATTGCAATAGGGTGTCGTCAATGACTGGGGCGCATAAATCCGGTCGCGTTGAGCAGCCTCCACAACCGAGCTTACAATAAAATTCGCTCGCTCGACGCCGCGATGCTCTTTGACGGAAGCAATGGCATCCAACCACTCCTGCGTTTCGGTTGTGTCGGAGTCTCGCATCACATCCATAAAATCCTCCCAAGGTCGCGTTCTATTTTGTCGATAAGAATGGGCTGCTCACTCTCATGGCTTCAAGCGGTCCAACAGAGCCTGAGCCGGATGAAGTAGGGCCTGGCGATCGATCAGTTTGACTTGCGATCGGCATGAATAGCCGGTGGCGAGCAGGTTGCCACCTTGCGCCCATTGGGCGACTTGGCGTCCCCAGCTCATGCCGTAGATTGTCTCGGAGGTCGCTCGATGTTCAGCCTCGTGACCATAGGTTCCGGCCATTCCGCAACATCCGGAGGGCAGAATACGCAATCGCGCGCCAGCTGCGTTAAAGGCAGACTGCCACTCGCGAAGGCTAGCGAGAGCGATAGAGCGCTCCGAGCAGTGGGGTAGCAGCAGATATTCGGCGGTGGATCCAACAGTCCTTGGAATGGCATCCAAATGATCGGCCAACCACTCTTGAATGAGCCGCACCGGCGGCGGCCGGTCCTGTTCGGGCAGCATGCCGTATTCGGACCGGTAGGTTAGTGTCATGGATGGGTCGACGCCGACCAAATCGACCCCTGTAGCAGCCAGTTCGCGCAACATTGCGGCGTTGCGGGACGCGACACGAACGAAAGCACCGAGGAAGCCATGCACGTGCAATGGTTTTCCGTTGGGATGGAAAGGTGCGACGAATGGCCTAAAACCGAGCGTTCCTATGAGATCCAGAACAGCCAGCACGACGGGTGACTCGTACCAGCTCGTAAAAGCGTCTTGCACCAGGATCACGCTCCGCCTTCGTTCTTCGTTCGAAAGCGAAGCCATCAACTGGGGGGTGGCAATAGCGATTCCGCGCGCCGCCAATTCCTGTGGCATCGCGATCGGCGAGAAAGTCGGCGTGTGCACCAATCCAATTAGCCGCATAGCCCAACGACCGGGCGGACTATCGAGAAGCATGTTGTACAGCCAACCCACCTTGCCCAGTGTCGGCAGCATGGCTTCGAGTAAACCCACCATATGGTCACGTGCCGGCCGCAAGTAACGGCCGTGATAAAGCTCTAGAAACTTTGCTCGGAAGGAGGGTACGTCAACCTTGATCGGACACTGCCCGCTGCAGGACTTGCATGCGAGGCAGCCGTCCATTGCGTCCTTCACCGCGTGCGAGAAGTCCGGCTCGCGCGCCCATGAGTTGCGTAGTTTGGCGGGGAAGTCTCGCCAGAAAGATCCTTGTCGGAGCGCCGCGGCTTCAATTACGGGGTCGACGCCTGCGGCGGCTAACTGCCGAAGCCACTCGCGTGTGAGCGAGGCCCGGCCTTTTGGAGAATGCCGACGATCGCGAGTTGCTTTGTAAGACGGGCACATCGCTTCGTCGGGATCCCAGCTGAAGCACGCGCCGTTGCCGTTGCAGTGTAGTGCCTCATCATACGCAAGGCGGACGGGGCTGGGGATCGTCCGGTCAAGTTGTCCGCGGGTCGTGAGCCCATCGATTGTTAGTAGCTGGCCGTTGTCGGGAGCGGCAATCTTACCGGGATTGAGTTGGTTCCGTGGGTCGAACGCCACCTTGATTGACTGCAGAGTCGGGTAAAGTGGACCAAAGAAGCGCGGCGAAAACTCGGACCGAACGCCCTTGCCGTGCTCACCCCAGAGAAGGCCGCCGTATTTCTTGGTTATTCGGACAACGTCCTCCGTTACTTCTCGGATAAGCGTCTCCTGCCCCGGGTCCTTCATGTCGATAGCCGGGCGTACGTGCAGCACGCCGGCATCGACGTGACCGAACATGCCATAGGTGAGGTTGCGGGCATCCAGCGCCGCTCGGAACTCGACGATGTAGTCGGCCAGGTTTTCCGGGGGGACCGCGGTGTCTTCCACAAAGGGTATCGGCCGCCGGTCCCCCTGCATGTTTCCCAGAAGACCGACTGACTTTTTCCGCATATCCCAAATTGCATTTACTTCGGCATCACCCCGCGCCACCGTGAACCCGCGGCGGCCTTGCCGCGCCCCGCCCGAGGTAAGCGCTTCGGTAATCCGTGCCAGCGGTGTCTCCACATCGGCTTCGTCGTCGCCAACGAATTCAACGAGATTTACCCCCGTGGCTCGTTGACCCTCGTCTTCCGGGAAGTATTGCCGGACGGACTCCCAAATTACATCGTCCTGCGCAAGACCTAGCACCTTGGAGTCGAGGGTCTCGATCGAAGCTGCGCCGAAGCGCATCAGTTCTTGCGCGTCCCGCAAGGCGGCATCGAAGCTGCCGTAGCGCACGTTTACGAGTGCGCTGTGCTTTGGAATTGGCAAGACATTGAGTTTGGCTTCTGCGATAAAAGCGAGCGTACCCTCACTCCCGCAGAGGATTGAGTTTAGGCTAAAGCGACCGCGATCATCACGGATGTGAGCGAGGTCATAGCCTGTTAGGCACCGGTTTAGCTTCGGAAAGTGGGCTGCGATCAGGTCGGCTTGCTCACGCTGTATCTCATCGACGAGTCTATGAACGACTCCGACGAGATCTGCTCGCTGTTGGACTTTCTTAAGCTCCTGGTCCTCCAGCGGGCGCGACGTCCAGATCGTGCCATCCAGCAAGACGCTGGTCAGTTCCAAGACATGGTCGCGCGTCTTGCCATACAGGCAAGAGCCTTGGCCACTGGCGTCGGTACTGATCATGCCTCCGATCGTGGCGCGATTGGACGTCGAAAGCTCGGGAGAGAAGAAAAGGCCGTGTTCAGCCAGCGCGGCATTGAGTTGATCTTTAACTACGCCCGCCTGCACTCGCACCCAACGCTCCACGGGGTTGATTTCAAGGATGCGGTTCATGTGGCGAGAGATATCCACCACGCATCCTTCGGTGAGCGATTGACCGTTGGTGCCTGTTCCGCCGCCACGAGCGGCAAATACTGTGTTCTTGAATTGGGGATCGCTCGCGACACGCGCGATGCGAACCAAGTCCTCTATGCTTTTCGGAAAAGCGACGAGTTCTGGAAGGAGCTGATAGATCGAGTTGTCGGTCGCCGAAACGATCCTGTCGCCGTAGGCCGGAGCGAGATCACCCTGAAATCCCCGCAGACGAAGTTCCGCAACGAGGTCGGCATGCGGTGGGGCGGGGGTCATCATGTCGGAAACGCTTGGCAGCATTTGTCGTTTTGCCCTGCTAGGTGCCGTAACTCGCGCTCGTTGCACGATTTTTCGAGAAGCGCATCCATAGTCCAAGGGGGCGCGCCTTCGTCCTCCAAAATGAAACACCGTTTCAAAACAGTTGCAAGTCCCATTGCGTTGAGTTATTGCGCATACAGGCCAGGAAACGCCGGCCATTTGGAGGAAGCGGATGGCTACCCCCGCCGGATCGATCGGCACTACATTCACACCGGAACAAGAACGCGTCCTCTCGAAGGTTCTCTGGAGGATCGTGCCTTTTCTGCTGCTTTGCTACATCTTTGCGTATCTTGACCGGGTGAACGTCGGGATAGCCAGCATGACGATGAACAAAGATCTAGGCATTTCGCCATCCCAATTCGGATGGAGTGCTGGTCTGTTTTTCTTCGGCTATTTCCTGGCGGAGGTGCCAAGCAACCTTGCCCTACAGCACTTTGGTGCCCGCAAATGGATCGCCCGCATCCTGATAACCTGGGGGCTATTGTCAACCGCAACGGCATTTGCGGTCGGCCCCGTGAGCTTCGGCGTATTGCGCTTCCTCCTCGGCATTGGCGAGGCTGGCTTCACTCCGGGCGTGTTTCTCTACTTCACATACTGGTTTCCGGCACAAGCGAGAGGCAGAGCTACTGCAGCCTTTCTGCTTGGTATTCCGATCGCGAATATTATCGGATCACCGCTTTCGAGCTCAATGCTCGCGATGGATGGCCTCGGCGGTTTGCACGGCTGGCAGTGGCTCCTGATCCTAGAAGGGCTTCCGGCCTCGATTCTCGGACTCATCTGCCTTTTCACGCTCACGGATAGGCCTGAACAGGCCAAGTGGTTGACCCCCGAGGAAAGAGTTTGGCTTACGGATGTACTTGCGAGCGAACGTCAATCGATTGCGGCTAAGCATTCCTCCACACTAAAAGACGCCTTCACGAATTGGCGGGTTCTCGTGTGCGCTCTCGTGAATTTTTGTGCGATTATTGGTTCCGTTGGCCTCGGCTTATGGATGCCGCAAATCCTGAAAGGCTTCGGCTTTAGCGTCGTGCTCGTGGGGTATCTTGCGGCAATTCCCTACATCTGCGGCGCCATTGCGATGATTCTGTGGGCGCGACTGTCGGACAAAGGCGGTGAACGAAGTTGGTTCGTGGCTTCGGGGCTCATTTTAGGTGCGGTCTCGCTGGTTGTTTGCGGACTTGCGACATCATCGGCTCTCGTCTCGATCATAGCGCTGTGCGGTACAGTTGTTGGGATCATGTGTTACCAATCCACCTTCTGGCCCATTCCCTCGAGCTTTTTGACTGGAAGCGCTGCTGCCGGCGGGCTCGCGATGATCGTTTCGATTGGCAATTTGGGTGGTTTTGTCGGTCCCTTCCTAATCGGCTCGGTGCGAGAAACAACAGGTAGTTTCTCCTTGGCGCTTTTCTCGGTCGCCGCCTTCCTAACCTTAGGCGCCATATTAATCCGTGTGGTTGGCCTCAGCCTGCAGCAGCCGAAGGTTGAACCTGCCGATGGCCGTATTCGCCCGACTACAAATCTCTCCAAGGGAGTTTGAAAATGAGCGAGAAGCAACAGTTCCGTCTTGGTCTGGTTGGTTACGGCGAGATCGGCAGCACCTTAGGTAAGGGGCTGCGCGAGGCCGGGCTGCAGCAGATCTTCTGCTACGACAAATACGCATTCAATGGGCCCTACGCCGATCTGATTCAGGATAGGGCCAAGGCGGCCGGTGTCTCGTTGGTCAAGTCCAACAAGGAACTAGCAGATGCCGCCGAGCTGATCTTCAGCGTAACGCCCGGGTCCGCGTCGCTTGAAAGCGCGGACTCGTTTGCACCCGTGCTTAACAGCAACCACACGTTCCTGGATTTCGCCTCCGCGACCCCAAAGGTGAAGTATGGCGTGGCTGAGCGTCTGACTAAGACGGGCGCCACGCTTGGTGACGGATCGATCATGGGCACGCCCTTGAATGGCTATTCGATGCATATGCTCTCAAGCGGCACAGCGGGACAACGAGTGGTTAACCTACTTGTCCCTTGGGGTATGAGCATTGAGTATGTCGGCGACAAATTGGGAACTGCCTCAGGCATCAAGATTCTGCGCTCTGTCCTTATCAAGGGAATCGAGGCGCTAACGGACGAGATGCTGTTAGCAGCCCGCTCCTACGGTCTTGACGAGGCAGTCTTGGCATCCGCCTCAAAGACTCTCACTCGACCATTCATGGACACAGTCGCAAGCCTGACCCCGTCGGGCGTGATCCATGCCAAGCGGCGTACCGAGGAGGTCGACATGGCGGCCGAGGCCGTGGAAGACGCGGGGATAGAGCCACTCATGGCGCGCGCGACTGCCGCACGACTTCGTTGGAAGGAAAGTCTAGGTCTGAAGGATCACTTCAAGGGCGTTGTTCCAGGCAACTATAAGGTCGCCATCGACGCGATCGTGACCAAGATGCAAGAGCGCGCCAACTCGAAAGCCGCCGAATAAGCAGACGAAGGAGACCGACGTGGATACCGTTCAGAAAAGCGGCGGCGAAGAATTTGAAAGAGCGACGATGCGAAAGGTTCTATTTCGCCTCGTGCCCTTTCTGATGGTCTGCTATTTCTTCGCTCTGCTCGATCGCGTGAACATCGGCTTTGCCGCCTT